>Ga0207966_1000666_pt1 | contig 19437 bp, 20 predicted proteins | sample Knorr_S23_td_NAD_FD_185611 | JGI IMG/M metagenome (GOLD analysis project Ga0207966, IMG submission 185611) | Marine microbial communities from Southern Atlantic Ocean transect - Knorr_S23_td_NADW_ad_2500m_LV_B (SPAdes) (version 2) | ecosystem: Environmental > Aquatic > Marine > Oceanic | place...
GACAGGCTCCTGACACCTGAAAACCTGATACCTGATACCGGAGGAACCTCATGACCAAACAGAAAATCCGACTGGGAATCATTGGAGCCAACGTCGGCTACGGCTGGACCCCTCGCGCCCATGCTCCAGCGATAGCCAATCTTCCGGACATCGAGCTCACAGCGGTATGCACTGCTCACGAGGAGACTGCCCGTGAGTCCGCCGAAAAGTTCGGCGCGAAAATGGCTTTCCATAATCACATGGAGATGCTTGAGAAGGCTGATCTGGATGTCGTGGCTGTCGTCGTGCGGGTTCCCATTCACCACCAACTGGCGATGGATGTCCTGCGGGCGGGCAAACACGTCTATACTGAGTGGCCGCTGGGAGCCAATCTCCAGGAAGCCCAGGAGATGGCGGACCTGGCACGAGAGAATGGCGTTCTGTCGATGGTCGGTCTTCAGTCTCGCGTCGCTCCCGTTTTCCTGACGCTGAGAGACCTGATTGCCGATGGCTACGTGGGCGACGTGCTGTCCGTCAATCTCAACCAAATAAGCTCTGGTGTCCTGACCAGGGTATCGGGCCGAACGTGGCAGAGGGACAACACACTGGGAGCCACGACGCTGACAATACCCTTCGGTCATTCGATAGACGCACTGTGCATGTGCTTGGGCGAGTTCGAGAGCGTGTCGGCAACGGTTCGCACTCAAGTCCCCCAATGGCACGAGACCGACACCGACAAGATGGTGGACGTGACTGCCCCAGATAACATCATGGTCAACGGAACGCTGGCCGGCGGCGCGGTGGTGTCAGCACAGTCCAGCAGCATTCCTTACCACGGTTCGGGCTGGAAGCTGGAGGTTTACGGACGCGAAGGCACGCTGGTGGTGACCAGCGGCGACTCGCCTTCCACAAGCGGAGCGCGGCTTCAAGGTGGCAAGGGCGACGTGTCGGAGTTGGAGGACATCGAGATTCCAGCCCGCCACACATGGATTCCGGACTCGGTTCCCCAGGGCGCTCCTTTCAACATCGCCCAGCTATGGAGTCGGTTTGCCGATGCCATCCGATCTGGAGAACGCGTCGAGCCTGACTTCGACACAGCCGTTCAACGCCACAAATTGCTGGACGCCATACTGCGATCGTCAGACACCGGACAGGCCCAGACTCCATGACCGGTGCCGTTGAAAACTACGAACTGGGCGATGTGGTTTTGCAGTCGGGACTCACGTTGCGAGGCGCGAGGCTGGCATACAAGACTTTTGGAGTACTGAACGCTAATCGAGACAACGTGATCGTGTTTCCGACGTTCTTCGGCTCCAACCATACGGGCAACGAACCGATGATCGGCGAGGACATGGCGTTGGACCCGTCGCGATACTTCGTTATAGTGCCCAACTTGTTCGGCAACGGAATGTCGTCGTCCCCCAGCAACACTCCGCAGCCGTATGATCGGGCGCGGTTCCCAAAGATGACCTACTACGACAACATCACGTTCCAGCATCGCCTGGTCACGGAGAATTTCGGCGTCGAGCGCATCGCACTGGTCTGTGGATTCTCAATGGGAGCGCAGCAGACCTTCCACTGGGGAGCGCTGCACCCCGATGTGGTGGAGCGCATTGCTCCCTGGTGCGGCTCTGCCAAAACATCCCGGCACAACTTCGTATTTCTGGAAGGAGTCAAGGCCGCGCTCACCGCGGACGACGCCTGGAACAACGGATGGTACGATCAACAGCCCACCAAAGGCGTGCAGGCGGCGGCCCGCGTTTACGCGGGCTGGGGGCCGTCTCAGGCATTCTACCGCGAGAAGGTATATCTTGAGATGGGGTTCTCGTCTGTTGAAGACTATCTCATCACAGGCTGGGAGGGCCGATTCCGAGAGACTGACGCTAACGACTTTCTGGCGATGATAAACACCTGGCAAAACGGCGACATCTCCAACAATCCGCTCTACGATGGCGACTTCGAGGCCGCGCTTGGTTCAATCAAGGCAAAGGCCATCGTCATGCCGTCCCAGACCGACCAGTACTTCCCTCCAGAGGACAACGAGATCGAGGTGTCCCACATGCCCAACGCTGAGCTTCGGGTCATCCCGTCGATATGGGGTCACCTGGCAGGCGGTCCGGGTCGCAATCCTGCCGATACTCAGTTTATAGACGACGCGCTTAAGGAGTTATTGGCTAGCTGAACATAGGGAGAATCTATGCTCGAAGATCAAAAGTACGACCTGAGAGGCCAAGTCGCGATAGTAACCGGTGGGGGTCGCGGAACAGGCCGAGCTTTCGCGCAGGCGTTGGCCGAGGCCGGAGCGTCGGTTGCGGTTATGGCTCGCACTCAGATCGAGCTTGAGCAGACCGTTGAACTGATCCGTTCCGCTGGAGGTCACGCGATTTCGATTCAAGGTGACGTTTCCGATCCAGCGGCGGTCGAGCGGGTTGTCAAGACAACAGAACTCCAGCTCGGCCCTGTGGACATTCTGGTTAACAACGCGGGCGTGACAGGGCCCGTGGGTGCCGAGTGGGAGGCCGACCCTGACGACTGGTGGCGCACGATGGAGATCAACCTGCGCGGGCCGTATCTCATGACCAGAGGCGTGTTGCCTGGGATGGTCTCTCAAAAGTGTGGTCGGATAATCAATATTTCAAGCGCGGTGACTGTGCGAACCTTCCCATACTTCGCGCCCTACACCGTGTCTAAGGCTGCCATTATCTACTACACCCAGAATCTGGCGGGTCAGGTCAAAGAGCATGGAATCAGCGTGTTTGCTTACCACCCCGGCGGGCCTGAGACCGAGATGTCTCGCTATCTGGCTGAGTCTTCGGAGGTTCACGAATCTGTGGGCAACATATTCCGAGGCCTGTACGAACGCGGCACCCACACTCCGATGGAGATTCCCGTGCGCGACGTTATGCTGATGGCCTCAGGCAAAGCCGACGCTCTGACTGGGCGGTTCCTCATCCACACCGACGACCAGGAAGAGATGCTTGCGCGGGTTGGTGAGATTGAACGCGATGATCTCTATGTCTTGACCCGGAGGACGTAGGAGGAGTCGGGTTTTCAGGTGTCGGGAAAGTCAGGAATTTGCCATTCTGAAGTCGCAACTGAAGCATCTGGTCAGTGCAATTCAACACCTGGCCTGCACGTGACCAGATGCTTCGTCGCTCACCATGGCGACCTTATGATCGTCAATCACTTCATCTATTATGTGTCGCGCTTTCGCCTTCGAGCCACCGATAGATGGACCAATGCCAGGGGTAGCCCTCATCGGGAACTCCCATCGCCAGAAGGGCAGGAGCGGGGCGAGTCTCGGCAACCGCCGATGTTCCTTTTTCACTTGCCCCGTGTACACCACCGCGCTGGGCAGTCTCACGGTCATCTCCCCGCCGAGATGAAATGTCCTGTTGTTATCCCATCCGTTGAATTCGACGGGTCTGATGGTGAGGCCTGCGCACTGAGGAAACTGTGCGGCGACCAACTGCCTCACGAGAGACGCGGGAATGTCCACTTTCGTGGCAAGCATATCACTTGAAGGCGCGCGCAAAATATTATCGTGAATAAGACAACAAGCCCCTACTCAAATCCGTAGCTGAGTTGTATTGAACCGAACTCGAAATGTAACTCATTTTCCGAATCGCCGATCACGTTGCTGGTAGCTTCGCAAAGCTCGAAGAAAGTCCACCTTGCGAAACGCTGGCCATAAAGCGTCGCAGAAAAATAGTTCGCTGTGAACACTCTGCCACAGCATGAACCCGCCTAGACGCAACTCGCCGCTGGTCCGAATGATCAGGTCAGGGTCAGGTTCGCCCTTTGAGTAAAGCCGCTGCGTGATGTCCTCAGGAGTAAGCTCCTCCGCCACGTCCTTTAGAGAGATTTCCTGATCGGCTCGCTCCAACAGCAAGTTGCGGACAGCTTCAGTGATTTCCTCTCGGCCGTCATAACCCACTGCGATATTCAAGCGGAATGGTCCGACTTGCGCTGTCCGTGTCTCTACATCTGCAATTGCTTCGCGCACATGATCTGGCAATGCATCCAGTCGTCCCACTACGTGCACCGATCTGGCCGATGGGCCTGGGGATGTAGTCTGGGCAAGGTCCTTCAACTTGTGCTGAATTACTTCAATGAGTTGGTCCAACTCTTTCGGGTCTCGGTGCAGATTGTCCAAGGAAAGAGCCCACACAGTGACTACTGGAATGGCTAACTCGTCGCACCACTCAAGAAGGCGGTCGAGCTTCTCTGCTCCCATAAGGTGCCCTTTGGAAGGGGACGAGAATCCCTTGGATCTAGCGAAACGCCGATTCCCGTCCAAGATGACCGCAACGTGTTGTGGCAGCGGGCGATCCCGAAGTTGGTTCGTCAACCGCCAGTTGTAGAGGCCATATATGGGTAGTTTGATTAGGGAGAGTAAGTCCATCCTGCTAACACACTGAATCCACAATGCAGTTGTGCCCTGCGCCAATTTCTAATATTTTTCAGGTCTCATCGAGGTCCATTGAAGACGCCACACTCCATCCGAACGCTCATCTCAGCGACCACCGGAGTCAGTCACCCCGGACAGTGCCCCCTGCGCACGCGATTCAGTCATTGTGCCTCTTTTTTGGAATACAAAGCGGCGCTAGGTGGAGTCTCCCAACCGGTACGCCCTCCGAGCAGTGTCCCTGAACAGTGATGCCTTCTCAGAGTCCGAAAAACCTTCCGAGATACGTTTGAATGCGTTCCACATCATGTTGTAGGAGTACGACACCTTATCCACAGGGAAATTGCTCTCGAACATGCAGCGGTCGGGGCCGAACTGCTCGATGCAGTAGAGGTAGTACGGCTTCATTGCCTCGGCAAGCTCTTCCGATCCGATGGGTTGGTCGCGCTCGTGCCAATCGTAGCCGGTGAAGACCATCCCCAGACCACCGACCTTGACCGTCACGTTTGGGCATGTCGCCAGGTCTGCCATAGACTGTTTCCAGGTCTCCAATACCTCGTCGCGGCGTCCCTGGTAGGGGCCGATGCCTATGGGGCCGCCGATATGGTTGAGGATGATGGTTATGTTCGGGAACGCCCGCGCCAGGTCTGTGACTTCAGGAATCTGAGGGTGATAGACCCAGCCCTCGAAGCTCAGATTCATAGGCTCCATCCGAGCGTACCCTTCTCGGAATTTCGAGTCCATAAGTATCCCTTCGGGTGGAGCGCCCGCTACGTTTGCATTGACATTCGCGTCCCAGGCTGCCCTGTGTCGGATTCCTCGGAATCGGTTCGGGCTGGCTTCCAGGTGGGCTTCAAGAACCTCGGTCACTGGGTCTCCCAGCGTGAAATCTGCGGAGCTTACGATGCCAGCGGCGACCTCTGTGGAGCCATGGTTCCCCGTTGCGCTCTCGTCGGCGATGCCCTGAACATAGACAGTCTCGCCCACAACTTTCAGAGCTTCCGGCCCGTCCTCCAGATATTCAGAACCGCACTCGACGAACACCGTCTCAGTGATGTTGTGGCCTGATCCTGTATCACCTAACAGGTCTTCCAGGATGTATCTGCTGGATGGACGGTCCCAAAAGTGGTGATGCGGATCGCATATGGGCAGGTCCGGGTCGATCGCGTCTTCGGCTGTCAGGGCCAGCCACGCCAGGCGGTCTGTGGTCATGCTCTGTCTCCCTAGTAAGTTAGATGTCTTTATTTTGATTCGTTAAGGTTCGGTGATCGCGCTTAAACCTTCGAGCCCTGGATACGCCGTTCTCGGCCCTCCCACTCGCGATCTCGGAGGATGAATTTTTGGATTTTGCCGGTGGCGGTTTTGGGCAGGTCTCCGAACTCTACGTGTTTGGGAGCCTTGAATCTGGCTATGCGCTCCTGCGTGAATGCGATGATCTCCTGGGAGTCGATATTGGCGCCCTCACGGGCCGAAATGAACGCTTTGGGAACCTCGCCCCATCGGTCGTCGGGAACGCCAACGACGCAGACCTCCAGAACTCCAGGATGCTCCATGATGACTTTCTCGACCTCCTGACTGGAGATGTTCTCTCCGCCGGAGATTATGATGTCTTTGGCGCGGTCCTGAAGCTCGATGTACCCGTCTGGATGCCACACGGCCAGATCGCCGGAGTGGAACCACCCGCCCTTGAAGGCGGTGTCGGTGGCGTCCTTGTCGTCGAAGTAACCGGTCATGACATTGTTGCCTCGCATGACCACCTCGCCCATACTCTTGCTGTCCTGGGGAACGTCGTGCATGTCCTCGTCAACGACTCTCAAATACGGACCTGCGAGGATGAATGGCACACCTTGGCGCGACTTGAGGTTTGCTCTCTCCTCAATGGGAAGTTCGTCCCAGCCGGGTTGCATGGCGCATATTGTGTGCGGCCCGTAGGTTTCCGTGAGTCCATAGGCGTGGTGAATGACGGCGCCCATGCCTTCGATAGTGCGGATGACCTGGGGAGCAGGAGGAGCGCCTGCGGTCATGATCGAGAGGCCAGTCAGATCCGCTTCAGCGGCTTCGGGCGCCGAGTACATCATGGTCAGAACGGTGGGCGCGCCGCACATATTCGTGACGCCTTTCTCTCGGATCAGTCTGTAAATCTCGGCGGCGTCAACGCGGCGCAGGCACAGGTGCGTGCCGCCCATCGCGGTGATTCCCCACGTGTGGCACCAGCCGTTGCAATGGAACATGGGTAGTGTCCACAGGTAGATGCTGCGCCACGTGACTCCAGACTCCACCATCTCGCCCAGGGCGTTGAGGTACGCCCCGCGAGCGTGGTACTGAACCCCCTTGGGAAGTCCGGTGGTGCCGGAGGTGTAGTTTATGGCGATGGGGTCAAGCTCGGAGTCCAACTCCTCGCGGTGCGTGCCTTCGGGAGCGGAGTCAAGGAAATCTTCGTATTCAGGGCCAGGGATGTCATCGACCACAGGCGCGACGTCTGCTACTTGAACGAAGGTCTCGACGTTAGGAACGTCGCCCATGAATCCGCGCACAGTGTCGGCGAACTCGGTGTCGAACACCAGCACCTTGGCGCCGGAGTGGTTCAGTATGTAACCGATTTCCCGAGACGACAGGCGGATGTTGATGGCCACCAGCACGGCTCCAAGAGCCAGAGGGCCGTAGTGCCCCTCCAGCATCTGTGGGATGTTGGGGACCATAAAGGCGACCCGTTCGCCCTTCTTTACGCCAGCCTGCCTGAGCGCGCCAGCCAGTTTGTTGGTGCGCTCTGCGAACTCTGCGTAGGTATATGTTCTGTCGTTATAGATGATGGCAGGTTTGTTGGGATAGACCCCAACGCTTCTGTCAAGAAAGCTTATGGGGTTGAGGTCCTGAAACGATACTCCGTTGGTCATGTTGGACGCCTCCATCAAGAATGAGGCGAGTTTACCAACGAGGTATTTTCCCGTCAACTAAATCGTGCGTAGCCGCGCTAAAATCTCAAAATAGCAGCCAGCGTTCGAGATGAAGAGGCCCGGTGGTTCATGTTAACCAATGGAGTTTTACGCCGTCGATGGTGAAAATTTCGCCATCCGAGACAAGCAGACCGAATCAACATGGGATGCTCAGGGCAACGCCGTCTCCGGTCCTCTCAAAGGGAACGTGTTAAAATTCGTGCCGTCATTCATTTCTGAATGGTACGGATGGTCAGGGTATCATCCTGAAACACAGTTGTTTGCTCAGGCTCGGTAGTCTGGCTTTTATCACATAGGCCAGGACGCGAGACCTGCCTTTTGGAGATCAGGCCGATTATCGACCATCATAAAACGTTCACCCTTGAAGCCAACGACGGCGGCGCTCGCGTCGGAACACTCCACACCGCCCACGGCGACGTGCCCACGCCTGCCTTCATGCCCGTGGCGACCCAGGGTTCGGTCAAAACCCTTGATTCCACCGACATTGACGCCGTCGGGACCAACATCCTGCTGGGGAACACATACCATCTGTACCTGCGGCCCGGCGTCGATCTGGTCGAGGAGTTCGGCGGCCTGCACGGATTCATGGTGTGGGACGGCCCCATCCTGACCGACAGCGGCGGATTTCAGGGGTTCAGCCTGGAGCATCTTCGCAGGATCGACGAAGACGGCATCCTGTTCAAGTCGCACCTGGACGGCTCGATGCACAAGTTCACACCTGAGGCCACTATCCAATACGAAGAGAGGCTTGGCGCGGACATCATCATGCCTCTGGATATGTGCGTCTCAGCCGACGCTGAGCGACATGTGGTGGAGGAGGCGGTCGAGCGCACCAACCGATGGGCTGTCCGGTGCAAAGAGGCCCATACTAGGGACGGCCAGCATCTGTTCGGTATCGTGCAGGGTGGGCTGTATGAAGACCTGAGACAGAGGTCTGCCGAGTTCATCATGTCTCTGGGATTCCCCGGCTACGCGGTGGGAGGCCTGAGCGTGGGCGAGGGCAAAGAGCGGATGTACGCTATGACGGGCGTGACCACAGAGCTTTTGCCTTCTGACGCTCCTCGATACCTAATGGGCGTCGGTTCTCCAGAGGATCTCGTGGAGAGCGTTGCGCGGGGCATTGATATGTTTGACTGCGTGCTGCCAACCCGCATCGCCCGAAACGGAGCGTTGTTCTCGAAGCAGGGCAGAATCAACATCGTCGCGGCATCCCACAAAAGGCGGGACGAACCGCTGGAAGAGGGGTGTGACTGCTATACCTGCCAGACATATTCCGCGGCGTACGTCCATCACCTGTTCAGGGCCAAGGAGTTGTTGGGGTTTCGTCTGGCGACCATCCACAACTTGAGGTTCATACTCCGGTTGATGGAGGAGATGCGCCAAGCGATATTAGAGGGCAGGTTCAAGCAATACCGTGCGGAATTCCACGACAATTTCACCCCACCCGACGAGCTGGTGAGGCATGTTCAGAGACAGAAGTGGTTGAAGTCCCAGGGGAGGCCAGGAGTCTAGCGCCTAGCCTCCGGCCACGGCTGGGACGATGCTGATCTCATCCCCCTCTGCGGTGGCAGAGTTGATGCCGTCCAGGAACCGGACGTCTTCGCCGTTGACGTAGATGTTGACGAAGTTTCGGAGTTCGCCCTGCTCGTCGCACAGGCGCTCCTTGAGTCCAGGGAACTGGCTGTCCAGATCGCCGATGATCGCGCCTACCGAGTCGCCGTTAACCTGCACCTTGTCCTGGCCGTTGGTCACACGGCGGAGAGGAGTCGGAATCCTCACCATTATGCTCATTTCAGATAGTCCTCTCTATGTTTTTTTGCGTTCTGTGGAGACGTTAATTTTCAACTCTGGTGTAGCCGCCACGAGATTCTTCGATTGGCTTCTCAGAATGGCGGTTTTGATGGCTATATCCGATTAGACACTAAATTTAGATGCTAAATCTCGTTGTAGAGATTATCCCTGGATCACGTCGCCGCTGACCGGATCAACCCTGACGCCGGTTTCAGCAACCCACCCCAGGCCGTCGGCGATCTCGCTCTCAGCGCCTTCCAACTCCAGCACTACCCAGCCGATGTCTTCGCGAACGTCGGCGCGTCGGATATTGGTTACCACCTTGTACCGATGGCCTAATTCGTAAATCACCGACTCAGTAATGAGTTCCGTCGGGAACGTGAATTTGACTCGTCTTTTCACCATGGCACGCCGTCCTAATATTACGCGGATGCGGAATTACCGCCCCGCCATAGCCTCTTCGAACGCGTCGTAACTTGGAGAGATGTGGACGGGATTGACCACGCTCTCCACAACTTCCTGAGTTTTAAGGCCGTTGCCCGTGATGTAGGCTACTGTAACCTCGTCGGGTTTGATGACACCCTGGTTGACCAGTCTTCGGAGACCCGAGATAACCACTCCTCCGGCGGTCTCTGTGAAGATGCCCTCAGTCTGCGCCAACAACTGGATGCCCTCAACGATCTCGTCCTCCATCGCTATCACTGCAGAACCGTCCGACTCTGCAATGGTGCGAAGCGCGTAAGGCCCGTCGGCGGGGTTGCCGATGGCCAGCGACTTGGCGAGGGTGTCGGGTATCACAGGCCGAACCTCTTTGCTGCCATCGTTGAATGCTTGAGCGATAGGTGAACAGCCCTCGGCCTGGGCAATGTGCATCTTGGTGTCGGCAGAATCGATTAGTCCGGTCTGCACCAAATCTTTCAGGCCCTTGTGTATCTTGGTGAACAGCGCGCCGGATGCTCCAGGCACGACGCAGTGGTCGGGAGCGAGCCAGCCCAATTGCTCGGCGACTTCGTAGCCCAGGGTCTTGCTGCCCTCGGCGTAGAACGGTCGCATGTTGACGTTCACGAACGCCCAGCGATGGTTGTCGGCCAACTCACTGCATAGGCGATTGACCTGGTCGTAGGTCCCGTCAACTGCCACCAGCGTCGCGCCGTATATGGCCGCGCCCAGGATTTTGCCCTTTTCCAGGTTGGCGGGGTACAGCACCAACGTGTTCATGCTGGCTTTGGCCCCGTGAGCCGCCACAGAACCCATCAGGTTGCCGGTGGACGCGCAGGCCAGGGTGTCGAACTCGAACTCCAGGGCTTTCGCGGAGGCTACCGAGACGACCCTGTCCTTGAAGGAGAACGTGGGGTTGACGCTGTCGTTCTTGATGTAGAGATTCTCCAGCCCCAGCTTCCGACCGAGGTTTTCGGCGCGTATGAGGGGAGTGAACCCCGTTCCCATATCCAAGGCCATGTCTGCGTCCACGGGTAGAAAGTCTTGATACCGCCACATAGTGGGCGGGCCTTCTACGATGCGTTCACGGCTAACTGCACGAGTGATGGAGTCGTAGTCGTACTCGACCTCCAACGGCCCGAAGCAGAAGTCGCACGCGTTCAGGGGTTCGACGGGATATTCCCGACCGCACCCACGGCAGCGCAAACATGTTACGTAGGACAACGCCACAGCCCTCCTCAGGTATTTTGTATTTCCCCCGTCTGTCCAACGCTTCGTGGGTGTCGGTCTGAAGGCCGAGCATCCGTGGGTCTTGCGACATAGCAAAACCCTTGAAAATTGTTCGGGGAGGTTGCCCCGAAAGCATCGGCAACACGCCTCGAAGCGAAGGTGTTTTCAGGCACAGGCATCGTAGCAACGCCCTCGCTGGGTTGTCAAATCTCCGGGGGCGAGCTTTCAGGAATCAGCCTTCAGCCGTCAGCGTCGCCGTATTGGGGCTGCTGACGAAGAATCTGACGACTAGATGTGTTACGTCTTTCAGTATGACATCGGGATTTTATGTCCCAGGCTAATTCGCCTTACCCCCATAGGGCGACATCCCATGGTCTGGATGGGCATTATCTCAAGGGCGGAATCATCTCGCTCCACGATCACGGCGATCAAGTCGTTCTTTTCCTCGTTAACCCCGTACACAATGAATGCGCCGTCACCCAGGGCGCCAGTCACAGCAAGTTTTTCGCCGTTTATCTCATACCCTCCGCTGACCTTGTGAACGGTAGTATTGAAGCTGAAAGGGTCTGCTTTCTCGCTGTATACCCAGCCGATAAAGGACTCGCCGCTCACAGCAGGGAGCACATAACGTTCGATCAGGTCCTGGCGACCGGAACCGGTAGACCAAATTGGCGGCGGACTCGCGGTAGGACAGCAGTATTGGCAGTCCCGAATCGTTGCCAATGTACCCGATTTATTCGAGGACATGATCCCACGTGAACCAGCTATTCCCTCCGCCGCCGACCTCTTCTGGTGCAGTGAACCCCACCAGACCGATCTCCGCCGCCTCTCGCATCATTTCCGGCGGAAAGGTGGTTCATGGGCCCTGTCCCTTTCCAGAGCGCCCGGATTGACGACATCCTCCAGGAATGGGCCGAATCAGTCTCGCACTTCCTCGGCGATTTTCTCGTCATGATTGATTAGATCATCAATTTGTTCTGGCTCCGCTAGGTGATTCGGCGCCCCCGTGGTGGTCATGGTTCGCGTCTCCTAACAACTTCCTTGCACTTAGTGTTTTCCTACACTCTCTTCGGCATGTTGTACCTAATGTCAATTGTGTAAGGAGGGATGAGCATCATAATTCGTCACTCAGTCGTTAAAATCCCGGACTACCGTGCCGGGAGTTGCGCCGGTGAAATCACCGTTCTCCACGGCCAAGACTCCATTTACGGCGACGTGGGGGATGCCGACTGGGTAGCTGTGGGGCGACTCGAAAGTCGCGGTGTCGGCAACGGTGTCGGGGTCGAATACCACCAGATCTGCGGCCATGCCGGGAGCTATGCGGCCTCGACGGGTCAGGCCGAGACGGGAGGCCGGGAGCATCGTCATCTTGCGGATTCCTTCCTCCAGAGAGACGATGCCCTTCTCTCTAACATACCGGGCCAGGAATCGAGGATTCGTCCCGTAACTACGAGGGTGGGGGCGGCCCACGGACAGGATACCCTCAGTGGATATGGAGCTTCCGTCCGACCCTACAGAAATCAGAGGGCTGGCGGCTATGACCTCGACGTCATCCTCCTCCATCATGTGGATGATGACCTGCGCTTCGCCCATCTCGTACAGCCTCAATGCGGCCTCTGTGGCGTCGCACCGCATCTCGTCGGCGATCTGGAGCATATTCATGCCTTCATAATGCTCGTCAGGCGTGAAGCGGGCGATGACCACGCCTTCGGGGTTGCGGTTGTGTTTGTATGTGTCTTCGATGTCGTCCAACAGACGCTGTCGTAGGTCAGAGTCTTCCATGATCTCTACCGTCGAAGCACGCCCGCCGGCCAGCGACCAGCGAGGGAACAGGGCGCCAGCGAGACTGGTTGAGCCGGCTGTGTAGGGGTACTGGTCTCCGGCGATGTCGATGCCCTCTGCCAGCGTGCGGCCGAAAAGCTCCAGAACATCGTAAGACCTGCCCCATACCGTTGGCCCCATGCACTTTACGTGGGACACCTCCAGACGCACCCCGGTGCGTCGGCCTATCTCTATCGTCTCGTTCAAGGCGACGAACAAGCCGACGCTGTGACTGCCTTCGTCGCGCATGTGGGTGGAGTAGAGTTTGTCTCGGTCTGACGCCACCTGGGCCAGGGCGAAAACCTCATCCAGTCGGGCATAGTTGCCCGGAGCGTAGAACAGACCCGTGGAAAGGCCCAGCGCTCCGGCGTCCAGACAATCTGCGACCAGTCCCACCATTCTGTCCAGTTCCGCGCCGTTGGGAGCGCGGTCGTCAAGGCCGATCACGCACGACCTCACGGTCCCGTGGCCCACTTGCAGAGCCATGTTAACCGTGGAGCCTGCTTTTTCCAGCGCGTCCAGGTATCCGCCGAAGTCGTTCCACGTTATCTCGAAGTTGTCAGTGTACTGAGACACCCGCCCCTGAAGCATCTCCTGAGCGGCACCCTGGAGCGGAGCGCAAAAGCTGGAGCCGCAGTTGCCTGCCAGTTCCAGCGTGACGCCCTGACGCACCTTGCTCTGGGCTGTGGAGTCCAGCAGGAATGACATATCGCTGTGCGTGTGGAGGTCGATGAACCCAGGACTGACCGCGAGACCCGAAGCGTTCACGGTCTTGGCGGACTCGCCCTCCAGCCTGCCGATGGCGACTATTTCACCGTCGGCCACTCCGATGTCGGCGGAGTACGCGGGGCTTCCAGTGCCATCGTAAATGCGTCCATCCCTTATGAGCAGGTCATACATGGTGTCTCTCCCTGACTGTCATCGCGCTCGGATTGAGTAGGCAGAGTGTAGCATGACCTCTATCACTCGACAGCGCTCGACATGGAGCGATACTATACGGTCTCACTCAACTGATAATTCCCTCGGAGGCACGATTCATGGAAGCGCTGGTACTGGGCGGAAGCCGATTCATCGGACTGCACCTCGTCAGGTTGCTGAGCGAGCAGGGCCACGACGTCACGGTTCTCAACCGAGGTCAGACTCCGGTGGAATTTCCTGACGGCGTGGAAACTCTCACCGCCGACCGCACAAATCCCGACCAGGTAAAGGCCGCTCTGGAAGGCACATCCTACGACGTGGCATTCGACATCTCAGGTTACACGCCTGAGAGCCTCGCTCCGGTCGTGGACGTGCTGGAGGCCAGCGTCGGGCGGTTCGTGTTCTGCTCCACCACTTCGGTCTATGCTCCCAGCGACACAGCGCCAATAGTTGAGGAGTCGTCGTTGTTCCGAGGCCCGAACGCCAGTCAGTATGCGCGAGACAAAATCCTTTGCGAAGACCTGCTTATGGACGCCCTCAAAGACCGTGGATTCCCTGTCACCATTCTCAGGCCGCCTTATGTTTACGGCCCCGACAACTACCTCCATCAGAGGGAGTTCAGCTACTTCGCTCGGCTCTCTCAGGGGCACAGGATCATCGTTCCTGGCAACGGATTGAACATGGTCCACGCCGTGCACGTCGATGATCTGGCAAACGCCTTTGCTGCCGCGCCCCATATTGAGACGACAATGGGGCAGGCGTACACAATCTGCGGCCCCGACGCCATCACCCTGGACGGCTGGATTTCCGCCATCGGCAGCGCGATGAACGTCGAGCCTGAGATCGTCCACACGCCGACGTCCCGATACCTGGCATTGCCCTCTGAAGCCCAGACTTTCCCCTACGTGTGGGATGACAACCTCATATACACCAACGAGAAAGCCCGTCAGTCAATCGACTGGTCGCCCAACTATCATATGAGCGACGGCTTGAAGATGACCTACCAGTGGTGGACGTCCCAACCCATGAGCAGCGAGAAATGGGATTTTTCGGCGGAGGACGAGGCGCTGAAGGCGTTGGACAAAAATAGAGGCTGATTGCTGCACACCCAACCTCTACGCGCGACTGCTCGTTGATGGGGGTCTCGAACTTACTGCCAGACGGTGGGCAAAAGCCCGATAGTCGTGAATGTCACCACCGGATAGCCAACGTTGATGACGTATATCTTCAGGGACCGCGACTCGAACGTGTAGTTGGGAAGCTGAGTCGCCGCGACGAAGCCAACGCCTGCCAGCAGCCCTAGCAAAACGCCTTCGGCGGCTGTTGACGCGCCGATTAGTTGGACTATCATCGCCAGCGTGATTACGATGATTACCGACGCGAATATGCTCACCACGTAGCCCTTATAAACCTAGGAAGGGTTCTCATTGATCTGTTCCATGCTGATGCCGGTCTCAGCCATCCAGTGGTTGGCGAAGAGCAGTGGCGAGTACCATAATGCGCCCGCGACCACGTTGACGACCACGCCCGCCAGCACTGCCAGATAGTTTATGTCTGAAAAAGCCAGTTCCATATTCGACATTCCTAGGGATTTTGTTGTTGACGCCCGCACCGATAAATTCCCAACATGGAATGTGTTTTGCCCGCTGCCCCTCGACACCCTTCCTTTGTGTAGCTCGCAGATCATCAAATCTTGCCTCAATATCTGAAGCGAGCCATAGTCCAGCGAGGTCATGATTACAGGTAACACCAATTCGGATTGATGGCGCCATGAACCCTGTGACTCGTCGGCGGCACGCAAAGGGACAAGGCCTTAGTCAAGATAGTCCAATCGCCATCATAGAGTTAGCGCTTTCATACTAATCTGTATCCCCTAAACCACATAACCTGATGGTCGAGCAGACTATGAGGTGACCCGACAATGCGTGGCGCCAAGAATCACAATATCAGATTCTAGGTTGTGGGTGGCTTGTCCTATTCATCCTGTATGCAAGTTTGGTGGTTACTCCTCCGGAACTGGTCGTACTGGGCACATTGGAGGTGTCCTCCCGCTGTTGGTCATTCTGGCCAGCTTAAGGATCACGTTGTCGAGACGTGGCAAGGAGGCGTTTGAGCGCTTCTGCCGTATCCTCTTCATGCCAAGTCACTTGAAACGGTCGGTCACGAGTCTTCTCCTCTCCTGATTTTTGGAGAAGAGAGGGTAACCAAAGTCTGAAATGTCTTCAGTATTCACGACATCATCCGAGAGGATTGGTACAATAGTCTCTCGAAACTTCAGTGGCTTCTGATGAAACGCCGTGAGAAAATCATGATGATGTCAGCGTGCTTCGTTGTCGCCGTCCTCCGCTCATCCCGATGAAATCGCTTCTCCAACGTCCCATATACACCACTCTCGCCATCTACTGGATGCCTGCCATAGTGTGGGCGGTGGCGATATCTACCGTCTCGCACATTCCGGCGCCGGAGATTCAAAAAGCCGCCGAAGCCTTCGACGCTGTGCCAATCGCTCTGGACATTGCCTATCACGTCATCGTGTTTGGGGTTATGGGCGCCCTAGGGTATTGGGCTGCGTCGCGCCACCTCGGGCAGCGCTCAAAATGGTCATATCTTGCGGGGCTGGGGTTTGCCATCGGGTACGGCGCAGTCGACGAGGTTCACCAAACGTTCGTCTCTGGGCGCTCCTCAGCGGCTGAGGACGTGGGTTACGACGCGTTGGGGGCAGCGGTCGCAATCGCCGCTATCTTTGCGGTCAGGTTTGTTTCAGCGAGATCAGAAACTCGCTCAACACAAATCCGGTGACAGCAAAACAGGCCTCGTGATTCACAGGGCCTGTTTTGCTCATTCGATGCCGGCTCCCCACCACACTCCTTGACTTCGAATCCGCCAAGCGGATCACGAACGAGACCGGTCAGTCCACTACCTCGGCTTCAACCGCCTCTCCTACGAACCGACCAGACCGCCATCCGCTGGTTTAACGCCAGGGCAGCGGCAATTAGATGCCAGCAAATGGCAGGTTTCTTTAATATCAGAATTAACTCTTACACAGCAGTGTTGCACATCGGTCTACCTCCATTTATTTGCGTGCATGCCCGTAGATTTTATTCGCTCTGCAAACCCACTTAATCCACAGGCGCGGTGGAGTTGGTCCGGGCATATATAAGGCGATGGACTGCTTGTAGTGTCTGGTTAACAACTATGACTCCCGAAAATCCTCAATCGTGGAAACGCGTCGATTCTGAGGCTCATCTCCAGATCACGGCGGGAAGAGGGCTGCCCAGCCACGCATGATGTCCGGTCGAGTAGTCGAGATTTCAGGGCAGTGGTTTTGGAAAATCTCCAATAGCCACGTATCTCACTACCCCTCGACGATATGTTAGTTTAGAATCTATTGGATGGGATTCACCTAGCGTTGATTGGCTCTGGCCGTCTCGAGAGAAATTTTCATGCTCAAATTGAGAGATCGCGGATCGCGTGTGCTGGCCTTGGGCGGTCTGCTGATAATCCTGGTCATTGTCGGTGCGGCGTGTGGCGGCGATTCTGACACAAGCGAGCCGGCCCCCACGGCTGCGCCGGTTCCATCGACAACCACTCCTGTGCCGACCACCATCCCAGAACCCAGTTCCACTCCTATTTCAACGGCCACGCCGCCTCCCACCTCGACTCCAATACCGGCGCAAACGAACACACCTTCGCCGACGGCAACACCAGCGCAAGCAGTCACCGTCCCAACGGCCACTGCGGTTCCAAGTTCCGCTATTGCTCCGTCTACGGGCGGGAGTGGCGACCCCACCGCCGAGTCCATATTCGCAATGGCAGCCGACGCGATGGCAGCCGTGTCGTCATTCAAATTTGGAATGGAGTCCATCCTGTCGTTCGAGTCTGAGGGCGCCGCCTTCGATATCCCAATCACCATGCAGGGTGAGTATCTCGCTCCAGACCGCAGCCAGGGCACTGTGTCGTTGAGCGTCGTGTTCTTCACCATCGAATCTCAGTTCGTCACAATCGGAGACACCACCTATGTCACCGACCCCGACAGCGGTGAGTGGAGCATTGGGCAGGGTCCCGACCTTCTCTTCGCCGACCCCAGGGATTTCGCCAACGCAGAATTCCTGCAAGAAGCCGACAATTTCGAAGAGCTTGAATTCATCGGAATTGAAACGCTTGACGGCCTTGAGGTCTATCACCTGTCCGGTATTGCAGTCGACGAAGGCGTCGGTGACGGTCTCGTAGTGAACTTTTTGATAGACGTTGATGACAGCCTTATCTCGCAAGTCACGCTGAGCGGAGCGTTCCAAGTGGATGGTGGACAAGCCGACGCGGGTGATCTCCTTGGAAGCCTGGGCGCGGGTGACGCGACGCTCGAAGCGACGCTGACATTCTCAGCCTACGGTGAGCCGGTGTCCATAGAAGCGCCGGAATTGGCATCTGCTGCCGGTCCCACCGATGGGGCCACGGTCACAGTGACAACAGAGGTTCTTGATTCAGGCCTGGTGCGCTACAACCTGTCCAATGCGCAATTCGCCATCACGATCCCTCCAACCTGGGAAATGGTTGCTCTGGACACAGCGGGTATCGCCCAGAGCCTCGAACTTCTTGAGGCTGACGACCCGGCTCTGGCCGTGCGAATTGGCGAACAGATAGACTTGTTGCTGAGTTCAGGTAACTTCGTTCTCTATGCCTTCGACGCCGACGCCGGCGTCGATGAGGTCGGCCTGACCAGTGTAACCGTGTTGAAAGAGGACGTCGGATTCGATGTTGAACTGAATTTCTACGCTGATCTTAAGGTTCAGCAAATAGCGTTCTTGCCTGACGCGGTTGGCGAGATTCAGCGAGAGAGAGTGGATTTGAATGGCGTCCCTGCCGAGGAACTGAAGTACGCCATGAGCGTTCCCGATCCTGACGGCGAGACGGTCGAACTGGCGCTGACTCAGTATCTATTCGTAAAAGGCTCTGAGCTTTACGCTATCACCCTATCAACCACCGCGGATAGGGACGCAGACCTGACGCCTGTATTCAAAACAATTGGCGGGAGCTTCGAGTTCGTCGAACCCCTCGGCCTCGCTGACCAAAACGATGGACAAAATGAAACCATAGGAGCAAATATGACGCAACAGTACGACTCCGCGCCCGCAATGACAATCGACACAGACAAGGACTACTCAGCCAAATTCGTGCTGGCAAGCGGCGGCGAGTTCACCGTAGACCTGTTCGAGAAAGACGCGCCTGTCACGGTCAACAACTTCGTGTTCTTGGCCCGGGAGGGTTTCTACGACGGCGTCACCTTCCATCGGGTGATCCCTGGATTCATGGCCCAGGGCGGCGACCCCACAGGCACGGGAACCGGAGGCCCAGGGTACAGTTTCCAGGACGAATTCAGCCCCAACCTTCGCCACGATAAGCCCGGCATCCTATCGATGGCAAACTCTGGCCCCGGCACCAACGGCAGCCAGTTCTTCATCACCTTCGTTCCGACTCCTCACCTTAACGACGCCCACTCGGTGTTCGGCGTGGTCACCGAAGGCATGGACGTGGTCAACGCCATCCCAGAGCGCGACCCCGGAAGCGCCAGAAACCCCGGCGAGTCCATCGCTTCTTTGACCATCGTGGAGTCTTAGTTCTCGGCAAGCTCAAGATTTTTTGAGCGCCAAGGCCAACGATAATTCTTGGACCGGAGTCTCCAGCAACTGGCGGAGACTCCGGTTTGATTGCACAGCCAACGCCGTTGCACATTAGTAACGGTTCCCGCTCAATGACGCCCGCTTGCTTATCAGCGTCCACTGACCAGAATCCAAAGGCCCGTTCGTGATTTACGGCGATTGACTTCAAATAGAGAACAAATGCTCCAAACGTCGACCAAAACTGACTGACATCTGACCTTCAGAGTGGTAGAATAAAGTT
>Ga0207966_1000674_pt1 | contig 19367 bp, 22 predicted proteins | sample Knorr_S23_td_NAD_FD_185611 | JGI IMG/M metagenome (GOLD analysis project Ga0207966, IMG submission 185611) | Marine microbial communities from Southern Atlantic Ocean transect - Knorr_S23_td_NADW_ad_2500m_LV_B (SPAdes) (version 2) | ecosystem: Environmental > Aquatic > Marine > Oceanic | place...
GGCTGTGACAATGATCCGGTCGAAGGGCATCTCTTTTTTCCAACCGAAATAGCCGTCACCTATCTTAGTTTGAATGTTCTTCAGGCCAAGATTATCGAAGCGCTGCGATGCCTGTTCACCGAGTTGGGGAACGATCTCGATGGTGAACACTTGTGCACCCAGCGCCGCCATCACCGCCGCCTGATACCCTGACCCCGTGCCGATCTCCAACACCTTGGCATCAGGGGTGATGTCAAGCAGGTCGGTCATCAGGGCGACCATGAAGGGCTGGGAAATGGTCTTTTCGTAGCCGATCGACAGCGGGCCGTCGGCATAGGCGTAAGCGCGGAGCTCAAGCGGCACGAATTCGTGCCGGGGGACTTCGCCTAGAACCTCCATCACCCGCTCATCGAAGGCGTCCTTGCCCAGCTTTTCGCTTGAGTAATGCGCATAGATGGCGATCACCTGGACCATCTGCTCGCGCAGGGCGTCAAAGGGGTCTTGCGTCATCTCTCTTGATCCAGCCGCCGCCGAGAACCCGGTCTTGGTCATAAAACACGCACGCCTGGCCGGGCGCGATGGCCGCCTCGGCCCGGTGCAGATGAACTTCCGCTCCTTCTCCATTCTCGTTCCCGTCCCCGTTCTCGGGCCGGGCCTTGATCGTCGCCGCCACGGGGGCCGCCGCCGAGCGGATTTTCACCGTCACCTCAAGGTCCCCGGGCGGCCCGTCGCCGTCGCCGAGCCAGTTGATGTCACCGACGCGGAACCGGTCCTTGAGAAGCGCCTCCTTCGGCCCGGCGACGACGCGCCGGGTATCCGGCTCAAGGCGAACGACGTAAAGGGGCTCCGGCACAGCTATGCCTAAGCCCCGGCGCTGTCCGATGGTAAAGTGGATGATGCCCTGGTGTTGGCCGATCACATTGTCGTTCAGATCGACGACGTCGCCGGGATCGGCGGCGCCGGGGCGCAGCTTTTCGATGACGGCGGCATAGGACCCGCCCGGTACGAAACAGATGTCCTGGCTTTCCGGTTTTATGGCGACCGGCAGCCGCAGGCGTTCGGCGTGGGCCCGGGTTTCCGCCTTATCCATGTCGCCTAAGGGGAAGCGCAGGGTATCGAGCTGCTCGCGGGTGGTCGAAAACAGGAAATAGCTCTGGTCCTTGGCGTCGTCCAGGGCGCAGTGCAACTCCGGCCCGCGGCGCCCCTCAAGCCGGCGCGCGTAATGGCCGGTAACCAGCGCATCGGCGCCCAGTTCCCTGGCCTTGCCCAGAAGGTCGCGGAACTTGACCGTCTGGTTGCAGCGCACGCACGGGATCGGCGTTTCCCCGGCCAGATACGTATCGGCGAAGTCCTCGATGACGTGTTCCTTGAAGCGGCTTTCGTAATCGAGCACGTAATGGGGAATGCTAAGCCGATCGGCGACGCGCCGGGCGTCGTAGATGTCCTGTCCGGCGCAGCACGCGCCCTTGCGCCCCAGGGCTTGGCCGTGGTCGTAAAGCTGCAACGTCACGCCGATGACCTCGTAGCCCTGCTCAGCCATCAGCGCCGCCGCCGTCGAGCTGTCGACGCCGCCGGACATGGCGACGACGACGCGTGTGTCGCCCGGGGATTTATCGAAGCCTAAGGAATTCATGGTTGGAATATAGGGATTTCCGGCGCCCGCGTCATGTCACGGGCCTAAGCGCCTTCGCTCCCATCCTGTTCGCTTAGGGTTTGCAGGGTCACCGAGCGGAAATCCCGCCGGTAAAGCACCGCCACCACCCACACCGCGGCGACGGCGTAAAAGACCGGGCCGAAAAACCAGGCCAGGGTGGCGAGGCCGAAATAATAGGCCCGCAGACCCCGGTTGAAGGTGCCGATGCCGCGATCGAACAGCCGCGCGCCCCATTGCGGGTAATCCTTGCGTTCGCGGACGTTGACCTCTTCCGGCAGCGGCGCCGCGCCGATGAAGATCAAGGTGTAGTTGAACTGCCGCAGGCACCAGGCGTACTTGAAAAACGCATAGACGAAGATCAGCAAAAGCACGATGACCTTGATCTCCCACATCTCCTGGGAAGCCTCGACCGCGAAAGATAGGTGGGACGTGACTTCGCGAGCCTTGCCCAGGTTGCCGAGGATGGTCATGACGCCGGCCAGGATGAGGATGGTGATCGTCGCGAACATCATGCCGCCGCGCATATGGGCGGTGACGATGTTGATGTCGGCCATGCGGTTGTCGCGATCCAGCATGCGTTCCATCCAGCGCACCCGGTATTGGTGGAACACCCGCGCCACCGGGCGGCGGCTTTCGCCCCCGCGGTCGGTATAGAACGAATACCCCACCCAGCAGGCCATGAACCAGATAAAGGCTAGGATGTCGGGAAGGGGGGCCGCGGGCAACGCGCCGGGAAGTGCGTCTGACATTTATCGTTCCTTATAGAAATACCTACCGGGCGCCGGGACGGGCCGTCAAAGGATGCGCCTTTCGCGCGCCTCCGGCAAGCGCGTCACCCGTCTTGCAAATTCAGGTGCCCCCGGGGCAGGCTGACCACCAGGCCGTCCAATTCATCGGTAATATGGATCTGGCAGCCCAGCCTGGACGTCCGTTCCAGGTTGAAAACCAAATCCAGCAGGTCCTTTTCATCTTCCGAGGAAGGCTCCAGGCGCGCATACCATTCCTCGTCGACGATTACGTGACAGGTGGAACACGCCATGCATGCCTCGCAGGCGCCTTCCAGGTCGATGCCGTTCTCCTGACCCACTTCAAGCAGGGTCTGGCCGACCGTTGCCTCGAATTGGCGGCGGGTCCCGTCCGGATCGATGAAGGTTATATTCGGCAAGGGTTTTTGGGTTTTTAGACGGAAAAGCTCTCGCCGCAGCCGCACCGGCTTTTCTCGTTCGGATTGCTGAAGACGAATCCGCTTTTCAGCTTGTCCTCGACGTAATCCATTTCGGCGCCGACCAGGTACATGGTCGCCATCGGGTCGATGAACACCTTGACGCCCTTGGTATCGATCTCTTCCTCATAGGGCTGCTTTTCCTTGGCGTACTCGAAAACGTACGACATTCCGGAACAGCCCTTGGTGCTGATGCCGACGCGAAGGCCAAGTACCTTATCGTCGCTGCTTTCAATCAGCATCTTCACCCGGGCGGCGGCGGCGGCGGTGAGGGTAATCATCTGCGGGGTTTCTGCGTTCATCTAATTCTCTTTTTCTGATTGGCGTTATATTTAGTCATCCATGATGCCCAGCGCCAGTTTCGCGTCCTCGGACATGAGTTCCGGGCCCCAGGTCGGTTCCCAAACAAGGGTGACCTCGGCCTCGCCGATCCCGTCAACCTTGACGGCAGCATCGGCCACCCACTGCGGCAGTTCGCCGGCCACCGGGCACCCGGGCGCGGTCAGGCTCATCTCGACCTTGACGCCGCCTTTTTCGTCGATATCTATTTTATAAATTAGGCCCAGGTCATAGATGTTGACCGGAATTTCCGGGTCGAACACGGTTTTGAACGCCTCGATGACGGCCTCTTCGCCGGCCACCGGAACGCCGTCGGCCAGCGGCTCGCCGGCAGTGGCTGCGAAACCTTCTTCCGGGGGGTCCGAGGGCGCGGGGTGGGAGGGAATGCCGAAATCCATGTCTTAAACTCCTATTCCGTCGAAATATTCTCTTCGCCGTCGACCGCCGCCTGCATGGTGTGCCAGGCTAGGGTCGCGCATTTGACCCGGATCGGGAATTCCCTGACCCCGGATAGCATCTTCAGGCGGTCGATCGCGTCTTCGTCGAAACCGCCGAGCTCGGAAACGTCAAAACTGTCCTTGGTGCACATGTCGTGGAAGCCTTTGTACAGCCGCTTGGCCTCGTCCCGGGTCTTGCCCTTGAGGATTTCCGTCATCATCGACGCCGAGGCCACGGAAATGGCGCAGCCTTGGCCTTGGAACGCGACGTCGGCGAGGCGTCTGTCATCGTCCAGAGTCAGGTAGACCACCAGCATGTCGCCGCAGATCGGGTTGTTGCCGTGGGCCAGGCAGGTCGCGTTTTCCAGGGTGCGGAAATTGCGTGGGCTTTTGCCGTGATCCAGGATCACCTCTTGGTACAGGTCTCTGAGTTCGTCGAACATCAGCCGAAAAACTCCTTCGCTTGGTTGAGCGCGTCCGTCAGCACATCCACTTCTTCGCGGGTATTGTAAAGACCGAACGAGGCCCGGGCCGTGGCCGCGATGCCGTAGCGTTCCATCACCGGCTGGGCGCAGTGATGGCCGACCCGCACGGCGACGCCGGCGCGGTCGACGAAGGTACCCAGGTCGTGGGCGTGGATGCCGTCGATGACGAAAGAGATGATCGACGCCTTTTCACGGGCCTGGCCGATGATCCGCAGCCCTTCGACCGCTTGCAATCGTTCGGAAGCGTACTGCAAGACGCCCTGCTCGTGGGCGGAGATGCTCCCGAGCCCGACGGCGCCGACGTAATCGATGGCGGCGCCGAGCCCGATGGCCTCGGTAATGGCCGGGGTTCCGGCCTCGAAGCGGTGCGGGGATTTCTTGAACGTCGTCTTCTCGAAGGTCACCGACGAGATCATGTCGCCGCCGCTTTGGTAGGGCGGCATAGCGTTGAGCAGGTCCTCGCGCCCCCAGAGCACGCCGATGGCGGTGGGGCCATAGAGCTTGTGGCCGGAAAAGACGTAGAAATCCGCGTCCAGGGCCTGCACGTCGACGGCCATGTGGGGCACCGCCTGGCAGCCGTCCAGCAGCACTAGGGCGCCCTTGTCATGGGCCAGGCGGATGACGTCGACGACCGGCACGATGGTACCCAAGGCATTGGACACGTGGGTCACGGCGACCATTTTGGTCTTTTCCGAAAGCATCTTTTGGTATTCGTCGAAAAGGAAATTGCCGTCGTCGTCGATGGGCACGATCTTCAGCTCGATCCCCTTTTGCTGGCGCAGGATCTGCCACGGCACGATGTTGGAATGGTGCTCCATGTGCGACAGGATAACCTCGTCGCCGGGGTTCAGGTTGGCCCCGCCCCAACTCGCGGCGACCAGGTTGATGGCCTCGGTGGCGCCACGGGTGAAGATGATTTCGTTTTCCGATACCGCATTCAGGAACGCCGCCACCTTCTTGCGGCTTCCCTCGAAGGCTTCGGTCGAGGTCTGCGACGTCCAGTGGACGCCCCGATGCACGTTGGAATAATAGGTCTCATAGGCCTCGTTCATGGCGTCGAGGACCTGGCGGGGTTTCTGGGCGCTGGCGCCGTTGTCCAGGTACACCAGCGGCTTGCCGTAGACCTTTTGCTTGAGGATCGGAAAATCGGCGCGGATGCGCTCGATGTCGTAGGCAGCGGTGAAATTGTCCCCCGCCGCGGCTTGTTGGGCGAGGTCGACGGCGGTCGATTCCTTGTTCATTCGGCCCTCCATTCCTCGGCCAGGTAACAGGCCGCCGGCAACCAGTGAACGACCTGATCGGTGATCGCCTGACGCACGACTTCGTCGGAAATTTCCTCCAGCGCCTCGCCGATGAACGACTGGACTAAAAGATTTCGCGCCAACGCCTCGGGCACGCCGCGCGAACGCAGGTAAAACAACGCCGTTTCATCCAACTGGCCGGTGGCCGCGCCGTGACTGCATTTGACGTCGTCGGCGTAGATTTCCAGTTCCGGCTTGGCGTCAATTTCGGCCCCGGTGCTGAGCAACAGCGTCTTGCAGAGCTGATAGCCGTCCGTCTTCTGGGCGTCCTTGTGGACGACGATGCGGCCCACGAACACGGCCCGCGATTCGTCGTCGAGCACGCCCTTGAAGACCTCGCGGCACGTGGTGTGGGGCACCAGGTGGTCGATCACTGTCGTGTTGTCGCAGTGTTCGCTGCCGCGCATCAGGTAGGCGCCGTTCAGCGCGCAGTGGGCGCCCTCGCCTTCGAGGCGGACGGACACCTCGTTCCGCGATAGCCGCCCGCCGATGGACAGGCTGAAGCTTTCATAGGTCGCGTCGCGGGCGACGCGGGCGCGGATGGTGTGGATGTGCGTCGCCTCCTTGGCCTCGGCCTGGACCTTGTAATGGCGCAATAGGGCGCCGGGGCCGACCTCGATATCGCTGACCGAATTGGCTAAATAGGCGCCGGCGCCAAGGCCCACGTGGTACTTGACCACCGTCGCCTCTGCCCCTTTCCCGAGGACGATCAGGTTGCGAGGCGAGTAGGCCACCGGGCGGGCGGTCAGGCCGCCGACGAAGATGACCTCGATCGGCGTTTCGACCCGCACGCCGTCCTCGACGCGCAACACGAAACCGGTGTCCATCATCGCCGTGTTCAACTGCACCAGGGAAGACGCATCCTCGCCGGCAAGGGTGCCGAGACGTTCGCGGATCCAGTCCGGCCGGGTTTCCAGCACGTCGCGTAAGCCTTCCAGGTGAACGCCGTCGGGCAAGTCGCCGTCGATCCAGAAATTCGGACGCATCCAGCCGTTGACGAACACCAGCCTCGGCCGGCCGCCAGGGTCGGGCAACAGCGACGGTACCGTATCCAGGGCGGCCATGCCGTCCTCGTCGGTGACCGGCTGGTAGCGCGTGTCCTCAAGCGGCTTCAGGCGCGTGTATTTCCACGCTTCGAGCTTGGGAGTCGGCAGGCCGAGCGCCTCGAAACGCTCTATCCCGTCTTCGCGCAACGCCTTCAGCCACCCCAGGCCGGCGCCGGGAAGGCCGGACCGGGCAGGGTCGAAGGATTCGACGAACGTTTTGATATTGGTGGATTCGGTGGTCATGGCATTTCCTGATACTCGTTCAAGCCGCCGCCTCGCCGAATTCCGCGTAGCCCTTTTCCTCCAGTTCCAGGGCCAGTTTCTTGTCGCCGGAGCGCTGGATCCTGCCGTGCGCCAGCACATGCACCTTGTCGGGAATGATGTAGTCCAGAAGGCGCTGGTAATGAGTGATGAGCAGGATCGAGCGTTCGGGGGCGCGCAGCTTGTTGACCCCTTCGGCGACGATCTTCATCGCGTCGATGTCGAGACCGCTATCGGTCTCGTCGAGTATCGCCAGCGTCGGATTAAGGATCGCCATTTGCAGGATTTCGTTGCGCTTCTTCTCGCCGCCGGAGAAGCCGACGTTGACGGCGCGTTTCAACATGTCCTCTGGAATGCCGAGCTCCTTGGTCTTTTCGCGCATCACTTTAACGAACTGCATGGCGTCCAACTCGTCCTTGCCGTGGTAGCGGCAGATCGCGTTGAGGGCTTCTTTCAAAAAGGTGGTGTTGGCGACGCCGGGGATTTCCACCGGGTACTGAAAGGCCAGGAAGATGCCCTTGGCGGCGCGGATCTCGGGCGCCATCCCGGTCATGTCCTCGCCCTGATAGATGATCCGGCCGCCGGTGATCTCGTAACCGTCGCGCCCGGCGATGACGTGGCTGAGCGTGCTTTTGCCGGACCCGTTGGGGCCCATGATGGCGTGGATCTCGCCGGGCTGGACGCTCAGGTCGATGCCCTTGAGGATGGCCTTGCCGTCGACGCTCACATGCAGGTTCTTGATTTCCAACATTTTTTTAGCTTTCTTTTTTGGTATTTTCTTTTTTGGCATTTTAGTAAACTGGAGATCGGGCCTAGCCGACGCTTCCTTCAAGGCTGATGCCGACCAGCTTCTGCGCCTCGACGGCGAATTCCATCGGCAACTGCTGCAACACCTCGCGGCAGAACCCGTTGACCACCAAGGCGACGGCTTCCTCGGGCGGGATGCCGCGCTGGCGCAGGTAGAACAACTGGTCTTCCGAGATCGTCGAGGTCGTCGCCTCGTGTTCGACGATGGCGCTTTTGTTCTTGCATTCGATGTAGGGCACCGTGTGGGCGCCGCATCGGTCGCCGATGAGGAGCGAATCGCACTGGGTGAAGTTCCGCGCCCCTTTGGCCTTGGGCGATATGCGGACCAGTCCCCGGTAGGTCTGATTGGCGCGGCCGGCGGAAATGCCCTTGGAGATGATCCGCGACGACGTGTTTTTGCCCAGATGGATCATCTTGGTGCCGGTGTCGGCCTGTTGGTAGTTGTTGGTGATGGCGATGGAATAGAATTCCCCCACCGAGTTGTCGCCTTGCAGGATGCAGCTCGGGTACTTCCAGGTGATGGCTGCACCCGTTTCCACCTGGGTCCAGGAAATCTTCGAATTGCGGCCCCGGCAGTGGCCACGCTTGGTGACGAAGTTGAAGATACCGCCACGGCCGTTCTCGTCGCCGGGGTACCAGTTCTGGATGGTCGAGTACTTGATCTCGGCGTCGTCCAACGCGATCAATTCGACAACGGCGGCGTGAAGCTGGTGCTCGTCACGCATCGGCGCCGTGCAGCCTTCCAAATAGGACACATAGGACCCCTTGTCGGCGATGATCAGCGTGCGCTCGAACTGTCCGGTGTTCGCGGCGTTGATGCGGAAATAGGTGCTGAGCTCCATCGGGCAGCGCACGCCTGGCGGGATGTAGACGAACGAGCCGTCGGTGAACACCGCCGAATTCAGCGTCGCGTGCTTGTTGTCCGTATAGGGGACCACGGTGCCCAGATACTTCTTGACCAAATCCGGGCAGCTCTCGAGGGCCTCGGAGATGGGGCAAAAGATGACGCCGACTTCCCCCAGCTTGGCCTTGAAGGTGGTGGCCACGGAAACGCTGTCGAACACGGCGTCGACGGCGACCCCGGACAGCCGCTCCTGCTCCTTCAAGGGAATGCCCAGCTTCTCGTAAGTCTCCAGCAACTGGGGGTCGATTTCGTCGAGGCTTTGCGGACCGTCGGCGGCGCTTTTCGGCGCCGAATAGTAATACGCGTCCTGATAATCGATGGGCTCGTGGATGACCTTGGACCATTTCGGCTCCGGCATCGTCAGCCAGTACCGATACGCCTTCAGCCGCCATTCCAGCAGCCATTCGGGCTCGTTCTTCTTGGCCGAAATGAAGCGCACGATGTCTTCGTTCAGGCCCTTGGGCGCGGTCTCGGACTCGATGTCGGTGAAGAAGCCGTACTTGTACTTCTCTTCCGTCAGTTCCTTGACCTGTTGGACCGTATCTATTGAGGCAACCATGTTCTGTCTATCCTTTTGTTTTCATTTCTTTTTTCATCAAGCCGCCGACGCGCTTCGGCGCGGGTTGACGCGGCGCAGGCTTCGAGCACGCATTTATGCTCGGTCGCCATGGTGACGATGTGGTTTTTGTTTTCCTTGTGAAACCGCGTGATTCCCTTGATGCCTAAATTGTTGGATTCCGTGGCCCCGGAGGTAAAAACGATCTCGCGTTCCTCGGTGCCGATCAGGTCGGCGATCTGACGGCGCGCCTTTTCCACCGCTTCCTCAGCCTCCCAGCCGTAGAAGTGGTTGCGCGAATGGGGATTACCGAACTTGTCGCCGAAAAAGGGCGCCATGGCCTCGACGACCCGGGGGTCCATCGGCGTCGTCGCCTGGTAGTCCAGGTACACGGGTCGGCCCTTTTTCTTGCTTTCGTTTATGTTAGCGTTGGCGTTCATTTGATTTCCCGCTTTAGGCCGCATGAGCCTGGGCCTGGCCGTAGACCTGGATCCAGGCTTCCACGAACTTGTCGGCGTCGTCTTCGGTGGTGTTCCAACCCAGGCTGACGCGGATCGCGGTCGCCGCCTCGTTGGCGTCCACGCCCATGGCGGCGAGCACGCGGCTGGGCTCGACCTTGCCCGACGAGCACGCGGCCCCGGCGCTGACGGCGACGCCGGCGAGATCGAACTGGATGACCTGGGTTTCGGCCTCGACGCCAGGCATGGTCAGGCAGCTTGTATTGGCCAGCCGGGGCGCGCCGAAGCCGTAAACGCGGCTGTCGGCGTGTTGGCGAAGACGGTTTTCGATTCGCTCGCGCCAGCGGCCGAGGCGGGCGAAATCCGTCAGGCCCTCGCGAGCCGCCCGGGCGGCGGCGCCGAACCCGGCGATGCCGGGGACGTTCTCGGTGCCCGCGCGCCGGCCCCGTTCCTGGCCGCCGCCGCGCAGCATAGGGATAAGCGCCAAATCGCCCTCAACACCGCTTGTGACCACCAGCGCGCCGACGCCGGACGGGCCGCCGATCTTGTGCGCCGACAGCGACATCAGGTCGCAGCCGAGGGCGCGGAAGTCGATGGCCATTTTGCCGGCCGCCTGGACGGCGTCGCAGTGGATCAAGGCACCATGTTCGTGGGCCAGGGCGGCGACGTCGGCGACGGGCTGGAGGACGCCGGTCTCGTTGTTGGCCAGCATCACCGACACCAGGGCCGGGGTGTCTTCGCCGGCGAGGAGCGCCTCCAGGGCGCCGAGGTCGACGACGCCGTCGCCGTCGACGGGAATTTCGACGATGCCATCCATGACCGACAGGACGGAGGCGTGCTCGACGGCGGAGCACAGTATCGGCGCCCGCTTGGGCAGCACCCGGAGGGCCAGATTATTGGCCTCGGTGCCGCCGGAGGTGAAGACGACCCAAGCCGGCTCGGCGCCGACCAAGGCGGCGACGGCGTCGCGGGCATCCTCGACCAGGCGCCGTGCCGTGCGCCCGGACCCGTGCACCGACGACGGATTGCCGGTCAACGCGAGTGCCAGGGCCACGGCGTCACGCGCCTCGGGACGGACGGCCGTGGTCGCGTTGTGATCCATATAGACAGGATTTTTCATGCCCATCGCAGCGCCTTCTGACGTTAAGGACTAAAGGTTATGTCCGGCCTGCTGGGCCGCGGCGAAGAGCGCGTCCTGCTCGCGGCGGAACGTCTCGCCGCTGGTGCCGAGCACGCGTTTATCGACCACGTCGGCCAGGGAGACCGAATTCAGATAAAGGTAAATCTTGTTGCCCAGTTCCTCCCACAGGTCGTGGGTCAGACAACGACTCTTGTTGCCTGTGCACCCGGCCGGCGATCCCGGCGTACACCGGGTCGCCTTGATCGGCTCGTCGACGGCGATAATGATGTCGGCGATGCGGGTTTCGGCGGCCGTGTGGGCCAGCAGGTAGCCGCCGCCGGGGCCACGGACGCTCTTGACTAGGCCGCCGTGGCGCAACTTGCTGAAAAGCTGTTCCAGGTAGGAAAGCGATATTTCCTGGCGCTCGGCGACGTCGGCCAGGGCGATCGGTTTGCCCTCGGTATGGGCCGCGATATCGACCATGGCCATCACGGAGTATCGTCCCTTGGTACTGAGTTTCACGCCAAATTCCTCCTTACTGACAGGCCCTTAAGTCCGGCGGGGGCCCGGAAAAACCGTTATCCGGCCTGACGATTGCGTTTTCTTGGAACCGTCTGGCCGCTGTTGTCCAATTGCTCTTCGAGTTCTTCGACCCGTTCCATCAACGTCGTCACTTGCCCGCGCAGGCTTTCGATTGACTGCAGCACCGGATCGGGGCAGCCGTCGGCGGGGGTGCCGTAGGGCTGGAATTCCTTCGCCTTGCGCTTGTCGCGGGGCATCACCACCTGGGCCGGGATGCCGACGGCGGTGACCGACGCCGGCACGTCCTTGGTGACTACCGAGTTGGCGCCGACCCGGGCCTCCTCGCCGATGGTGATGGGGCCGAGCACGGCGGCCCCGGAGCCGATGATGGCCCCGTCCATGACCGTCGGGTGGCGTTTTTGTCCGACCTGCTTGTCGGAATCCACCGACGGGGAGATGCCGCCCAAAGTCACCGAATGATAAAGCGTCACGTCGTCGCCGATGATCGAGGTTTCGCCGATGACGACGCCGGTGCCGTGGTCGATGACGAAACGACGTCCGATCACCGCCGCCGGGTGGATCTCGATGGCGGTGACTATCCGGCCGAGGTAGGACAGGAACCGCGCCAGGGTGCGCAGTTTCATTTTCCACAGCCTGTGTGACAGCCGGTGAACCACGAGCGCGTGGTAGCCCGGATAGCACAGCATGATCTCCATTTCGCTCCGGGCCGCCGGGTCGCGGGCCTTGAAGGCGTCGATGTCCTCGCGCAGTGTGTTGAAAATCATTTTTTGCCAATCGTTTAGGTATAGCCGTTAAAAAAAATAGGCGTTTAGGCTTTGCGGAAACCCGTCCTTCCGTGGTAAATATCGCCTCTCGAACCGGGCCCCGAGGGCTACCCAGTATATAGGATGCCCGACTAAATTGGTCAAGTTTAGCAGGTTATATTGCTTCTAAATCGCAATACTTGGCGTTTCATTTCCTTGTCCAGGGGTTGGATATAGCGAAACCCAGGCTCCTAGAGGTCCTTAAAAGCGCCGATGCCCGAAGTGATTTTCAATGGCCCCAATGGCCGCCTGGAAGGCTGTTATCACCAGTCAAAACGCCCCAACGCGCCGCTGGCGCTGCTTTTGCACCCGCACCCGCAGTATGGCGGCACGATGAACAACGAGGTCGTTTTCAACCTCTATCAGAACTTCGCGCGCCGGGGGTTTTCGTCGCTGCGGTTTAATTTCCGCGGTGTCGGGCGCTCCCAGGGTCAGTTCGACAACGGCCAGGGGGAGCTCAGCGACGCCGCCTCGGCGCTGGACTGGATGCAGAGCCGCAACCCCAACACCAACACCTGCTGGATCGCCGGTTTCTCCTTCGGCGCCTGGGTCGCCATGCAGTTGATGATGCGCCGGCCCGAGATCAGTGGCTTCATCTCCATCGCCCCGCCGGCCAGCCAGCACGACTTTTCCTTCCTGGCGCCGTGCCCGGCGTCGGGGATGATCATCCACGGCGACAAGGACGAGGTGGTGCCCCAGTCGTCGGTCAACAAGCTGGCGCAAAAGCTGCAGAAGCAGAAGAACATCAAGATCGACTACCGCATCATCGAGGGCTCGGACCACTTCTTCCTCGACCACCTGGAACCCCTCAACAAGCAAGTCAACGACTACCTGGACAAGATGCTGTCGAAGGCGGCTTGAAGGCGAGGATTCCTTTATTTCTTGATTAGGTCATGACCTAGTCAGGTGCCGGTCATTGTTTGGCCGAGACAAGCTTGCTTTTGAGCGCTTCTTCCTTCTTCGGGTCGACCCACCAGGCTACGAACTGGTTGCCCTGGAGGGGGGTGACGGCGGGGCGGCCGAACTTACCCCAATAGGCGACGCGGTCGTATTTGGCGTGCCAGTGGGGGATTACCCAATGGCCCCACTGCAACACCCTATCCAGCGCCCGGACGTTCGTCACCAGGGCTTTTCGGTTCGGCGCCGCGATCACTTTTTCGATCAACTCGTCGATCACCGGGTCTTTGATGCCGATGGTGTTGCGGCCGCCTTCGATATCGGCCCCGCGGCTGCCCCAGAACGAGCGCTGTTCGTTGCCCGGCGACAGGGCCTGGCCCCAGCTGCCGACGATGATGTCGAAATCGAATGTATCGAGACGGCGGCGGTACTGCGACGGATCGACGGTGCGGACCCGCATCTTGACGCCCAGTTTCTCCAGGTTCTTGGCGAACGGCAGGACGATGCGCTCGAACAGCGGGCTGACCAGCAGTACCTCGAATTCCAGGAGCTTTCCGGTTTTCTCGTTGATGCGCTTCCCGCCCTTGATCACCCAGCCGGCGTCGTTCAGCAGCTTGCTCGCCTTGCGCAGGTTGCGGCGGATGTTCCCCGACCCGTCGGTCTTGGGCGGGTTGTATTCGTGGGTGAAGACCTCTGTGGGGATGCGTCCGCGGTAGGGTTCCAGGAGCTTCAATTCATCGCCTTCGGGAACCCCGGTGGCGGCCAGTTCCGAATTGTCGAAAAAGCTCCGCGTGCGGGCGTACTGGCCGTAGAACAGGTTCTTGTTTGACCATTCGAAGTCGAAGGCAAGGGCCAACGCCTGGCGGACCCGGGGATCCTTGAATTTTCCGCGCCGGGTGTTGAAGACGAAAGCCTGCATCCCCGACGACCGGTTGTGGGTGATTTCCTCCTTGCGGATAAGGCCCTTTTTGACATTCGGGATGTCATAGGCGGTGGCCCAGTTCTTCGAGGAATTCTCCGCGCGGTAGTCGTATTCGCCGGCCTTGAACGCCTCGAGCGCGATGGTGCTGTCGCGGTAATAGTCATAGTGGATGACGTCGAAGTTAAAGAGGCCCTTGTTGACCGGCAAATCCCGGCCCCACCAGTTTTCGACCCGCCGATAGGTGATCGAACGGCCGGGATCGAACTTCTCGATCCTGTAGGGGCCGCTGCCGATGGGGGGCTCCTGCGTCGTCTTGGTGAAGTCGCGGCTCTCCCAGTAATGCTTCGGCAGGATGGTGAGTTGTCCCAGGATCAGCGGCAGTTCGCGGTTTTCGCCCGGCTTGAAGGTGAATTTGACCGTCCGCTCGCCGGTCTGAGTGACCGCCGCCACGTTGCCGTAATAAAACCGGTAAAAAGGCGTTCCCTTCTTGACCAGGGTGTTGAAGGTCCAGATCACATCGTCGACGGTGACCGGCTTGCCGTCGTGCCAGCGGGCTTCCTTGCGTAGGGTAAAGGCGACCAACGAGCGGTCCTTCGGCATCTCCACTGATTCGGCCAGTTGGCCGTACTGGCTGAAAGCCTCGTCGGCGGAACCGTGCATCAGGTTGTCGTATAGAAAACCCAGGCCAGTGGCGCTGTTGCCCTTGACGATGAAGCTGTTGAAACTGTCGAAGGTGCCGATGGCCGAAAGCCTGACCGTACCGCCCTTGGGGGCATTGGGGTTGGTGTATTCGAAATGGGTGAAGCCGGGGGGATATTTCAGGTCCCCGTGCATGGCGATGCCGTGGGCCGGCTTGGGTTTGTCTTCGGTCGCCGTCGCCGGGCCAGGAACCAGGCCCAGGACAAAAATGGCGGCAATGCCGGCAATGGCGGCTTTCAGGCGCATGCGCCCCCCTTTTGTTCGGTGCAACCCCGGTTGATATTGGGGTCGGGTCATGGGCAGATCAAGACACCATTGAAGGATGGCAAAATTGTGATCAATCGCCGGTCAAAACCTCAAGTGCGGCGGCGTGCAGGGCGTGATCGCCGGCCGCCAGCACCGTGCCGTCGCCCTCCATGCCCAGTGCCCGGCCCCGCCAGTCGGTGATGACGCCGCCGGCGCCTTCGACGATCGGCACCACGGCCGCATAGTCGTAAAGTTTCATGGTCCCCTCGCAAACCAGGTCCACGGTGCCGTTGGCCAGCAACCCATAGGCCATGCATTCGGCGCCGTAGACGGTGCGCCGGGCTTGTTTGCGCAGGCGTTCGAAGGCCGGGAAATCGGCGTCTTCGAACATCTGCGGAGAGGTCGCGTAAAGCCAAGCCTGGGCCAAATCGTCACAGGCCCGGGCGTGGACGGGATTGCCGTTGAACGTCGTCAGCTGATCTTGGCGGCCGACCCATCGTTCGCCCAGTGCCGGCATGTCGATGACGCCGAGGACCGGGCTGCCTTGGTGCAGGAGCGCGATCAGGGTGCCGAACAGCGGCTTGCCGGTGACGAAGGACTGGGTGCCGTCGATGGGGTCCAGCACCCAGACGAACTCGGCGTCTTCATGGCGATTGTCCATTTCCTCGCCGATGATGCCATGATCGGGAAAGGCGTCCTCGATCAACCCCCGCATCGCCTTCTCGGCCTCCCCGTCGGCGACGGTGACCGGGCTTTGGTCCGGTTTGGCGCTGACCTCCATGGGGGCGCGGAAATATCTCATGATTACGGCGCCGGCGGCGTCGGCGACCCGTTCGGCCAGTTCCACGAATGGATCGTCCGGAGACGCGGGTCCGGAACCCGTGTCGCTCATGGCAGCGGCTTCGGCTGATCGCTTAAAGAGCGCAAGAAAACGATGATCGCCGCCCGGTCCTTGGGTTTTTTGAGGCCGGCGAAGCTCATCTTGGTGCCTTTGGCGAAACCCTTGGGACTGGCGAGAAAGGCGTCCAGGTCCCGGTACGTCCATGTGCCGCCGAGACCCTTCAGGGCGCCGGAAAATTTGAACCCGGCGGCGCTGGCCTTGGCCCGGCCGACCACGTCCCAGAGGTTGGGACCGACCCTGTTCTTGCCGCCCTTTTCCTTGGTGTGGCACGACTTGCATTTCTTGAACGTCTTGGCGCCGGCCGAGGCATCGGCCGAGGCCAGCAGGGCCGAAACATCCGATCCTCCGGTTGCCTGTTCCGCCGCCGGTTTTTCCGCCGTTTCGGGGGCCGCTCCGGAACCGCCCTCGATCTTGAAGGCGGTGACTTGCAGCGGTTCGGCATGGACCAGGGCGTTGCCGATCAAGTTGGACCCCCAGGCGATCCAAGCCGCCAACATGAACGAAAAGCCGATCTTTTCTAACAACGATAATTGCATGGCGTTCTTTCCCGTGGGCTGGACGCAAGGGCGGCCAGAAGGGTAACTAAAAGGGTTGCAACGGGGGAATGGTGCCTCATGGCGGCCTTTGGTTCAATAACCGCTTCGCCGCTCTTTCCCCGTCGCCCCGGAAGGGGCCGTCTAACTTGTTTTCCCCGGACTTTCGAGCGGTTATGGTGCCAACCATGAGCGTCCCTCAAAACCCGATCATCGTCATCCCCGCGCGCATGGCGGCGACGCGTCTGCCGGGCAAGCCGATCGCTGATATCCACGGGACGCCGATGATCGTCCACGTCTGGCGCCGGGCCGTGGAAGCGGATATCGGGCCGGTGATCGTCGCCTGCGGTGATTTCGAGATCATCGACGCGGTGAAGGAAGCCGGGGGCGATGCCCTTTACACCAATCCCGATCATGCTTCCGGATCGGACAGGGTTTTCGAGGCGATGCATACGGCGGACCCGTTAAAACGCCACGATGGCGTCATCAACCTGCAAGGCGACCTGCCGACCATCGAGCCGGAAATCATCCGTGCCGTGCTGGAGCCGCTTTCCGATCCGGCCGTCGATATCGCGACGCTCTGCGCCGAGATCACCGAGGACGCCGAAAGGGATGATCCAAACGTGGTCAAGGCGGTGCTGTCGATGGCCGACGGGGCCGCCGGGGCCGCCGGGACTGTTTGCGGCCGCGCCCTTTATTTCAGCCGCGCCACGGTGCCTTCGCATTCCGGCCCGCACTATCACCACATCGGGATTTACGCGTTCCGTCGCCAGGCGTTGGAGACCTTCGTCAAGCTGCCCCGGGGCAGGCTGGAAAAGCAGGAGAAGCTGGAGCAGCTGCGCGCCCTGGAGGCCGGCATGCGCATCGATGCCCGGCTCGTTGACACGGTTCCGTTGGGTGTCGATACTCCCGCCGATCTTGAACGCGCTCGCGAACTGCTCGCGCCCGGCGGCACCTGAGCCCGAAAGCCACGCCATGGCCAAGCCCGAAAATACCATCGCCTTCCAGGGCGCCCCCGGGGCGTATTCGGATTTGGCTTGCCGCGGCGCCTACCCGGAGATGACGACCCTGCCGTGCCGGTCCTTCGAGGTTACTTTCGATGCGGTTCGCGAAGGCAGGGCGGCGTTGGCGATGATCCCGATTGAGAATTCCGTCGCCGGGCGGGTCGCCGACATCCACCACTTGCTACCGGAATCGGACCTTCACATCGTCGCCGAGCATTTCCAGCGCGTGAACCATCACCTGCTTGGCCTGCCTGGGGCCGGGATCGGCGACCTGACCCACGTGCACAGCCACATTCACGCACTCAACCAATGCCGCAACCTGATCCGCGAGCTGGGCCTGGAACCGGTCGAACACGTGGACACCGCAGGCGCGGCGGCCGACGTGGCGGCGGCTGGCGACAAGACCCAAGCCGCTATCGCGTCCAAGCTGGCGGCCGAGATGGACGGGCTCCAATCCCTTAAAGCCAATATCGAGGACGCCGAACACAACACCACCCGCTTCGTCGTCATGGCCGCGGAACCCCGGGATCCGGGACCGGAATCGGAACACGTAATGACCAGTTTCGTGTTCCGTGTGCGCAACGTACCGGCGGCGCTCTACAAGGCGCTCGGCGGGTTCGCCACTAATGGAGTCAACTTGACGAAGCTGGAAAGTTACGTCGGCGGCGGTTTCGTCGCCGCGCAATTTTATGCCGACGCCGAAGGCCACCCCGATCAGAAGGCGCTGAAACTGGCGATAGAAGAACTCGCCTTTATCACCCACGAGATCAAGATTCTGGGCGTCTATCCGGGCCATCCCTTCCGTCAACAGCAGGACGAGGCGGCGGAGGAATAAACCGCTGGCTGGCCGTCGGCGCGAAACGCGTCGGCGATGTCCTTGGCCCCCCATGGATTATTTCGGGCCGGGGCGGGTGACTTTGCGCAAGCCGCCGGCTAGGCGTTCCAGCGCCGCCACCTGGTCGCCGGTCTTAGCGAACTTTGCCGCCGTCAAAAGCAACGGCTTCGCGGTGAAGCGCTTCACCGTTTGTTCCAGGTTTTCGCGGCACGACCCCACCTGCCCCGCCTCAATACCCTGCTTTCGGATCGACGATCGGCTCGGGCGGTTGCCCGGCCCGGATGCGGCGGATGTTTTCGGCCACTGCCTCGGCCGCCGTCGCCGGCACCGTCAGGCTGGCAACATGGGGGGTGACCGTGACCTTGGGATGGTCCCAGAACGGATGATCGTCGGGCAGGGGCTCGGTGTGAAAGACGTCCAGTATGGCGGCGGCCAGATGGCCATCATCCAGGGCCTTGAGCAAATCCTCGTCGACCACGTGGCCGCCGCGGGCGGCGTTGATGACGACGGCGCCACGGGGCAGGCGGGCAAGGGTATCGGCGTTGATGATAGCTTCCGTTTGCGGCGTCAGCGGCAACAGGCAGACGAGGATTTCCGTTCGTTCCAGGAACGGCCCCAGGCCGTGGGCTCCGTGAAAGCCGGTGACGCCGTCCAGGTCCTTGGACGTGCGGCTCCACCCGGCGACGTCGATTTCCAGCCCCCGCAGCTTCGCCGCCGCGTCGGCGCCGAGGATGCCGAGGCCCATGATCCCGACCCGTCTTTTGCGGGTATCGGCCTGGGGAAGCTGCCGCCAGCGTTTCTCGGCGACCAAGCGCTTGTATTCGCCGAAATGACGGTGGTGGTGGAGCACCCAGTAGATCACGTATTCGCGCATGCCCCGGATCAGCCCCGGGTCGACCAGCCGCACCACCGGCACGCCCTCGGGCAGATCGCGGCCGACCATCAGGTGATCGACCCCGGCGCCCAAGGAAAAGATCGCCTTCAGGTTGGGGAATTTCCTCAGCGCCCCCTTCTTCGGCGCCCACACGAGGGCGTATTCGATGTCCGCCGGATCGCCCCCGTCTGCGCCCCCTTCGCCGCCGGGGGTCCAGACGCGGAAGTCCAGGTCCGGCAGCTCATCGGCCAGGGCGTCGCGCCACAGGTCCGCATCGTCGGTCTTCGAGGAGAACAGGAGGGCCATGGGCCCTAGACGCTGACCGCGCCGGTGTCGTCGGCCTTCATCTCGAAGGCGGCGGCCATCAGCGCCCGGGTGTAGGGGTCCTTGGGGTCGTTGAAGATGTCGTCGGCCGGTCCCTGCTCGACGACCCGGCCCCGGCGCATGACCATGATTTCGTGGGCCATGGCGCGGACGACCTTGAGGTCGTGGCTGATGAACAGGTATGCCAGGTCGTGGCGTTTCTGCAGGCCGCGCAGCA
>Ga0207966_1000675_pt1 | contig 19345 bp, 24 predicted proteins | sample Knorr_S23_td_NAD_FD_185611 | JGI IMG/M metagenome (GOLD analysis project Ga0207966, IMG submission 185611) | Marine microbial communities from Southern Atlantic Ocean transect - Knorr_S23_td_NADW_ad_2500m_LV_B (SPAdes) (version 2) | ecosystem: Environmental > Aquatic > Marine > Oceanic | place...
ATAGTGGAAAATCAAAATAACTGGTAAAACTAAAATACTTAGGAAAATGATCAAGAAGTAACGTGGTAATGATTGCGAAAAAAAGATTTATATAGACAACGTTTCTTTCTAACAAGGTACCCACGATAGATTATATATTAAATCAAACGTAAAAATTAATCGATGTCCGTCTGCGCTAAAGATAATTGGTCTATGAATCCTGGAATTCGTAGACTAATCTGATTACAAGAATTAGTATAATGAAAAAGAATATAATTGTAGACCACTCAGGAATATCTAAGCCAAAAAAAGTAATCGCATTTTTTGAACAAGTACCATCAGCTTGAAAAACCTTATTTATAAAATCGAAAAATGATAGATTTATAAACATTTCGAAGAAACTGGGCTCACATGTCAATATTTTGTCCGTTGGGTTATTTTGGAAATATATTTGCCTTATTGAAGTTGATATTCCAGTAAGTGAAAAAAAAAGTGGGAACAACAGAAAAAACTTTTTTTCATTAAAAAAGAAATGTCTTGAAATGAGAGTTATCAGGATAAGGACAATGCATATCCTTTGGATAATGCAGAGAGTACAAGGGAAAAAATTTAGGACGTACTCAAGATAAAATGACGTAATGAGAGAGACAAGACAGATAATGATCATCAAAGCATTGAATTTTAAATCATTTGATAGTATTGATAAGATTTTTTTTGTCATGAGATTAAAAATATACATGAATTGACTACCCAACCAATAAACAAGATTTGGATTCCAATCGATGAGATTCTTACGGAACCTTTATATGTTTCTCCTTTCCATCGCTTCAAATGTAGTATTATTGTAAATCTTAATATTTTTTATTTGATCTGCTAATTCGTTCCAAAATACGGAGTAAGTCTCATCGGGAATGCCCCACGGGGTAACTTTTGCTTTAGGAAAGATTATCAAATATCCTTCCTCGAGCTTGGTTTTTAGATAAGTCGCATAATTTTTTTCGTCATAGATATTGCTTGAAAACATAAAGTAATTATCCGGTTTGATATTAAGTGCGTAGTGGTATTTGTATATTCCCGGACCAAAAAAAATAATTTTTTCTTTCTCCCCTATGAAAAGTTTTATATCATTCGTTGTTTTGTAATCTAAATTTATTTTTTCTGATTTAAAAACATAATTATTCTTTATAAAATTTGACTGAAATTTGATTATACTACCTGGACCATGAGAACTTGAACTAAAAAAGACTAGAATTAGTATGAATGACAAAAATAAGCCGTGTTTTGAATAACGAATTATTTTTCCAGAGAAGATGGGCTTGGAATCATATTTCATAATTAAATCAATTATTACAAAAATAAGTAAAATTGTAGGGGTAAGAACATTTATTAATGACAAAATGGTTCCTTTCCAGAAGTAATAGAATAAACTTCCGACGGAGATAAAACTTAAAAACAATATAGAAGCAAATTTCTTTTCGCTAATTTTATCTCTATATGACAATAGCCTAAGTGAGGCAAAACCAATCATCGGAAGAATTAACCATATCAATGAAAATTTTTGGATATGTTCTCCAAATATCGACATACTAGAAAATTTAATTGAAGATAGGGTTTGTCCGAGATTGAACATATATGTATAACAAAAGATTACAGTTGAAATCGAAATCACTAGAAAAAGTTTATTATTGTAAAGCTCGCCGAATAAACATTTTAACAAGGAGCCATCATGTTCTACCATTCTTAGTGTAAATAAAGTGATTAAATAAATTAGTAAAAGAAATATCCCTACACTAAATGATAACGGTATTAAAAGAAGTAAAAACAATTTTAACCAAATTGAACGTATACCAAAATTTAAAGCGAGTATGAGCATTGGTAACCACAAATCTAATCTAATTGGAGAGTTCTGAACATAAATAGATCCAAATTTCATATCAAGATAGTAAAATCTAAAAAAAATTGCGATGAAAAAGAAGAAATAAAAAATCCGAGTTTTTTCTATTAGTTTTTTTGATAAACTATAAAGTCCTAATAAGTATAGAAGAATTACAAAATGAATGACCAAATAAAAATCGTGAACTCCGAAACCAATAACCACCCACAAATAAAGAAGAAACGAAATTAATAAATCATACTGAAAGTAGATATGATTTATAGGGTCATTCCAAATTAGACCTAGAGTTGGATATGCTACAAACTCAAAATCGTACTGTTGAGGAAATTGGGAAGGAATCAGTGCACATACAAAAATGATAGCAAATATAAAAAGCCTGCTTATCATTACGTTGTCGTACTTCCAATAGAAGAAAAGAATTCCTGAATAGATAAAAACAAAAAATACAGAGTAGTAGTCCTTTAAATTTAAAATATTAAAAGAAAATACATGGAAATAATGAGAGTAGTAATGATGATTTTCTGAGAATATATGGCTTGCAAACCATATAGTCAAAAAAGCAAAAAAAGATAATATTATCGAAGAATTCATGATTTTATTAGATTCGCGAGCTCTAAATATATCTATTCTCGAAGAAATTCTAAAAACTAGCAATAAATACGATATGGATACAAATAAAAGAAGTAATGCCTCAATTCCTTTAATGTCCTTTATCCAATAAGAGTTCCAGGGTGGGGGTTTTAAAATCTTAATCTCTTCTGAAAAGTTATATCTAAATAATTCCGGGAAACAAAAGAAAATGAGGTAAAAAGGGAAGAAAATTAGAAAGGATATGCCGATATCGTAAGCCAATTTGTTTTTTATAAAACGCTTAAGCACTTTTCTGATTATATCTGTTAAATCTAATTGTTTGGAGAAGATATTAGTATTAAGAAAAATTATTGATCAATAGGCTCGCCATTAAGTAGTTTCAATGTGGTTCCATCTGGTTTAATTAAAGTTCCTTGACCATGGAACTTTCCATCTTTGAATTCACCCACATATTTATTTCCACTTGGTGTAGTGTAGACCCCTTTTCCGTGTGTTTTACCATTTTTCCATTCACCCACATAGTGATTCCCATTTGGTGAAGCAAAAGTTCCAAAACAATTATGCCAATTTGTGTAACCTGACTCTTCACACTCGGGCAAAGAGAAAGAGTTGAGAGTCAATAAAAAGAAAATCAGCAGAGAAATGTTAATCGCCCCCATACGACAATTGTATCAAAAATTACAGTCCACATGTAACAAAAACTTTGACAGCTCCTATGAATTATCAAAGGAAAAGCTTCTTTTTTAAAGAAGCTTAATCCTCAGCAACACAACAAGGGACTACTTCTAGTATCCTCTAAAGATAGGATCCCTGCTTAAGAGACCTTAATGTCAATAGGCTTTGGTTTTTTAGCAGATTCTTTCTTGGGAAGATTAAGAGTAAGAACTCCGTCTTCCAGTCTACTGTCTATCCCATCAACATTTATAGTATTTGGGATTTTAAAACTTCGATCATATCTACCCTGAAATCTTTCCTCATATATATTCGAACCCTTAGATAGCTTATCTTCTTTCTTAATTTCAGAGGAGATTGTAAGAAAATCGTTTTCAACTTTAACAGATACGTTTTCTTTTTTTGCACCCGGAAGATCTACTTTCAATACAAAAGACTTTTCATCTTCTCCGATATCGACATTTGGTCTTCGACTCTCTAATCTTGGGAAGGAATCGAAAAATCTATCAAAAAAATTATCTTGTAATATCAAATTCATATCATTTACCTCCATAATTTTAAAATAGTCATCACTATAAGAAAATCAAGGGAAATGTCATCGATCTTATTACTTGGAAATATAGATTTCTGCTATAAAGTAATAGCCAAAGGCAAATTGATGGTAAACATTCGTGCATTAGTCATTTCTCTTGCTATTCTTTGTGGTGCTTCGATGATCTTTTTAGGATGGATTGCTGCATATGGCTGGGGAGAGGACATAGTTAACGCAATAAGTTCAGTTTACATTGGTTATAGTCCAGGTTTTTTAGGAGGTCTGATTGGAGGTTTTTGGGGAGCTCTGGATGGTGGAATTGGTGGTCTAATTTTCGGCCTACTTTACAATTGGTTCGCCAAGAAATTTTAATCTTTCTTATCATTTTTCCAAAGGTCTATTCACATTTATCTGGGAAATCATTTAGCATATAAATATTAATAAAATATTACAAGTATCTTCAATCTTAATTTTTGTACTCATTTTTTTTCATTCTGTAAGTACAAAAGATATCCATGCAGAAAATGGGTCTGATAACAAGGTTTTTAATCATGACGATTTTAGAAAAAATATAAGCCCAGAGGAAAGAAAAAGACTTATGGAGATGAGAAATACGACCAAAGTCTGTCTAAATTGTCATTATAAGACAAATTATTAAAATCGCTGTACAATTCTAGCAAGAACTGTAGTAATTTTTTATCTGAACAATCTATATTCTGATACAATAATCTTATGAGAACCTTAAATCCTGAACGTTATTCTGGAAGTACTCGATGAGATACATCATGAATTGTCTCGAAAATTACGCGACTTTCGACGGGAGAGCAAGACGAAAAGAGTTCTGGTATTTCTACCTTTTTTGCTTTGTTGGAGGATTCTTCTTGCCAGCGTTACATCCAGCTATTTATTGGATATTTTTGCTAGGAACACTGCTTCCAAGTCTTGCTGTAGGTGCTCGAAGATGTCACGATGTCGGGAAAAATGGTTGGTTTCAGTTGATACCTATTTACAATATTGTTCTCTTTTGCACTGATTCAGAAACATCTGAGAACAAATATGGTCCCAAAATCAAGTGAAAGGAAAGTGTGAGTGTCCCCTATGTAGTATGAAATTTAGTGATTTATGCTATAATTTTACCCCATATACTTATTCTACTGTTTTGTTTGGGCTTCTTTAAGAATTGTTCTATTAATAAACAGACGTATACAGCAACACCACGCTTATCATGTGGTTTTTAAAGATTTCAACATGATGATGTTGCTTTGATGTTATCGAATTGAAACAATGGTGACGATTTTTTTAATTAACGAAGACATGAACGACTATGAAGAATATTAAAGTAGCTATAATAGCTTTATTCAGGATAAGCAATTGATGAAATGCTTGATTATAGCCGCAGGTCAAGGAACAAGACTTCAATCACAAGGTGAAGTAAAACCACTAGTAAAGGTACTTGGCGTTCCATTAATTGAGCGTGTTATTCGTTCTGCAATAACAGGTGGAGTAGATGAGTTTTATGTCGTTACTGGTTATGAAGGCGCACAAGTTGCTTGCTTCTTAGATAAACTTGCACAACGTCTAAATATTTCCATAACGACGTTACAAAATAATGGCTGGCAAAAAGAAAATGGCACGTCGGTACTAACCGCAAGGGATTCAATAACAGACCCATTTCTATTATTGATGTCAGATCATTTATTTGATCCCGCTATTATTCAAACATTGCAGCAACAATCGCTCGCAGACGGCCAAGTCTTATTGGCTGTAGATACCAATAAAAGCAACCCATTAATCGACATGACAGATGTGACTAAAGTTCATGTTAAAGATGGATGCATTACCAATATTGGTAAATTTGTTAACGATTACAATGCTTTTGATACGGGTATTTTTTTGTGTACCCCAGCAATATTTTCAGCATTAGACCAAGCTGCAAACATGCATAATAATCCAACTTTATCAGATGCCATACTGGTGTTAGCAGCTAATAACCAAGCAAAAGCTGTGCCCATAAAAGAATTTTGGATTGATGTTGATAATACAAAAGCTTATCACAAAGCAGAAACAACACTGTTATCTGCATTGCGTGATAAAAAGAATGACGGACCAGTCTCCCATTACCTAAATCGTCCCATCTCTATCAGCATATCAAAAATTTTGGTTAAATTTAAGATTAGCTCCAATCAAATTTCATTTTTCTCTTTTCTATTTTCAATGATTGCAGCAGGATTGTTTGCAGTGGGTAATTATTGGTTATTAGCTTTAGGTGGACTATTGGCACAATTTGCTTCTATTATTGATGGCTGTGACGGAGAAGTTGCCCGTCTAAAATACTTATCTTCTGATTATGGTGGTTGGTTTGATGCAGTATTAGATCGATATGCCGATGCTTTTTTATTATTTGGATTGACTTGGTACGTCTATAGCCAGAACACATCACCATTAGTATTAGCAATAGGCTTTTTAGCGATTATTGGTTCATTTATGCTGAGCTACACCTCAGACAAATATGACAATCTTATGCGAAATCATATTAAAAAAAGTATCAGAATGGGAAGGGATATTAGAGTGTTTTTAATATTTTTAGGGGCAATATCTAATCAAGCTTACATAGTATTAATTCTAATTGCTCTAGTAATGAATGTAGAGACAATCCGCCGTATTTTTATTTACCGCAATGAGCAATAATATTAATTATGCTAAACAACAAATACGTAAAATTATTGCGCAATCTAGTTTACCAGAAGATCCAAGGCATGCAGATAATACGCTTGAATGGTTATTAAAGCTACAACCTGATGTTGATGACGCCTTACAACTGGCTGCACTATCCCATGATATTGATCGTGTTGATGAAAGTCGCAAAGTGCAGCGTGCTGATTTTACTGACTACGATCAATTTAAAGCAGCTCATGCACGCAATAGTGCAGTAATTTTGCGAGAAATTTTACATGCGTACCATATAGAAAAGTCTATTATTGATGACGCATGTCAATTGGTAGAGCAGCATGAAGTGGGTGGAGATACTCGTACAGATTTATTAAAAGATGCTGATAGTATCTCTTACTTTGACGTTAATATGCCGCTATATTTTCAACGAGAAGGTTATGCAGAAACGCTTAAACGTTGTATTTGGGGTTACAAAAAACTGTCAATTAAGATGAAGGAAGTTTGTCAGAAAATAACCTATGCAGATAATGAGCTGAATAAGATTTTGCAAGAAACAATTAGCTTGGCTAGTCAAAACAAGATAAAGAAAAAATAGACACACAATTTTTTCATGAGGTCTTTATCCTTAAAGACATACAGGGGTATTCTTATCAAGAAATATCAGATATTCTCAATCTCCCGATAAGTACGATTAAGAATAGGCACCATAGATCGAGATCGTTTATTAGGGATGATTATTGCCCAGACATCATAAATAGCATTTTAAACTTAAAAAACAAATCTGTCGCAAAAAAAAGAACTTGAAGAGCATATCAAGAAATGTTCAAAGTGTTCTTCTTTTATGAAACTATATAGAAGGATTTTACAATCTTTTAAAAATCTCAACATAGAACAGTGATTATTCTACATATATGTTGTTATATCTCTGTAATTTTCTTAAATATTTAATTATTTTATAGGCCTCTTTATCTGTTATCTGAGGAATTGGCTTCATGTCACCAAAAGGCCAATGATGGCTCTTAACTCCATATCTAATTGCAGATACAAAAGACATATCGCTATGATGATTAGGCTTGTAAATTTTGTGTATAAGTGGTGGGCCCTTACCTTTTTTTCCTGATGCATTAAGCCCGTGGCAAGAAATACAGTATTGATTATAAAGATCTTCTCCTTTGATTTCATCCTCAGATAGCTTGGGTACAGATACATCAACAATTGACTCGTTATCTATCTTGGCAAAAACTGGGATTACTAAAAGGAGAAAAATAACAAATACAAAAATGTTTACAAAATATTTTCTTCTAGTGTTTATGGTCATGTCCGTCACTATGTTCATTGTCTCTTTTTATGTGATTTTTATCGGATTCTTTTAAATTTTGAATCTCTTTATCAAGAACATTAAATCTGGAATCGTCAGGTAGCCTCATAACGCCAATGCCATGTCTATATACTACCTCGCTCCCATGATAACCGGTAACAAATAACGTTACGGACGAAATAATAATGAAGATCAAAAAAATTGGTGTCACAGTTAATGACTTCTTTAGAAGCCTGAAAGACCAAATAGACATGAAAATCCATAAGGATATGTTCAATAGCCCAAGATTTCTGTGGTCAGTCATTGCAATGTGAGACTGTGTATCGTGAGCTACGGTATCATAAGCATTAAGTCCAGTTATTACAGTAAAAATAGATATAATAGTGCCCACAATCAAATTAATATGGGCAGTCCTATAAATTACTTCTGACCAAGTTTTTTTCTTTAAAAAATATCCTATTAAAAAAAGTATTGGCGAAATACCCAAAAGGCCTATTGAAAAATGTACAAATATTGGATGAAAATTTGGAATAATCTCTACCATGAAAGCTCTTCAATTATAATCTGTAAAAAATGAACATTAAACCCGTAGAAATTAATCGTCAAGTAGCTAACGATATAGAACAATTTAATTCTATAGTAATCAAGATAAAGCCAAATAAAAATTGTCTATTTGTGATACAAAGACAATTTCAAAATAATCTTGTTACATCATATAAATCTATTAGGTTAAGGAATTAGATTCTACTGTGGAAATATAGAAAATAAATTACTTGCTCCAAGCGCACTGGAAAGCATACTTTTTATATATTTTGGCAAAACCATCAGCAACCATCTTTTCTTGAACATTTAATCCATCAGCAAACAGTTCTCCCACTGTTCTGTTATAACGATCTTTGCCGATTCTCTTGATATGTATTTCCTTCCCAGCAAGAAGACTCCTCAAATGGTCTCTTGCTGCCCTTGCTTTTTCTGGAGCGGCCCTTGTTCCTCTTAACTCTGGAGTATCAATGCAAGCCAAGCGAATTTTCTCTCCCTTACTTGAGGTGCAAGTATCTCCATCATAACAGTAGGTAATTTTAATAATTTCATTTTGGGCCCATACATAGACAGGAATAAAAAAAATAAGGGATAATATTAAAAATTTATACCTATGGGCCATTATTTACTAAAAGGGTTCCCTTTGTTGCTTGTAGACGCTACTGCAAAATTACGCTGTTCCATAAGCCCTGCTTGTACAATTGTTTTTAGACATATGTTAATTATGCCAAAAAAGTAAGATTTTATGTGAATTTATTCTGTTTCTCTTAAACTTAATAATGTCTGGAGAGCAGCACTTAGTTTACTTCTATTAGGGCAAATCTATCAATAGATACAATAATCCCAGAAAATTGATATAATACTACTGGGGCGTATGTGTGAGTATTTTTAAGAAGCTACAAAAGAAAGGTTCGGAGAGGGCGGAAAAATTAGTTGACCTACTGGAATCAATGAATCTCAGCATTGAGGACTCACAAGAGAAAGTATCGGCCGAGTTGCTAATCATATATTCCGAAATTGAGTTATTTGTAAGAATCATTAGAGAGGAATTGCTGAGGAAGACTGAAGAGTTAATTGATCCATTGGAATCAATGAATCTCAGCATTGAGGACTCACAAGAGAAAGTATCGGCCGAGTTGCTAATCATATATTCCGAAATTGAGTTATTTGCAAGAATCATTAGAGAGGAATTGCTGAGGAAGATTAAAGAGTTAAATACGCTTTATAACAAGTGGTAAAGAAAATTAAAATATGACTCAAAGAAATAGTCAAAGAAATTTGTTAGATTGATTCTGTATCTAATCTTTTCTTAACATACTGACAATCCTCACACTCTGAACTACTAGGAGGAATTTCTTTAGAATCTAATAAGTTTGACGCCTCTATTATTTTTTCTTCAACCCAACTATCATCACAATCTAGTCTGACAAGATGTAATTCGAATTTCAGTTGATTATTAAAAAAAGGTTCGTTTCTTAGTCCGTTGTAATAAACTAAATATGCTTCTTTTGCGACTTTGAAACCGTTTTTTCTAAACAACCATTGATACATTTCAAGTTGACGCTTATATCCTTTTGCATAATCATATTTATTAAAAGTTTCATCCCAATCAAAGATATTTTTAGAGGTTGCTTTTACATCAGAGATAATTAGTTCGCCATCAGGCTTTAACCACACATCATCAATTGCTCCACCAAAATCATATCCTTTTTCTAAATCAACAAATCTTATCCCTTTAAAGTTATTTCTCCATGTATCTATTTCAGGATGATCGTAAGGAATTGCATCTATTCCATGCTCTAGAAATAAAGGATGGGGTTCCTTTTTTTCTCTGTAGTAATCAAATTCATTTTTACAAATATTATCAACAGCTATATTTAACGAAAACGGTAAAGATTTTGGTTTAATTTTATGATTGTACTGCAGCACAAAACATCTGGGACATCGTAAATATTTGTCGACTCCTGATCTACTTAATTTTGCCATATATATATTATTATAGTAATTCCTACATAAAAACGAATTTTTATAATTTAGAAACTCTTTTAATAATAGATTCCGTGCAGCGTAAATTTGCTCCCTTTGCTCGAACTGTAGCAAATACTGTAGCAATTTTTTTGTCTAAAGAATCTTACGTTTCTGATATGATTTATGTATGGGTATTTTTGATTTTTTGTTAGGAAATAAAACCAGCGCCGAGTACGAAGGTGAAAAGAAAGACGGAAAGTATCATGGTCAGGGAACCCTTACTTTGTCAGACGGTACTAAATATGTAGGTGAATTTAAAGATGGAGAGTATCACGGTCAAGGAATTTTTACTTTTCCAGATGGTAGTGAACATGTAGGTGAATTTAAAGATGGAAAGCAACACGGCAAAGGAACTCTTACTTCTCTAAATGGTGACAAATATGTAGGTGAATTTAAAGATGGAATGGGACATGGTCAAGGAACTACGACTTGGGGAAAGGGTCCTAATGAAGGTGAAAAATATGTAGGTGAATTTAAAGATGGAATGAGACATGGTCAAGGGACTTTTACTTTTCCAGATGGTGAAAAATATGTAGGTGAATATAAAGATGGAAAGAGACACGGTAAAGGGACTTGTATTTCTCCAGATGGTGAAAAATATGTAGATGAATATAAAGATGGAAAATTAGTTGAATAGATTTTCTCTACCTACAAAAGAACTGTAGCACTTTTTTTTCTTATTAATCTTATGTTTTTGATATAATTATCCTATGAGTGATATTTCAGATGAAGTTCAAATAGAATTAGACAAAGCTAGACAAAAAAATATTATTAAATATGAACAATATGAAGCCTTTCTTAATTATCTAAATCAAGTAGAAGCCGTTTCTTTTACAAGGGAATACTTAGGAGGCTTGGAAGAAGCTAAAAGAACGCTTCCTGCAGCTGCTAATATAAAAGTCCCCGAATTTAATGAAGCTAATAGGATAATTTTTCATGGATTCGTAGTTTTATTGATGGTCAATGTTGCTTTGATGAAAGACGCCCCCAAACTTGAAGAATGGGGTACAACAACTAGAGAACTATCTATAGTCATGTTAGCTCATCATCAAACATATTTCTCTTTAGATGACGCGCAATCAATAGCTACAATGCAGACTTTTGTCCTTGATAATATGGAAAATGATCCAATTGGAAGCAATTCAATCTTTGCTGATATAGGATCAAGATTACTCCCTAATGATTGGGGAGATATAAATGAAGATGCAATTTTTGAAATACTCTGGAGGGCATTTTCCAGTACCTCGATGTCATTGTTGGGCTATTTAGATCTGGCATTTAAAGGAAGTTTTACTAAAGAAAATGTAAACAAGCTTCAAGATGAAATGCCAAAACGGCCTGATTTTTTAAAGAATATATTTGGTGAAAAAAACCTAGATAAAGAAATGGAAAATAAATCTTCTGAAGAATTACAGAAATTCAAAAATAAATTAAATTAGGGTGTAGAAGAAGAATTCTCAAAAGTTAAAAACAATGATGGTGATTCACCAGTGTCAAATCCTCCAGTTGCAGAATAACATCTCTTACTTATGTCTTGGACAGTAGCGTGTTGGATGCGAATCATTGAAGACAATGAAATAAAGAAAGTAATGCCTCCTAAAGACCTAGTAAGATTTTGTAGATTATTTTTAGAACAAGAAAAGAAAATTTATTGTAGATTATAACAGAGCAGATGTAAGAATATTGGAGATGCATGCTTTAGTTCTTAAAATTAAAGACGTTGAACAAAGTATTAAAGAAACGGGTTGGAATTACAAAATATCGAAAGAATTTGAAAAAGAAATTGGTTATTAAAGAAGATAATTGATTATAAACTTATTATATTTATTAAATCTTAGTTGGGAATTGCTCATGATTTTATGAAGGATTATACCAAAAAACACCAGGAATATTAGTATTCTTTTATGGGTTAATTTTAGGGACAGAATAGTTGTCAAACTACATATTAATATTTAGGTTCCCAATCTTTGTTTGTTTAGGGGAATCTTTACCACCATGAGATATGCACATCCAGACAGATCTTTGATAGATTGTACGGATTTTTTAGGAAATCACAGTGCAACTGTAGCAAAAACTGTAGCACAAGATCTTGAGTCTGGTCGTGTTAGTGAAGAAAAGGCTGTGTTTAGTATGATCGCGGGAGGTGATAAAATTCGGGGTGGTTGCCGCGTTGCACTTAAATCACAGGTTGAAATGGCTGAAATGATGTTAAATGCTCATAAGCTACAAGAAAAGAGAAATAAACCTAAAAAAGAAAAAAGGGATTTTTAATGAGACACTTCTTTTATAAAATATTATTCAGAAAAGAAGATATAAATTTGATTAAAAAAACTGCTACAGTATTTGCTACAGTTATATACTCAAATAGACACAACTCAACACAAAGAACTGATATAAAAATTCGATAGATTTCGATATGATTGGCTATGGCGCCTTTCAAGCAAATATGTATGCTGGCGCTTTAATTGTGGAGAAAGGATAAGTAAATGTTTTGCACTAGTTGTGGAAAAGAAATAAAGGATGAGGCAGCTTTCTGTGTACATTGCGGTGTGCCAGTCTCTGGAAAAAAGTGGAGAACAAAAAGAAAGTGAAAAACTAAATGCTAAAATCAAGAAAGTAGGATTTATGGAATATACAATAAGTTGCTTTAGGAACTACGCGGGGTTTAATGGCAGAGCAAGACGAAAAGAGTTGTGGTTTTTCTATCTCTTTTATTTTATTTGTTTTTTGGTAACTGATTTAATCCATGAAACAGCTTCTACAATAGTTGCCTTGGTTTTCTTTCTTCCAACAATTGCTGTTAACTGTCGTAGAATGCATGATTTGGGGAAAAGTGGTTGGATGCAATTGATACCTATCTACAATATTGTCCTCTACTGCACTGATTCAGAACCATCAGATAATAAATATGGTCCTAAAGTCAAGTGAAAGGAAAGTGTGAGTGTCCCCTAAAATCTTATATTTTTGATACAATTACTTTAAGAAGAAATTTTTATTTGCATTTACTTAGAACTTCCCTGTAATTTGCAAATTGCTCGTTTGTTATTTTCGTATTTGATTTAAGCCAATCTTTATCCATGTTGTCAGTATTATTAAATCTCATAAATTGCTGCCTCAATGAAAAGAAAAATCTTGGCCACTCAGCAAGTTCTTTAATATTGTTAGGAATTTTATCTGGAAAACCATTTTTTATTTTAGATTCAATATATATCTTACCTACATCAGGTTGGAATATTTTTATTGCCGTAAAAGCACCAAAAACGTGTATTGAGAACACGTCTCCTTTTCTTGATACTACTCTTTTGAAACCTCTAAGTCTTATTTCGATATTATAATCTGGTCTGGGTAGCGTTATATCATACACCTTTCCACTATCTACAAATACTGCTCTCATTTTACCTAGATTTGCACCTTCTGAAAATGGAACAACTGATACATTATTTAGCATTGAAAGAGAGGAGGAGAATGTATGAGAGATTATATTTTTTAGAATCGCAGGGTTTTTTGTAAATTTTTTTGGAATGTACTTTATAGCTTTTTCTTCGATAAGAACTTTGGTAACTCCAATCCTAAAGTTATATTTCATCTTTAATTTAAAATCTTTTAATAGACTACGGGCTGTACTAAATGCATTAACTGTACCTTCTCCAGATATACTACTTAAACCAGTGGTATAAAAATCTTTAATTAGTTCTAATACTTGATCATTTGTTAATTTTGAATTACTTAGAGATGTTAGTTCCGCCCTATAAGGAATAGATGCAAGTAGAGTATATGTTTTGGAGGAGTCATTAAAGTTAAAGAAAATTATCTGAAAGTATAAATCTATCGTGTTGAGATATATTTCATTTCCTTCATCGTAGTCGTAAGAAAAATCTTCATAATCTAGGCCAATGCTCATTACAATCTGATCAGCAGATTTCTTAAAATCCGAGCCATCACCACCGATAACTATTTTAAAGTGATTCGGATTGATCTCCTTGATCGTTTCTAAAAGACTAAGCGATATCACATCGATTCCTCTTCCTTCATCTATGATCTTAAGAATTTTTGATGTATATGGAGCAAACGTATCCCTATCGGCGTAGCTTCCCGTAATAGCAAATCCCGCATATTGGACTTCAAGTTTTGCAGAATAACTTAGTTTTGGTATAGAAAAAACTAGTAGTGCAAGAATAAAAATCGCAATGTTCTTCTTACCAATCATCTTCCATTTCCTTGTCCATTTCTTCCCTTCTTTGTTTAATCTTCTCCATATTTTTTTTAAACAATTCTTCCTTTGAAACGGCTAAAGAAATTGGACGTACAATCATTTTTCCAAATACAAATCTGGAGTTAAATTGCGATTTGGGATCTTCAGGTACTGCAATTGAGTAGTGATCTTTTACAGTGTCAATCCGCACGTAACCTAGAGATTCTTCAATGTAGCCAAGATCCTCACCGGTATATGAATCAATAATTTTATCTAAGAGCCTAAAAGCCTCATATCTTTCACCTTTTTTAAATTGCGACCCACCTTGTCCCAAATATAATTTTCCATTTTCTATTTTTTCTACTAGAACTGGGAACATCGAAAAAAGGATATTTTGACCTATTTCTTTTGAGATAATTGACGATAATGTCTCATATATTCTTTTAGTGTCTTTGGAATATATGTTAGTAGTAAAATTCTTAGAAAACATGACTTGCCTTGTAGTAACATCAATCAATTTATAAGAGATATTCACATGCGTTAAATTTCTTTTTATGATTCTATCAGATGTCCTAATTTTTTTTTCGACAACCTCAGTAGTTAAATCTTCTATAGTACCCAGAAGCAAGAAATCTACTGAGATTTCATTTCCTAGTTTTGCCAGCTCGGTAGCAGGGGTTTTACCTTCGATTATTGCTTTCTTCTCTTCCGCTATTTCTTCCGTGTAAGTTCTATCTAAAACCGTAAACTTCCTGGTTTGTGTGAGATAATTAGAAATTGAATCAACAAAAATTCTATTGATTTTTTCAGGATCTAAGTTTGAAGCATAGATTCTAAATGGAATAACGGCAATTCTCGTTCTTTTGCTTGATTGGGGAAAATCAAAAAAAGCTACCTCTGCTTTTATGGTTATATGATGCAGATTTTTTTCCTTTTTTTGCTTGATGATTTTATAGCTTTTTACCCCGCCATTAACTCTATCAATCATCTCTTTAACGTATTCTCTATTAAATTCCTGCTCTTTAATCGGAGCATTATTTCCCATCGATTTAGATGCATCATTTATTTTGGAAACAGATTCTTTGTCAAGCACCCTATGAAGATCATTCCATTGTTTTTCTTCCGTAATCTTACCTTGCATTACTTTGATTATCGTTTGTGTTTGGATGCTTTTACCATTGACAATCGAGATGGCTTCAGCAAGTGCATTGTTAATTGCTTCTTCTTTAGATGTACCACTTCCCGTGGCCTCAACACTTTTAAATTTTACTTCAGAAAACGAGGCTACACTTGTTAGGCTTAAAAGAAATATGACCAAAAATGCTTTATGGATTAACTTAATCGGGTTCATCGCCCATAGCTTCCGCATCTGCTTTTGATACCTTAATGTCATTAGCTTTGGCTCCAGACATAGCCATCGAAGCCGTAGATTGCACGGTATTCATATATCCAGGTAAATTTTTTATTACTTTAATGAAGCCACCAAGTTGCTTTATGGCATTCATCTTATCTTCACTAATACTTTTCTGCATTTTCTTCATTTCTTTTCCCATTTGTATTGCATACTTAACACCTTCACCCATAGGTTTAAATGATTTGGCATACATAGCTTTTTGTTGAGCATTAGTGACAGATTCTTTCTCCATTATTTTTTTAAGTTCCTCGGAATTTTGAGCAGACGCCCTAATTACAGCATCCATCCTCTCGTTCTCATCAATTTTCCCATCTTTTGCTCTTTTCCTAAGTGCGGCAATTTCTTTAGCCGCACCGTCCATCTTGTAGGCTTTAAACAGATATCCCTGAGCTTCAAGAAACTTGTCCGCGGATTTAAAAAAAGCATCCGTAAGACCCGTTTTCATAGACGAAAAATCTATTGTCGCTGAAGAGCCTCCCTTGTCCCCACCTGGTAGTTTATCTTTTAGTTGTGATGGCATCTTCAGCCCTGCAAATGAATCAGAGCTAAAACTAAATAATAGTATTAAAATTGTTAGTATTCTTATATACATCTTATCTTTCTCCTTTTGAGATTACCTAAATTTAATTGCCGCCTCTCTAGCTACATAGTCAACAATCTTTCTAAGCGAGTTAACCTGTGCTTGCTGTGGAGTGGTACCTCTGCCTTTTCTTTGTTCTGGTGCAACAGCTCCAATCGAAGCACACTTTCTACCTTTGAAACAATCAAAGATCTCCGCTGAAGTAAGATTGGTATTTACTATTACATTTGGGTGACCTTGAATAGGATCTGTCTCTTCTTGGCCTACATCAAAGACACCAATTACTACGTATTTAACTGGATACTTTGTATCCATCTGTGCTTTAAAGTATGATTTTATTTTAGACTCAATACCAAGATCGGGTTCTCCAGTAGTGACATATAACTTTTTCCATTCTTTAGCAAGTTCTATAACTTCATCATCAAAGTCTGATAATTTTTCTAACGTAAAGCCGTATTCAGTAAGAACCGCACTAAAACCACTATTTACAATAGACTCAGCCCCAAAAGTGGCTACCTTATATTTCACTACCGTACTTGCTACACGTTTTACGGTACTTCCACCAGTTTCACTTCTATCAGTCTTGGTGGTTTTGCTGCTTACAGTTGTTTCACTTTCACTTACCGCCTCAACTTCTGAACTTTCTTCAAACTTTGTACGTTTATCCTGTTTTACTCTTCTATCATCAAAGGATTTTTTCGATGAACTCTCAAATTGTCTAGTAACAAATATAATAGCTACACTGTGACCTGATGTGCTTGAGACTCCAGATGTAGCAATGAATAATTGCTCTATTTTATTTTCAAAAATATTTGCCCTTAAAGCTATTGTAAATCTTTTTTGTCCATCATGATGCACAGATTCAAGGACAGCCCCACAATCAGCATATTTGCCAATATTGGCCTCAACCTCTGGTCTTATCTTGGCAAAAGCTGTAGTTTTGGATGTGCTTAAAGCGTTAACATAGTTATCCATAGCATTCAAACAGGCTAACGTCCTAGCTTTTTCCATAATTTTCTTTTTATTAGACCTGTAAGTTCTAAAGTCCTTAGAGTATTCGTACGAAGAACGGCCAACAACCTCTTTCGCTACAACTTCAATTACACCCACAGGGCCGACAAACAGAAAGAGAAAAACTAGCGTTAGACAGGCAAAAACCGAAGGCAATTTTGTTTTATTAAACATAATCATAATATTAACATCGCTGCATTATATCAAATTACTTATGGTGGAATCAACAGATACTTAAGGTATTGGTGTTTTTATTTATATTTATATTTATATTAGAATCGAGTACAAGTGGAGAGAGGAATTGCTTAGTCCGTTTGGATCAATAGCACAACTTAGATTTAACTTTGGTAAAAATGGTAAAATCACTTTTATGGCTAATGAGGATGAGATTTACAAACGAATTGGGGATGAAATCGAAAATAATAATCTAGACAAAGTCGCCTGGACCAAAGCACAAGGAGATTCAGATGGCTCAGAAAGTAGGGCTAAATCTTTATATATAAAATACAGATTTCAAAAATTGAGCAGCCTGAAGAAAAAAGATGAAAAATCTGCTTCGTTTCAATATATAACAGAGAAATTAGTTCAATGGGGAGAAGAAGACGAAAAAGAGAGTGATAGCATATATCAAATTGATACATCGCATCGAAATCACAAAAAAGAGAATGACGCAAACCCATTCTTGTCAAGATTTCATATTTCAGAAGAAAATAAATCTAAAGATTCAACAGATGATACCGTGAAAGAGATTTCTGCTGATGAATCCGTACCTGTTTTTTCATATGAAAAAATAATCGCAGATCTAATTAAGATTAAAATATTTCAAAAATTTTCAATCGATCGCATGGAATATTTCCTTGCAACATTGATACTATCTGTATTAGTTGTTCTAACTTTCATGATTGTCATAGGGCAGAGACCAGGCCCAATTAATATTATAATTTACTTTTTTATTTATATCGTTCTATCTTTAATACGTTTAGCCTTAGACGTTAAAAGATTAAGAGGAATTTTTAAAAAAGCAGAAAGCCGTCTAGTAATAATAGCTCTAATAGTTTCATTTATACTGTCTAATTGGTTCTACCTGTTAAGAGGAATGAGCGACTGGCGAACGTTCCAGACATACACGTCTTTTATGACCCTTTTTTTCTTTACCATTGCAATAATAAGTTTGTTTCTTCTTTTGAGAAAAAGAAGATTTGTAATCAAGAAATCTTAAAGTTGCTAGCTATCGAAGAAAAAGGGGGAAATGAAGGAGCGTAAGTCCCCTTAATCATTGGTTGCGGAGGAGGGATTTGAACCCTCGACCTTTGGGTTATGAGTGATATCTGAGTATTTTGTACTGAATTGAGTTTACTTGTGTTAGGGCGAATCTATCAATAAATACGATAGGTTTGCCCTATTCTTTTATGTGTTTATTTGTGTTTAGCTATATCATTCAAAACATATATTTTAACAATAGTAATAGCATTGCAATAAGAATGCCAGTTACCCACGTCCACCAATACTCTGAACGCCTACTTCTAGATTTAAAATCCAACCAATTAATGAACAATTTTCTCGAAGCTTCAATGAAGCCAAAATGTTTCTCTGGAGTATCTCCCCACTTATTGGTACCCGGTTGAGATTTAAAAAACATTAAAACTAAAGGATAGAGGCCCCCTAAAATAGCAGCTGTAAGTCCGATTATAAATGCTTCTATAACTAATAGACCACCTGAGCCTAATAAAAAAACTAAGAAAAAACCCGATGGAAAAAGGATATAAATAAAAGTTACATGCCAATGAGATCTTCCTGTATCATGCAGCCTCCTTACAGTTAACGAGAAGGTAGCAATCGTAATCCAAAGATTGAATATAACTTCGATTATTATTAACAGAGTAGCCACGATATTAAAGATAGCAGGGAACATAAATGAATCAGA
>Ga0207966_1000677_pt1 | contig 19304 bp, 24 predicted proteins | sample Knorr_S23_td_NAD_FD_185611 | JGI IMG/M metagenome (GOLD analysis project Ga0207966, IMG submission 185611) | Marine microbial communities from Southern Atlantic Ocean transect - Knorr_S23_td_NADW_ad_2500m_LV_B (SPAdes) (version 2) | ecosystem: Environmental > Aquatic > Marine > Oceanic | place...
GAATCAATGTCTTAGGCTCAACTCAAGGAACAAAAGCAGAGATGGAACAAGGATTATACTGGATGGGACAAGGAAAAATCAAAGCATCAATTGATTCAATTTATTCTTTCGAGCAAGCAGCAGAGGCACATACAAAAATGCTCCAAGGAAAGTTCTTTGGCAAAATCTTAATCAAGCCTGAAGGCGCTTAATCACTTAATGTTAAACCTATTTCGTAGTCTAGTTTTTGTTCCAGGAAATAATCCAAGATTTTTAGAAAAAGCAAAATCACTTACAGCTGACATTGTTTGTTTTGATCTAGAAGACTCCGTACCGGAAAAAGAGAAGAAAAAAGCGAGAGTCTTGATAAGAAATACACTAAAACAAAGAAACAAGTATTCTCCAGATGTTTTTGTTCGAACAAACTCACCCGAATCAGGTTTGATTGAGGCAGATCTTAAGGAGATTGTTCAAAAAGGAATAGATGGAATTGTAATTCCCAAGGTAAATTCTGCAAATGAACTCAAAAAAATTGAAAAAACAATCTCGTCTCTAGAGAAAAAAAGAAAAATCAAGGGAATTCGTCTAATGCCGTCAATAGAATCTGCACTTGGGGTTGTGAATTGTTATGAGATAGCTTCATCAAGCAAGAGAATTGATGCTCTGGTTTTTGGTATATTTGATTTATTGAATGATATGGGAATAGAATACACCAAAGGAAATCCGTGTGGCGCAAAATATTCTAGATATAAGGTTCCTGTAGCAGCAACAGCTGCAGGTGTTGTTGCTATTGATGGAATATGGCAAGATTTGAAGGATAATAGTGGCTTTACTAAAGATTGCGAGGTTGGCAGAAGTTTAGGCTATGCTGGAAAAAGTGTTATTCACCCAGATCAGATTCAAACAGTTCATAAAATTTTTCATCCCAATAAAACTGAAATTAAATGGGCCAAGAAGGTTTGTAGTGTTTATGAAAAATCAACAAAGAAAGGTAAGGGTGCTACTGTTGTTGAAGAAAAAATGATAGATGAGGTTCATTATAAGCGCGCAAAGGCACTCTTGGAAATTTAATTTATAATGAACTTACTAAACCAATAAAATCATGTTTACTGGCATAATTGTTGGGACTGGTAAAGTCACAAAGATTGAACGAAAAACAAAGAATAGAAGTGCTATACAAATGACAGTTGACCTAGGCAAATATGCAAGTGGTTTAAAGATTGGTCAGAGTGTTGCAATCAATGGTGTATGCCTTAGTGCAACAAAAATTTCAAGGAACAAATGTGTTTTTGAAATGATTGATGAAACAACAAAGAAAACTGATTTAGGAAATGTAAAAGCAGGAAGTACTGTTAACGTTGAACGTAGCTTGAAAGTTGGCGACAGATTAGAAGGCCACTTTGTTTTAGGACATATAGATGGAGTTGCAACAATAACAAAAATTGAAAAAAAACCAAAGGAAGTAAAGATTTGGTTCAAGATTCCAAAAAAACTAACAAAGTATGTTGTTAAAAAAGGTTCAATCGCACTTGATGGAATCAGTTTGACATTAGTAGATGTAAAAAAAGATGTTGCATCTGTTTGTCTTATTCCACATACAATCAATGTTACAAATTTCAAATCAAAAAAGATAGGCGACAAGCTTAATATTGAAACTGATGTTCTTGGAAAATACATTCTAAAGTAAGGCTAATCTATTACCAAAAAACTGGTAATTACCAAGTTTTTAGTAGGTTTATAATATCTTCAAAACCAATTTTTATGTATGACATTTGATACAGCAATTGCTTCTCTAAAACAAGGTGAGTTTATCATGGTTTATGATTCAGATGGTCGAGAAAGCGAAGTTGACATGGTGGTTGCAGCTGAATTCATTACTCCTGAGCATGTTGCAAGAATGAGACAACATGCAGGTGGTCTAATCTGTCTTGCAATTTCAAACGATTTGGCAAAAAAATTAGAACTCAAATACATGCACAATATACTTACAAATTCTAACGACCTTGATTCAGACTCAAAAAATATGATAATGGGGAGAGCACCATACGGGGATCACCCAACTTTTTCAATATCTGTAAACCACAAGCGTACATACACTGGAATTACTGACAGTGATAGAGCTTTAACCATCAAAGAAATGGCAAACTTGTGCAATTCAGAAAATCCAAAAAAACAGTTTGTTTCTTCGTTTAAGACACCAGGCCATATTCCATTATTACTTGCTTCAGACGGTCTTCTTTCTTCCAGAAAGGGTCATACGGAGATGTCAATTTACCTAACAAAACTAGCAAAATTACATCCAGTTTCTGCCATCTGTGAGATGATGGATGCAGAAACTTATGCTGCACTGTCTGTTGAAAAAGCAAAAAAGTATGCAAAAGAGAATGCTATTCCATTTATTGATGGTAAAGAACTCTACGAATTTTCAAAGGTGCGTTAATTTTGAACATTGCAATAGTGGTTTCGGAATTTAACAACAAAGTGACATCTAGAATGCATAAGGTAGCTCTAGAAAAAGCCAAAGAGTTGAAGCTGAATGTAAAATACGAGTGTAAGGTTCCTGGTGTTTTTGATATACCACTAATCATAGACACTTTGTTACAAAAGAAAGATGTTGATGGCATTGTTACATTAGGTGCAATTATCAAAGGACAAACAAAACATGATGAAGTAATTGCAAACGTTGCTGCAACAAGAATTACCAAGTTATCTATAAAATATCAAAAACCAGTTTCACTTGGAATATCAGGTCCAGGTATGTCTGAAAGACAGGCGTTTGCAAGAATTAGACCAGTTTCAGAAAGAGCAGTTGAGGCTGTATCAAAGACAGAAGAACAATTAGGGAGAATTAGATAAATTGATTCAGTTAACGGTAATGAAGATAACGGGATATGGACCATGGACGCTTACATTAGGCAGTGATAGAGAACATGAAATACAGATGCTGCAAGCATCGTTATATATTCAAATACAAAAATTATTTTCTCAAAAAAATGGTCTTGTTTTTTTAAACAGGGCTGATGAGTTTATTGCAATAACTAACGGTATTACACTAGATGATCATATTCAGATTCAGAAAAAACTAGAAGCATCATTTGATTTGAAACTATCAATGTCAATCGGTTTTGGTGATTCACCATATGACGCAAATGTATCTGCGCATAATGGGAAAAAATCCATAACAAAACTAAACGAAGAGCATAATATTTACGGTTTCATCGATGGAAAAAATGAAAGCAAAATTACAATAATGCATCTTGACGTTGATAATCTTACCTCTAAAAGTAGTACAATGTCACCATACGAAATCTCCTCTACAATCTTTAAACTCTATGCAAAGATGTCTGAGTTTTTTCTAACAAAAAAATCACTTGCATTTTTTATGGGTGGTGATAACTTTATGGTTGTTACAAATTCTGATTATAAAAAAAGTACAGAAGAGTTTATTGGAATAATCAAAAATGAGTTTAATATAATTCTCAATTGTGGAATAGGAACAGGAAAAACTGCTAGGGATGCTGTAAAATTTGCAACCAAATCTCTTGACACAATTCGAGAGATACGCGATGCGGGAAAAGATAAGCCACAAATTTATGAGATTGCATGATATTAAAAAATATCAGTGTACTATATGGAAATGATTTAAAATTTATTAAAAAAACAAATGTTCAAATTTCTGGCAACACGTTTCAAAAAATCTCTTCAAAAATTTCGTCCACAAAAAATGAAGCCATAAACTGTGACGGTCTGCTACTTATTCCAGGATTAATTAATTCTCATACTCATATTGGTGATTCAATTGCAAAAGATGTTGCATTGAACAAAAATACTGATTCCAAAATTCATCCTGTATTTGGAATCAAACAAAAAATTCTCAAAGAAACCAAACCAAAAGTTTTGAGTCATTTTATGAGAAAAACCGTGAAATCTATGTTAAAAAAAGGCATTACAACCTTTGTTGATTTCAGGGAGGGAGGATTAGAAGGTGTTTTGCTTCTTCAAAAAGCTCTATCTGATTTACCAATTCGTGCAATAATACTAGGCAGAATAGAATTTTATCAATCAAAAAATCAGATCAAAAAAAATGTTGTATTTCCAAAATCAAATTTAGATCAATTAGAATCATTGCTAAAAAATTGTGATGGATTAGGAATTAGTGGTTCAAATGAAAATAGTGATTCCAGTATTAGAAAGTTTTCTAAAACAAAAAAAATTCGGGCTATTCATTGCGCAGAAACAAAACAAAGCTATTTTATTTCTAAACAACTCACAAAAAAAACTGAACCAAAACGTTGTATTTTACTAAAACCAGATTTTCTAGTTCACATGACATATGCTACAAAAAATGATCTGAAATTTGTGTCTAAAAAAATAAGGGGGATAGTTGTTTGTCCACGTGCAAATGCATCATTAGCGGAAGGGATTCCAAATGTAGATCAAATGCTTAAAGCTAAGTGTAATGTAGCAATTGGAACTGATAATGTAATGATTAATTCGCCTGATATGTTTAGGGAGATGGATTTTTTATGGAAAGTAACTATGGGTATTCAGAAAAAACGTATTGACCCAAAAAAAATTCTGAAAATGGCAACTGTTAATGCAGGAAAATTACTAGACAAAAAAATAGGCTGTATAAAAGAGGGTTACTTGGCAGATGGAGTTTTTATTAAGAAGGATAACTTGGATCTTGATCCTTTACAAAATCCACACGCATCTATTGTTCATCGTGCCAACGAAAATTCGATCAAGGCGGTAATGATTGAAGGTGAAATAATCCATGGAAAACTATAGACCACGAATAATATTGAGTGCTGCCATAACTTTAGATGGTAAATTAGCAACACGAACTGGTGATTCAAAACTTTCCTCAAAAAAAGACAAAATTAGAGTTCACAAACTTAGAAGTAAAGTTGATGCTATTCTTATTGGCAAAAAAACTGTTGAAATTGATGATCCACTGTTATCTGTGCGAGGAATTAAGAAGAAAAATCCAATTCGTGTTATTCTTGATTCAAATGGAACCATAAATACTAATTCTAGAATTTTAAGAACTTGTTCAAAAATACCAACAATCATTGCGGTATCAAAAAAGGCTGGCAACAAAAATTTGGAAAGGCTAAAAAAATTTCCTGTTACAGTGATAGTTTGTGGGAATCATAAAGTAGACATAAAAAAATTACTTAGAATTCTAAAGGAGAGAAAGATAAAAAATCTTCTGATTGAAGGTGGTGGTATTACAAACTGGTCATTTATAGAAGAAAATTTAATCGATGAGGCAATAGTCACAATTTCTCCTTATTTACTAGGAGGCAGTGACGCACCTACATTAGTAGATGGTAACGGATTTTCTACAATCGCTAAATCAACAAAATTGAAACTAAAAAATGTCACAAAAATGAAAAATGAAATTGTATTACACTATAAAATTAAGTGATTAAGTCCTTTCCAATCTCGTCAATCTTCTTTGTAAATCCCTTTTTTTGGGCTTCATTTTTCTTAAGGTTTAGTACATCTCCACACGAAGGGCATTTGAAAAACAGATCAAGTGCATGTTCAAATGTCACTCTGTCACAATCATTTTTTCCACAATGATAGAACTGAGATGAATTTTCGTAATCTAACCTTTCCTGCAACCTTCCTTTTATCTTCTTTTTCTGATTCTGGATAAAGTTTTCAACTTCTTCTCTTCTAGAACGCCATCGATATACAAACCACCCCTTTCTTTCATCTTTTACCCTAATTCCTGTAATCAGGGACTTGCCAAAAAGGTCGTAGAGAACTTTTCTGACCATATTAATTCTCAAACCAGTAGAGCTTGCAATTTCCTCATCTGTTGCATCCTTTGATTTTAGAAGTGATCTAGCTACTTTGAGATATTCGTCACCACCAATCATAAATGAAATTTTCACAAACGGATCTTCATATTTGTCAATCAACAATGTTCACACACATATTCTGCTATTAATCCGTTGTTTTATTCATCCTCACATTTTTTCCTTGTTCTTGAGGAATTATCACTCTTTCAGAATCTTCAAATTTAAGCTCAAATTGTTTTCCCTGTTGAATACGATCTAATAGTACACCCAGGGCACTAACTTCTGAGTGTGGTTGGTTACCCACTGCTATATTATAATCAGCCATTACAAAGACATCTTTTGGAACTTTCCCGGCTCCAACTATTATCAATATTTTTTCTTCATTTCTAATTTTAGATTCTATATCGTTAATATTCTGACCATACATTGTTAGATGAACAATTTTTACTGATTCCTTTTTCCTATCTCTAATAATTTTTTTCCAATCTGTAATAGTTTTAATCTCAAATGGACCACCCCAAGTTTTGTTAATTTTAGAAATTGTATTAATTATGTCAGGATTTATCTCATTCATATAGATTTTTTTAGCTCCAAATGACCTTGCAACAAGTGCAACATGAGTTGTAACTCTGTCATCTCTTACTACTCTTTGACCAATTCTTAAAACTTCAATTTCCATACATTTTTTCACCAGCATTATTAATTTTTTGTGACATATTATTTTGAAAAATTTTAGCAATTAATTTTTTGAGTTCTTTCATATTTTTTCCTGTAACCGCAGAAATGGCCATCCACTTTTTATCTTCTCTAAGTCCAAGTTTATCTACTATTTTTAAAATATAATCATCATCTAATAATTCTGATTTATTCAAAACAAAAATCATTTTATCCAGCTCCACACCAATTTCATTAAGAGTTTTGAAGCAGCTTTTAAATTTTTTTTGTAATACATACAAAGTGTCACTAGCATCAATCATGACTAGTACAATATCAGCATACAACAGCTCTTCTAATGTTGAGTTGAAAGCTTCTATCATATATGCAGGAAGTTTGCTGATAAATCCAACAGTGTCTGAAATTAGTGCTGCTTCTTGATTTATCGAGACTCTTCGTGTGGTTGTTGAAAGAGTAGTAAAGAGCTCATTACTTGCATCTTGTTTTTCATCTGTTAGAAAATTAAACAAAGTAGTTTTTCCAGCTGAAGTATATCCCGCTAATGAAATTATTTTAAAACCAAGACGCTTCCTTCCCTGTCTATGAAGTTCACGTTGTTTTCTCACTTTTACTAATTTTGATTTAGTGTTAACTATTCTTCTTCTAATATCGTTATAGTAAACATCAACTTCAAACATACCTAGTCCCATGAATCCAGGTTGTTCACCCATTCTTGAAAGCCTGACCTTTTCTTTGGCTCTTGACTTTTCATATTGTAATTGTGCTAAATTTACTTGAAACTTAGACTCTGCACTACTAGATCTTTTCTCAAATATTTTTAAAATTAATGCCTGTCTGTCTAGTATTTCGATTTTTAGTTCCGAGGCCAAATTGTAGTTCTGACTTGGTTTTAGTACTTCATCAAAAACTATTACATCTGGCTTTGCTGAAACCATAATGTCTTTAAGCTCTTGGATTTTTCCAGTACTAATACCATATTTTGGCGCCTGTAAGAAATCTTGTTTCATGCTGTGTAATACCTTATAGCCTGCCGAGTCGCAAAGAGCCAGAGCTTCCCTAATTACATCATCTTCATTGTACGTTATTAAAATAGCAGAATTCATCAAAAATTCTATATTTTTGGTTCTTTGATAATCTTTTCAATATTCATGTTTAACACGATTTCACCTATATCACTTGCATATTCAGCAATTCTTCGTACATTTTCAATAATCCTTCTGATCCTATATTTTTCCATCTCATTCTTGTTTGTTTTTAGATTATCAGACACTCTTTTTTCATATTTTTGAATATCGATTGATTTTTTTATTGCTATTTCTGCTTGGTCGTAGTCTTTTTTGAACAGAGCCAAACATGCATCATCAATTACTGAAATTGCAAAATCACTCATTTCCCGTATCCTATCAAAAATTTTGCCCTTAATGGGAGTTTTATAATCCAATACATCACGTGATATCCTAACAGAATGATCTGCCAATCTTTCAATGTTTTTTATTATTACTCTGTAACCAAGACAATCACGAGAATTTTCAAATCCCATTTCCTTTAACATATGTTCATTTTCAATTGCAATAGCAAGTTGTCTTGTTATATAAAATCCAAATCTATCAACATCATCATCACTATTGATTACTTCTTTTGCAAGATCCTCATTTCCTTCCTTAATTGCAAGTAAGGCATCATCTTGCATAGATTTTGCTAATAACATCATCCTTTTGAAAGCACCATCTACTGAGAGTTCTACCAAATTAATTAGAACTTGAATTGTTATACCATCTGAAGAATCAGCAGTTATTTCCGAACCCATTAACATTTTCTTAACAGCATCTCTAATTCCAATTCTTTGTGATGGTGTAATTCTACCTGTTTTTGGTTTTATGTTGATCGTTTTAAAATGTAGAAAATATAGTGCAACAAGCTTTCTTACAACGGATGATTTTTCATCATACTGATCAATTTCTATTGTAGCTACATCAGATTCATCTTTTCTTCTAGTGCTATATGGTATTATCCTCAAACCAGAAATTCCTTGGCGCCCAATTGAAACTTGGTCTCCCTGTTTTAGACCCAAGTCGTTGACCCATTTTTTTGGAAGAGAAACAATGTAAGTGGACTTGCCTGTAAACTGAATCTTCCTAGTTTCTTCATTACTTGACATGTAACTATATTCCTAATTTCGTTCTATATAGATTATCTTATTTCTATGTAAAATTTAAATTAATATTTAGATATGAATAACATAGATTGAATGGATCCTGTTGTTAAATTAAGACATAATATTGATGCCTTATTTGGTCAAGGAGTTTCAAAACATCTTCCTAAAAACATAGAAATTTCATTTTCAAAGAGAACAGGACGAATTCGTGAGGTATATCATAACCAAAAACTTCTTTGTACTCTAAGGATAGATGGTGGTCTAGCCATTACACCTTTTTTTGCACAGATTCTTATGAAAAGTAAGAAATTCAAGGAAAATTGCCTTGAGGTTGATCAAGAATCAAAGCCATTTGTAGAAGATGGCAGATCTGTTTTTTGTGGTCATATTGCATGGTGTGGGAAAAGTATCAGGATTCAGAGTGATGTTCCAATTCTATACAAGAACAGGGTTATTGCAGTAGGAAAAGCAATATTATCTTCAAAGATGATGAAGACACAAACAAGGGGAGTTGCAGTAAAAGTTAGAGATAGTTTAAAAAGTCAGCCAAAGGGTTAGATCAGCATGATGCGTGGAGGGAATCGCCAAATGCGAAGAATGATGGATAAAATGGGTCTTGACATGGAAGAGATTCCAAACGTTCAAGAGGTAATCATTAAGACAGATAAAAAGGAGATCATAATCCCAAAGCCATCTGTTACCGAGATGAAGTCAAAGGAAAATTCAATTTTTCAAGTAATTGCAGAAAGCTTTGAGGAAAAAGAACTTGAAGTGCCTATATTTTCTGAAGATGATATAATGCTTGTTTGCCAGCAGGCAAATTGTGATGAAGAAAAAGCAAAAAATGCCCTAGCTGAGACCAAAGGTGACATAGCCCAGGCAATACTCATGCTAACCAACAGCTGAATCATAACCTCTAAATCTCTATTTATGTAGCAAATTTTTGAATTTTGAAAAAACACACTATTTATATGTTTTTTAATTCTTTTTCTTGAAATTGCTTGATAAGATTATATAAATCAATGAAATTTTTACAAGTTTTTTCTAGAATTTTCAAAGAATTTAGATATGTATGCTTAAATATATACTATTTCTATAATAAATGTAGTAAAAATGACATGTAAAGGAATTTGCACACGATACAAAGCACAAAAGCCAGTAGGTACTGGAAGATATGCTTCAGGTCAAAGAAGATGCCAGATTTGTGAGATCTTCATTAAATGGGAAGGCTTGTGGTGTCCATGCTGTGGATATCGACTGAGAACCAAACCACGAAACTTGAAATATAAGGCAAAATTGCGTGCAAGAGTAGAAGCAGACGCCATAGAGGCGAAATCTAAAGTAGAAAAATCGATAGCAATAAAGGCTTAAGAAACTTCGTAGGCTTGTTGGTTACCGAATCCTGTTATAGACGGCTATCATGTGATATAGATAATAGAAAATTTGTGGTTCAAGTATTACGTTTTGATAACGGTAGTTTTGTTTCTATCACTGAAGGTCAAGAAAAGATTGGTGGAATGTTGGCATCAATCGCCACAGAACCAGTGCCATCCACCACTACGATTATTCCACCAAAATCAGAATCTATTTTTTTAAAAATGATGTCCGACTACCTATCTTCAATTACAAAAGGGATCAATATTGTTTCTGCATTTATTCCACAAAAACTAGATACTAAAACTACTAAAATCCTAATGACCAAGATCAAGGAGATTATTGAAAAATGACAGTTGATATGAGAAGTTTTCTACAGGAAATTAAAAAAACCAATGATGTATTCACAGTAAAGAAGAAGGTTTCTACAAAATATGAGATTGCTGCAGTAACTGAAAAGCTTGATGGTTCAAAGGCTGCCTTGTTTGAAAATATCAAGGGAAACAAATTCAAGTTAGTTTCAAACTTGGTGGGAAGTAGAGATAGGTTTGCACAAGCAATCGGCTCCAAAAAGTCTGACATCAATCAAAAAATTGTTAAGGCAATTTCTTCTGCAAAAAAACCAAAAATTTCTGCATCTGCAAAGTTTTTTGAAAATAGCACTAATGATATTTCCATTCTTCCAGTTGTAACCCACTTTCAAAATGAATCAGGTCCTTTCATCACATCATCTATACTATATACAAAAAATCAGGAAACGAAATCCCAAAACTCTTCCATTCATAGACTAATGCCAATCGGAAAAAACCAATTCTCAATTAGAATGGTAGAGGGGAGGGATCTTCACAGAACATTCATGTTTGCAAAAAATAATGGGAAGGATCTACCAATTGCAATTACTATTGGTGTTCATCCTTCAGTTACAATTGCGTGTGCATTCCAGGCAAAATGGGGGAAAAATGAACTTGAAATAGCTAACTCACTTTTAAACAACAAACTTACTTTGACAAAATGTCCCAATACTGGACTGCTTGTACCATCTACCGCGGAAATTGTCATGGAAGGAAAAATTTTGCGAAACAAGACTCACAAGGAGTGGATGGTTGAAATGCTTCGAACATATGACATGCCAAGACCAGCACCAGTAATCCAAATTGAAAAACTGTATTTCAGAAATAATCCAATTTATCATGATATCCTGTCTGGCTACTCAGAGGCAAGATTGCTCATGGGCATGCCTATTGAGGCTAAACTTAATGGTATAATGAAAAAAAGATTCCCACAGACAAAACAGGTGATCCTGACAAGCGGTGGTGCTAACTGGCTTCATGCAGTAGTTCAAATCTCAAAAACCAGATCAACCAACGTTAAAAAAATAATTAACGAAACGTTCGCAAGTCACAGATCATTGAAGATGGTGACTGTAGTAGATGATGATATTGATCCTACAGATGCTGTGGCCGTAGAGTTTGCAATGGCTACTAGGTTTCAGGCTGACAAGGATCTGGTAATAATAAAAAATGTGAGAGGTTCTAGCCTTGATCCTTCTAGTGACCAAAGGAAATTACGAACAGCAAAAATGGGAATAGATGCCACAATACCTGGCTCAAAGAGACCAGATGGCTTCAAGTTAGGCAAGATTCCAAAAGCTAAAACAAACTTGAAAGACTATTTGAAGAAATGAACGCCGGATATTTTATTGCAATTGTCCTAGTGTCTGGATTTGTCGCAGGTACAATACATGGAGCAGTAAATTTGGCAATTGTAGAACCGTATCTGGATAAAGCAATTGGAATTGAAAACCAAAATCTCTTTGCGTCTGGGGAAGCCGAGGATACCCCTCAGTTTTGGGTTGAATACAACTCATATCGTGATTGGCAAAAAAGCGGCCAGCTGTTAGCTGGCGGAATTCTTGGAATGTCAATAGGAGCCTTATTTGGTATTGTATTTGCTTATTCAAGAAATTCCCTGCCCAAGGGACACACTGTAAAGAAGACATTTGTTCTTGCTGCAATCATGTGGCTTGTCATTTTCTTAATACCATTTTTGAAATATCCAGCAAATCCTCCAACAGTTGGAGATGCAGATACAGTTGTTCTCAGGCAAATTCTCTATCTTTTGTTTATAGCAATCTCGGGCTTTTCAGCTGTTGGTTTTTTTGTGTTGTACAAAAAGTTACAAAACAAAAAGAAGGGATTTGCATTTGTCGGTTATGCAGTTTTTATCACGGCTGTGTTTTTCATGATGCCACCAAGTCCTGATGAAGTTACAGCACCGATGGATTTGGTAAACGGTTTTAGGACAATGTCAGTAGTTGCGGTTTCAACATTTTGGGTTGCTGAAGCTATCATACTCGGTGCACTATGGCAAAAATACAAAACAAAGTTAGACGAATCATCGTTTGAGACATAACTACATATTCACTCTCATTCTCTATTCTTAGAATAAGAAATTAGAATTGTTGGATCATTTAAATAACTTAGCTCTACCTAAGAAAATGCTTTGAGTAAATCCAAAATCATGACTAGAAAGTTCATTTTACTTTCTGCAATACTTGTTATGATTACTGCTTTTCCATTAGCGGTTACAGCGCAAAGTGACGCTATTCCATCTTGGATTAAAAATACAGCAGGTTGGTGGGCAGACGATCAGATTTCTGAAACAGAATTTGTCAACTCGATTGAATATCTCATAGATTCTGGGATTATCCAAGTGTCTTCCCAACAAGGCGTTGATGTTAGCGAATTGACAATTGGTTTTATACCAATTGAAAAAGCTGACGAGCTTACGCCAAAAGCTGAATCGTTAGAAAAATTTCTTGAAGAAAAAATGTCAGGCGTGGATTTTAAAATAGTAGTTCCAAACGATTATGAAACAATAATTGAAGGAATGAAATTTGGGCACATTGATGCAGCCTTTATGGATACCGGACCTGCTTGGATTGCTCATAATAGGGCAGGAGCAGAAGCTGTACTAGCTGAAGTTGTTAAGGGGAAAGTAAACTATCAAGCAACAGTTTGGACTAAATCAGATAATGATTCAATTAATTCCTTAGAAGACACATTGGGTAAAAAAGTGGCCTTCACAAGCATTACTGGCTCATCAGGATTTGTAAGACCAATGGGTACACTAGTCACACAAGGTCACATTAACGTTGAAGGAGATGATATTATTGCACTTAAAGCAGCGTTGACAAATTCATTTGAGAATTATACGTTTGCAGGAGGATACAAGGCAGCTCTTCAATTGTTACTTAATGATCACGTTGATGTTGCATTTGGTTCCGATATTGCACCAAAAAAATATCTTGACCCAGTTGACCAAGGAAAATTAAAGGCAGTTGACACAATAGGACCTGTTCCATCACATGTCTTTATGGTCAGCTCTGAAATGTCAGACGGTACCAAAGCTGCATTAGTTAGTGCCTTGGTGGAGCTAAATTATGCAGAAAATAATCAAATTCTAAGAAACCTTTACGGTGCGGAGGCGTTACTACCAACGTCAACTGAAATGCACATTGGAGATTTTGGAAAATTCATTGATGCCTTAGTGGGTCTAGATCAAAAAATCCTAGATAAATACAACAAGTCGAGTTAGAATGTTTGCTACAAAACCATCTAAAGTAAAAACATTGGGAAAAGCTTTTGCAATTTTTACAAAAACAATCGTTCAGATGAATGGCATTTCGGCATCATATGATTCAAAGAATTATGTCCTAAAAGATATCAGGATGTCAGTTGATCGAGGTTCAAACTATGCTATAGTTGGTCAATCTGGTTCGGGAAAATCTACCCTGTTGAGACTGATAAATGGCATGATGAACCCAAGCAAGGGCAAAATTATGGTTGACTATCAAACACCCAATACCTCCGACAAAAAATTCAAGTCATTAATGCATAAAATTGGCTATATACCTCAAAACTTGGGCTTGATAAAAAATTCTACAGTACTTGAGAATATTTTGATTGGGGCACTTCCACGTGTTGGAGGATTTAATTCATTTTTCAAAAGATTTTCTGATTTAGAGATTGATAATGCCAAAAAAATTCTAAAGCAAGTTGGTCTTCAGGACAAAGAAAACAGAAAGATCTACATGCTGAGTGGGGGGGAAAAGAGGAGAGTCGCAATAGCAAGAGCTCTTGTCCAAAAACCAGAGATAATACTTGCTGATGAAATTGTTTCTGAATTGGATCATGTTACCGCACGGGAGATTATGGATGTTTTAGCAGAAGCACAGGCAACAATGAATCTCACTGCAATAATGGTTCATCATGATCTTCAGCTTGCACTAGAGTATGCTGACAGAGTTGCAGTAATCAAGGAGGGTGAAAAAATTCTTGAGATAGGAGTTGAAGGAGACAAAATTGTGGACTTTCAATCGGGAAATTATACGCAAAGAGAAATTTTGGAGATGTTTAGTGGTGAACCAGAAGAATAATCTGATCATTGGGCTAATCATTGCAGGGGTCGTAGTCATGTCTGCGAATATAGATGCGGATCCCAGAGACTTTGTTGAGGGACTACCAAACATTGGTATTATACTAGAAGAGATTACCGAAGTAGATTCCTCACTTTTTGTAACTGCATTCTGGGCAATGTTGGAAACAATCGAGATGGCGTTCATCGGAACTGTTGTAGGTGTTGCAATTGCACTTCCACTTAGTTTACTAGCGGCTAGAAATCTAAACAGAAAGTTTGTTTACGTACCAATTCGCGCCTTGTTAGCCGCCACTCGTACCTTTCCCTCAATACTTTGGGCAATCTTATTTGTAATTATCGTTGGCCTAGGTCCTTTTGCAGGAGTACTTGCAATCATAATGTACACAGTTGGATTTATCGCAAAATTGCAGTACGAAACAATTGAAGCCGTTGATGCTGACCCAATGGATGCAGTAGGTGCAATTGGAGTTTCCAAGTTACAACTGATCAGATTTGTTGTATTACCAGAATCTGCATCACATTTGCTTAGCCAGATTTTATACATATTTGACTATAACATTAGGCAGACAAGCATTCTTGGTCTTGTAGGCGCGGGTGGAATTGGATTTTACATAATTAACTACATCAAATTCTTTGAGTATGGAAAGGCTGCAGTTTTCATGGTGGTTGTTCTTGTAACCGTTTTGATAATTGATTGGGTTAGCGTACGGATAAGAGACAAGTATATTGTCAAGTCACAAAGGGGAATGCAGGTTAAAACTTAGGCGAAAGTGAAATATGGAAAAAATATCTTGCCCAATCTGTAGAAAGGATTTTGACCAACATGATGAGCGACAGACCAATTTATGCTTGGAGAAATTTATCAATGTAGCAACCAATCCTGTTGTTTACAGTTCTACAAAAAAGATAATTTGCCCAGTATGTGAGAAAGATATGCTTGATCATAATCAGTACAAGGCAATGGAATGCGTAAACAAGTTTATTAAACAAGTAAAGGAAAAATCAGATTAAAGGACCTTAATGACTATCAGGCAAACTTACTACTTGGTAGTCTAAGAAAGTTCTTCAATCATACAAAATTTGAGTTTCTAGTTTTTGTCCAAGTTATAGAACAGAATCTACCATTAAGGCAATAAAAAGTACTGCCAAATATGGGCTTGAAAACTTGAATAAAACCCATGAAGCCTTTTCGCTTGGTTTTGCAACTACCCAGAAACTAAGAAGTACCATTAAAACTCCTGATGCAATTGCAGTGTACAGATATACTTCATGCATTAATGGCTCTCCATTATCATGAGTCAGGAAAAATGGAACTACGCTAAAGAGTACCATCATTAGTGTTGTACCAGCAATTATTCTGGCAGAAGTTTTTTCCGACTGGACTGCAGTCAGCATTGGAACATTTACTTTTTTGTAATCATCCTTAAAGTGTAAAGTTAATGCCCAAATATGCATTGGAATCCAAACAAATACCAATCCAGCTATGACAAGACCAAAGTCCCAAAGACCAGTTGTAGTTACGGCAACATAGCCAATCAGTGCTGGTGCACCGCCTGAGAATCCGCCTAAAACAATATTTGATCTACTTTTACGTTTGAGACCATAGCTATAAACTAAAATATTATCCACTAGTCCGAACGCCATAAAAGAACCAGCCAAGATACCTTGCCAAAAAGATGCAGTTAGACAAATACCAAAAGCGCAGATAAGTGATATTACAGCTAGTACTAACCCAAAGTTCCTAGCCTTCTCTGGAGGATAAATTCGCTTACTTGGAATTGGTCTGTTTTTAGTTCTCTCCATGATTGCATCGATATCTCTGTCATGATAATTCGTCAGTGTATTTGCAGCAGCAGAGCCTGCAGCTACTCCTCCAAGCAGTAAGGCCCACGTCGGAAGGGAAATTGGAACGTTGAAAACATTAGAAGCAGTTACTGCTGCTCCAAAGGCGGTAAAAACCAAAAGATACCAAATCTTTGGTTTAGTCAGCTCGTAATATACAGCCAAACTGGAATTTGTATTAAAAATCTGCATATGTCATCTCATCTTCTCGTTACCTTCATAAATCTATCATATAGGGCATTTGTTTTTTCCGCCTCTTCATTTCTATAAAGCTCTCAGAACTTACTATACCTTGAATTTTACCGATCTCCTCTGAAATTAAGCGGTGCATCTCAGGTAGGTTTTTTGCAAACATGATTACTAGTATGTCAAACCTACCAGTTACTTCTGAGATCTCTCTTACTCCAGGAATTTTAAACAATTCTTCAATTACAACATCACGCTGTTTTGAATCCATGTTAATTCCTGTTAATGATTTTACAGCATATCCCAACTCCTTATCGTTAACATCTATCGTAAACTTCTTGATCAGTTTGGTTTTTACCAAACGCTTGATCCTGCTATAAACAACTGAAGTGTTTACGTTAATCTTTTCTGAAAGTTTTGGTATTGAGATTGACGAATCATTACTAAGCTCTGATAAAATCTTTAAATCTGTTTTATCCAAGATTGCCGTTTAAAACACCCACTGGTTTACACATTTTTGGGTATAATAAAGATATTATTGAAAATATTATAAAATTTTGGCTTAAATCTTATCTTTTTTGTATAGCATCTCAGCTAGGAGAATAGCACCTTTGGCAGAGCCCATTTTCTTGTTATGTGAAAATAATACGTACTTTATTCCATGGTCAAACAATTCTTCTTTTTCTAACCTTCCAATAGTTGTAGTCATTCCATCTCCAACATTTCTATCAATTCTTGGTTGTGGTCTTGTAGGATCGTCATGTACAGCGTAGTAGTCTTTTGGAGCTGATGGTAGACCCATAACACTAATTGATTTGTTGTACTCTTCGTAAGTTTTTTTGGCGGTTTGGGGGTCAATTTCTTGTGAAGTTTCTACAAAAACTGATTCAGTATGACCATCAATTACGGGAACCCTAGTACAAGTACAACTAATTCTTATATCTGCGGGTTCAATTTTTCCATCTTTTAATTTTCCAAGAATCTTTCTTGTTTCTTTTCGTACTTTTTCCTCCTCTTTTGGGATGTAAGGAATTATGTTATCAGTAACATCCATGGCTGAAACGCCAGGTGATCTGCCACCACCAGAAATTGCCTGCATTGAAGTCATCATTACTTTTTTTGCACCGTATTTTTCATACAACGGTTTCATGGTAATCGCCAAACCCGTTGTAGTACAATTAGGTAAAGGTGCAACCCATCCTTTCCAATTCCTATTCTTTTTTTGAATTTCAAGTAATTCAGATTGTTCATCATTTATTCCAGGAATAAGAATCGGGACATCATCTTCATACCTATATGCAGAAGAGGTAGAAATTACCGGCACATCCTTTGCTAATTTTGTCTCAATATCTCTAGCCGCTTCAGATTCAACTGCTGAAAATACTAAATCTAATTCTGATGTGTTAATTTCATCAGTTGTTTTTACTGTCATTTCTTTGATATATTCTGGTATTTCACCATCTACTTCCCATTTTATTATTCCACTAGGATCTTTGATAGAATCAACATACTTTTTTCCTGCCGATCTTTCTGATGCTGCAATTTGTGTTACCTCAAACCAAGGATGATCTTTTAGCGATTGAACAAATTCTTGACCTACAGAGCCTGTAACTCCTACTATGGCAACTTTCTTCTTCATGGATCTATTTTTGCATTTTCAATTAATAATCGTTAGTAATGACCAAAACATACTATATTGGTAACTAACTATCTACAATGTGAAAATTTATCCAAATAAATCAGTTCAATCACACATTCCAGCCTCTCATGGTGGTAGATATTCTGTAAAAAATACCGACTCTGAGATATTAGATTTTAGTTCAAACGTCAACCCATTAGGCTGTCATCCTGGAGTAAAAAGATATTTAAAAAAACATCTAAACTCAATCTCTGAATATCCAGATTCAAATTCTTTACTACTGCGTGGAAATTTAAACTGGTACACTGGTATTCCTAAAAAACAGATCGTTGTTGGTAATGGTGCAACAGAAATTATCTACAATTTTTGCCAAACGTTTCTCAACAAAAACACTCCTGTATTAATTCCAATACCTACATTTAGTGAATATGAAACTGCTGCAAAACTTTGTGGGTGCAAGGTCTCATTTTTTAAAACAATGAATGTTACTAAAACTTTGCAAAGCTTTATCACCAAAATTCCAAAAAGGGGTTGTATTTTTTTGTGCAATCCAAATAATCCAACTGGTGTTTTAACCCAAATGAAGGATATGTTAAAAATTATTTCTGCTGCGGAGAAAAAATCTACAATTGTTTTTGTTGACGAAACATTCATTGAACTTGTTCCAGACAGCAATCAGTCTGTCATAAAACATATCAAAAATTTTGAGAATTTGTTTATTTTACGTTCTCTTACAAAATCTTTCGGCCTAGCAGGAGTTAGGATTGGTTATGGAATTGGCAGCACCCAAATAATTAATCCTCTACAAAAAATCAAAATTCCTTGGAATGTTAGCAATATAGCACAAGGAGCTGCAAGTGCGGCAATATGCTATCATCCTTTTTTGGACAAAACGTGTAAATTAATTAAAAAAGAGAAACGTTTTATTTCTTCAAATTTAGCAAAAACAAAAAAATTTACTTGCTTTGACTCATCAACAAACTTTATTCTAGTTAAAACAAAAATAAAATCAAAACTTTTGCAAAAGAAACTACTAAAAAATAAAATTCTCATAAGGGACTGTAGTACATTTCGTGGTCTAGACCAAAATTATATTAGAATTGCAGTGAAAACTAGAAAAGAAAACGTAAAACTGATCAAAGCACTAGAGGCGATTTAATATTTCAAAAACATTAATGATTCAAGGTACCGCATCTAG
>Ga0207966_1000681_pt1 | contig 19237 bp, 22 predicted proteins | sample Knorr_S23_td_NAD_FD_185611 | JGI IMG/M metagenome (GOLD analysis project Ga0207966, IMG submission 185611) | Marine microbial communities from Southern Atlantic Ocean transect - Knorr_S23_td_NADW_ad_2500m_LV_B (SPAdes) (version 2) | ecosystem: Environmental > Aquatic > Marine > Oceanic | place...
GGCGGCTCAAGCTTTCCAACCGCCAAGCATGGCGCCTTTCGGTCCTGGCGGCGCCGCCGGCCGACATCGGCCCAGATGCGGACGCGCCGTCCGTCAACCGGACGCTGCGGCGCCTCGGCCCCGATACGGTCCGCGACCTGACGCTACTGGCCTGGGCCGGGGAACTGTCGATCACGCCGCACCTGCCGGCCGGCCGGACGCAGGCGTGGATCGGCCTGTTGGATACCTGCGACGGCTGGCAGGGCGTGGTGTTGCCGATCGGCGGCGAGGACGTGATCGCCCTCGGCGTTGCCGAAGGCCCCCGCGTCGGCGAACTGTTGGCCCGGGTCGAAGACTGGTGGGAGGACGGCGATTACGCCGCCGGCCGCGACGATTGCCTGGAAAAGATGAAATCGCTGCTCCGAAAAAATTGAAGGCGGCCCTTATCACCACTCCTTGGTATTAACCGCCGAAGTGGCCGTTTTGTTCCAGTTCCAAGAGGAATTTTCCGAACCCCTTTTCGTCGACCAAACCCGCGGCCGACTCGTCGACCATGGTATCCTTCTTGTTGATGGGTTTGGCGAAGTTCTCTTCGAACATTTCCTTACTCAGGTCGTCTATGGGCAGCACCGCCATCAGGCGTTCGTAGGCCGGGGCTTCCCCTGAAAACAGCTCTTCGCTTTTGAATTCCGCCCGCCGCACCGCGGGCATGGAGTCCAGGAACGCCGTCCCGAACGTCCGGGTCAGGTGCAGGTGCCAGGCCACCTCGGCCTCCAGCGCCAAGGTCTCGTCCTGGCGAAAGCGGAACCGGCCTTGAGGTAGCCTTTTTAAAGGATCAGCCTGATCGGGTCGGCGCCTACGGCCACCTCACCTCCGGCGGCAGCGACATCAGGATGGCTTCGGTATTGCCGCCGGTCTTGAGGCCGAACTGGGTGCCGCGGTCGTAAAGCAGGTTGAATTCCACGTAACGCCCGCGCTTGACGAGCTGCGCCTGGCGTTCCTCCTCGGTCCAGTCCTCGTCCATATGCCGGCGCACCAGCGCCGGGTAAACGTCGAAGAAGGCGCGGCCGACGTCTTGGGTGAAGGCGAAGTCTTTTTCCCAATCGCCGGTATCGAGGTTGTCGTAGAAGATGCCGCCAACGCCTCGGGTTTCGCCCCGGTGCGGCAGGAAGAAGTATTCGTCGCACCATTTCTTGAACTTCGGATAATAGTCCGCGTCGTGCCGGTCGCAGGCGTCCTTGTAGGCGCCGTGGAAATCGGCGGTGTCGGCCTCGATGGGAAACACCGGAGTCAGGTCGGCGCCGCCGCCGAACCAGCCCTGGGTGGTGACGATCATGCGCGTGTTCATGTGCGCCGCCGGCACCAGCGGCGAGCAGGGATGGATGACCACCGACACGCCCGAAGCCCAGAAACGGGAGTCTTCGGCGGCGCCGGGAATCTTGTCGCGGTATTCTTCGGAAAATTCACCCCAGACGGTGGAAACGTTGACACCGGCCTTTTCCAGCACCCGTCCGCGCATCACCGACATGACGCCGCCTCCGCCCCCGGCGTCGCTGTTTTCGTCCCCCCGCCAGGGCGCCTGCTCGAACCGGCCGGGCTCGCCGGCGCTGGTGCCGTTCGGCCCGGTAACGCCGTCCTCGCAGGCTTCCAGCGCCCGGCACAAATCGTCGCGCAACGCCTGGAACCAGACCGAGGCCCGTTTTCGGTGGTCTTCGCTGCCGTAGTCGTCGGCTTCCTTCATTCCTTCCCCTCCGGGAATCCTTCCGTCTGGCGCAGGGCTTCGCCGAGGACCATGGCCAGCGCCTGGGCGACGTTCAACGAGCGCATGCAGGGCACCATCGGCACCTTGATCGCGTGCTCGACGACGTCATGGACTTCTTCCGGCACGCCGGCGCTTTCGCGGCCCAACAACAATATGTCATCGGCCCGGAAAGTGAATTGCAAATAGCTCCCTTTGGCTTTCGTGGTCAACAGCACCAGGCGGCCGGGTTGGTCCCGAAGGCTGTCCTGGTACGCCTCCCACGAGATGTGATCGGCAAGGTCCACCCGGTCCAGATAGTCCATGCCGGCGCGGCGTAGTTTCCTATCGGAGACCGCGAACCCAGAAGGCCCGATGATATCGACGCCGACGCCCAGGCACGCCGCCGTCCGCATCACCGCGCCGGCGTTGCCGGGGATGTCCGGTTGGTAGAGGGCGACTCTCATCGAGATATCCAGGTCCGGGGGGTCCGAAAACGATTTGCAAGCGGGTTTTTTTGCATTATACCCTTCGCCGTCGACGTATCCACGCCGGTGGGCCATGAGTCCTTAATTTCCGCCGGATTTTTTCCTTGTCATCCTTGCCTGGAAACGGGACCTTTCGTAGAGTGGGCGGGCGGCCGGAATCGGGGGATTCGGGTGCGTCCGAGGGGCCGGAGTGAGGAGAACCCATGACCGATACGGTTGACACCGACGACAAGACACGCCGGGATTTTCTGCTTCTTTCCACCATGGCCGTCGGCGCCGTCGGCTCCGGCTTGGCCGCATGGCCCTTTATCGACGTCATGAACCCGGCCGCCGACACGCTGGCGCTTTCGACCACCGAGGTCGACCTGGCGCCCATCGAAGAGGGCATGAGCATCACCGTGGTCTGGCGCGGCAAGCCGGTGTTCATCCGCCACCGCACGGCCGCCGAGATCAAGGAAGCCGGGGCCGTGCCCCTGGACGACCTGATCGACCCCGAGGCCGACAAGGGCCGGGCGCAAAAGCCCCAGTGGCTGATCATAGTCGGTATCTGCACCCACCTCGGCTGCATCCCCCTGGGCCAGAAGTCCAATGACCCGAAGGGCGAGTTCGGCGGCTGGTTCTGCCCCTGTCATGGCTCGCACTACGATACCTCGGGCCGCATCCGCAAGGGCCCGGCGCCGAAAAACCTGGTGGTGCCGGCTTACCAGTATTTGACCGACACCACGATCCGGATCGGATAGGGGCGCCCAGGCCATGAGCAATCGTTTCTACGAAAATCCGGTCATCAAGTGGATCGAATACCGGCTGCCGATTTTCCATTTTATCGACGAATCGGTGGGCTCCGGATACCCGACGCCGAAAAACCTGAACTACTGGTGGAACTTCGGCTCACTGGCCGGCATCGTCCTGGTGATCATGATCGCGTCCGGCATCGTGCTGGCCATGAACTACACGCCGCACGTGGATTACGCCTTCGAATCGGTCGAACGCATCATGCGCGACGTCAATTACGGCTGGCTGATACGCTACATCCACATGAACGGCGGCTCCATGTTCTTCATCGTCATCTACATCCACATATTCCGCGGCCTGTATTACGGGTCGTTTAAGGAACCGCGCGAGCTGTTGTGGATACTGGGTGTATTAATCCTGCTGACAATGATGGCCACCGCCTTCATGGGCTACGTGCTGCCGTGGGGGCAACAGAGCTTCTGGGCGGCGACGGTGATCACCAACCTGTTCTCGGCCATCCCCGTGATCGGCGAGGCCATCGTCACCTGGCTGTGGGGCGGGTTCACAGTCGGCAACCCGACGCTCAACCGCTTCTTCGCCTTCCACTACCTGTTGCCGTTCGTGCTGATCGGGCTGGTGTTCGTGCATCTGTGGGCGCTGCACGTGCACAAGTCCAACAACCCCGTCGGCATCGACATCAAGGGGCCGCAGGACACCATCCCGTTCCACCCCTATTACACCATGAAGGACCTTTTCGGCCTGGGCGTGTTCATGGTTTTTTTCATGTTCTTCGTCTTCTTCGCCCCCAACATCTTCGGCGAGCCCGACAACTACATCAAGGCCAATCCCCTGGTGACGCCGGCCCACATCGTGCCGGAATGGTATTTCCTGCCCTCTTACGCGATTCTGCGCGCGGTGCCGGAAATCGGGTTCATCTCGGCCAAGCTGGGCGGCGTCATCGCCATGTTTGGCTCGACCCTGATTTTGATGCTTTTGCCGTGGCTCGACCGTTCCCCGGTCCGAAGCGCCCGTTTCCGGCCCATCTACAAGCAGTTCTTCTGGGTGTTCGTGGTCGACTGCATCATCCTCGGCTGGGTCGGCGCCAACACGCCCGACGCCGTCTTCCACGGCGTGCCGTTCCTGTGGATCGGCCGCGTAGCGACGGTATATTACTTCGCCCATTTCCTCGTCCTCATCCCGCTGATCAACATCCTGGAGAAGCCGAAGCCGCTGCCCGATAGCATCAGCGCCTCGGTGACGGAAGACGGCGGCGCGACGGAGGCGGCCGAATGATGATCAAACGGTTCCCCCTCTCCGTCCCGGCATTGGCTCTCGCGGGCCTGCTGGCCTTCGCCTCCGGCCCCGCCCTGGCCGCCGCCGGCGCCAAGCCTGAGGCCCGGGACTGGTCCTTCCATGGCATGTTCGGGACCTACGACCGCGGCGCCCTGCAACGGGGATTCCAAATTTACCTCGAGGTCTGCGCCGCCTGTCATTCCATGAGCCTCGTCGCCTACCGAAACCTGGCCGGCATCGGCCTCAGCGAAGACCAGATCAAGGCCGTCGCCGCCGAATACGAGGTCACCGACGGCCCCAACGAGGAAGGCGAGATGTACTCCCGCCCGGCCAAGCCGTCGGACCGTTTCGTCGCGCCCTTTGCCAACGACAACGCCGCCCGCGCGTCGAACAATGGCGCCCTGCCGCCGGATCTGTCGTTGATGGCCAAGGCGCGGAAGGGCGGCCCCGATTACCTCTATGCGCTGTTGACCGGCTACAAGGAAGAGTCCCCCGAAGGCGTCACCTTGATGGAAGGCATGCAGTACAACGTCTACTTCACCGGAAACCAGATCGCCATGGCGCCACCGCTGGCCGACGACGCGGTCGAATACCAGGACGGCACCAAGCCGACCTTGGCGCAATTGGCCCAGGACGTGACCACGTTCCTGAATTGGGCGGCGGAGCCGGAACTGGAGGAACGCAAGCGCATGGGCATCAAGGTCTTGCTGTTCCTGATCGTGCTGACGGCGATGATGTACGCGCTCAAGCGCCAAGTCTGGCGCGACCAGCACTAGGCGCAAATTTCGGAAATTTCAAGAAAGGCCGCCGTCTTCGAATTGCGGCCTTTTCTTTTGGAGCTTCCCCTACCTGAGCGCGGCGGCGATGTTGCCGCCGTCGACGGTTACGATGGCAGCCGTGGTCTTGGTTGATCGTGCCAGGTCGACGAAGACCTTGGCGACATCATCGGCGGTGACTTCGCGGCCCAGCAGGTTGCCGCTCATGTAATCTGACTGGCTCAGCCCCCGGGCGCGGGCGCGTGCCTTGACCATATCGTCGGTCAACAGCCCTGAGCGGATGCGATCGGCATTGACGGCGTTCGACTTGATGCCTAAGTGCCCGTAATCGAGCGCGTATTGACGCATCAGCGCCATGGTCGCCGCTTTAGGTAATCCATAAGGGCCGAAATCCTTGCTCGGATTGACCGCCTGCTTCGACGTGTTGAACAGCAGGCACCCGCCGGTGCCCTGCGCCACCATGACGCGGACGGCATTCTGGGCGACGGACTGATGGGCGAAGAAATTAAGCTCGAAGCTGTCACGCAACACCTTGTCCGGAACCTCGCCGATCGTCCCCGGCCAGGCGGCGCCGGCGTTGGAAACGACGATATCGACGCCGCCGTACTTTTTCACCACTTGGTCGAAGGCGCGCCGGACGGCACGGCTGTCGGTGACGTCGCAGGCGAGTCCCAGCCCACCGAATTCCGCCGCCACCGCCAGTGCCGCCTTTTCGTCCTGGTCAAGCACCGCCACTTCGGAGCCTTCGGCGGCCAAGGCCCTCGCCGTCGCAGCACCAATGCCGGAGCCACCACCGGTGACAACCGAGACATGGCGGGCTAGGGGTTTCTCGGATCCCTTGCCCAGTTTCGCCTGTTCCAGCGACCAGTATTCGATGTCGAAGGTGTCGGCCTCGGAAATAACCTTATAGGCGCCCAGGCGTTCGGCGGCGGTGATGACCTCGATGTTGGTTTCCGCCAGATCGGCAGTGATGCGGGCCGCCTTGGCGTCAGCGCCGAGCCCGAACAGCCCAAGCCCCGGCACCATGATCACCCTCGGCATGGGGTCGAGTTCGGTGCGCTTTATTTTCTGGCGGCGGTTGTTGCGTTTGAAATAGGCTTGGTAGTCCTTGACGTAGCGATCGAGCGCCCGGGCTGTCCCCTTGCGGAAGGCGTTAAGGCCGCCGGTTTCCGGCGCCGGGGTGATCAGCGGTTTCTGCTTGGTGCGTATGACATGGTCCGGCGTCGCCGTGCCCTGGCAGGCGTAGCGCCTTATGTCCTTGCCATTGACGAAATTCAGGACCTTCGCCCCGCCTCGGAAATCGAAGATTAGGCGTTTGCCGCCGTACCGCGTCAAGCCGCGAAGGACCGGCGCGATGTCGGCGACGGCCGTGGTTTTTTGCGGAAGTTTCGCGGCCGTGAAGACCTTCTTGCGGCCCTTTTTGAGCCGCAGCTCAGCCAAGGTCACCATCCCGATCATGCGGGAATACGCCTGTTTGGCCGTGTCGCCAAAGGTAAAAATGCCGTGTTTCAACAAGATCAGCCCTTGCACCGACGGGTCGGCCTCATAGACCTGCAGCGTCTTCCTGGACAAACCTAACCCGGGTTTGATGTAGGGCACATATCCCATCTTTTTGCCGAACAGACGCCGGCACAGCGCCTCGCCGTCCTTCTGGTCGGTCAGCGACAGCACCGCGTTGGCATGGGTGTGGTCGATGAACTTGTGCGGCAGAAAGGCATGCAGCAGCGTTTCCACGGACGGGTTGGGGGCCGTCGAATCGAGCAGGTTGACCCGCTGGGCGTTGACCATGTCCTCATCCGACAGCCTTTTCAGCTTAACTATTTCCCTGAGCGGCCCAAGGCGCACGGCGGGCAGGCCCTCGGGCTCGATGGCGGCCATGTCCCAGCCCGAACCCTTGACGCAAAGCACTTCGATGTTTTGGCCCATGACGTCCTTCATGGTCGTCTTCACCGACGTGTTGCCGCCACCGTGCAGCACGAGGGCGGGCTCGCCGCCGAGAAGCCTGGACGTGTAGACGCGCAGCGCCCGGTCCCTGTTGACGCACTCTTTGGCGTAACGGCGCACAAAGGAGCGGGCTTCGCGGTCGGACCAGAGGTTCTTCATCGGCTATTCCCTCTCCCTTGGAATTCGATGCCTAGAAATCGATAAACGTGGCGAAGCTCTCCACCGGCTCGCGCTCCGTTACCAGGGCGTTTTCCGGCGCCGCGTGGTCCACATAGCCTAATGACATGCCGCAGATGACGACTTCATCCTCCGGTATGGAGAGCCGTTCGCGAATGATCCTGTGGTAGTTGGCAAAGGCGGCCTGCGGGCAAGTGTGGAGTCCCTTGCCCCGGGCGGCAATCATGATGTTTTCCAGGAACATGCCGAAATCGAGCCAGCTGCCGATTTCGAGCATGCGGTCGATGGAGAAGATCATGCCCACGGGGGCGTCGAAGAACTCGAAATTGCGCCCGTGCTGGGCGTGCATTTTTTCCTTCTCGCCCCTTTCAATGCCGAGCAGGCCGTAAAGGTCCCAGCCGATCTTGCGGCGGCGGCTCAGGTAGGGCTCCGGGAATTCCAGGGGATAGTAGTTGTATTCCCGCTCGGGCTTTCCGCCGCCGTCGTGGGCCTCCAGGATCGCCGCCGACAGCGCCGCTTTCGCCTCGCCGCCGATGACGGTGACCCGCCACGGCTGGACATTGGTACCGCTGGGCGCGCGGCTGGCGAGCGCCAGCAGTTCCGTCACCGTTTCCCGGGTTACAAGGTCCGGCAGGAAGCGCCGGATCGAGCGCCGGGAAGCGATGGCTTCTTCCACGGTTTCGGCGATGTCGGGGTTTTTGGCGGGTGCGTTCAAGTTTCTCATCCCCCTTGGCTTGGAAATCCATCGGCGGACTTTACGACGAAGGCGCGGCGCGTCCCATCATAAAATCCCCCTTAAAATCCCCGATAAATTCCCCAGGGCCGCTCCGATCCCCCTTTCGAGTCTCGCGCCGGTCGATCACAGGCTTTCGACGTAACGGACCATCCGTCGGCGGATTTTGGCGTCGGGCAGGCGGCCTCGGGCGGCGCCCATGTTTTCTTTCATGTGGTCGACCCGGGACGTCGCTGGGATGGCGCAGGTGACGGCGGGGTGCGAAACGATGAACTTGAGGAAGAACTGGGCCCAGTTGGCGCAGTCGAAATCGGCCGCCCACGGCGGTAATGGATGGCGCTGGAAACGGTCGAACAAGTCGCCGCGCCGAAATGGCCGGTTGATGATCACCCCCAGCTGGCGATCGGCGGCCAGCGGCAGCAGCCGCTTTTCCGCCTCTCGGTCGAGGACGTTGTAGGTGAATTGGACGAAATCGATGGGCTTCTCGGTCATCACCTTCTCCAGGTCGCCGTGGCGGTTGCCGTGCGACGTGGTGACGCCGATATAGCGAACGCGGCCTTTCGCCTTCCACTCCAACAGCGTCTCCAGGTGGTCCTCCCAGGCCAGCAGGTTGTGGATCTGCATCAGGTCGAAGCGGTCCTCGCCCCACAATTGTTCGGAGATCTCCATCTGCTTAACGCCGTGCCAGCGGATCGGGGTCCACACCTTGGTCGCGGAAAACAACGATGGTCTTTTCCCAAGCCGCTTCAGGCAATAGCCGATGACCTCTTCGGAAGAGCCGTACATGGGCGATGAATCGATAACGCCACCGCCGGCTTCGAAGAACGCCCGCAACACCTCGACCCGGACGTTGCGGGCCTGTTGGTCGTCGTCAACGCTGAAGGTGATCCACGATCCCATGCCGATGACGGGGATGCGCTCGCCAGTCGACGGGATGGCCTTGGTCCGCACCTGGTAAGAAGCGGCGGAAATTCCAGAGCGGACGAAGGAGACAGAGGCGCCGAGGGCGGCCATCGACCCCAGGAAAGCGCGGCGGTTCAGGTTCCGTTGGCCCAGTTTCATTGTCCGGTTCCAAAGTCCTCAATGTAGTCCCCGATCACCCTCTCCAGGCTTTCGTCGGCGGGCAGGCCCAGCGCCCGGGCGCGGGCGTCGTCCATGACCAACGGCCACGACGTGACGATGGCCTCCGTCGCTGGGTCGGGCCGGGGCGTGATCGGGCCGAGGGAAATCCCCTTGTCGGCGGCGACGGCCTCAAGGGCGGTGATCATCTCGGCCACCGAATAGGCATTATTGGGCAGGCCCACCATCCGGTCGCCGCCCAAAGCATCACCATCGGCGTCCATGAGGCCGATCAGACCGGCGACGGCGTTGCGGGTTCCCAGTACCATCATCTTCGTTCCCATACCCACCGGCAACAAGAATTCGTTCCCGGCCAGGGGCTCGCGGAAGACCCCCGAGGCGAACCCCGAGGCGGCAGCGTTGGGCGGGCCGGGGCGGATGATGACCGTCGGCAGCCGTGCCGCCCGGCCGTCGATGAAGCCCTTGCGGGTGTAATCGTTGATCATCAGCTCGCCGACGGCCTTGGTCATGCCGTAGGTTGTCTGCGGTGTCACCCGGGTCATATCGTTGACGGTATCCGGCAACGCCTCGCCTCCGAAGACGGCCAATGATGAGGCAAAAACGACTTTCGGAACGCTATCCCGCGCCCGGCAGGCTTCAAGGACGTTGAGGCCGCCGTCGAAATTGACCCGCATGGCGAGATCAAAGTCCTGTTCGCCGCCGGCGCTGACCACGGAGGCGAGATGGAAAACGGCAATGTCGTCGCGGTCGATGAGGGCCGTTACCTGGCCGCGATCGGAAATGTCGCCGGCAGCCAGGGAAACGCGGCCGTCTAGGCCGTCGGGAAGTTCGTCAGGCACCTGGGCGTCGAACAGGACGAGGCTTTCAATCTCTTGTTGTTTTCCGGTCAGGCCTTCGGCCTTCCGCGCCTCTTGCCGCTCAATCAATTTCCGGGCGATGCCGAGGCCCAGAAACCCGCAGCCGCCGGTAATGACTATTTTCACTGTCCCAGGCCCCGGATATAACGGTGGCTATTTGAACGTCCGCGTTTCGCCCGGCGTCATGACCACGACATTGGTCTTGAAATTGCCCAAGGCGGCCTTGAACTGTTCCGGCGTGCCCTTCAACAACCCGAAGGTGCCGTAATGGAACGGAACCACGGTCTTTGTCTTGAGCAGGGTCTTGACCGCATAGGCCGCGTGCGCCGGGTCCATGGTAAACCAGCCGCCGATGGGCAGGAACGCCACGTCGGGCTTGTAGAATTCGGCGATGAACTTCATGTCGCCGAACACGCCCGTGTCGCCGGCGTGATAGATAGTGTAGCCGTCTTCGAGCTTGATGATGTAGCCGGCCGGTTCGCCGCCGGGTTCCATGCTCATCTTGCCGCCGCTGTCCTTGTAGACGACTTCCGACGAATGCTCGGCCCGCACCATGGTGATGGTGATGCCGTCGCCGATGGGCTTGACCGGGCCTGATTTATTGATGCGGACCAGTTGCTTCATGCTGATCCAGCCGTTGATCGCGAAGGTGCGGCCCATGTCGGCGTTGAGCACGATCTTGGCGCCGTTCATCTTGGCGATGGCGACCGAGTCGCCGATGTGGTCGCCGTGGCCGTGGGTGATCATCACCAGATCGACCTTGCCGAGCTTCTTCAGGTCCTTCAGATCCTTCGGCGTTTTCGGGTTCTTGGTGATGAACGGATCGATCACGATCACCTTGCCCCCGGGCGTGGTGATCTTCAGCGCCGATTGCCCGAACCATTGGATTTCCGCCGCTTCGGCGGTGGTCAAACCCGCCGCCAGCACAAACGCCAGCGCCGACAAGATACCGATGATTTTCTTTATCAACATGGTATTCCTCCCAAAGTCTTATTGGCGGCGGATTTTAGTCGCGCTGTTTTCTTAACAAAACCCATTTATGGGGTCACCGCCCCCCGTGCTGTTCTTTGGTTAAAGCGATCCCTGCCTGTTCCATGGTGCGCCCAACCGACGGCACTTCGGCCATGTTTTGGGCGAAGCGCCAAATGTTCGGGTATTCCGTCGTCGGCGGGTCGACCCGAAGGCCCCAGCAGGCGTGGACGAAGGCCAGCGTATCGGCAAGCGTCATATGACTGCCGATCAGCCAGTCGCGGCCTTCGAGCCAACCATCGAGGCGCTGAAAACAAACCGCGAAACGTTCCTCGGCCGCCGCCTTCAGGCGCCCCTGTTCGTCCCCGTCGTCGAGCCAGCGGAACGGGCGCAACCACAGCCCGAAGGCCGGGTGTTCCTGCGACGCCAAAAAAAGCATCCGCATCATCATCTGGCCCCGTTCCCACGACCCGGGCGGCGGCATGAGCCTGCCCTCCCCGTACTTCTCGCCGAGATACAACAGGATGGCGACGCTTTCGGTCATCAGGCCGTCGCCCGTGGCCAGGCTCGGCACCTGGCCCATGGGGTTGACGGCCAGGTGCTCGGGCGTATTCAGCTTGTCGCGTTCGACCATGACCAGCTCGTAATCGAGACCCAGTTCCTCCATGACGATTTGCGGCGCCATCGAACACGCGCCCGCCCGACTGTAGAGGGTCATAGTCATTTCGCGTGCTCCGGATAAAGCTTGGCCAGCCCTTCCTTCGACGCCTCGGCGACGCCGCGCTCGGTAATCAGCCCGGTCACCAGCCGGGCCGGGGTGATGTCGAAGGCCGGGTTGGCGGCCTTGGCGCCTTCCGGCGTGATGGTCACCGTCTCGAGGTTGCCGCTATCGGTGGTGCCGGTGATGCGGACGACCTCTTCCGAGCCCCGCTCCTCGATCGGGATGTCGGCACCTGATTCGATGGTCCAGTCGATGGTCGGCCTCGGCAAAGCAACGTAGAACGGCACCTTATTATCGTCAGCCGCCAAGGCCTTTAAATAGGTGCCAATCTTGTTGCACACGTCACCTCCCGCCGTCGTGCGGTCGGTGCCGGTGATGCACAGGTCCACCTCGCCCTGTTGCATCAGATGGCCGCCGGCGCTATCGACGATGACAGTGGCAGGCACCCCGTGCTGACCCAGCTCCCACGCCGTCAGGCTGGCGCCTTGGTTGCGCGGCCGGGTCTCGTCTACCCACACGTGCACCGGGATTCCGGCGTCGTGGGCCTTGTAGATGGGCGCCAGCGCCGTTCCCCAGTCCACCGTCGCCAGCCAGCCGGCGTTGCAGTGGGTCAGCACGCTGACCCGATTCGCCCCTTGCTGCCGGCGTTTGTTCCAGGCGGCCTCGATCAGCGGCTTGCCGTGATCGCCGATGGCGGAACAGATTTCCACGTCCTCGTCGCAGATCTCGGCGGCGCGTTTGTAGGCTGCCTCGGGCCGTGCGTTGGGTGACAGGGGTTCAAGCAGCATGATCATTTCTGCAACGGCCCAGCTAAGGTTGACCGCCGTCGGCCGGGTCTGGATCAGCGCCTTGGCGGCAGCTTTCAGGTTTTCGTCCGACGGATCGCCGTGCATGGCCAGGGCCATGCCGTAGGCCGCCGTGGCGCCAATTAATGGCGCGCCACGGACTTCCATGTCGTGGATGGCGCGGCCCGCGTCGTCGAGGCTTTCCATCCTGACGGTGACGAACGCGAACGGCAGTTTGGTCTGGTCGATGATCTCCACCGCCCAGCCGTCGTCGGCCGGCCAGATGGTACGGAAAGGTTGGCCGTCAACCTTCATGCCCGCTGCCGCTTCCCTATTCCGTGCCTTCGACAGCAAACAGGTCGCGCACGCCGCCGTCTTCCAGCTTGGCCTTCGCCGCCTGGTAGGCGTCCGAGTTGTAACAGGCCTCCGCTGCCTCCAGGCTGGGGAATTCGACGACGACGACGCGAAGCTTCTCGGTGCCCTCAAAAGACACCGAGCGCCCGCCTCGGGCCAAGATTTTACCGCCGTGTTCGACGAGCGCCGGGCCGGCGTCTTTGGCATAGGCTTTCAGCTTGTCCGGGTCGTTGATGGCGTCATAGGCGCCGATCCAATAAGCCTTGGGCATACCGTTGTCTCCTTGTTCAAGTTTGCAGCGCCCGCCCGGCGACGGCAGACAGTTTCTTGGTCATTTCCGGGTCGCGGGCGTCGGGCCCAGTGATGATGGCGTCATCCAGCGCCGTGTGGCAGCCGGCCTCGCAGGCCCCGGTTCGGCCGGATAGCGCTGGCGCCACCTCCTTGACCAACGCCCGGCCGTTGTCGGCGTTGGCCAGCAGAACCTTGATGATAGCGTCGACGGTGACGTGGTCGTGGTCCGGATGCCAGCAGTCGTAATCGGTGACCATGGCGACGGTGGCGTAGCACATCTCGGCTTCCCGCGCGAGCTTGGCCTCGGGCATGTTGGTCATGCCGATGACGTCGCAGCCCCAGGACCGGTAGAGTTCGGATTCGGCCAGTGTCGAGAACTGCGGCCCTTCCATGGCCAAATACGTGCCGCCGCGCCGGCACGGGATGGCGAGCCCTTTCGCCACTTCCTCGATGGCGTCGCCGAGGCGTGGGCACACGGGATGCCCCAGCCCCACGTGGGCCACCAGCCCAGTGCCGAAGAAGCTTTTCTGGCGCGCGAACGTGCGGTCTATGAACTGATCGGCGATGACGAAGGTGCCCGGCGCCAGTTCCTCCTTGAACGACCCACAAGCCGAAAGCGAGATGATCTCGGTGACGCCGGCGCGCTTCAGGCAATCGATGTTGGCGCGGAAGTTAAGCTCGCTGGGCGGGATGCGGTGGCCGCGGCCGTGGCGAGGCAGGAACACCATCTTCTGGCTCCCCCGCTCCGTGGGCAGTTCGCCCATCAGAAGCTCGTCTGACGGCTCGCCGAAGGAAGACGCGACCGCTTCCCAACGGGTGTTTTCCAGCCCGTCGATGTCGTAGACGCCGCTGCCGCCGATGACGCCGATGATTGGAGGAGTCCCAGGGGATGGCGTGCCAGGAGTCTTGTCCGCCCCGGCCATCAGCCGACGTTCCTGGCGAACAGTTCGAGCGTACGCTTGCCGGCCGTGTTGGCACTTTCCTCGTCGTAGCTGCCACGGCGGTCGCAGTTGAAGCCGTGCCCGGCGTCATAGACGAAGACGGCAAGGTCCGGGTGCGCCGCCGAAATGGCGTCCACGTCTTCCATCGGGATCGAGGCGTCCTGCTTGCCGAAATGTAGGATCGTCGGGCATTTCGGCATCTCGTCCTTGAGGTCGATGATGCCGCCACCATAGTAACAGGCCGCGGCGTCGAAATCGAGCCGGCAGGTGGCGGCCCAAACGACAACCCCACCCCAGCAATAGCCGGTGATCCCGACCTTATTGTTCCTCTGGCCGGCTCCGGCGACATTGGCATGGGCGGCGGCGACGTCGGCCATGACGTTATCGAGGTTTTCGTTGCCCTGGGCCTTGTATTCGCGGCCGACGGCCATGTCTTCGTCGGTATAGTCGAGCTCGACCCCCCTTTCGAAGCGGTCGAAGATGGCCGGCGCGATGGAAAGATATCCTTCCGACGCGTAACCGTCGGTGACGTCGCGGATATGGGCGTTGACGCCGAAAATTTCCTGGATGACGACGACGGCGCCTTTCGCATTACCCTCGGGCCCGGCCCGGTAGGCGGCAAATTCGTGGCCGTCGGCAGCCGTTAAGGTGATGGTCTCGCCCATGCGATCCTCCCTTTGTTTTTTTGTCGCGCTAAGGTAGCGCGGATTGGCCCCGGCGATAAAGCCCTTCAGGGAGAGGGCCCGCATCCCCGCCTCGACAACAATTGGGCAATTCTGGAAATCAAGGAATTTATCGAAACCAGTGCCACCGCCGTTGGCGTGGTTGGGATTTCATCGAGAGATTTCCGTCCCTATAAGTTCGGTTCCCTGGAGGGTTTCAGGGTGGAATTTTTGTTTACCACCGAAGACGGGTTGCTGCGCGAAGGATTCACCGTCGGTGCCAAAAAAGACAAGAAACTTTACCTGATCATCTACAGTGGCGCCCGTTTGCATTATTACCCCAAGAATAAAGGTGATGCCGAAAGTATCGTTCAATCGATCAAAATGAATAAGGAATCTACTGGGTTTAGCCTACCCGGCCTCTTCCCCACTAGACGTTGAAGCGGAACAACAGCACGTCGCCGTCCCGGATCTTATAATCGCGGCCTTCCTGGCGCATTTTGCCGGCGTCCTTGGCCGCCTGTTCACCGCCGAGGCCGACGAAATCGTCGTAGAAAATGGTCTCGGCGCAGATGAAGCCGCGGGCGAAATCGGTGTGGATTTGGCCCGCCGCGTCAAGCGCGGTGGCGCCCGAGGGCAGCGTCCAGGCGTGGGCCTCTTTCTCGTTGGCGGTGAAATAGGTAATCAGGTCCAGCAGCCGGGTGCCGGCGGCAATGACCCGGTCCAACCCGGTTTCGGCCAGGCCTAAGGTTTCGAGGAACTCCACCCGTTCGCCCAGATCGGAAAGCTGCGCCACCTCATCCTCGATCCTGGCCGAGATCACCACCGCCCCGGCGCCCTCGGCTTCGGCCATGGCGGCGGCCTTGGCGCTCAAATCGTTGCCGTCGGCGGCGGCATCCTCGTCGACGTTGAGGACATACAAAACCGGCTTCGCCGTCAACAGGCCAAGGCCCTTGAAGACCTTCGCATCATCCGCCGACGCCTCCAACAGCCGCGCCGGCTTCCCTTCCTCCAGTAAACTCAGCGCCTGTTCCGCCAACTTCAATTCCACCGCCGCCGCCTTATCGCCGCCCCGGGTTTTCTTGACCAGGGCCTCGGACCGCCGCGATAGGCTTTCCATGTCGGCCAGCATCAGCTCCGTCGTCACCGTGTCGGCGTCGCCGACGGGATCGGGGGCGCCGGTGACGTGGGCGACGCCGCCTTCGTCGAAACAGCGCAGCACGTGGCAGATGGCGTCGACCTCGCGGATTTGGCCCAAGAACTGGTTGCCAAGCCCCTCGCCCTTGGACGCCCCTTTGACCAGCCCGGCGATATCGACGAATTCGAGCTGCGTCGGCACCACCCGTTGCGGCTTGACGATATCGCCGATGGCGTCCAGGCGGCCGTCGGGGACGGCGACCCGGCCGACGTTGGGCTCGATGGTGGTAAACGGAAAATTAGCGGCCTCCGCCGCCTGGGATTGGGTCAGGGCGTTGAACAGCGTCGATTTACCGACGTTGGGAAGCCCGACGATGCCGCAGTTAAACCCCATTACCGCCGTTTTCTTCCTGCTTTGACGCCGCGGCGGCGAGTTTAAGCTTTTTCGGCCTCGGCGGCGTCACTGCTTCGACGGCCTTGCTCATATAGGCGGAGTCCTCGCCATCGATCAAAAGCCCGGCGTGTTCAGCCAACGCGTCGAGCAACTTTTCCACCCACTGGGCGTCGGCCTTGGCGAAGTTCTTCAGCACGTGCCCCGTGACTTTGTCCTTATCCCCGGGGTGGCCGATGCCGAAGCGCACGCGGCCGTAATCGGAGCCGATGTGGGCGTGAATGGAGCGCAACCCGTTGTGCCCGGCATGGCCGCCGCCCCTTTTGACACGCACCTTGCCGGCCGCAAGGTCGATTTCGTCGTGCAAGACGATGACGTCTTTGGGCAGGAGTTTATAAAATGCGCGCGCGGCTTCGACCGATTGGCCCGATTCGTTCATGAAGGTTTCCGGCTTCAGGGCCAGGACCTTGCGGCCTGAGATTTCCCCTTCGGCGATCAGGCCCCGGAACTTGGCCCGGAACGGCCCGAAGCCATGGCACCGGGCGATCGCGTCCACGGCCATGAAACCGATGTTGTGACGATGCTTGGCGTACCCGGTGCCCGGGTTTCCCAGTCCGACCAGCAACAGCATGGCAGAGTGCCCTCCGGCGGTCGGGGGTTAGCCTTTGGAGTCCTTTTTGCCCTTGGCTTTTGCCTCGCCTTCGGCTTTGGCCTCGCCTTCTTCGCCCTCGGCTTTCTCTTCGCCCTCTTCGCCTTCGACGCCCTCTTCGCCTTCTTCGCCCTCGCCCTCTTCGCCTTCGATGCCTTCCTCGCCTTCCTCGCCTTCTTCTTCCTCTTCCTCGACCTCGATCGTCGGTGCGGCGATGGTGGCGACGGTAAAGTCACGGTCGGCGACGGCCAGTTCCACGTCTTCGGGCACTTCGATGGCGCTGATATGGACGCTGTCGCCGATGTCCAGCCCGGTCAGGTCGACGGTAATGCTTTCTGGGATCGAATTCGGCTTGCAGCGCATCTCGACCGTGTGACGGACAACGTTGAGCACGCCGCCGCGCTTGAGGCCGGGGCTTTCCTCGTGGTTTTCGAACACCACCTGGACGTCGATATTGAGCCGGGTGGCTTCGCTGAAGCGCATGAAATCGACATGGATGGGGCGGTCGGTGACCGGGTCCACCTGCAGGTCGCGGGCCAGCACCCGGTGTTTCTTGCCGCCGATCTCAATCTCGAACACGCGGGCGAAGAAACCGGGGCCCCTGAGTTGCTGCAGCAGGTCCAGGGGGTCGATGGAAATCAGCACCGAGGCTTCCTTGTTGCCGTAAATCACGGCCGGAACCCGGCCGGCGCGGCGGGTCGCCCGGGCCGCACCCTTGTAGGTGCCTTGCCGCAATTCGCCGGCCAGTAACGTTGCTTGGCCCATGTCATAAAACTCCTCAGCTTCCACCCCTCTCGAGGCCGGGGATACATACCTTTCCCGGCCCTTGGGGTCAATCAATGAAGTCGATTGAATCGATTAATCGAATGGATTAATCGAACAGGCTTGAGACCGACGTTTCTTCGCTGATCCGGCGGATCGCCTCGGCCATCAGCGGGGCGATGGTCAACTGGTCGATATTGTGCGAGACACGGACCGCCTCGGTGCTCTGAATGCTGTCGGTGATGACCAGCTTTTCCATCGGCGACTCCGACACCCGGGCAACGGCGCCGCCTGACAGAACCCCGTGGGTCACGTACGCATGCACCGAGGTCGCGCCCTGATCCATCAACGCCTCGGCGGCGTTGCACAGGGTGCCCGCGGAATCGACGATATCATCGACCAGCACGCAGCGCCGGTCCTTGACCTCGCCGATAATGTTCATGACTTCGGAAACGCCGGCCTTTTCGCGCCGCTTGTCGATGATCGCCAGGTCTGCGTTCAGCCGCTTGGCCAGCCCGCGGGCGCGCAGCACGCCGCCGACGTCCGGCGACACGATCGCCAGGTCATCGCCGTTGAGCTTTTCCTCGATGTCCTTGACCATCACCGGGGCGCTGTAGAGGTTGTCCGTCGGGATGTCGAAAAATCCCTGGATCTGGCCGGCGTGCAGGTCCAGCGTCAGCACCCGGTCGGCGCCGGCTTCGGTTATCAGGTTGGCCACCAGTTTCGCCGAAATCGGCGTCCGGGGGCCCGATTTACGGTCCTGGCGGGCGTAGCCGAAATAGGGAATGACGGCGGTGATGCGCCGGGCCGAACCGCGACGCAGCGCATCCAGCGCCACCAGCAACTCCATCAGGTTGTCGTTGGCGGGAAACGACGTCGACTGGATAACGAAAACGTCCTCGCCACGGACGTTCTCCTCGATCTCGACGAACACCTCCATGTCCGAAAACCGCCGCACGGAGGCTTTGGTCAGGGGCAGGTTGATATGGGTGGAAATCGCCTCAGCCAGGGGACGATTGCTGTTACCTGAAAGAATTTTCATCTTGCTTGGATCACTTCGCCAGGTTCCCGATGGCCCCGACAACTCCCGGGGCTTTCGACGCGGCGGAATTTATCAGCCCACCATACCACTGTAAACGGGATTCCCAATGGCGGCGGGGATAGAGGAAAAGTAAAAAAGGCCGGTTCATTTCGGCGGTGGGGGCGCGCGGCTCGGCACTTGCGGCAGATCGGGATCGGCGGAAAATTTCTGCAGTTCCGAACGTCGCGACGATTTTCTGGATTCGATGCCGAACAGTTCCTGGATACCGGAGACGGCGGCGTTGGAAACGATTTCCGCAATCCGGCCCCAGGGGCCGTTGAGGCTCCCGGCCTTGACCTGGTTCTCCTGTCCCGCCTTGCCGACCTCCTCGCCGGTCATGGTGTTGACGGCCCAGACGATTTTCGCCTGTTGCCGGCCGCCGACGGGGGCGCTGATCTCGACCCGGCCCTCGATGACGAATCCCGCCTGACGGGGGTCCTCGGTGACGGTCATGTCCCTTTTGCGAAGGGCCTTCTTCATCGCCTCGGTCAGGGCCTTGTTGCCGTCGCCGGGGGCGCCCTGGCCAACAAGAAATCAGACCACGAAACATGCCTGAATACGGGCAATCCGCCTTGTCGATAAAGCCAGACGACACCGTGACTGTCATCCGGGGGTAACGACCAGCGAAGATCGTCGATCTCACGCACGTCAAGAATTCCAGGGGCGGCGCCTTGATCTCCATTTTTCCCGCCTGCCC
>Ga0207966_1000682_pt1 | contig 19232 bp, 14 predicted proteins | sample Knorr_S23_td_NAD_FD_185611 | JGI IMG/M metagenome (GOLD analysis project Ga0207966, IMG submission 185611) | Marine microbial communities from Southern Atlantic Ocean transect - Knorr_S23_td_NADW_ad_2500m_LV_B (SPAdes) (version 2) | ecosystem: Environmental > Aquatic > Marine > Oceanic | place...
GCAGGCAGCCGGTTGTCGCTCGTTCAAGACCGACTTCGTCGCCTGCCCGAGCTGTGGTCGAACACTGTTTGATCTGCAGGAAGTCACCGCCCGCATCAAGGCCCGCACTGAGCATCTCAAGGGCGTGAAAATCGCCATTATGGGATGCATCGTGAACGGCCCGGGCGAGATGGCCGATGCTGATTTCGGATATGTCGGCGGCGCGCCGGGCAAGATCAACCTCTACGTCGGGCGTGAGCCGGTGCGCTTCAACATCCCCGAGATCGAGGCGGTAGAAAGCCTCGTCGATCTCATCCGAGAACACGACAAATGGGTTGAGCCGGTCGGCGAACCCATTTCCGCCTGATGACCAGCCACACCGCAAAACTGTCTCCCGGGCAGGCGGAGACGTTGCGCGGGATCCTGGCCAAGCGCGACTTTGACACAGCCGACGTGCCGCATGCCGTTTACAGCTTCAAACGTCCCGGCCTCACCGTCACCTGGTACGAGAGCGGCAAGCTGCTCGCACAAGGCAAAGGCACACACGAGTTTGTCGAGTTCACCCTCGAGCCGGAGGTGCTCGGTGAGGCGACGCTCGGCTACGAACTCGAGACGCAACCGGAACAACTCGAGCCCCGGCTCGGCGTCGACGAAAGCGGCAAGGGCGATTTTTTTGGGCCGCTGGTTGTCGCCGGTGTTTACGTGAACGAGCCGGTGGCCCGTGCGCTGCACGAACTGGGCGTCAAGGATTCCAAGGCCATCACCACCGACAAAAAAATCGCCACCTTGGCCAAGGGCATTCGGGAAACCCCCGGCTGCGTCCACTCCGTCGTGCCGATAGGCAACGCCACGTACAACCGGCTTCACCAAAATATGCGCAACGTGAACAAGATTCTCGCCTGGGGCCACGCGCGGGTCATCGAGAATCTGCTGGGCCAGCGGCATCGCATGGAACCGCCGCCGCTGCGCGCGATCAGCGACCAGTTCGCCCGGAATAAAGCCACGGTGAAAAGCGCGCTGATGGAGGAAGGCCGCCAACTTGAGCTGGTGCAGATGCACAAGGCCGAGTCCGACATTGCGGTGGCCGCCGCATCAATCCTGGCACGCTCAGTATTTGTCGAGCGCCTCGCCGCACTTGGCCGAGAGTTCGATCTGGAGTTGCCCAAGGGTGCCTCGTCAAAAGTGGACGCCGCCGGCGCGGCGTTCCTCAAAAAACATGGGATGAACAAATTGGGCCAGGCCGCCAAGCTCCACTTCCGCACCACCCAAAAAATCCAAGCCAAGCCAGGCCAAGCGGAGTAATCAGCTCCGGCCTTCGTCGGCGTCGATGTAGTCGAACATGCAGCGGATGTCGTCGCGATCCTGCAGGCCGGACTCGGCCTTGCGCTGGATGAGCAGCTCAAGCAGCCTGCCCTCCGTGCCATAGCTCAACAGTTTGTCCCTTAACGCCGTCTTGGCCTCATCGGGTGTGCTGACGTTGGCTTTGACCCAGTCGCTGACCTGCCCGTCGGTGATTGAGTTTTTGACGACGCTGACAAGAGTGCCCGGCTCGACACCGCTGGCCTTGAACCAGGCAAGGTCGAACCCCTTGTGCAGATAGTTCGGCTGATAATCGTCGGGCAATTGGCTGGCCTCGTGCAGGCGGATTTTGTCGACGAGACGCGGCAGGTGCACCCAGCCGTCCATGGCCTCGTACGGGCTTCTCGGATAAATCGTGTCGCTCATGAAATTATTTCTCCGCCAGCAGGTGCTCGATGGCCTTCTCGACATCGGCGTTGGCGATGTCGCCCCAGCGCAGCTTGCCATCGCTGCCAATGATGTAGTAGTCGGGGTAGCTGTTGACGGCATAGGCACCAACCACTTTGCCGTCTGCGTCGAGCGCAACCGGGTACTCGATGCCGTGCTGCTCGGCGGTCTGCTTCATTTTCTCACCGCCGCGTAAGGCGCAAACGCCAATGATGACCACGCCCTTGTCGGCGTACTTTTTGCGCAGCTTGTTGGTCTTTGGAATGGAGGCAATGCACGGACCACACCACGTCGCCCAAAAATCGAGCACGACAATTTTACCCTTGGTGTCCGGCGCCTTGCCGCCCTTGGTGTTCAGCCACTGGGTGAGCTCCAGCTTGGGCGCGGGCTTGCCGTGCAGCCCGGTGACGGCGGCGCGCCGTTTGCTGTTTTCCAGCCGGGGTTCCTCGGCGGACAGGCCAAGCGCGGTGCCAACAAGCAGTAGTGAAGTGAGCGTGGATCGTACGAAGTGATTCTTCATGCCGGAAACCGTACTGCTTGGCCAAGTGCAGTCAAGCCAAGCGTGCCAGCTGTTTCTGCTTTTGCCTTTGGCCAAGCGGGCTGCTAGGTTGCCGCGCCTGCCCGTCCGGGTAGGTTCCCAAGATGGAGTATAAAAAAACACTGAATCTGCCGCAGACGGATTTCCCTATGCGCGCCGGCCTCGTCCAGCGCGAGCCGGAGCGCCTGGCCAGGTGGTACGCGGAAGGCCTGTACGAACAGATCCAAAAACGCCGCGAAGGCGCCGAGCGGTTTTTGCTGCACGACGGCCCGCCGTTCGCCAATGGCGATGTGCATATTGGCACCGCACTGAACAAGATTCTCAAGGACTTCATTCTCAAGTATCAGACGCTGCGCGGCAAACACGTGCCGTACGTGCCAGGCTGGGACTGCCACGGGCTGCCGATCGAGTTCAAGGTCACGCAGCAGATGCGAAAGGACGGCAACACCGACGCCACGCCGGCGACGATCCGCAAAGCCTGCGAGGCGTACGCGCTGGAGTTCGTCGACAAACAGCGCGAGCAGTTCAAGCGGCTCGGCGTGCTCGGCGAGTGGGACAATCCGTACCTCACGCTCCATCCCGAGTACGAGGCGGAAGAGCTGCGGTTGTTCGCCGAGTTGGTGGACAAGGGGTTTGTTTATCGAGGCAAAAAACCGGTTTACTGGAGCATCCCGTGCCGCACGGCGCTGGCCGAGGCGGAGGTCGAATATCAGGATCATGTCAGCCAGAGTGTTTATGTGAAATTCCCGATCGTGGGCGAGACAGACATGCACCTGCTGATCTGGACGACCACGCCGTGGACACTGCCGGCCAACCTCGCCGTCGCCTACAATTCCCGGTTCGACTACCAGTTGATCCGCGTCGGCGAAGAGGCGCTGCTCGTCAGCGTGCCCCTGCTCGACACTATCGTCGAGAAGTGCGGCTGGGCCGGTGACTTCGAGATTTTGCGCACGGTGCAGGGCGACCAAATGGCCGAGTTGGAATATCACCACCCGTTCTGCAACCGCACCGGCAAACTGTTCGCCGGCGACATGTTCGTCGATGACAGCGCCGGCACCGGCCTGGTGCACATCGCGCCCGGGCACGGCCAGGACGACTACAACCTTGGCCGCGCGAACGGCCTGCCGGTTTACTCGCCGGTGGACGACACCGGCTGCCTCACCCGCACCGCCGATCTGCCGGAGGAACAGCAGATTCCCGACGAGCTCGTCGGCAAACAAATCCTCGAGCGCAAAGGCAAATGCGAAGCCAACGACGCCGTCATCGAGGTGCTCAAGGCCGGCAACAGGCTGGCATTCGAGGAGCGCTACGAGCACAGCTACCCGCATTGCTGGCGCAGCAAAACGCCGGTGATTTTCCGCGCGATGGATCAGTGGTTCGTCAACATCGACCACGACGGTTTTCGCGACAAGGCGCTCGCCGCCATCGAGGGCGTCAACTGGCTTCCCGGCTGGGGACGCAACCGGATCGAGGGCGCGGTCAAGTCGCGCCCCGACTGGTGCATCTCGCGCCAGCGCTCGTGGGGCGTGCCGATCCCGGCGTTTTACGATGCCCAAGGCGAGCCGATACTCGACGCGCGGATCGTTCGAAAAACCGCCGACCTCGTCCAGGAACACGGATCGAACGTGTGGTTCGAGCGCGACTTCGACGACCTTTGGGCCGCGGTGAAGCCGGACGACTGGGACGGCGCGGAGCCGGTGGCCAAGTCCACCGACACGCTCGACGTGTGGATCGATTCCGGCTCATCGTCGCGCGCCGTGCTCATGCAGCGCAGCGAGCTTGGCCGACCGGGCGCCGAGGCCGGCACACCCGATGCGTGGCAGGCCGACTACTACCTCGAGGGCAGCGACCAGCATCGTGGCTGGTTTCAATCCTCGTTGCTTTTGTCGCTGGCCGCCAATGGTGTGGCGCCGTATCGCAACGTACTGACGCACGGCTTCATGGTCGACGCCGACCGCGAGAAAATATCGAAGAGCAAACAGGCTGGCGGCCACTCCAAGCCACAAACCGCCGAGGCCTACATCGGCAATTACGGCGCGGACATCGTCCGGCTGTGGGTGGCGTCGCAGGATTTTCGAAACGACATCACCGTCAGTGAGGAACGCATCAAGAAAGTGGCCGAGGCGTACCGCGGCATCCGCAACGCTTTCCGCTATCAGCTCAGCAACCTGTACGACTTTGACCCGGCCCAACACACCGTTGCGGACAGCGAGTTGACCGGGCTCGACCGCTGGGTTCTTGACGCGTTCGCAAAGCTCGACGCCGACGTCCGCACGGCGTTCGACAAGTGCGAATTTCATATCGCCTATCAGCGTATCACCCAGTTCGTGTCGGTGGAGTTGTCGGCGGTGTATCATGACACGGTGAAAGATCGCCTCTACACATCACCTGCCAACTCGACACGTCGACGCTCGACGCAGACGGCGATTTACAGGCTGGTGCAGGGCTTCGCCAAGATGCTCTCGCCGATGATTGTGTTCACCGCCGACGAGGCATGGGAAGCCATTCCCCACCTCGACTCTTCAAGTGTGCACCTGACCGATTGGGAGCCGTTTGAGTTCAGCATCAGCGCCGAAGAATCGGCCAACTGGGAGACGATGTTTGCCATCCGCGAACGCACCCTGCCGATGCTTGAGGAAGCGCGCCAAGCCAAGCAGATTGGCAAGAGTCTCGAGGCCTGCGTGACCCTCACCGGCAATGGCCGCGAACTTGAAATAGCCCAGGCGCACGGGGAGGATCTGCGCGAGCTAATCAACGTCTCGCAACTCAAGCTCGAAGCGGGCGAAGGCGAGGAGTTGCAGGTCGTCGTGACCAATGCCGAGGGCGAAAAATGCGAACGCTGCTGGCGCTGGGAACCCACCGTCGGCTCACACGACGATCACGCCACCCTCTGCACCCGCTGCGTCGAGGCCGTCAATCAGGCCACCGCCTAATTCCCGAGGCAAGCAGCCAACACCTCGGCTGATGAATCCAAAAATTAAGCGGTTTTTGGTGATGGCGGTTACCCTTTTCCTGCTTGGCCTTATCTGTCTCCTGGTCATCCATTGGCTTTCCCGTTCAATCCCGAATAATTAGCGAGGCAGGCTGCACGACGGCGTTTGCGGCGCCTGCTTGGCCTTCTCTTGCCTTCATATTCATCTGTATATGCTTGCAGCTTGTCGGCGGCGATCTGCGCCTCCTGTTCGCTTTCGTATGACTCCTTGACGACTGGCATCGGCGTCCCTCGTTCCAGCCGTGACCCGATGGGGTTGTCGCCGCCGGAGGACCGACAGCGCACGGCGAACCGGCTGATGTTATCCGCCCTTAACCACTTGACGGTAAATTGGCATTGGTTTCTCATTGTGTTGTTATGAAAAGATTTGTGTTCCTGGTAATATGCATTGCTGTCGGCGCAACTCTGTCCGGGTGCGCTAGTTACCGTGAAGCGTACTTCAACGACATGTGGAATGAATCAGGCGAACGGGAAACAAATGGATATTCACCGGGGAACAGTGTGTCAGACCGCTTCGACAATGACGGCACTTCGGGGCGTGACACCTGGCCTGTTGACGAAGGATGGAAGTAATCACGGCACACTTGGATGGCCTGGTAGTCGGGCTAGAGTGTTTCGAGATAAGCCATCAAGTCGCGAAGCTCATGCTTCGTGAGAATGGCGCCCACGGGAGGCATGACCGAGGTTTTGGATTCGGTGATGTTCTTGATCAAGTTGACAGGGATCTCCCTTGTTTTGCCTTGAGGCGGAATCAGGGTCAGCGTTTTTTTGGTTCGATTTCCGATGCTTCCGGCAAGGACTTCACCGTTGCTCAACTCGACGACTGCCACACCGAATCCTTCCGCGATATCCACACTGGGAGCGATGAGGGAGCGGAGTAGATAATCCTTGTCGACGCGTTTTCCTATTCCGCCCAATTCGGGCCCTACCTGCTTGCCTTTACCGCCGGCGTTGTGGCACCGGACACATTGCGCAGCTACATGGTTTTCGTAAACCAACTTCCCTTTGGCCGGCTGACCGCCGACCAATGTTGATCGATAGGAGGCAACGGGATCCTCGGCGGACTGCCTTGATTCGTGTTGGGCAACAAGTTGTTTCAGTCTTGGGGTTTGTCGTGCCTCGGCTGAAGTAACCACATCAAGCTCGAGTGCCTTGGAAAGCTCTCCCCCCAGAAGTGAGGCAAGGGCATCACTCAGGATTTCATCCCCCCTGGCGCTTGTCGCGGTTCCCAACTGGGTCAGGAATGTTTGTTGGGCTGGAAGGCTCAATGTTCTCCAGCTGGTTTCCAGTCGCGCAGCGAAAGCTTTTGGTTCGATTTCTGCAAATTTACCCACCGCAGCGACCTGGATTTCCGGATGCTTGCTCTTTAAAAGTGCGGCCAGTTGATCGGACGCGTCCTGTGTTTTATTCGCCTGAACAGATTGGATGGCCTGAACCCTCGCGCTCAAATCCTGTGACTCAGACTTGGCGATCACGAGCAACGATGTGGCTCCCAGTTTGATCTGAAGTTTTTCACAAAGCCGGATGAGTTCGGCGAGTAATTCAGAATCGGATGCCTCGAAAAGGTTCTGGAGGTTTGCGGAGATCAGTTTTTTGGCCAAGGAATCATCGCGCCTGGAAAGCTCACGCACCCGGCCCTCAACCCGGTCGACGAAGGGTCGGCGATTCCAGTCGCCCAGACAAAGCAACGCCTCGGCTCGCATGGCACTTGGTTTGGATTGATCCAGGGCATAGGCAAGGAGGCGCTCGGCATTTACAGCTTTGCCAACCCGGAGGTTCGCGCTGAGCAGGCGCCGGGTTATGGCCTCGGACTGGCTTGTGTTTGAAGGCAATAAATCCGCCACGACAGGGAGAGCCTCCGGGATCGACTCGTCATCGTGAACCGCGCTGATGGCCTCCCGCAACACCCACTCACTGGAGTCTGCCAAAAAAGATTTTACTCCCGGATGCTTCAAGCGGCGCAGGGCGGCGACGGTCGCAACCCGCACGGCAGCCGACTTATGTTTGTTTTGTGCGCTTAGCTCAGCCGGGCGGGCACTCCCGGCCAGCCCCATGATGGCGGCGTGGCGAAGGTAAGCGTCCCTGTCATCATTGCGTTCGAGCAACGCAATCAACCCGGGAACGGTTGAGGAGTCCCCCGCCTGGCCAAGCGCCATTGCCGCATGAAATTGGACCCGGGCATTTTCGTCATGAAGAAGATCCGCCAATTTTACGGCACAGGATTTAACTTTTCTTATTCCCGCCAGCTTGGCTGCCTGCGCACGAATCTCGAAATCAGAATCCGTAAACGGAAGTCGCCTGGCCAGGCGTTTATTCCGCTGTGAATCATCTTCCAGTTGGCCAAGCCCCCATAACGCATGAACCCGGGCGAGTCGCTTGGCATTCGGGTTTTCTGCCACCTTCAACAGTTCCGCAAACTTGTCGCGCCTGGCCAATTCGAATTGTGCCTCAAGCCGAATCCGCTGGTCTTCGTGGGCCAGCAGATCGACCAGGAACACATCAGGATGACCGCCGTAATTGCTGCGAAGCAACTCGGCAACCTGTTTCCGCTTTTCCGATCTGCGAATCGCGGGGTCGTCAACCACCCAGATGCTGCCAAGTTCGTTGGGTTGCCACTTTCCATCCCAGTTGGCCACATACAGGGAGCCGTCCGGGCCAAAATTGATGGCGCTGGCCATCATCCCAAAAAGAAAGATGTGCTCGTCCACCATCTTGAAGTAGGCGCCTTGTGGCTCGGTCTTGAATGCCGTCACTTTCTGGACCGGAAATTCGCAGAGAAAAAAGGAGCCCTTGTAGCGATCATTCAACGCTGTGCCGGGATTGTACTTGAAACCTCCCGGCCCGACGGAGAATTCGCTCATGGGAGGCGTGATATACGCGGCCTGCCCCTTCCAGTGGGGGAGCCAAAGTTTTTCATCGATCCAGGGGCAGTACTCCGGGGTTTTGGTCTGCCTGGGCCAGCCCCCTTTCTTGAACTGCCAGTTTAGTCGCCAGCCGGAATCGCTACCATCCGTGATGTAGACGAACCTCTCCCGCTCCTCCCGGATGTCTCCATCGTTGTCCACCGAGAACAGGTTTCCAAATTCGTCAAAAGCCAGTTCCTGGACATTTCGCAGCCCGGTCGCAAACACCTCCAGGTTGCTGCCGTCCCAATTGCAGCGCAACACTCCTCCCGTATTGGGGTGATGAAGAAGTTTGCCCTCGCGGGTGCGGACGGAAAAACCGTTGTCGCCGACAGAGAAATACAGCTTGCCGTCCGGCCCGATGGTGAGTCCGTGCAGGTCGTGTCCATCAAAGGCGGCGTGAACCCCGAATCCATGAATGAAAACCTCCTGCTTGTCCGCATACCCGTCGTGATCCGTGTCATTCAACTTCCAGACATCCGGATAAATGGTCGCAAAGACATCGCCGCGATAGGGAAGCACACCGGCCATGACACCGTTGATCTCCTGGTTGAATCCCTCGGCAAACACTTTGGCGACATCCGCCTTGCCGTCGTCGTCCGTGTCCTGAAGCAGATGGATCCGCTCCTTGACAGCCATCAAGTCACGCCAGTCGTGGGAACCGTCCTGATTCCGGTCCTGAAGCCAGGATTTGTTTTGTTCGCTGAGTTCCGGGGCCATTTTGCTTCGGAACATTTTTCGCAACTGGGGAATATTTTGATTCGAAAGATCATCAATCACCCATTCCTTGTGGGCCCGGATATCTATGTCCACGGTCCCCCTGCGAGCCGTCTCAACAACAAACAGCCGCCCCTGATAGTCAAAGCTAAGCGCGACTGGATTCAATAGCATCGGTTGCTTGGCCCATTCGGTCAGTTTGAGCGATTTGTCATGCAACTCAAATGGTATTTGAACCCGAGGATTTTGCGCCTGTACTTGGCCAGGCCCGAAGGCCGCACACGCAGCCAATCCCACAATAAAAAAACGAAAAAGCATTTTTGGGTTTGTTTTCTCGAGCCGACTTAAAAGAAGAGTCAACGGCAACTCCCCTTAAAAGTGATGTCTCTACACGGGCCGTCGGCGGTTCGTGGAGAACGGACTCTCTTCCGGTTTGGATTTCCATTCAACCTTTCTTTCATAATTGCGGGCATCCCCCGTTTTTATTCAGCTTGGTCTAGCGCTTGACTTGACGGCGTAAGTGGCAAGGGAGAGGATGCCGCCCACCAATTGGCTTATGACGACTCCTCAAGTAACACCCATTCGGCGTAGAGAATTCATCAAAACTACTGTTGCAGCCACCGGCGCGGTTGCGTTTCCGATGGTGGTGCCGCGCCGTGTGTTCGGCGCAAACGAACGGCTCAACATTGCGGCGATCGGTTCCGGCGGCAAAGGGCAGGTCGACATCGACGGTTGCGAAAGCCAGAACATCGTGGCGCTTTGTGACGTGGATCCTGGCCGCGCCGCGCACATGTTCAATCGCCACGCGAAGGCTGCCAAGTACGCCGACTTCCGGCAAATGCTAGAGAAGGAAGCCAAAAACATCGACGCAGTGACTGTCTCGACACCAGACCACACCCATGCCACGGCGGCGGCGATGGCGATGCGGCTGAAAAAACATGTCTATTGCCAAAAACCACTGACACACACCGTCTTCGAGGCGCGTGTGCTGACCAATCTCGCCCGCAAACACAAGGTGGCCACGCAGATGGGCAACCAAGGGCACTCGAATCCCGACTCACGGCGTTATGTGGAGTTGATCCAAGCCGGCGTATTGGGCGATGTGAAGGAGGTTCATATCTGGACCGACCGGCCGATTTGGCCGCAGGGCATCGGACGGCCAAGCGGCTCGCCGCCGGTGCCGAAAAACGTCAACTGGGATCTGTGGCTTGGCCCGGCGCCCGAGCGCCCGTATCACCCGGCGTATCATCCGTTCAAGTGGCGCGGCTTTTGGGACTTCGGCACCGGGGCAGTCGGTGACATGGGTTGCCACAACTCCGACCTGGCCTATTGGGCGCTCAACCTGCGCGACCCCGAGACGCTCGAGGCCGTGTCGTCCGGCATCAACGACGAAACCGCGCCCAAGTGGTCGATCATCACGTATCACTTCCCTAAACTCGGAAAGCGCAAAGCGGTAAAGGTCACTTGGTACGACGGCGGCAAGAAACCGGATCCGACCCTGGCCAGGCAGAAGGAACTGCCAGGCAACGGCTCGATTCTCATCGGCAGCAAGGACACGCTGTACATCCCGATGTACTGGGGCAAGGGCACGTTCCTCTCCGGCGCAACGGTGGCGGACCACAAAGACGTGCCGGAGACGATCGAAAAACCGGCCGACTTCAACCGGCACCATTACCTCGAGTGGATCGACGCCTGCAAGGGCGGCAAGCCGGCCTGGTCCAGTTTCGACTACGCCGGGCCGATGACCGAGGCGATGCTACTTGGCCTGGTGGCGCTGCGCTCCGGCAAAAAAATCGAGTGGGACGCAAAAAAAATGCGCGTCAAGAATGTGCCCGAGGCCAACCGCTTCATCCACAGCGAATACCGCAAGGGCTGGGTGCTGTAAGCGATGAAGCCACGAAGCCTGGCTCTTGCACTTGGGACCGCCCTTTGGGGAGTGGCCTTGGCGGGCTTGGCCGGCCCCCCTGCCGGTGACAAGCCCAATGTGCTGTTTCTCATGGCAGACGACCTGCGGCCGGAGTTGGGTTGTTACGGCGCCGGGCACGTGATCAGCCCGAACATCGATCGCCTGGCCAAGCGCGGCCGGATGTTCGAGCATGCCTATTGCCAGCAGGCGTTGTGCAACCCGTCGCGCGCCTCGATGCTGACCGGACTGCGGCCCGACTCGCTGGGCATTTGGAACCTGCCGACACACCTCCGCCAGCGCCGCCCAGGCATCGTCACGCTGCCGCAACATTTCAGGAACAACGGCTACTTCACCGAGTGTGTTGGCAAGATTTTCCACAACTGGCGGCAGGACATTCATGGCGACCCGCAGTCGTGGAGTGTGCCGCAATTCATGCACTACGCGCGTCACGACGATGACAAACCGAGGGTCGAAGGGAAGCCGCCGGGGAACGAAATCAAACTGCCGCGCAGCACCATCCGCGATGTGCCGGACGAGGCCTATTTCGACGGCCGGATTGCGACCCGGGCCATCGAGTCGCTTCGGGGGTTGAAAAAAAACAGGAAGCCGTTTTTTTTGGCCGTCGGTTTTTGGAAACCGCATCTGCCGTTCAACGCCCCAAAGCGCTACTGGAACCTGTACGACCCGGCCAAGGTGAAGCTGCCGGAATCATTGGCCAAGCCGGCAAACGGTCCTGACATCGCCCTGCACGACAGCCGTGAGTTGTTGCGCGCTTTCGGCGGGCGCAAACCATCGACGAGGGATATTCGCGAACTGCGCCGGGGCTACTATGCCGCCACGACCTACATGGACGCGCAAGTCGGCCGCGTCCTTGACGAACTGGATCGGCTTGGTTTGCGGGACAGCACCATCGTCGTGTTTACCGCCGACCACGGCTTTCATCTGGGCGAGCACAGCCTGTGGTGCAAAACCTCCAACTACGAGTGGGACGCCGCCGTTCCCTTGATCATCGCCCCGCCGCGCCTGGGCAAGCGTGGCGCAGCGTCGCCCTCGCCGGTGGAACTGCTCGACCTGTACCCGACCCTGGCCGAATTGTGCGGCTTGGCCAAGCCAACCCACTTGGAAGGTGCCAGCCTCGTGCCCGCCCTGAAGGATCCCCTAGCCGAGGTCAAGCCGTTTGCCATCACGCAGCACCCGCGTCCGGCTTATTACACCGGGAAGGAACCGGAGGTAATGGGATACTCGCTGCGAACCCGGCATCACCGATACACCGAGTGGCGCAACTGGCGAACCGGCGAGGTCGTGGCACGCGAGCTGTACGACCACCAAAACGACCCCGGGGAAAATAAAAACGTCGCCGCAGAGTCGGCAAGGCGGGTTCAGGTTCTCTCCCGCAAACTTGCGAAGGTGCATCCGGTCAAGCGCCACCCGGCAGACGACTGAGCACCCGGCTTCCGGTCTTCGCTTGGCCAAGGGCCGAAACTCCCCTAGTTTGTGGCCGTGGCCCTGCCGCCGGATTATCACATGCACACTCCCCTCTGCCATCATGCGGAGGGGGAGCCGACCGAATACGCCGCCCAAGCGGCACGCATTGGCCTGACCGAGATTGGGTTCACCGAGCACGCGCCGATGCCGGGCGACGATTTTGACAATTGGCGAATGCTTGAGCGCGACTTAAATCTGTACATCGAAAAAATCGACCATGCCGCCGCTGAAAACCCCACAGTAACAGTCCGGAAGAGTCTGGAAATTGACTTTGTGCCCGGCTACGAAGATTGGATCCACGACTTGGCCAAGCGCCATAAATGGGATTATATGATTGGTTCAGTGCATTATCTTGGAGGAAAGTGGAGTTTTGATCATCCTGATAATCGTGAGTCTTGGAAAGGACGAGACGTCAATGCCGCTTGGGCGGAGTATTACGAGTTGCTCCGGCAATCGGCTGCGCTGGGGGTGTTCGACATCATTGGTCACTGCGATTTGATCAAGGTTTTCGGCGATCAGCCAAGCGGCGATTGCTCCGCGATGTGGCGGCCCTTCCTCGACGAAGTGAAGCGGCAGGACATCGCAATCGAGATCAACACGAACGGCGTAAACAAGCCGTGTGGCGAAATGTACCCTTCACCCGCGCTGTTGGAGATGGCGGCCGGGATCGGCGTGGGGCTGACGTTCGGCTCGGACGCCCACAAGCCGGGCCGTGTCGGGGAGCAGCTCGACCAAGCGGTCGCCCTGGCCAAGCGCTCCGGCTTCACGCATTACCGCCGATTTGCCGGCGGCAAATACGAGTCGGTCCCGTTTTGAATTTTTGGGGTGCGAAGGCAGAGCGCAGCGGCGACGGCGCTTTTGGATGGGAATGTGCCGCCCCTCGGAACTTCCGGCTTGGCCAAGCACGTCATTAAACCTGGAACTGAAAAAACGGTGTCGCGCTTCGCTTGCCACCGCACTCCAAAGAGGGGCAATCATTTTTTGAATTGAAATCAGCATCGGACTGCCCCCAAATGTCGGCGATGAGTAGTGTCTTTGAAGGGCCGGTTTTTGTGGTGCGGGATAATATCGACACCGATCAGATTATCCCGGCCCAATACCTGAGCCTTGTCCCGACGATCCCGGAGGAATACGAGAAACTCGGCAACTACGCGATGATCGGCCTGCCGGACTCGCTTTACCCCACGCGCTACGTGGCGGAGGGGGAACCGAAATCAGCTTACCCGATCATCGTCGCCGGACGGAATTACGGCTGCGGCAGTTCCCGCGAGCATGCGCCGATCGCGCTTGGCTCCGCCGGGTGCAAACTGGTTTTGGCCGAGAGCTTTGCGCGTATTTTTTTCCGCAACTGCGTGGCCACCGGCGAGTTGTATCCGTGCGACATAACGGACCGGCTTTGCGATGTGCTTAACACCGGCGACGAGGTGAAGGTCGATCTGGATGCGGGAACCGTCACAGTCACGGCCAGCGGCGCGGAGCATTCGATCAAGCCGCTGGGCGAGGTTCGCCCGGTGATCGATGCCGGTGGATTGTTCAATTTCGCCCGCGAAAGCGGCATGATCGCCAAGTGATCGTTGCGCTTGCCCAAGCGGGCCACTGATGACTGACAATAACAAAACGCGCATCGTCGTCGGCTTGAGCGGCGGGGTGGACTCCTCCGCGGCCGCCTCGTTGCTGGTCGAGCAGGGGTACGACGTCGTCGGCATTACGCTGAAGGTCTGGCCGCAGGATTGCGTGTCCCGCGCCGAGGACAAGTGCTGTGGCCCGCAGGCGGTGATGGATGCCCGCTCGGTCGCCGACAAACTCGACATCCCGTATTATCTCGTCGATGAATCGAAGGAGTTTCAGCGGGACGTGATCGATTATTTCGCGGCGGAGTACAAGGCTGGGCGGACGCCGAACCCGTGCGTGATGTGCAACGAGAAGCTGAAGTTCGGCAACCTGATCGACCGCGCCCGGAAGCTTGGCGCGGAGTACGTGGCGACCGGGCATTACGCTCGGCTCGAGCAGCGCGACGGCCGCACAGTGTTGCTTCGTGGCAGGGATGCGCGGAAGGACCAGACGTACTTTCTGTTCTCGCTTGCCCAGGAGCAGTTGGCGCACATGATGTTTCCGCTTGGTGAACTGCAGAAAAGCGAGACGCGCGAGGTTGCCCGGTGCGTGAATCTCAAGACGGCGGAGAAGCAGGAGAGCCAGGAGATTTGTTTTGTACCGGACAAGGATTACAAGAAATTCCTTACGACGGCGGGGTTGGTGGAGGAACACCGGGGGGAGATTGTTGACACACGCGGCCAAGTGCTGGGGCATCACGACGGGATCGAGTTTTACACGATCGGCCAGCGGAAGGGCCTGGGGATCTCGTCGCCGACGCCGATGTACGTCATCGAACTGGACCCGGAAAACAACCGGGTGGTGGTCGGCGGGGAGGAGTTGCTGCTGCGGGACGAGTTTCGGATTGACCGATGTAACTGGATCGCGTTCGATCATCTGGCCAAGCCGATCGAGGCTTCGGCGGCGATCCGGTACAATCATCCCGGCACCGAGGCGACGGTGATTCCGGGCGAAAATGGCCAGGCAACGGTAAAGCTGCGGGAGCCGCAGCGGGCGGTGACGCCGGGTCAGGCGTGCGTGTTTTATCAGGACGACCTCGTGGTGGGCGGCGGGTGGATCATGCGGAATTGACCGTTTTTTCGGGCTTAACCAAGCGGAATGCCGCCGGATTGGGGCGCTCACAAAAGGATTGCCCGGCAGGGGTGTTTGTGGCTTCATTTCCCGCCCTGACGCACGGGTGATGCGCCTCGACGGTCAACACCACAGCCCCGACCGGGGTTGCGCCAGTCCAGCACCTGCGAAAATGAGCTTGGTTCGAGTCCATGTACACTACTCGGGACGGGTGCAGGGGGTGGGTTTCCGATACACAGTGAAGTCCCTGGTTCCCGGGTACGACGTGCTCGGCACCATCCAGAATTTGCCTGATGGCCAGGTGGAACTGGTGGCCGAGGGCGAACGCGCCGAGTTGGAGGAATTCCTGCAGGCAGTTCGGGACTCGGGACTGCGGCGTAACATTCAGGACGAGGACATCGTCTGGGAGGAGGCGCAGGATAAATTTAGAGGGTTTGAGATTGCCGGGTGACACCCGGTTGTTTGAATGAAGTATGCTTTAATAGCGGACATCCACGCCAACCTTGAGGCACTCGAGGTGGTGCTGGAGGATGCAAAGAAAAACAACTGCACACGTTACGTGTGCCTGGGCGACGTGGTTGGCTACAACCCGGATCCCAAGGAGTGCATGAAGATTGTGCGCGACATGGGGATGCCGTGCATCATGGGCAACCATGACGAGTATTGCGCCGGCGACACCGACTTGACCGGGTTCAACCCGCACGCCGGCCACGCCATCATGTGGACGCGCGACCAGTTGAGCGACGAGGAGCGCGACTGGCTCCAGCGGTTGAAGTACCTGCGAATGATCGCCAACTTCACCATCGTGCACGCCACGCTGGACGCGCCCAAGCGCTGGGGCTACGTGATGAAAAGACTCGATGCGGCGGCCAGTTTCACCTACCAGAACACGGGCGTTTGCTTTTTCGGCCACACCCATGTGCCGCTGGCTTTTGTGCGCGAGCAGAACTCCGTCACCGGAGGCAAGTACGACAAGCTGACGGTCGAGAAGGGCAAGAAATATTTCATCAACGTCGGCAGCGTTGGCCAGCCCCGGGACGGTGATCCGCGAGCCGGCTACGCGATCTACGATCTCGAGGCAGGGACGATTGAACTGCGCCGGCTGGAGTATGATTTCGAGAAAACCCAGGCCAAGATATTGGATGCTGGACTGCCCGAGCGCCTGGCCAACCGGCTGGCCTTGGGCAGATAGTCCGTTGCCGCCCATCGGGGGCACTGAATTCGCGACCGGAATCGCGGTATGCACAAATTAAGGCAAATCTTCGCCTTTGTGGCGCCCTACGTGAAGCCGTACTGGGGCCGCATCGTTGCCGGCGTCTTCTTCGGGGTTCTCTTTGGGGTGTCGAATGGGCTGGCGCTGTGGACGACCAAGATCATGCTCGACCGCCTGGTGCCGGCGAACGACTCATCGGCCCCGGCGAGCGCTCCCGCCGAGCCGGATGGCAACTGGTTTGTCGAGAGCACCGCCTCCGTTCAATCCAACATCCTCGAGACCCTAGACCCGTGGCTGCCGCAGATGGGCGATCCGCTGACGCACCTGCAGATCATCGGCGGGCTGCTGGTCTTCCCGCTGCTGGTCGGCTTTCGTGGCACCTCAAAATATCTCGCAGCGTACTGCCTGGCCTGGGCCAGCGAACGGGTGATCAACGACCTGCGGGTCACGGTCTTCCGGAACCTGAGCCGCCTGTCGATTCCCTTCTTCAACCGCTCCACCACCGGCGATCTCATCACACGCATCAACGGCGACGCGCAGTTGCTGCAGACCTGCCTGGCCTCCGGGGTGAGCAACCTCGTGTCGGAGCCGGTGGCCATCGTCAGTATTTTCACCGGACTGTGCCTGATCGACTGGCAGTTGACCCTCGGCATGCTGGCGCTGTTTCCCGTCTGCATCATCCCCATCATTTACTTCGGCAAAAAGGCCCGCGAGGCAACCGGCAAACGAGTCGCCGCCAACATCGACCAGTCGAGCCTCGCGGTGGAGATGTTTTCCGGCATGCGCGTCATCAAGGCGTTCGGGCTGGAAAACGCCCGCGTTGACCGTTTCCGGGAGTTGTCCCAGCAACTGATTCGTCAGACGATGAAGACCGTGCGCTCGCGGGAGATCGTCGGACCGCTGGTCGAGACAGTGTCGATGATCGGCATCGGCGCGCTGATCCTGTACGTCGTCCACACGGCGCGCAGCATGCCGGACTTGGTCGTGTTTTTCACCGGCGTGATCATGTTTTACACGCCCATCCGAAAGCTGGCCCGCCTGCACGTGAGCATCGAGGAGGCCAGCATAGGCGCCGATCGCCTGATGAATGTCCTCGACGAAAAGCCGGACATCCTCGAGCGCCCCGAGGCCAAGCCGGTAACCGGGCTCGAGCGCGACATCCAGTTCGACAACGTCTCATTCGCTTACGAGGATGAGCCGGTGTTGACCGGGCTCGACCTGACCATCCCCAAGGGAACCAAGCTGGGCATCGTCGGCGAGAGCGGTTCCGGCAAGAGCACCCTCATCAACCTGCTGTTTCGGTTTCACGATACCGACACGGGCGCCGTGAAGCTCGACGGACGCGATCTTCGAGACTTGAGCATCAAGGGGTTTCGCGGGCAGATGGCACTCGTCAGCCAGGAGGTGGTGCTGTTCGACCTGACCGTGGCGGAGAACATTGCGCTTGGCCAAGCGGACTGCACCCGGGAGCAGGTCGAGGCGGCGGCACGACACGCGCACGCGCACGAGTTCATCACCGCACTGCCGGAGGGGTACGACACCCGCATCGGCGAGCGCGGTGTCACGTTATCCGGCGGCCAGCGACAGCGTCTGGCCATCGCGCGGGCCTTCGTCCGCAACGCGCCGATCCTCGTGCTCGACGAGGCCACCGCCGCGCTCGACTCCAAGGCTGAGGCTGAGGTGCAGACGGCCATCGACCAACTGAGCGAACACCGCACAGTCCTTTGTGTGGCGCATCGGCTGTCCACGCTGCGCTCGATGGACCGGGTCATCGTCCTGTCAAAGGGGGCGATCATCGAAGAGGGGAGTTACGATGAATTGATGGCAGCGGCGGGAGTGTTTTCGAGCTTGGCCAAGGCCCAGGGCATCACCGCCTGAGCCACACCTCCCGCTGGCCAAGCGCCCGCCATTCCCGGCGAAATTCACTTGCCAGCACAGATTTCGTGTTGTGCGGCAAGACCTTTCCAATTAACCCATCAACCGTTTTTACCCCCATATTGCCCTACGGCGCGTCGAGGCATACGAGTTGGTTTCGGTCGCGGACGTAGAGCCGGCTATCAGCCAGGGCCGGTTGGCTGCGCGCGCCGGAGCCGACGACTTGGGCGCGGCTGATCTCCCGCCATCCGGCCGGGGTCGCTTGGCCAAGCACCAGTTCACCGCTCTCCATCAATGCCAGCAGTCGGTCGCCGCTGAGCAGCATCATGCAGTCGCCGAAATCATCCACGCTCCAGCGCACCTTGCCGGTGGCCAACTCCACGCAGCGCAATGCCGGGACCGGAGGCACATCCGCCCGCCCATGAGTGCCGTAAATGAACCCGCCCCGGTGCATCACGCTCGCATACTGGCTCGAGAGACTCGTGTCGTTCGACCAAGCCGCCTTGTAGCCGTCAGCCGCCGCATTCACGACGAGCGCGCCGGTGTTGTAGCTGGACGTCACAAAAATCAACTCGCCAACAACCAACGGCGCGGCGGCATTCACCGAGGCTTGAATTCGCGCGCGCCAACGGTTTTGAAAATCGATTTTGCCGTTGGCCGGATCGACCACGGCCAGGCCGGTGCGCGTGAAGAACACCGCGCGGCGTTTGCCTTGCAACTTGGCCATCACCGGCGACGAGTAACTGGCCTCGTCATCGAGTGTTTTCCAGAGCAGTTTGCCGGAGTTTTTATCGAGCGCAACGATTCCGGCCCCCGCCTCGCCGCCGATGTTGAGCAGCACTGCGTTCCCCTCGACAAGCGGCGAGCAGGCCATGCCGAAAAACCCGTCAGAAGCGCGGTACGATTTCTGCGTGTCCACTTTCCAAACCGTTTTGCCGGTCGCAAAGTCGGTGCAGACCACGATGCCCTGCCCGCCCATCGTGTAAACCCTGTCCCCGACAATCGCCGGCGTGGCGCGCGGCCCGGCGGCGCTCCCGTAGCCGGCGGCGAAGCTCGAGGCATAGTTGTTTTCCCAAAGCGTTTTGCCGGTCTTGGCGTCGAGGCACTCGATCGTGTCGTATCGGTTGACCTCGTGAAACAGGATGGCCCGGCCCTTGGCCACGACGACCCCGCTCATCCCAGCACTGATGTTTCTT
>Ga0207966_1000683_pt1 | contig 19207 bp, 17 predicted proteins | sample Knorr_S23_td_NAD_FD_185611 | JGI IMG/M metagenome (GOLD analysis project Ga0207966, IMG submission 185611) | Marine microbial communities from Southern Atlantic Ocean transect - Knorr_S23_td_NADW_ad_2500m_LV_B (SPAdes) (version 2) | ecosystem: Environmental > Aquatic > Marine > Oceanic | place...
AGTTAGGCGAATTTGTACGTTTTGAGGGTCAGTAATTTCATCCTTAGTTACTAAAGCAGGACCCATAGGGGCAAAGGTAGGGTAAGATTTATGTTCGGAAATTCCACGCCAGGGTTGAAATTTAAATGATCCACCAGACATACGAGCAGATACGTCAACGCCACAAGTATATCCAAATACATAGTCAAATGCTTCTTCTTCATTGATATTTTTACCTGCACGTCCAAATACTAGTACTAATTCAGCTTCATGGTGGAAGATGTTTGCATCTTCAGGAGGAAGATTTACTGTTCCTCCTGGCCCTATAACAGTATTGTTAGATTTTTGAAAACCCCACATTGGCCCTGGTTCTCGATGTCCAAATTCGGTGTAATTTCCACCCATACAAAAAATTTTGCTAGGTTGAGGCAGTGGCGCAAGTAAAGATACATTTGAAATTGATAATGCATTACCAGATTTTTCAATATGTTCAAGTTCAGATTTAAGATTCTTTGAGTTCGAAATGATTGCTTCCATGGCTTTTTGCCCGGTTTCTGAAGTAATTGGTTGGATTATTTTACTTAGATCTACGACTCCATCTGTTCTTAATAATCCCGGAGTACCATTATTGAATAATACAAATTTCATATTTTCACTCTCTTTAGATATTTGTCTAGGTAGATTTTGGAGCGGAAGACGAGATTCGAACTCGCGACCTTCTCCTTGGCAATTAATTATAGGATATATATAGTATCTATTACAAACAACAAACCCCTTCATAAATCCAATATTGTGTTTAATAGTGTCCACTAGTATCAATGTTTGGGTTGGGTTATAAGTGTTATTCTGGCAATAAATTACCTGTAGCAGGTTTAATATTTGTTTTTTATGTTGCCGGATTTATCGGATTTAAATGTTTTTTCAAAAGAATGATTTGAAAAGTGGGATTATGAAATTAGCTACAAACATTCCGAGAATAAAAAGAAATAGTAATTTAGTTTTTTTATTCATTGTTCTATACACTAGGCTTTCGATTCATTTTCCCTGTTTTTGTATTGGTTTTAATTTTCTCTATTTTACTTTTATCTTTTGGGTTATTTTTTTTATTTCTTGAATCTAAGAAACTTTTAAAATTTTTGTTCTTCATTGTTTACTTCCATTAAATTATATGCAGTGAACACTATACACACTTCAGTTTCATATTGTTATTCATTATAAATCCTTTTTTGTAAAATTTGCTTTTAACAGATAACGAGTATATAATTCTTGCTTGTCAAAAAAAGAGATTCAAGTTTATTCATGATTAATAGGTTAGTGGTATCTTGCGGAGAAAAACACGAAATGAAATATAATAAAGATATTAAAATTGCATTACCAATTGCATTGATATTGTGGGGATTCCCAATAATATTTGCATTACTTGTTTAATTCTTTCGTCATTTATTAAATCCCAAATAATTTTTTGTCAATTTTATTTTTTGAGCTTTAGATAATTTTTTTATTCTATATTCTTCTTTAGAAGCTTCACTTGCTGTATTAAAGAAAGCTTTGTAAACAATTTTAAAAGGTCCTCTTCCTCTGGTATATTTTGCCCCGCTTCCCTTTTCATGCTCCAATAACCTTCTGTTAATATCATTGGATATACCAGTATAAAAAGTTGCATCTTTACATAGTAAAATATAAACAATCCAATTTTTAGTTTTGTAATTCATATATATCGCCTGAAATTATTATGAATATTACATACAGGATGGCAAGTCCTTTTATAGAAAAAATGTCTGTCACGCATAGGTATAAACCATCATATAAAGAGGTGGAGCGGAAGACGAGATTCGAACTCGCGACCTTCTCCTTGGCAAGGAGATGCTCTACCACTGAGCCACTTCCGCATTATAATTCTGTGCCGAGGGGCAGGATCGAACTGCCGACACCAGCATTTTCAGTGCTGTGCTCTACCACTGAGCTACCTCGGCGGTTGCATTATTCTACCAAATTTAATCTTTTAGGTATATATGATTAATGGGCCCGGCAGGGATCGAACCTACGACCAATCGGTTATGAGCCGACCGCTCTACCACTGAGCTACGGGCCCTGAGAAAGAATTGTAATAAAATTATTTATTTATATCAACTGATTCATAGTTTAATCAATGAATTTATTATCTTGATTGGTATAATAATTAATATTCATGAAAGGGAATGATTTAATGACAATATCAAATAAAATGAAAAATTTTCTTAAACAAGGATCGTGGATAAGAAGAATGTTTGAGGATGGAATAGAATTAAAAAAGAAGTATGGAGCAGAGAATGTTTATGATTTATCTTTGGGGAATCCGATATTTTCACCACCGGATGTTTTGTATGATGAATTGAAAAAACTTATTGATAACCCTGATAAATCTGCACACAGGTATATGCCAAATGCCGGATTGGATCAGACAAGAATAAAAGTTGCTGACTTTTTAACTAAAACAACAAAACACTCTTTTAAACTTTCTAATGTATTAATGACAGGAGGAGCTGGCGGTGCATTAAATGTTATATTGAAAGCAATTTTAGATCCTGATGATGAAGTAATAATATTTACTCCATTTTTTCCTGAATATTTTTTTTATACAGATAATCATTCTGGGATAACTAGAATAGTAGATTCTGATGATAAATTTATTCCGGATTTAGATTCGTTTAATAAAAATATTAATAATAAAACAAAAGCTGTAATAATTAATTCTCCAAATAATCCTTCAGGAGTTGTTTATACTGAACAATTTCTTATAAGAATGTCTGAAATTTTAAATCATTATGAAAAAAAATTTAAAAGGGAAATATTTGTTATAAGTGACGAACCATACAGAAGAATTGTTTTTGATGGATTAGATTGCCCTAATATACTTGATTATTATAAAAATACTATAGTAGCTAGTTCTTTTTCAAAAGATCTTGCTATTCCAGGTGAAAGGATTGGATATGTTGCTTTAAGTCCCAAAATTAGTAATCAGAATTTACTAATGGATGGAATAATTTTTGCTAATAGAGTATTAGGATTTGTAAATGCCCCTGCTTTTATGCAAAGAGCTGTTTCAAATATTTTATTCAGTTCAGTTGATGTGGAAGAATATTTGTTAAGAAGGAATTATTTGTGCGATGAACTTGGGAAACTGGGTTATGAATTTGAAAAACCACAGGGAGCATTTTATTTGTTTCCTAAAAGCCCAATTGAGGATGATGTGGAATTCACAAATTTACTGAAAGAAAATAAAGTTCTTGTTGTACCAGGATCAGGATTTGGAAAAAAAGGTTATTTTAGAATCTCATTTTGTGTGGACTGGCCCAGCATTGAAGGATCTATTGAAGGATTTAAGAAAACAATGGAATTAATTAAATAAATCTTTTGGCGGGTCTTTTAGACCAAAACCTGTAATAGGTAATAAAACATTTTCTTCAGGAAGTATAATCTTTTGTTTAACCAACTTATCTAGACCAGACAATACCGCAGCAGATGTGATTTCTGCGAAAATACCATCTTTTCTCGCAAGTTCTTTTTGCCATTTTAATATGCTTTCATCACTTACTTTAATGCCTTGCCCATTTGTTTTTTTTATTACATTTACAGATTGATATTTTCTTGGTGGATTTAATATTGCTATTCCATTTGCAATTGTTGATTTTGCTTGCTCAGGATACCATTTGTTATTTGAAAAAATTTCAATGATGGGAGGGATAGACTCTGTTTGAATTCCGTGATGTTTTGGAATTTTTATATCAGGATTAATTTTCTTAATTTCTTCATAAGCTTTATAAGAACCTATTAAAAGTGACCCGTTGCCTACAGGAAATAATATATGATCAGGTTGTTTATTATTGAAATGTTTTATAATTTCATGACCAAACGATTTAGTTCCTTCAATGAAGAATGGGCTAAGATTATGGGAAGAATATGGAATGGAATTTTCCTCACTATATTTTATTGCTGCTATGGTGGAATTATCTCTTGGCCCGGGGATTTTATGTACAATGCTTCCATATAGTTGAATCTGAGACACTTTGTTTTTTGGCGCATTTTCAGGGACAAATATATGTGATTTTATTTTCGAATAAGCACTATAAGCGGATATTGACGCCCCTGCATTTCCAGATGAATCTTCAACAATTTCATTTATTCCAAATTCACTAAGTGCAGAAATCATCATAGCTGAACCTCGGTCTTTGAAAGAACCTGTAGGATTCATATATTCAAGTTTTGCATATATGTTATTTATCCCGAAATTATAAGAAAGAGTATTTAATCTTACAATTGGAGTGTTTCCCTGTCCCAGATCAGTTAAATTTGAAATATTTGTTAATGGAATAAGTGTTTCTTGTGGTGATTTGGTATTTATATTTGTGTAAACTATATCGAATGCTCCCCCACAATTGGGTTCTGGGCATGTTGGAATATCAGGATTTGGTTTAATAGTTTTATTACAATTTAAACAAACAAATTTATATTTCATGACAGAATAAAAAATAATGAAATTCAAGTATAAATCATCAGAAGAAAGTTCAATAGCTTACTATGGCTGGATAATTGCATTATACGGTAATTTCGTTATTGCATTGTCTAGTCTCACAGGTATGCATGGTACAGGTTTTTTTCTCAAGGCTTTTGAATCTAAATATAATTGGAGCAGAACTTTAATTTCTGGGGCTAGTGCATTTGCCAGGGCTGAGACAGCATTGTTTGGACCTGTTGAAGGTTTTATACTTGATAAGTTTGGAGCAAGAAAAGTAATGACTATCGGGTTTGTTGTAAGTGCTTTTGGTTTTTACCTTTTATCATCTACAACAAGTGTTTTATCGCTTTATATATCTTATTTTTTTATGAGTTTTGGTACTGCAATTGCTGGATGGCTTCCAATTATTACATTAATGAATGCTTGGTTTGATAAGAAAAAAACTTTTGCTATGGCAATGTCAATGAATGGAGTTCATTTTGCAGGATGGGCTGCTGCTGTTTTAGCTTTTTCAATTCAAAATTATGGTATAAGACAGACAACTTTTGTGATTGCATTAATATTTTTATGTTTTTCACCATTGTCATATTTGATAGTAAGAGACAAAACAATTAAGAGTTCAGAAACGAAAATAATAAGTGACAAATCTGAAAGAAAAAGATTTTCTTTAAAAATTAATTTAAGTCCAAAAATTAAATACGGTTTAACGCATAGACCATTTTGGACTATTGCAATAGCCCATATGTCTTCCACTGCTTCCGTAGTCACTCTAGGCGTGCATTTACCTGCTCATATTACTGATATAGGATATTCCACATTGCAGGCAGGATATATAGTAATGGTTTATTCAACTTTTGCTTTATTTACTCAGATTATTGGGGGGTATTTGGGAGACAGATTAGTTAAAAAATATGTTTTGACTATTTTTTTAGTAATCCAAAGCATTGCTTTGTTTATACTTTCACTTGTTAGGAATATTGTGGGCATAATTGTTTTTTCAATATTTTACGGCATTGCTTTTGGAGGCAGAAATCCTTTATTTACTTCTATCAGAGGTGATTATTTTGACAGATCAGTTTTTGGTACTTTTTTTGGATTGTCTGGATTGGTAATTAATATTGGAACTGTTTCAAGCCCGGTTTTAACAGGTTATCTTTTTGATACAAAAGGGGATTATTCAATAGCATTTTTTATTTTAGGAATTATGGCTTTAATTGGAGCAGTTTTATGTTTTTCTCTTCCCAAAAAAGATATGATAGGTAATTAATTTATTATGTTATATTTATGAGTTTTAAAATATATTACGACCAAAATAAAGAAAGTTCACCAAGATATTATGGGTGGATTTTAGCGTTATTTGGAAATTTAATAATTGGACTAATGACAGTTTCCAATTTCCAGGGAACAGGTTTTTTTCTTAAAGCATTTGAGCGACAAAAAGGGTGGGGAAGAGCTGCTATTTCTGGAGCTAGTTCATTTGCTAGAGCTGAATCAGCGTTACTTGGCCCAATAGAAGGTTATCTATTGGACAGATTTGGGGTCAGGAGAATTATGGTTATTGGCAATGTTGTTACATTTGTTGGTTTTCTTTTTATAGCATTTACCGAACATATGTATGAGTTATATCTAGGATATTTTTTTATAAGTTTTGGTTCAGCTTTGGCTGGATGGCTACCTACTATGACACTGATGAATTCCTGGTTTGACAAAAAAAAGACATTTGCAATGGCCTTTTCAATAACCGGAACACATATTGCCGGATGGGTTGCGCCTTTCTTAGCTTATTCTTTATTAACATATGGTATAAGAAATACTGCTTTAGTCATTGCTGTCGTAACACTTATGTTTTCCCCTCTTTCTTACCTGATAGTGAGAGACAGAAGTAATTTTGATGAAACTAATAAAATTAAATCTCCAGAAGAAAAAAAATCAAAGAGAAGATTTTCATTGAGATTGAATTTAAATCCTGAAATTAAATATCAGTTGAAACATAAACCTTTTTGGATAATAGCGTTGACACATATGTGTTCTACAACATCCATAGTAACTTTAGCAGTACATTTGCCGGCCTACATTACTGATCTTGGATTTACTATAATACAATCTGGATATATTGTTTCTATCTTTTCTACCGTTGCAATATTCAGCCAATATATAGCAGGATATGCAGGGGACAAATATGGTAAGAAATATGTTCTGTTAATATTTTTAGTTTTCCAAGTAATTGCCCTGACTTTTTTAGCATTATCAGATTCATGGTCTGCACTGATTATTTTTGCGATATTTTGGGGGATTGGTTATGGAGGAAGAACTCCATTAATAACAGCTATTAGAGGAGATTATTTTCACAGATCAGTTTTTGCCACACTATTTGGATTGTCAGGAATGGTAATAAATGTAGGAACAACTTCTGGCCCAATCATTGCAGGATTGATTTATGATGTTTATGGCTCGTATACTACTGCTTTATGGGGGTTAACTATTATTGCATTTTGTGGTTGTTTATTATTACTGACTTTACCCCCGGTTCCTAAGCGTATTGAATCTTAGATTATTATTAACTATGTATTTTATTAAAAATATTTTATTTATAAATTTTGCTTTCTTGTTATTATGTATAGGTTGTTCTCAGTTGAAAATTGATTCAACGGAAGTAATTAATTCAAATGTTGTTATGCCAACAAATGAATACTCCCTTGGTTTTAATAGAATAGTTTTTAGTATTATTAATAATGAAGGATCTGAGTCTCAAAAACCCTTGAGTGTATCTGTTGAAAATATAAAAACAAACAAATTATATACTATTGATCCTGTTTTTTATAAATGGCCTAATAAAAATGGGGGGTTTTATGTTTTAAACACTATATTTGATAATGAAGGAAGTTATTTTATAAATATCAATGATTTAACTGATTCGGATTTTATATATAAAAAGAAAATAAATATTACCGATAATGAATTAACACCAAAATTAGGTGAACTTATACCTGTGTTGAATAATAAAATTATTACAGACACACAGGATATTAGTGAAATAACTAGTGATTCCGAACCTGATTATGATTTTTATCAGTATAAATTATCAGAAGTTTTGAATAATGATAAGTTAATTATAGTTTTCTTTCTTTCGCCTAACTTTTGTAAGACAACTACATGTTTTCCTCAACTTGATGTACTGAAGAATTTAAAATCAAAATATCATGATAAAATTATATTTATACATGTAGAAGTTTATGAAAATCCACACCTTATAAAAGGAAATATAAATAATGCAAAAATTTCTTCTGCATTAAATGAATGGAACATAAAATCAGAACCATATACTTTTTTAATAGATAAAAATAATTATTTATTTCGTAAATTTCAGGGCTATGTTTCTTTTGAAGAAATTGAAAATTATATTGTAAACTTGATAAATGAATAATAAATCTTATTTACTAATTATATTTATATTTTTTTTGACTTTTAATTCGTTTGAATTATCGGGTGATTCGAATGTTGAGAACACAATTGTATTAAATGGAGAAAATTATATTGTTAAAATAAATTTTGATTCATATCCGATTAAATTAGGCGAGCAATTTATAGATATAGAAATAGAGTATATAGATAATACTGAAATTAAGTTCAATGGTAATGTTGAAATATTTTTTAATAATCCTAGTAAAAGTAAAAGATATAAATTTATTGCTTTGAAATTACCTGATACAAAATCTTTATATAAAGCAACCCATACATTTAAAGAACCTGGTGATTGGATGATTGAAATTTATATTAACGATAAAAAAATATCGGAAGATTTTGTTTTTTATGTTAATGTGAATAACCCTTCGATAACTGTTCTTAAATATGGATATTTATTAATGTTATTGGTTGTAATATTTTTTGTTGTAGGATTTGTGAAATTATATTTTGAGTCAAAAAGCAAAAAATAATTATTTATATAATTGCCCATGAATTCCCCCATCTATATCAGATATTTTAGTTATATTATTTTCTCCATTTATTTTTTGTGATTCAATATACAATGCCTCACCTGATAACATGTGTTGTTTTAAATGATTTAGAGTAATTATGTCTAATTTATAATTAGAAAGTTGAAAATGAATCACTTCATTTTCAACCTTGAATACAAGGGTTTTTTGATTATAATCCAATTCTGTGACATATCCTGTAAATTTATCATTTATATCAGTATTAACAGTGCATCCTATCAAATAAAAACAAAGTAATACTTTGCATAAAATAATTTTCATATTTATTAAAAAATAATTAAAAAGTGACTTTGAGGGTTGTTGACTAACTTATCTACATTAAATAGTGTAATAAACAATAATTTATATTTCTATTAAATAATGTGAAAATTTTATATAAACATATATCAATTACATTAATAATAATAATATCTTTTTTAAGCTTTGGAATTAATATTTTAAGTACTCATGCTGATTCATCTAATAAAGAAGTTATATTTGTTGTTGATCCTAATACTGAAAATCAATTTTATGACGATTTTATTTATTCAGTAATTGGGATATTAAAAGAATTACGTGAAGAATCTCAATATAAGTTTTTCTCGTTAAATTCACCGCATAAATTTTTTATTTTTGATTCCAATTCTGTAGATTCTGATGCTCAAATTGAAAATTTACTTAAATGGATGAAAAGCGATGAAAATATGGATTCTGTTTCTGTTCTTGGTGTTATTACAGAAATAGTAAATGAGATGACTTTAACTAATTCAGCTGAAGGATCTATAATTAATTTCATTGTTCATGATAATTTGGAAATATCTTCTGAAGAATCAAAAATAATTGAAACATTACTTGAAATTATAGCTTCTAAAAAGTGGATTTTGAATTTTGTTTATAAATTTGATACTGATAAATCAATAGTAGCTAAATATAAAAGTTGGGCTGAGTGGACAACAGGAAATATTTATCCAATGGTTACTCCAGATACAATTGAACTTATAACAGTAAATACTATAAAACAACATGCGGAACGAGTTTTAACTAAGGATTATAAAGGTATTGTTGAAGCAAATAGTATTTTCCAACAGGAAATATTTGTTTCACCAGGAACAAGTGAATTAGAAATAGTTATATTTAGAGCAAAAACTGAAGGTAATGTAGAAATCATTACACCGGGAGGAATAAACAGAGCAACTGGCAATTACGGGCCAACTGATTTGTTAGAAACACCATTTGTTTTAATATGGAAATTTACAGACCCTTCGCCAGGGAAATGGTTGTTTAAAATTTCAGATTATAATTCAGGTTTGTTAACAATTCTGCACAGAAATAAAATTGATTATAATATCCAGTTAATTGATACAGGCCCGTTTCCCACTAAAAATTCAGTGCAACTTGTAACTAATATGTTTAAAGGTTCAGATATTTTGATCTCTAAAGATGTATATGTTGAATTGATATTTGATAATAAAATAAGTTATGAAATGAATGATAATGGATTAAATGGTGATGCTTATGCAGGAGATGGTTATTATTCTATGATTATTCCTGATATAGATGAACCTGGAGAATATGATGTGGAGATTAAATATTCTTGGGCAAATTATGGTACAAGTATTTCTGATTTTACAAAAATAAATTTTGAATTATTTCCTTACATTATTACTGATCCTGTAAATCTAGAAAATATTAATTTAAATGAAAATACCTCTATAGCAATAATTGAATCATATTTAGATGATGAAAAATATTTTATTAATTCGGAAGATATACAATGGTCTGTAAGTACTGATGCAATAGTTTTTGATATTAGTATTAATCCTATAGATTCTATACAAGATGGCAGAGCAAGTAAATTTGAAGCAGTCTTAAGTACTACAAAATATGGAAAGGCTCATATTAATTTCAGATTGGATTCTATGTATAAGAATAAAAAATATGTGGTGTATTCAAATTCAATAGTTATTACCACCATTCCTGAACCAATCATAGAAAAAGTTGTTGTAAAAGAAGAATTAAAAGAACCTATAAATGTAATTCAAGATAAAATTGAAGAACAGTCTAATTTAGTATTAGTATTATCTTTGATTGTAGGAATTGTAATTATATTAATCCTAATAACGGGAATAATATTAATGATAAATTATTTCCGTAGAGTAAGTTTAAGAGGTTATATTTATGATGATAAAAATAACCTTATTATTGATATAAATTCTATATCTAGATCTTTATTAAATAAAATATTAAATAGAAACAAGATTAGAGGAGAAGAGTTTAATAATGAATTATTTAATGGTTTGCTTCTTGAATATACGCAAGATTCTATGATTATTCATAATCATACAGGAAAATCATTAAGAATTAATAATCAGCCACTTATTGATGAAAAAGAAATATTTAACAAAGCCTGGTTAGGTATTACAGGTAAGTTATTACTTTATAGTGATGATAAATTGTAATTATTTATGGTGTATTATGCTTTTGTATTGTTATAGTTTTAATAATATCACCAGGGGTGGTTGCAGTATCGGGGTCTCTGATCGAGATACTATCTAATACATCCATTCCATCTATTACTTTTCCAAAAACAGAATGACAAGAGTCATATCTGCAATCTTTTTCAGTTCCGTCAGAGTTGAATCCATCTAAAGATTCAGTTGGAACATATGTGATGAAAAATTGACTCCCATTTGTCCCTTTACCATTCTGTACGCCTGAATTAGCCATAGACACAATACCTTTCGCATTATGATTTAAGTCAGGATGAAATTCGTTATCAAACTGATAACCAGGACCACCGGTTCCGGTACCTGTTGGATCACCTGTTTGTGCCATGAAATCTGGTATTACTCTATGAAATGTCACGCCATCATAATATCCATTATTAGAAAGAAATACAAAATTATTAACTGTTTTAGGTACTTTGTTACTATACAATTCTATAAGTATAGTTCCACCCTTATCTAACTCAATTTTTGCATAATAAAATTCTTTATCAGTATCTATAAACATTGGTGGGGGTGCGTCGTATGACTGTGCTTTTTTCACTAGTACTCCTCTTGTATCTGTTTTCCCATATCCTTCTGAAGATAATGTACTTCCGGGATTTAGTAAGTCCATTTTACCAGTAGCTCCTTTTTGTCCATAACTTTCATTAGCTAAATTAATGTTACATGCTACTATCATTAAAGAAAGAAGAGATATGAATAAAATTTTTAAATTATTTTTGTTTTTTATCCTATTAATAAAAACCATTTTTTAAACCTTTGTATTTTTTTTGGGGTATAGCAAATAATTATACTATATTAATTTAATAATTATAAAGATTTTTTAAAATTTTCTAAATTAGCATCGATCCATGTAATGTTGTTTTGTATTCTTTCTAATGTTTGTTCTATAGACATAGAAGCTGCTGACAATGGGTTTTCTTTGTAAAAATTGTTTACTTCTTGGTATAAATTTTCAGTTTGAAATCTTGATGGTAGTGTTACTATGTAATTTAACTGAAACCCATCACCACAAAGTTCTATAATTTTATTCCAATTTTCTTTTAGGAAATTCCATGATAGTTCATGACCTATTTTATTATTTGCAATCCCAAGCATAAGAGATGCAATATCATGTTTCCTGATGTTCTTTGTTAATACCTGGTTTAATAAATATGAAATTTTTTCATAATTATTGAATTGAGTTAAGCTTCCCAAATAAAGTGATTTTTCTTCCTGAGAATCAGATTCAAGATATAGTTTCCATATTTTGTCAAAATTTGAATTATTACCCTCATAAGCCATTGCTAAAAAAAGAGGTCTTTTAAGGTTGGGATGAATTTTTTCTTTGTTTTCAGAATTATAATTATTAAAAATACTTGTTGCTTTTGTTGTTATATCTTTATTTTGGTAATAGCTCAAGTTTTCTAATAATGTTGCTTTCATTAATTGTTCAGTTTCAGATGAAATATTATCAAAATTCCAGTCTATTTTTATATTAATATTATTTAATAAGTCAGATATATATGAAAAATAATTTTTATATAGGGAAGTTTCATAAAGTTTCAGATCAATTGCTCTTAGGCTGCCGCATAAATATTTCCATATATAGGGATTATTTTCGTTCATAAATGCAGGTAGTAAATTTAGATAGTATTCCGGAGAAATTTTGTTAGCTTTAAGTAATATATAAGTATCAGATAAAAGACCAAGTCGTTCTTCACTTGGGATTGTGTTTATATTTTTTTTCAGTTCACTTATTAGTTTATTATGTAAGGTTTTGGGATATATTGTTTTGTAAAAACCTGCAGCATTTTTATTGAAAACAGTTATATCAAAAGATTTGTGACTGATTTCTTTTATTGTGTTAGATTTATTTGATATTAATTTGGAATTCTCAATTTTTTCATTATTATTTTTAGAATAATATTTTATTGGTATTATCCAATCAGATTGATTTCCAGAGCTCTTATTAAATGTAAACTTTGTTTGATTTACTTTATATTCGTTGCTATTTTCCTTTGTTAATTCAATTAATGGGAACCCGGTTTTTTTTGTCCAATTATCCATTAAATTCTTAACATTTGTATTTGAATTTAGACTTAACGCATTCCACAAATCATCAGTTGTTGTATTTTTATATGCATGTTTTTTTATGTATATTTGTATTCCTTTCTGAAAAATTGATTCTCCAATATAATTTTCTAACATTCTGATTAGAGATGCGCCTTTGCTATAACTTATTGCATCAAATAACTGCCCGATTTCATCTGGATTACTCACAGCTTGTTCTATTGGATGGCTATTATCTAATGCATCCAATTCAAATGCACGATTAGTGTCATCAAGAATAAATTTTGTCCAAACATCCCATTCAGGATGGATATTACTTATGGCTTTATCCCCCATCCATGAAGCAAAACTTTCATTTAGCCATAGATCATTCCACCAACTCATTGTTACTAAATCTCCAAACCACATATGAGCCATTTCATGAGCGATAATTGCTGCTACTAGTTGTTTCGTTTGTAATGAACTGTTGTTTGGATCTACTAATAAAGCATTTTCCCGGTAACTAATGCATCCCCAATTTTCCATGGCACCGGCAGCAAAATCAGGTATTGCTATATGATCTAGTTTGGGTAATGGATATTTTACTCCAAAATATGATTCAAAATAATCTAAAAGCTTAACCGATGTTTCAAGAGCAAAATCGCTAAATATTTCTTTATTATCAGTTGCCCATACTCTAATTAATACCCCTTGTTTAGTTTTAATTTCTTTTGAAGATATTTTCCCAATAGCAAAAAATAACAGATAAGTAGACATGATTGGAGATTCTGCAAATTCTATTTCCTTTAATGAATGAGAAATATTTTTCTCATTCATTACTGGCATATTTGATATTGCATTTAGTTCAGTTGGGATAATTAATTTCAGTGAAAAAATTGCCTTATAGCTTGGATGATCAACACATGGTATAACTTTTCTAGCATCTGTAGGCTCAAATTGTGTGCTTAGCAGAGTTTCTATTTTATTATTTGAATTATATGAACTTGAATATAATCCTTTTAAATCGTCAGATATTTTTCCTTTGTAATGAATTTTTAAAGTTGCTGAAGTATTATTTAGTATCTTATAATTTATTATCAGATTTGAATCGGTAGTATGAAAATTAGTTAAATTGAGTTCTTTGTTTCCTGTAATTAATTCACATTTTAAAATTTTTAATTTTACGCTCTCTAGAATTATTTTATTTATTTCTTTTTTTGTATCAAAATTTATACATATCAATCCATCGAAATTATGATTATTGATATCAGGTTTTATTTCAATATTGTATTTTCTTGGAATTATATTAATTTCTTGCATTAGTTAAATTTCTTTAATTGAATTATTAGTTAATCCCATATTGGATCTTCTTTATTGGCAAATGCTTTTTTACCAATATTAAAGTGATTACTATTCCTTAGTTTAATGACTTCTGAGTATACTTTTTCAATATTACCGGGATCGTGGTCAGTGGGATATTCATTATAAATTATTTGTTTAGTTGCAGAAATTGCCAGAGGTGAGCATTTTAGAATTTCATTAGCAATTTCTCTTGCTCTCTTTAATATATCTTTTGCAGGTACTATTTCACTAATCAAACCTATATTATTAGCTTCTATACTATTTATTAATTTACCAGTTAATAAGAGGCTCAATGCAAGTTTTTGAGGGATAAGTTTTGCAAGCTTAGCTGCTCCTCCTGCCCCTGCAAATAATCCAACTTTAGGTTCAGGAAAACCAAAAGTAGATTTATCTGAAGCTATTAATATATCGCATGAAAGTGCTAGTTCCAATCCGCCTCCCAAAGCAAATCCATTTATTGCAGCAATGATAGGTTTGTAACATATGTAATCTGAAGTAATTCCTCCAAATGGTACTTTCGGATCAGAATCTGACCTGATATGTTTTAAATCATTACCAGCGGAGAAAGCTTTTTCACCTGAACCGGACAAAATTGCAACTTTCAAATTATCATTTGATTTAAATTGTTCAAATATATGTTTAAGTTCCATGCTGGTTTCAGGATTAATTGCATTCATTTTATCAGGACGATTTATATAAATTTCCAATAGTTGTTTATTAATTGATGTTTTTATGTTTTTATAGTTCATAATTTAATTTTATAATAGAATTTAATATCCTTACATCACTATATAGAATTTTATGAAAATAGGTATAAATATTTCTGATATAAATTTACCGTTAAATGGAAACCCTGACGAAATTATATTACCAGAAAAAGTAAGCAGTAGAAGTAAATTATTTGAATCATTAGGATTTGATTTTGTTACTTCCAATGAAACAAAATCAAATCCTTTTTTACCATTATCTATCGCTTCACAGACCACTAATAAATTAGATTTAGTGTCTTCAATTGCCCTTGCTTTTGTTAGAAGTCCAATGGATTTAGCATATATTGCTTGGGATTTACAAAGAATGTCTCAGGGAAGATTCTACATGGGATTAGGGAGCCAGGTCAGAGGTCATGTAGTTAGGAGATTTTCTTCTGAGTGGCATCCTCCTATTAAAAGAATGAAAGAACTCATTTCATGCATTAATCAGATATGGGAATGCTGGCAAAACGGAAAAGAGTTGAATTTTAATGGAGAATATTACAAAATTAATCTTATGACTCCTTTTTTTAATCCTGGCCCAATTAATTTTAATTTTCCAAAAATTTGCCTGGCAGCTGTTAATACTAAAATGGCCTCTTTGTCAGGAGATATTAGTGATGGTGTGATATTGCATGGATTTAGCACAAAAAAATATATTCAGAAAGTTTTATTGCCTGAAATTATTATTGGTAAAAAATATAATAATTTAAAAAATGATTTCATGATAACAACTGGTGGATTTTTAATTGTTAGTAATGAAGATAAGAAAATTCAGAAAAAAATTGAACAAGTAAGATCTCAGATTGCATTTTATGCTTCAACAAAAAGTTATAGAAAGGTAATGGAAATTCATAATTGGGAAGAGATTGCAGACAAACTGTACAGAATGTCTGTAGATGGTAAATGGGAACAAATGTCAAAATTGATCACAGATAATATGTTGGATGAATTTCTTGTTGTTAGTAAGGTGGGAGAATTAAAGAAAAATATAAAAAGAAAATATAATTATGCTAATTATATGTCTTTACCATTAGATCTTGTATATGAAATTGGTTTGGAAGAGACAAAAGTTTTATTAAATAATATAAAAGGAAATTAGTTTAAAATAATTTTTTTTATTTGATTGATAGTATTATTCAAACTCCCATCTTTATTGATTATTATATGATCAAAAATATTTTTTTCCCCCATTTCTTTGATAGCTATATCAGATCTTTTTGTAATATCTTTTTTAGAATCTGTTTTTCTTGATTTTAATCTGTTTAGTAGGGTTTTAACATCAGGTGGCATAATAAATATTGTTACAGCATTTTTAAATTTTTTCTTTAATTTTTTAATACCCTGTATATCTGTTTTAATAATTATTTTATTTTGGTTGTTTAAATTATTTTCAATTTGATCTTTCGGGACACCATAATAATTCCCGTAAACTTCAGACCATTCAATTAATTTATTGCATGTAATTAAATTTTCAAATTTTTTTTTACTTACAAAAATATAGTCTTTATTATGAATTTCATTCCCCCTTATTTTTCTAGTTGTAATAGTTACAATATTTTTTATATTTGAATTAGATTCATTTAAAGTTTTTATAACAGAATCTTTTCCAACACCAGAAGGTCCTGATATAAGGAATATTGTATTTTTTTTATTCATATTAATATAATATTAAAAATTATCAATTTGATCCCAAAAATTGGGATAAGATATATTGGCAGCTTCAGCATTTGTGATTGTGGTCTGACCTTCTGTTAGTAATCCTGAAATTCCAAGCATCATTGCAATTCTATGGTCTCCGTAGCTATTTACTTCTGATCCTTGCAGGTTTGGACTGTTTTTGATTATCATTCCATCTTTTGTTTCTGAAATGTCTGCACCTAATTTATATAACCCTTGAACTGTAGCTTTTATTCTGTCAGATTCTTTTACCCTTAGTTCTTGAGCATCTTTAATAACAGTTTCACCAGAAGCATAACATGCTGCCAGAGAAAGTATTGGAATTTCATCAATGATTTTTGGAATTATACTTCCTTCAATATTGATACCTGTAAGGTTGCTAGATTTTACAGTTAAATCTCCTCTTGGTTCCCCTAATTCAGTTTTTTGATTTGATATATTTATTCTAGCTCCCATTTTAGTAAGTACTTCAAGTATTCCTGTTCTAGTAGGATTTAAGCCTATATTGGGTATGAATAATTCTGCATTTTTATGACAAGCTGCTAATATTATCCAAAATGCTGCGGAACTAATATCTCCTGGAATCACAACATTTTGTGCTTTAAGTTTTGAATTTTCTATTGATATTTTTTTATCAGTAATTTCTATTTTAGCACCCATGGCTTTCATCATTCTTTCTGTATGATCCCTACTTTTTGAAGGTTCTGTAATTGTAGTAACCCCATCAGCATATGCTCCTGCGATAAGAATGCATGATTTTACCTGGGCGCTTGATACAGGGCTTTTATAATTTATATTATTTAAATTAGATCCTTTAATTTCAAATGGTGCCCTAATTTCATCTTTCGAGAGATTATTTAAGGGTCTTATATCAGCTCCCATTAGTTTTAAGGGGTTAGCTATTCTGTTCATTGGCCTTTTACTAAGTGAATCATCACCAATAACCAAAGTATTGAATTTTTGACCTGCCAGTAATCCGCTTATCAATCTCATACATGTTCCACTATTACCACAATCTAATGGAGATTTTGGTTCTTTGAATCCATTTTTACCATTGCCAATTATTGTGAAAGAGTGAATTGGATGATTATCTTGATAATCGATAGTATGAGTTATTTTTGTACCTAATGATTTCAGACATCTTATTACAGATTCCTGGTCATCCCCAACACAGAAATTTTTTACTTCAGCTGTTCCTTCAGCCATTGCATTAAGTATTGCGGCTCTGTGTGAAATAGATTTGTCTCCAGAAATTCTAATAGTGGAATTAATATATGGCGGTTTGGATATTATTTTTTTCAATGTATCACTTTTTTTTCTTGTATCTCCATATATCTTTAGTTTTGGCTCTTTCCCGGTCAATATTTTTTTGTACTAAATTTTCGGATACTAAAAATCCAGCCATGGATTGTCCGGAAGACAATATATTTGGAGAGGAAGCATTTTCATTACTGCCAGTTATTCCTAATTCCCATCTCATTCGACTTTCCCAGCCATTGATTAGATAATCTAGTAAATTTTGATCACCTGCCAATATTTTATTATTTATTATTGATATTTCACTAAATATTTCTTTCATCCAATATTTTGACAAGTCAGTAGTAGAATTCAATATTTCAAATATATCTTCTGCATCTGTTGTGCTTCCTATGGTTAAATTACCAAATTCTTCATTTGCTAAGCTAGACATTTCTGTCCATGAACTTGAAGATTCAATTTTTTTTATTAATGAAAAAGAAATTAATTTTGGTATCAAAGTCGTAGCAGCATAATAGCTATCAAATTCTTGCGGTTCTAGAAAATATGGTTTCATTTCTATGCTTTCTATTATTTGAACAAGGACTTTATAGTAAGAATCATTTATATTCTGCCCTGGCATCAATAAGCATTTTTGATCTTCAAAAATATTCTCAGATTTTGAATATTGAATATTTATATTTGATACTAAAAAAGCTGATACATAGCTAATATTCTTGTTTAAATTTTTATTAGCCCATTCTATTGCTTTAGATTTTGCAGGGGTAAAATCAACAATCAGTAGTTTTTTGTCATTGTTTTTAATTAAAGTTTGAATGATTTCATTTCTGTATTTAACCATACAGTCTATAAAAACAATATCATGAGATGGTAGGTTATTTAATTTCTTGTGTATTTTGGTAAAAATTTTAGAATCTTTTAATTTTGAATCTAAAGAATTGTTTACTGCTAATCCGTGTATTTCAAAATTATTATTATTTTTGATTTGTTTAGCAAATTCTAAAGAAATGTCAGAGTTTATTATAAAAGATATAATAGCCATAATTTAAATATTTAGAATGTTATAAATTAGTGAGCGCCACCGCAGCCACATCCACCACCACCACCACCGCAGGCACATCCACCACCACCACCACCACATCCACCACCACCACCACCGTCACCACCCCCACC
>Ga0207966_1000688_pt1 | contig 19146 bp, 13 predicted proteins | sample Knorr_S23_td_NAD_FD_185611 | JGI IMG/M metagenome (GOLD analysis project Ga0207966, IMG submission 185611) | Marine microbial communities from Southern Atlantic Ocean transect - Knorr_S23_td_NADW_ad_2500m_LV_B (SPAdes) (version 2) | ecosystem: Environmental > Aquatic > Marine > Oceanic | place...
ACAGGCCAAGCCATTCTCAGCTTACTTTGCGTACATCTCGAGACTTTAAACTATTGAATCCTATCCACATTTTTTAGACGCTATCAACAAATCCCATGAAAAACACAACCCGTAGAGACTTTCTAAAAACCTCAACCGTCGTAGGTAGCTTTTTTATCCTGCCTTCCGGGCTGCTTGCCAATTCGCCGAACGGCCGGCTCTGTACCGCGCACATCGGCACCGGCGGGAAGGGGCGCGTGGACACGGGCCAAATTGCCAAGCACAAGCACGTGCAGGTGCTCGGTCTCTGCGATGTGGATCGGGAGCGTGGTCAGGTCGACACCTGGCTCAAGCGTTTCACCAGCGCGAAGTTTTATCAGGATTACCGGGAGATGCTGGCGGCACTCGACGACAAGATCGATGTGGTGTCCATTTCAACGCCCGATCACACGCATTACCCGGCGACCATGGCCGCGATGGAGCGTGGCAAACACGTCTACACCCAGAAGCCGCTCACCCACAAACTGGCCGAGGCACGTCACTTGGCAAAAGTTGCGGCCGAGAAGAAGCTGACAACACAGATGGGGATTCAAAACCAATCCAAGGAGGCTTATCGGTTGACGCGGCATTATATTAAGGAGGGTATCCTTGGCAAGATCAGCAAGATCTATGTGTGGTCATTCAAAAACTGGGGCTACGACGGCAGCCCTTACACAGAGAAATCGTCCATCCCCGAATCGCTTGATTGGAATCTCTGGCTCGGCGCTGCTCCGGTTCGTCCGTTTGTCAATAAGGTGTATCACCCCGGCCAGTGGAGGAAGATTCTCGATTTCGGCTGCGGCACGCTGGGCGACATGGGGATTCACATCTTCGACACTCCGTTCAAGTCGCTCGATCTTTCCGAGCCGCTTTGGGTCGAGGCCGAGTGCCGCGCCCCAAACGGCTTCGGTCATGCGGAGCAGAACAAAGTGCATTACGGTTTCGCCTCGACAAAATACACGACCGATAATTTTACTTTTACCTGGTGGGATGGAGAAGGCGCACCGCGTCACAACGGCAACCCGGATTTACAACTGCCAAGTGGAGACCGGTTGCCTAAGCAGGGCGCGCTGTTCGTTGGTGAAGCCGGCCGCATGGTCCTGCCGCATTGTTCGATGCCGACCTTCTACCCAGACTCTGTTTTGAAAAACGTGGCTAAGCCGGACATTCGCGGTGTTGATCATTACACGCAGTTCCTCGACGCCATTGATGGCAAGGACAAGACGCTCGCCGGCTTCGACTACGCCGGACCGCTGGCCGAGGCCCTATGCCTCGGTGTGGTCGCCTGCCAGTTTCCCGGCAAGCGTCTGAAGTGGAATTCTAGGGAGATGCGAGTGACCAACCGGCCCGAAGCCAATTCGCTCCTCGAAGGGAAGTATCGGAAGTTTTGAATAGTACAATCTCTATTTATGAGAGTGCTTCTAGAGTTTTTGCCGTTGAACGAATTTCGGTGTACCCTTCGCTTTACCACACCACTCCAACGCACCGGTTCGCCACTCCAACGCGCCGGTTCGCCACTCCAACGCGCCGGTTCGCCACCCCAGCGCGCCGTGTCGGTGCTCAGAGACGTTGGTTTTCTTCAATCCGCACAGATTTTCGCATTCATTCGCGTCACGTGAATTCTTTTCGGTGACGGTTATGGTAACAAAAATAAAACATCCCAAAATGCATGAATTTGATGGACCCATCTGCAAGCAGAGGGCACACGATTTCATTACCACCTGAATTGGTCAAAATGACTTAGTTGGAAATGCTTTTTAGAACAGAAAGACAACGGTGGCATCAAGACACTTGTATGGCTCCGGAAGGGAGTCGCCCCAAGCAGGAGGATCTACATAATGGCGCACCCTTGAAAAGAGTGTTGACAGGATTTCATGCAATAAGGCAGCGTTCACGCACAGCGTTCTTGCATTTCCAATGAAAACACCACGGAACAAAACCTTCGGCTTTACCCTCATTGAATTGTTGGTGGTGATCGCCATCATTGCCATTCTAGCAGCATTATTGCTGCCTGCGTTGGCCAAGGCGAAAGCCTCGGCTCAAAAGGCGTACTGCTTAAACAATCTGCACCAGATTGGACTTGCCGTGCAGATGTATGCGGACGACAACGACAACAAGATTCCACGAGGAAACAACGTCCTGTGGTTTATGGTCTACATGCCATACATCCCTTCCGGTGCCACCGAAAAAGTCTCGGGGAGACAAGGTAATGCCGCCTTGGACTTCCGCAGCGTCAAGATTTATCGATGCCCAGCTTATCCGGATAAACGCCAGGTGATCTGCTATGTCGACAGTTCATGGTCATTCTCAAGCATTAACGATAAAATTGGATTTGAAATCAATGACCCCACACCATTGGACCGCTTCCAAAAGCCATCGGAGACCATTTACATTGCCGACAACGAGGACGGGAACTGGCGGGCAATTGTCACCGGCTTGAATGACCCCGAACTTTTACGACACGACGTCTGGCACCCCACTCACATCTCAAGTTCCAGGGCCACGGATCCCTCCCTTGGGCGTCGTGTTTCCAACCACCGCCATAATGGCGGTCCTAACGTCCTTTATTACGCGGGAAACGCCGACTGGATGAAGGCTGGAAGGATGACTGTCGATATGTGGCGGGAAATATGGAACGATCCGAGCCGCCGCTCGAGCCGCCCATAGCCGCTGCCCCACGTTGATGCGAAGATTATTTATGGAATGCTTCCAGGTGAAGAAAGAAGAACAGCCTGGATCCCCCTTTTGCAGCAACTGATCGTCATATGTTTTGCGTGGGCGTTCATCGTCCAGGCAGCAGCCGTGTCGCCGCCAGATTTCAATCGGGACATCGCGCCGCTGATTGCCAAGCGCTGTCTCGAGTGCCACAACAAACGCGACGTTAAGGGCGACGTCAATCTCACCACGAAGGTTGGCTTCACGAAGGGGACAGAGAACGGTCGACTCGCGCTCGAACTCGTCACCAAGGGCGAGATGCCACCCAAGATCAAGGGACTCTCGCAAAAACTGCCCGACAACGAGATCGCACTGCTCAAGGCCTGGGTGGATTCCGGTGCCGCCTGGCCAAACGGACGTGTCCTTGATCTTTATGAGACCACCACAGATGTGCGGGCCGGACGTGACTGGTGGTCGCTGCAACTGGTCGAGCGCCCAGCCGTGCCACGCCTGGGCAAGCAGCCAATCGACGCGTTCATCCTGGCGAAGCTCAAGCGCGAATCAATGGAGCCTGCTCCCCGTGCCGACCGTCGAACACTTGCCCGACGCGCCTACTTCGACCTGAGCGGTTTGCCGCCGACCCCGGAACAACTCGAGCAATTCATCGGTGACTCGTCACCGGACGCCTGGCCGAAACTCATCGACAAACTGCTCGCCTCTCCTCGATATGGCGAGCGCTGGTCGCGTTACTGGCTCGACCTTGTTCGCTTTGCCGAGACGGACGGTTACGAGCGCGACAAACTCAAGCCGAACATTTGGCGCTACCGTGACTGGGTCATCAACGCGCTGAACGATGACATGCCGTACACGCGTTTTGTCGCTGAGCAACTAGCCGGTGACGAGGTGCCCAATCGCACTGAACAATCGGTCATCGCCACCGGCATGATCCGCACCGGGACCTGGAACGACGAACCCAACGACCCAGCCGACTACCTCTACACTCGACTCGAGGACATGGTGCACACAACGACCTCCGCTTTTCTCGGGTTGACCGTGAAGTGCGCGCGTTGCCACGATCACAAATTCGATCCAATCCTCCAGAGCGACTACTACCGGATCGCCAGCTTTTTCTGGGCCGGTCACATTGGCCAGGGCAACCAGGGCGGCCCGACTGGGAAGGATCTCGGCTTCGACGTTTACGGGTGGACGGACAAAAGCGCCGAACCGTTGCCTATCCGTCTGCTCATTAACGGCGAACGCCACAAGCCCGGCCCCAAGATCGCACCCGGTTTTCTCTCCGCTATCACGGAACTGGACAAGACACTCGCTGCGCCGCCAACCAATAGCAAAACCACGCACCGCCGGTTGCAGTTTGCCAAATGGATCACCGATGCCCGAAATCCGCTGACCGCGCGTGTGCTGGTGAACCGGCTATGGCAGCACCATTTCGGACGGGCACTTGTCCGCACACCCAACAACTTTGGATATAAGAGCGATCCTCCCACTCACCCCAAGTTGCTCGATTGGCTGGCTGCAGAGTTCATGGAACCCACGACTGGGGGTGGCGCGCCATGGACGCTCAAGCGGCTCCACAAACTGATTATGATGTCGGACACGTATCAGCAGCAGTCGGTTCACCCACAGGAAGTCGAGTATGCGCAGCGTGATTTCCTGAATCGCAACTTGTGGAAGTTCAACCGTCACCGGCTCAATTCTGAGGCACTTCGCGATGCGATGCTGGCGGTCAGCGGACAACTGAATCTTAAAATGGGCGGCTCTAGTTTTTACCCCAAAATGTCGAGTGAAGCGCTTGAAGGATTATCGCGCAAAGCCGGTGACTGGAAAGACTCGCCCACCGATGAACGCTCTCGGCGCAGTATTTACATGATGACCAAGCGCTCACGCCTGCTGCCACTAATGACCGTGTTCGACTTCAGCGACACCACAGCCAGTTGCGGACAACGCGAGGTCACCACCGTTGCACCCCAGGCCCTCGCATTATTGAACAATCATTTCGCCCACAGCCAAAGCGAAGCCCTGGCCAATCGCTTGGCCAAGCAAACCGGCAGAACCGATGAGCAAATCAAGCTTGCGTGGCGGTTGGCGTTTGGGCGCAACCCCACCGACAAAGAACTTGGCCAAGCGGAAACGCACCTCCGCGTGCAACGCATTCACTTCGGGAAAAAAGAAAACGCCGATCACCTCGCCTTGGCCTCCCTCTGCCATGTTCTGCTAAACTCCAACGAATTTATCTATGTCGATTAAGAAAAAACCCAACCGATCGAGGCTGTTTCCCTGCGGCCAAACCCGGCGTGAGTTTGTCTGGGAGATGGGTGCCGGGTTTTCCGGCTTGGCTCTAACGAGCCTGCTGGGTGCGGACAGTTTTTTTGCGAAGCACACTCATGCGCTTGGCCAAGCGGCAACAACTCCACTGGCGCCGCGCCGATCGAGTTACTTTGGCAAGGCCAAGAGCTGCATCTTCCTGATGATGAACGGCGGGCCAAGCCAGGTGGACACGTTCGACTACAAGCCGGAACTGCAAAAGTACGCCGGCAAATCGTTGCCAAAAGACAAAAAATACATCAACTCCGGCGGCCGACGTGTCGGCTATCTAACCCCCAACTGGCGGCCGTTTCGGCCAGGAGGCCAAAGCGGGCTCCTGGTTTCTGATTATTTTCCGAATGTCAGAAGACACGCGGACAAACTGGCGGTGGTCAAGTCCTGCCAGGCAGACAGCCACGCCCACGGCTCGGCGTTGGTTGCCATGAACACCGGCAGCACATTCATCGGCCGGCCTTCACTTGGCTCATGGTGCGTTTATGGCTTGGGCACGGAGAACCAAAGCCTGCCGGGCTACGTCGTTATGCTCGATAAACGCGGCGGCCCGATCTCTGGTCAGCCCAACTGGTCGTCCGGCTTCATGCCATCGACGTTTCAAGGCACGCTGTTTCGGCCAAGTGGGAATCCCATTCTAGATCTGCAAGGTCCAAGCCATCTGGATGGAGTCGCACAGCGCCGACAACTGGATCTGCTCGCACAACTCAACCAGAAGCATCTCGACGAACGCCCCGGCGGCCGAGAACTCGCCGCACGCATCGAGATGTACGAACTCGCCTACCGCATGCAGTCCGAGACGCCCGAGGCAGTGGATTTGTCGAAAGAAACCCAAGCCACCCGAAACCAATACGGCATCGGCATGCAACCTACCGATGAATATGGTCGCAACTGCCTGATCGCCCGTCGACTGGTCGAGCGCGGTGTTCGCTTCATCCAACTGTACTCCGGTGGGGGGCATCTTGAGGATACTTGGGACGGACATGAAAGCATCGAGAAAAACCACGGCCTGCACGGCGCCGAGGTCGATCAACCGATCGCCGCGTTGTTGACTGATCTCGAGCAGCGCGGGCTGCTCGAATCAACGCTGATTGTGTGGGGAGGCGAGTTTGGCCGGATGCCGTTCAGCGAAGGCAAGGACGCCCCGGGCCGCAACCACAACCCGTACGGGTTCTGCATGTGGATGGCCGGTGGTGGCGTGAAAGGCGGAATGAGTTACGGCGAGACGGATGAGTTCGGCTTCCAAGCGGTGGTCAACAAGACTCATGTTCACGACATCCATGCGACGATCCTTCACCTTATGGGTATCGACCACGAAGACCTGTCCTACTTCCATCAGGGTCGCCAGGAAACCCTCACCGACATCCATGGCCGGGTGATCAAGGAAATCTGCGCTTAAACCTGCTTGGTCAACTTGACACCGAGGCGAATGAGTTTCTTTGCATCGGCATCGGACTTGGCCTCGGCGTAAATCCGTAGGATCGGCTCGGTGCCGGAGCCGCGCAGCATCAGCCACGCGCCGTTGGCGGCGATGTATTTCACGCCATCGAACGTCTTCACCTCGCTCACCGGCGAACCGGCGAGCTTTGCCGGCGGTTTGGCAGCACAGTGACTCATCAGCTTGGCTCGTTTCCCCAGCGGGAAGTGCGTGTCGAGCCGTTCGTACCGATGTGGGCCAAACTCTTTTTCGAGCTTGGCCAAGAGCTTGTTGACCGAGGTTTTTTCCGTGGCCAACAACTCGAGCAAAACCAAGCCGGCAAGGAGACCGTCGCGCTCCGGGATGTGTCCCGGGAAACCGATGCCCCCGCTTTCCTCGAAGCCGAGCAGCACGTCGCCCTTCTGCATTTCCGTGCAGATGTATTTGAAGCCGACACCGGTCTCGAGCAGTTCCAGCCCGTGCGCCTCACAGATGCGATTGACCATAGAGGTGGTCGTCAGCGCCTTGACCACGCGGCCCCGCTGGCCCCGGTTGACAATGTAGTGGTGCAGCAACAGGCAAATGATCTGGTGTGTTGTGAGCGCGTTGCCGCGGCCGTCCATACCGCCAACACGATCGGCGTCACCGTCTGTCACAAGGCACAAGTCGTGCGGGTGTCTGCGAAGGTACGCTGCACTCGGACCGTAGTTGTGGACGATCGGCTCGGGATGGATGCCACCGAAAAACGGGTCGTGCTCTCCATTGAGCGTGGTGACTTTGCACTTGGTTCCGCTCAGGATTTTCTCGAACGCGCCAGCGCCGACGCCGAACAACGCATCATGCGCAAACCGCAAACCGGAGTTGGCGACGAGTTCGAAGTCAACCAGCTTGCGTATCGCCCGGGCGTGAGGCGCGTGCAAATCCTTTATGCGAACCAACCGCTTGCGCTTGGCCAAGTTCAAGTCGAGCGTCTTCACCGGCTTGGCATCAAGCAGCGCCTCGACCGCTTGGCTGGTTTCGGAATCAGCCGACCCACCAAAGTGGCCTTTCAGTTTGTAGCCACAAAACGCGGCGGGATTGTGGCTCGCGGTAATGACGATGCCGCCGATGGCCTTCTCGGCCTTGACGGCGAATGAGATGGCCGGCGTCGGCGTCGGCGAGTCGCCGAGCACCACCTCGAAGCCGTTCCCAGCAAACACCTCCGCCACGCGCCCGGCAAACTGGTCTGCCAAAAATCGACGGTCACAGCCGACCACAACCTTCTTCTTGGTGCCTTTAGGTCGTCGGCTCTTCCAATGCTCCGCTGTCGCCTGTGCGACTCGATCCACATTGGCAAACGTAAAACCCTCGGCAATCACCGCCCGCCAGCCGTCAGTGCCGAATTTTATTTCCCCCAAGCTCACTTATTGTATCCGTTCTTAACCTTCGAAACGATCCTGTGCATTTTCTTCACTGCTCGCGTCAGGCTGCGTTGCCCAAACAAAGCCGATCCGGCCACGAACGTGTCGGCACCAACCCGGGCGCACTCAGCAGCGGTTGCCATGTTCACGCCTCCATCCACCTCAATCCGGAAATTCAACCCCATCTCCTTTCTCCACTCGTAAACCTGCTGAACCTTCGGCACGCATTCCTCGATGAACGCCTGCCCCCCAAAGCCGGGATTCACGGTCATCACCAGCAGCAGATCGACCTTGTCGAGGAACGGCTTGACCTTGTCGATCGCAGTCGGCGGGTTGACAGCCAGGCCAACCTGTTTCTCGAGCGAGCGGATTTTCCAGAGCAGCGATGACACCCGATCCTCAAGCTCGACGTGAACCGTGATGAGATTCGCCCCCGCCTCGGCAAAGGGCTCAAGCAGAATCTCCGGCTTGGAGCACATGAGATGCGTATCGAAAAAAAGGTCGGAGTGTGGACGGGCATCGGCGACGACCTGCGGGCCGAACGTCAGGTTGGGGACAAAGTGTCCGTCCATGATGTCCAGATGAACCCAGTCCGTTCCGGTTTTTTCGACCCGCTTGAGTTCGCGGGCGAACTTGCTGAAATCCCCCGCGAGAATGGAAGGTGCAATGATCATGCGCGGCACAACCTACGGAGCAACAGTTCAAGCGGCAAGATTCTTACACTCCAAGACGGCGCATAACGCGGGTCATCTCGATGGCTGTCCGGGCGGCCTCGATGCCCCGGTTGTGCCCGGTGTCTAGGCATCGCTCCCGGGCCTGCTGCACATTCTCGAGCAGCAAGACCTCGTGAATCACCGGCAGCGAATGCTCGACCTGCAACTGTGCCAGGGCACCGGTCACCGCTTGGCCAATGTTCTCGGCGTGCGTGGTTTCGCCGCGAAGGATGACGCCGAGGCAGAGGATCGCATCGATCGGGTTGGTCAGGCGCCTGGCCAGGGCCGACGCCACCGCCGGTATCTCAAACGCGCCCGGCACTCGCACGACTTCCGCCGCGACCTTGGCCTTGGCCAGTTCCGCCTTGGCGGCGCGCAGCATCGAGTTGACGTAACGGGCATTGTAGCGTGAGGCGACAATGGCGACTCGTGTTCCGGCCGCACCACTCGCCATGGTTTTGGATGCTTTTTTCAGCATGGATCAGTCAACGAGGAAGGTGCCCTGCGAGGTTGATGCCTTGACGGACTTGGGCAACGCCTTGGGATCGAAGCGCAACACCAGTGAGTGTTTGCCTGCGGCCAAGTTGGTTTTGATCTCACCGGCGGTTTTCACCACTCGACCGTCGATCCAGACCTTGGCGCCGTCAGCGCCGTCAAGTTGCAACGTCACTTCGCCGGCTTGCGCTACTTCAAATTCCGTCCCCGCGTACACGGCAATCACCCCGATCCATTGGCCGGCGTTGGTGCCTTTTTTCAGCATGTCCTCGGTCAGGCGGCCATCGACGAGCGAGTTCACCGGCAGCCAGCGTTTGCGATTGATGCCCCCATCCGGGATCCGATCGTCGCCAAACTGCTGGTCGCGATGGTTCGCCGCGCGCAACCGCCACACGCGGGCGACGTTGCCCTTCGAGGCGTCAAACGCGCCGGACTTGCCGAGGCGGCTCATGAAACTGAACAGGTCGATTTGGTCCTGCCGATCCAAACGGTCGATCAGCCCGGACGGCATCAGCGAGTTGCCCTGCGTGCGCTTGCGGATATTCGCCTTGGCGATGGCAGTTGACTTGTTGGCGACGTTGCGAAGGATCAACTGCGTGTCATCCTCGCGCTCGAGCATGCCAAACAAAACCTGGTTGTCCCTCGTCTCGACAACGAGCGAGTGGTAGCCCTCCTTGATTTTTCGGTTCGGGTAGTAAAGCGACTCGACGAGGTAATCGAGTGGAGCGCTCGCGCCGATGGAGGTCAAGTCCGGGCCGACTTTGCCGCCCGCGCCACCGATGGCGTGGCAGCCCACGCAGCCGAGTTCGAGTTTGCGGTAAACCAACTCGCCCCGGACCGCGTCGCCGGTCTTCTCGACTGACCGGGTCAGCGCGCGAATTTCGCTCCTCGACAGAGTGATGTCCTCATCCTTCAGCCCGGCACTGCGCGGCAGCGCCAGCGCCAACGTCTGCAAATTGCGCCCGCCCTCCCGGATTGCACGCAGCCCCGCCTTGGCGGCCACCTTGGAGAAGCCTTTCCCGGGCAATGCCTTGGCCAAGGCGCTCTCGGCATTTTTCACGCCAAGCAAAGCGCGCCAAAGCTCGAGCGCCGACTGCTCGTTTTTGATATCCTCAAGCGCCTCAACTGCCATCGGTGCGGCTTGGTTGATGTCCAAAATGGCCAAGGCGGCGATCGCCATGTGGCGCGCCTCGGGATTGCGTTTCGCTTGGCCAAGCGGCTTGAGCGCCTGCACAGCCCCGGTGCCACCGATTTCGCGGATGGCGTTGACCGCCGCCTGACGCACCGGCGTGGCGGTTTTCCCGCCACCGGCCAGCCTGGTCAATTCAGCGAACTTGGGGCCAAGCCTCTTCCACGTTCCCGCCAAGCCAAGCGCTGCCACTTGCACCACCTGGTCGTCGCTGGCGAAATAGTTGGCGATGCTTTCGCTCGACGCGCCGGGGCGCAGATTGCGCAAACGCGATGCGTGGTTGAGCGCGTTCAGTGCGCGCGCCTGTCCATTTGCGGACAACGAATCAGCGATGAGCTGAGCGTGGAGTTGCTTCAACTCGGTCGTCGTCCCGGCGCGGCCGATGATCTCGATCCACGAGCCGTCCTCGGGGATGGTTTTGCCTTTTAGAAACACGCCGAGCACCTCGCTGGCCTTGTCGGCAGCGATCGACTTGAGCGCAAACTCAAGTTGATGTTCGCGGCCGTCCGGCTTCCACAAGCCGGCCCGCACCATCGCCAGCCAAGGTTCCTCGATCTCCCTCATGCTGAGCCAAGCGGCGTAGTCGAGATGCTTGTCGGTCGGCTTGTCAAGCACGCCCAATGCGGCGCTCACCGATTTCTGGGTTGGCTTGCGGGTGATCGCACGCAGGGCTGCAAGTCGCGGACGCGGATGCTCGTCGGCGATGCGCTTGGTCAAGCGCGACTCGGCGTCTGTGATGCGATCCGCCCACTCGTCGAGCACTTGGACCGCAGCGGTGCGAACCCGGCCGTCCTTGGCCTCGAGCAGCTTGTCGAGCAGCGCATCGTCAACCAAATCCAATCCCTGATAAATCCACAATGCCTCAAGCTGAGCCTGCTCGTCCGTTTGCGCTGCCGCCCATTTTTCCAAATCGGACAACACCTTGCCGGTACCGCGCTCCTTGAGAACACGCCGGGCCTTTTCGCGGTCAAAACCGTTCGGCGAAGTGAGCATTGCCAGGAGGGCGCTGTTGTCGAGGCGGGTGAAGTCTGTTTTTTTAACGAGTGGCCGCTCCTTGACCGTCACACGCCAGATGCGGCCGTGGACGTGGTCGCGGCGTTCGTCGCGGAAGTCCACCTCGCCGTGCTGGATGATGGGGTTCGACCAGTCGGCGATGTACAGCGCTCCATCGGGGCCGAACTTGATGTCGATCGGGCGAAAATCAACACTGCCCGAACGCAACACATCCGGCATCTCCTGAGTGACGTAACTCGAGTCCTTGTCGCTGATCTTGAACCGGACAATGCGATGCGCGCGAAAGTCGCAGGTGATCGCGTCGCCCTGCCAGTCGTCCGGGAAGTGCGCGCTGCGGACGATCTCGAGTCCGCAGAATTTCGGATAACGGCCCGGGCTCACGCTGTCGAGCAACTTGGGCGCGCGGGCGTACGTGAAATACATCGCGCCCGGCACGCCGTAGCTGAGCCCCTGCCCGCCGGCGCCGTCAGTGACAAAGGATTGGCCGAACGCATCGTAGTGGTGCCCCCACGGATTGCAGAAGCCGCGCAGGAAAATCTCTGCCTTGAGCGTCTCGGGCCGCAGTCGCCACACGCCGCCGCTCTCTAGGCGCAACACCTCGTGTGGCGTCTCCATGTGCGTCCGGATGTAAATCGACTGGTTGAAGTACAGCCGCCCATCGAAGCCCCAGCGCAGCGTGTGCAAAATGTGGTGCGTGTCCTCGGTGCCGAAACCGGACATCACCACGCGGGTCTTGTCGGCCTTGCCATCGCCGTTCGTATCCCGCAGATGAAGCAGCTCGGTGCTTTGTGCAACATAAACCCCGCCGTCGCCCGGCTCGATGCCGGTCGGGATCAGCAGGTTGTCGGCAAAGACGGTTGACTTGTCCGCTTGGCCGTCGTTGTCCGTGTCCTCGAGAACGAGCACCTTGTCGGCCGCCATCTCGCCCGGCAAAATCTGCGGGTACGCCTCGGAACTGGCCACCCACAGCCGGCCCCTTGCGTCGAAGTTCATTTGGATCGGCTTGGCCAGGAGCGGGTTCTGCGCAAAGAGATTGATCTCGAGACCATCGCCCAGGTCGAACCTCGGCAACGGCTGCGGCTTGAACGGCTTGGCCTTGGCAACCGGCTCAGGTTTTTTTGCATCTTCGCTTGGCTTGATTTTTCCCCACTCCGCAGTGGGCAATAGCTGGAACTTCCGGGAGACCGTTTTGCTCAACTCGAAAATCGCCTGCTCCTTCTGCTGGATCAACGGCTCGAAGCGGGCCACCTCCTGATAGTTGTTACCCTGCTCATGTCTCCGAAACCCCCAGAGATAGGCCTGATTTTGCGGCCTCGACCGGTGAAAATACAACTCGTTCTTCTCAACGATCAGGCTGCGGAGGCTTTCGACCTGATCCACATCCGGCCCGCCATCGATGAACGCTCCCCTGGCCCATTCCTTGACATCCGCAGTGTGGATTTCTATGCCATCAGCGGCGAGAGTGAAACTGCCCCCCGGCAGGCCCATAAACTGAATCCGCCCGATGGCCGTCCGTTGCATTAACGCGGTGTCCTTCTGAGGATGCGAATAATATGGGGGCAACGCATCGAGCTGCCCGCTCAACGTCATCCTGTCGTCAGTAATCTTGATGTCGCTTAACTTGATCCCGTACCCTCCCTGCCGTTCGGTTCCGGCCGGAAGAACGCCAAACCGAAAATTGGATGATGTTAAACTAAACGAGTATTCAGCGACTCCCGCCAACACCCAGTAACCGTAGTCATTCAGATGAATGCCATCCGTGGTCATGTGGGCCGTTGTGTCCGCCCCCGAAGTGCGCAGGTAACGGTAGAGATCCACAAACCAGGCATCATTCTCCCTGGCCAAGTCGCCGATCACTTCACGGTATTTTTCGAGATTACTGTTATGCACTTTCCCATCGGGCAGTTTGCCTCCGAGATTCTCATGGGCGATCGGGCTCATGAACACCAGGCGCAACGGGTTCTTTTTCCCCGCGCTGCTCTTGATGTGTTCCACCAGCCGCAGGTAGTCCGACTTGAACTTGTCGAGCGAACTGCCGTCGAGCGAACTAGCCATGCCGTATCCGATCACCGCCACCGTGGGCTTGATGTTGGCGATCTGTTTCTTCAACTGAATCCACCCCTCGTTGGCAGGCTCGTGACCGGCTTGCAGCGTCCCCAAGCCGTCACGGGCGATGCCCGCCGGCGTGTCGCCGCTCCAGCCGATATTGCGAAAATACAATTTCTTGCCGCTGTTCCCCGCCGTTAACCGGGACTCGAGATAGCCGTGCTTCTGCATCTGCTCGATCAACCCGTCGCCAATCAGCATTACCCGGTCGCCGCCGATAAACCCGAGTTTTTCCGACTTGGGCCTGAACACCTTCAGCGCCGGCTTGGGAGGCGATTTGGGTTTCGCCGCCGTACCGGCCAAGGGGACGGGCTGGCTCGTCTGCTTGGGTTTCGGCTTGGGCGCCGGAGCCGTCAACCGAACCGGCTTCGAGACATTTTGTTTTTTGGGCTGGGGCGGCTTTGGCGCTTGGCCAAGCGCTTGGCCGGTTACGGCAATCGCGCACGCGAAAAGGATTGAACGGGATGGTTTCATTTTGCTTTTTAAATTATGGACGGCTATCTGCCGAGGATGGCCGCCTCGACGGACTCGGCCATCAGCCTGGCTCCAGCGGCGTTCGGGTGGATTTTATCGGGGAACATCTCCGGCTTGCCGCTGAGCACTGAGTACAGGTCAATGACCGGCAATCCTCTGCGTCTAGCCAAGGCCTGCACCTTGGGGATGACGCCCTCGATGACACTCTTCTCGTTGATGCCCCAGCGCGTTTGATAAACCGGCGCGGGCGAACACAGCCAAATCTTCGGCTTGGCTGGCAGCGCGGCGAAGTGGTCGATCATTGCCTCGTAGTCGGCAGCGTACTCATCAGCGTGTTTCCAGTTTTGCGGCTTGGTGTCGTTGGTGCCCAGCTTGATGACCACCACGTGCGGGTCAAACTCCGTCGCCGCCTTGAACGCCGGTGTCTTCCAGTAACTAAAATCGCCGTCCTTCAGCAATGTCGCGCCACTGACACCAAAATTGCGAACTTCGAACCTCTCCCCCAGCGAGCGGCCAAGCACGATCGGATAATTGTCGTTCTTCCTATCCTTGATCCCCGCGCCGAACGTAATGCTGTCCCCCACGCAAGCCACGCGAATCGTCTCATCGTAGTCAGCGGGCGCAACAGCTTGTCCTCGCCTGGCACCGGTAGTCATGCAGCCAGCAGCAACCGCGAGCAGCGAGACAATAACAGTCTGTAAAAAAATTGGTTTCTTCATGTTAAACGCGCCAATAAAACGCAATCAAACGCCGACTGGCAAGCCAGCGTTGACCCCAGGGCTTGGTTTTGCTTGGGGTAACGTCCCTTGGCGGGTAGCTTCTCGCCGCTATATGAAGGTGTTTGTTACAGGAGGCGCTGGTTATATCGGCTCAATTTGTGTGGAGGAATTGCTGAACGCCGGCCATCAGGTCACGGTGTTTGACAACTTGTCGGAGGGGCATCGCGTGGCCGTCGATGAGAGGGCACAATTCATAGAGGGCTGTCTCAGTGACCGCAAAACCATCCTTAACGCCGTCGCCGCCGACCAATCGGAAGCCGTCATGCACTTCGCTGCGTTCGCGCAGGTCGGCGAGTCGATGACCGATCCATCAAAATATTTCCGCAACAACGTCGCCAACGGTATCAACCTGCTCGACGCCGCCGTCGAGGCCGGCGTGAAAAAATTTGTCTTCAGCTCCACCGCCGCCACCTACGGCATGCCGGACTCCGTGCCGGTCACTGAGCAGGAACCGCAGAAGCCAATCAACCCGTACGGCGAAAGCAAGCTGATGTTCGAGACGATACTCAAATGGTACCGCGAGTTGCACGGGCTGGAGTTTGTGGCGTTCCGCTATTTCAACGCCGCCGGTTGCAGCGAGAAACTTGGCGAAGAGCGCCGAGTCGAGACGCACCTCATCCCCAACGTGCTGCGCGTCGCGCTTGCCCAAAAGAAGGAATGCCGAATTTTTGGCACCGACTACCCCACTCCGGACGGCACCTGTATCCGCGACTACATTCACATCGTCGATCTCGCCCAGGCTCACATCCTCGCGCTCGAGCCGGGCAAATGTGGTTTTTACAATCTCGGCAACGGCGAGGGCTACTCCGTCCGCGAAGTGATCGAGACCTGCAGGCAGGTCAGCGGCAAACCAATTCCCGCCATCGAGGAAGCGCGCCGTGCCGGCGACCCTGCCCGCCTCATCGCTAGCTCGCAAAAAGCCATCGATGAACTCGGCTGGAAACCGCGCTACGCCACTCTCGAACAGATCGTGGACTCGGCATGGCGCTGGCACTCAGCCCACCCCAACGGTTACTCCGGCTAAGCCATGACCCCAAGCACCGATTATCTCGAAAAATGCCGCGAGTTGGTAAATCACGCGCTTGACCAAGCGAATGTCATCAGCAAGGCCGCCGATTGGTTCGCCGAAACGATTCTCGCCGGACGCATGGTGCACCTCTTCGGCTCCGGTCATAGTCGCATCATGGTCGAGGAAATGTGGCCGCGCTACGGCTCGTTCCCCGGATTCAACCCGATTGTCGAGCTGTCACTCACTTTTCACAACCCGGTCGTAGGCGCGAACGGCCAACGGCAGGCTATGTTTCTCGAGAACACACCCGGCTTGGCCAAACGCATTTTGAGAAACTACGATTTATCGCCGATCGACTCTGCGCTCGTTGCCTCGTCCAGCGGCTGCAATGTCGTCCCGATCGAGATCGCGCAGGAGTTTCAGCAGCGCGGCGTCAAGGTCGTCGCGCTGATCAGCCGGCAACATTCCGAGGCCAGCGAGAGCCGGCATGAGTCCGGCAAGAAACTGCATGACTTCGCCGACCTCGTCCTCGACACCGGCGCGCCGGTTGGCGACGCAATGACGGCAATCGACGGCATGGACACGCCCGTGTCGCCCGGCTCGACCGTCGGCGGCTGCATGCTGGTCAACGCCCTCAAGGCCGAAATCGCCGCACAGCTCGTCAAAGCCGGCCAACCGCCCAAGGTGCTCACCGCCGGCGCGATCGTCGGCGACGAACGGGCCACCGAGTTGTTCGAAGCCGCCTACGACGAGCACGCCCGCCGCTTGGCCAAGCTCTACGAGAACCTCGGCAACGACTGAGCGCCCGGTCAAAGCGCCAAGCTTGAAGTCCCGGCCAAGCGCTGCTTCAATCCCTTTCCCATGAAAGAGCAACCGCTGCGCACGACCGTCATCGGCAGCTACCCCTTCCCCGGCTGGCTTGAGTTCGCCTGCCAAAACCTCGAGGAGTTCGGCGACGCCGACCGCGAGGAGATGATCGATGATGCTGTCGTCACCGCCGTGAACGATCAACTCACCGCCGGGCTCGACGTGATCACCGACGGCGAACAGACGCGACTCGACTTCAACCTGTCGTTTTACGGCTTCCTCGAGGGCATCGAACTTGAGAGTGCGCCGCCTCGCCGGTTCGGCCCGCCGGCCCACGACCAGCGTGGCAAACACAAAATGAGTCAGCCGTTCGAGGCACCCAAGGGCTTGGGCACGGTCGATGATTTCAAGCGGCTCGAGCGCCTGGCCAGGGGCGATGCCACGCTCAAGTCCAGCGTCCCCGGCCCTTACACGCTCGCCGGCCGGCTGCAGCCCAATCGGCGCTACCCCGACCGCTGGGCGATCACCGAGGAACTGATCCCGATCGTCGCCCGCGAACTCGAGAATCTAGTCGCCGCCGGCTGCGAGGAGATCACCGTCGATGAGCCGTCGATGAGCTGCTACGCGCACAAGGAGGACACCATGCGGTTCGTCGATATTTTCAACCGCACCGTCGAGTCGGTCGCCGGCATGTGCCGCCTGTCCACGCACCTTTGTTTCGGCAATTACAAGGGGCACGCTGTCGGGCTGCGCCAGTACGCACCGATGTTCCCCGACTTCCTCGAATTCAACGTGGACGAACTGCACCTCGAGATGGCCAGCCGCGAGTTTTCGGAGCTGGAACTCATCGGTGAAATCGCCAAGCACAAGGACGTCGCCGTCGGCATCATCGACGTGAAGAGCTACTACATCGAGACCGTCGAGGACATCGCCGGGCGCGTGCGCCGCTGCCTCGAGTTTGCACCGGCCGATCGGCTCGCATTCGCGCCGGACTGCGGCCTCAGCCAGACCGCCCGCTGGGCCGCAAGGCAAAAGCTGCAGAACATGGTCGAGGGCGTCGCGCTCGTCCGCAAGGAAGTCGGCGCCGCATGATCAAGCCGGCCTTGCAGGGCGAAGCATTCCTCGCCGACGTCCGCGACGCCGCCAGTTCACAGGATGACCTGCATATTTGGTGGCTTGGCCAAAGCGGCTTTCTTGTCCAATGGCGCGGCAGCCACCTGCTGTTCGACCCGTACCTCTCCGACTCGCTCTCGCGCAAGTACGCCGCCACCGACAAGCCGCACACGCGCATGACCGGGTTGGTCATTTCGCCGGACGCGCTGGACTTCATCGACCTCACCACCTCGAGCCACAACCACACCGACCACCTCGACGGCGAGACGCTGACCGCCCTCATGCAGGCCAACCCGGAGATGGAACTGCTCGTTCCGTCGGCCAACCTCAGACTCGCCGCCGAGCGGCTGAACGTGGATCCCGACCAACTCGAGGCCATCGACGCCGGGCAGTCGATCGCGCTTGGCCCGTTCGAGCTGCACGCCGTGCCGGCCGCGCACGAGGACTTGGGCAAGGATGACCTCGGACGCCATCAATATGTCGGCTACGTGGCCAAGCTTGGCCCGTGGACGATTTATCACAGCGGCGACACCATTCCTTACGACGGCATGGAGGAGATTTTGCTGCAGTGGAAAATCGACGTTGCACTACTGCCGATCAACGGCCGCCGCCCCGAACGCCGGGTCGCCGGTAATTTGTGGGGCCACGAAGCGGCCAACTTGGCCAAGGCCATCGGCGTGCGAATGGTCATCCCGTGCCACTACGACATGTTCGAGTTCAACACCGAGACCCCGGAGGAGTTCGAGACCACCTGCCAAGCGCTTGGCCAAGCGCACCAAACCATCCGCGCCGGCCAGCGGTGGAGCAGTTTCGGCCTGAAGTAAACCCGGGAAGAGGATGGTACGCCCGGCAGGACTCGAACCTGCAACATCCAGTTTCGGAAACTGACGCTCTATCCAATTGAACTACGGGCGCAATCTGTAAGTGCGGGTGCCGCGTAAACCACAAGCACCAAACACGGGAGTTGTGTGCCTCAGTTCCGCGCGATTTTCAAGGGTATTATTTCTCCAACGTCATGCATGGCAAGGCCCGTGCAAAGAAAAACCCGTTGGCGGCGAAGCCAACGGGGTGAAGTAAAATCGAGGGGCATCACTTCGCCCAAGCGGGATTACTCGCCAGCAGGCTTGTAGCTCATGACTGCCTTGTCGTCCTTTACGACAATCGAGGTGATTTTCAGTTTCGTGTCATCACCGGACAGGAGCCTGTAAAAGCGCATGCCACCCGCCGTTGCAACCGTGATGGTTTCAGCGTCTTCATCGATGACTGCTTCCGCCTCGGGAGCAAACGGCCCCACCACAGCAGGCGCCGAGAGCAGGGTAAGTGCCGTCTTCGGCTCCAATGTAATTTGAGCAGCAACAACAGTCTTAAGTCCACCGGCATCAGACACCTCTATATCTATCTTGTAATTACCGGCACTGGCTTTTGTCGTGTACCAAAGGAACACTCCATTATAACCGTTTCTTACTTTCCGTTTGAACCCATCAGGGTTGCTCAACGCCTTGTAGGTCAGTTTACCGCCTTCTGGATCTGTGGCGCTTATCGTGAATCCTACATTGTCTCCAACCTTGACCACAATCGGCTCGATGGGTTCAACAGTTGGGGCCTTGTTCGCATCAACGCTCA
>Ga0207966_1000689_pt1 | contig 19137 bp, 23 predicted proteins | sample Knorr_S23_td_NAD_FD_185611 | JGI IMG/M metagenome (GOLD analysis project Ga0207966, IMG submission 185611) | Marine microbial communities from Southern Atlantic Ocean transect - Knorr_S23_td_NADW_ad_2500m_LV_B (SPAdes) (version 2) | ecosystem: Environmental > Aquatic > Marine > Oceanic | place...
CACTGTAACTGTCTTTGAATTATTAGATGGTATAGTTACCGATTTACTAATAGGTGTTCCAACTATCCAATTTGCTTGAACTACTAAATTCACAACAATTGAATCAAGAGGAGATTCGTTTATGACTTCCACTGTCAGTAGAATATCATCTCCTCCAGAATACTGACCACTATCCAATAACAGATAACTAATTCTTATTGATGGATCACAATCGAGCCCCTCACATGATGGAATAGGCATAGCAGGTATAGGTTGAGCAAAACTTGGAATTAAAATAACTGGTATAATTAATAATGATAAAATTACAAATATGAATTTTATTGCAATCATAATATATTATTAATGAAGACAACTAACTTAAAGGCATTTTTTTTTATTTTAATAAAAATACAATTTCTTTTAAAAGATTATGCGTATGTTTGGGTTGCCGGGGTAGCGAAGTCTGAATTTTTGGCTATGTCTAACGCGATCGCCTCGAATGGTAATAAAAAGATAGCGATTGTCCTTCGGGACACGTGGGTTCAAATCCCACTCCCGGCGTGTTACTATATATCCAAATCTGAAACAATTTTTTGTGTATCTAATATACTAGATAATATTGCTCCGTTTATAGATGAACATGCTGCTGAGACCTGAAAGGCCTGCGCCAATGATTATAGCATTCTTCATTTTATCAAACTAGTAATTTGATAATACTAATACAGAATGCAGGAAGGTCTTGTGGCGTTCTGGATGTAACAAGATTGCCATCTACAACAACTTCTTTATCTACATAATTAATTCCGGCGTTAATCATATCGTCTTTAATTGCCATGAAGCAAGTAGCCGTTTTTCCTTTTAACACATTTGCAGAAACAAGTAATGAACCGGCGTGACAAATAGCAGCAACTGGTTTGTTTTGTATAAACATTTCTTTCGTGAAATCAATAATCTTTTGGTGCCTACGAAGATTATCTGGTGCCCAGCCCCCAGGAATAATCAGTGCGTCAAAATCTTTTGGATTAACCTCATTTATGTTTGTGTCAACTGTAACAGGATAACTGCCTTTCTTACCAACATATTTAGTTGATGTTCCACTTCCAATAAGGACAACAGTGGCTCCTTCTTCTTTTAATCTATAATATGGATACCAGAGTTCTAGTTCTTCATATCCATTTTCTGCAAAAATTGCTATTTTTTTTCCAGTTAGAGTCATTACAAAATATTTATTCCTGATAAATAACTAGTTTTCGTATTGGTCTTAAAACTAGGAATATTAGCAAGTGGTCAAGGAACAGATTTTCAAGCCATATTGGATCATATAAATATGCAAATTTTGGTAGATGTAGAGATTAAACTAGTGATCTACAATAACAAAGATGCAAAAGTACGTGATAGGGCTGAACAGGCGGGAATAAAGACATTATTTCTACGTGGAACTGTAGGAAAAAAATTTGATTCTAAAGAACAGAGAGAACTTGCACGAATCGAATTTGACAAGCAAGTAGTAGACGCGTGTAAAAATGAAGGGGTGGAATTAATCGTTTGTGCGGGTTTTAACCAAATATTGTCAGAATATCTTGTAGAGCATTATGTGAACAGAATTCTGAACATACATCCAGCGGTTGATGTGGTTAAATATGGAGGGTATGGAATGGTAGGGATGAAAGTTCATAATGCAGTAATTAAATCAAATGAAAAATTCTCAGGATGTACTGTTCATTATATAGATTCGACGGTAGATATGGGTCCAATATTATTACAGGTAAAGGTACCGGTTTATGAAGGGGATAATGCAAAATCTTTGTCAGAAAGAATCCTAGTAATGGAACATCGTACATATCCAAAAGCAGTGCAATTGCACGCAGACAACAGAGTCAAAATTGAAAATGGTAAAGCGATTGTGGATTTAGCTTCAGGTGGTTGGAATAAAAAATGGAATGATAAACAAATAAAATATTTTTTGTATCAGCGAGATGAGTGGCGAAAAAAAAATAAGGAATTGTCAAGAATTTTAAATCCAAATGCATAAAAAGACAACTGTGATAAAAGTGATTGATATAGAAGATATGCCAGATAATTTTTCTGTTGGTGTTAATGGTGGAAAAACACAGAAACAGTTTATTCAAGACATGAAAACGTTTGAATTACCAAAATTAAAGCGGACTAATGTTGAAGGTACTAGATATTATTTCAATAGCAACGGAGAAAGATATCCGTCAGTAACTGAGGTGATAAAACCATTCCAATTTCCTAAAGAAAAAAGACTAAATTGGATTAATAATAAATTTGGGGGAGACGAGAGAAAGGCACAAGAATATGTAAATAAGAAAGGTTTTCGTGGAACAAAAGTTCATCAAATTATTGAGTTATATTTAAAAAATCAATCAGATTATTGTAAAAATCACAACCAAATACATATAAATATGTTCAATCAACTTCGACCGGTTTTAGATCAGGCAGTTGATAACATAAAATGTCAGGAAGAGAAACTCTATAGTAAGGAATTACGTGTAGCCGGAACGGTAGATTGTATAGCTAAATTTGAGGGAAATCTATCGGTAATTGACTTTAAAACAAAGAACGCGCGTACACTAAAAAAATATGTTAATTGGCATTTTGTGCAATGTGCTGCGTATGCAAGTATGTGGGAAGAATGGACAAAGATTCCAATAAAAAAATTAGTTGTATTGATTACGACAGAAACTGGAGATTGTCAAGTTTTTGTTGAAGATAAGGAAATCACAAAAACAACAGATGAATGGAAAGTATTTATTGACGCAATAGCAAATTTTAATTAAATGTGTTAATTTATTTTAATTTAAGAATATCTTGTTGCCAAATTATATACAAAAGTGTTGCGCTGATTATAAATTCAATACCCAAATAACTTCCGTTGTAAACTGCTGAATAAACTGCAACAGGTGTTCCCTCTGGTGCATATTGACTGAACCATACAATTCCTGAAATAAAATGCGCAATAAATCTACCAAAGATTCCTATTGCAGCAGCCAAAACAACATTAGACGGAACTAAACCTGCAAGACCCAATGCGCCAAAAGCTATTGGATAATCTAATAAAAATTGAATTGGGCTAACTATGAAAGGAGGATTAAAAGCTAATTTTACAATTGAAAAAATTGCACCAATTATTATTCCATATTTTACTCCTCGACGTATTGCAAACAAGAGTATAGGAACCATTGCGCCAATAGTAAATGATCCTCCTTGAGGTAATGATGGGAGAATGTTTGATATGAAATCCAGTGATACGGCAAGAGATATCATTATTGCTCCCTCAGCGAGTACATTACGTGGAAAATTAGAAAAGTTAGACATGGTATTGGTTAAAAATTTAGAGTTACTTGGAACCAATAAATCTTGCAAGTGTTGAGATTATGCCTAGTATTGGTGCTAAAAATCCTCCGCCAATCAACAATACGAGAATTGAACCAATTAGTATATGTTGACCTCGTTTGTAAGGGATTTTGTTTAGTGGAGGTGGTGCTGAATTTGGAACATCTGGAACGTTCTTTTCCCCTTCACGATAAGTTTGTACAGTACTAACAAGAAGCATTATGGAAAAAATTATTGTCAGAATTCCAATTATTGAGAAAGGCAAGAAGGTTAGAACAGTCATAGCAGGGAAACACATGCCTCCATCTGGATTGTTTGCGTCCATGCACGTGCCTTCTCCACTTAACGGAGCACCCCATGCGTTTATATAAATACCATCTGGGCTTCCATCTTGCATGACTTCGCCAAATCCATGGACGCCAGATAAAACTGCAGCCAAGATTCCAAATATCAGGGAAACTGTATACAATGCTTTCATGATTCAAGTTATGTAGTTATTAAATTTATATATTTTTAGTACGTAAATAAGCAGCTTTTATGATACAATATATTGGACAAGATTCATTCGTCTTAATCAAATTTTGTGTGTTTAATGCAAATATGTTGTTGAATGCCTTCAGGATCTTCATATAAATCGCTTTTTATCCAATAAACTGTCTTTCCACAATATTTGCAGCGAATCGCATTCATCTACAATCATATAATTACTTATTTTGTTTTTATTAAAGTAACCACGTCTTCGTCTGCAACAACATGACGTCCCCCTACCTTTTGTCCTTTGTATTTTGCACTTTCTCCCCAAACATATGCATACCTAAAATTCTTTTTTACATCTCTATGAATTTTTGCGCATATGTCAAGAATAGAAGAGTTCCTTGGAACAATAAGTGGTTCGTCAAAATCAGTAGGTCCGCCTTTTGGCCGTAAATAAATTCTTATTAAATCCAATCTTTCATAAATGGCAGTTTTCAATTCTTCAATGTTTTGTTTTTGATCGGCTGAAATTGGAATAAAATCTCTACCAATTTTTTTCTTAATTTTCGTTAAAGTTCTTTTATCAACCAAATCAATTTTGTTTAGAATTGTTATAGAAGTATTATAGACTCGGTTTCCAGTAACTACATCAATTAATTGATCTGTTGAAATGGGTTCAGATATAAGAACGCGTGCGTGATGAATTCCATTAATTCTAAGAATGCTGCGAATCAAGTCGTCGGATAGAGGGTTTTCAACTAAATTCGTAATTTGAAGGCCGCCAGAGTTCTTTTTATCCACTGTTACATTAGGGGGTTTTTCATCTAATCGAATTCCAATTTGTTTGAGTTCATTTATAAGAAGTTCAGATTGGTAAGGGTTGAATACGTCCAAAAGCAACATAACTAGATTGGCGGAACGTGCAACTGAAAGAATTTTTTTACCAAAGCCTTTTCCTGATGCCGCGCCTCGTATGATGCCTGGAAGATCCAGTATCTGTATCTGTGCACCATTATACATCAGTATCCCTGGAACAACGTCCAGGGTTGTAAAATCAAATGAACCTACTTTGGAATTAGCCCCTGTTAAATTGTTAAGTAGCGTGGATTTTCCAACGCTGGGCAGGCCAATTAGTGCGACTGTAGCATCTCCACTGCGTCTAACATTATAACCACCAGTTGATTTACTTTTACTACTGGACCTTATTTCCTGTTCTAGTTTTAGCTTGGCCACTTTTGCCTTGAGTATACCAACGTGATGCTCGGTTGCTTTATTAACCTGAGTTTTGCGTATTTCTTCTTCAATTGATTTTATTTTTTCCGGAATTCCCATTGTTCAATTTAAGAAGTGAAAAATGAAATAAAAAGGTGTAAAATCAACTAGTTATTAATTAGTTATTGTTTGTTGACTAGTTATATGTCAAAAGTATTACATGTAAATCAAAGTAGTTTTAATGAAGAAGTGTTAAATTCTCAAATCCCTGTTTTTGTAGATTTCTGGGCAGAATGGTGCGGTCCGTGTCGCGCAATAGCTCCTGTTTTAGAAAATTTAGCTAAAGATTTTGATGGTAAGGTAAAGATTGTAAAAATAAACGTCGATAAGGAAACAGAGCTTGCCAACAAATACAATGTAAGCGCCATACCCAGTCTGATTATCGTGAAGAATGGAAAGGAAATCGACAGAATAGTCGGTGGCGCAACCAAAGAAGTCTATGCCGAGAGAATAAATAAGGTAATTTGATTTCTTTAGACATCATCAAACTTTACATTCTATTTTACGGATACAACAATACATGACAAAGTTTTGTCTGGAAATCGGCGTTCCTTTAAAGTCATTGAAAAATGTTGTAACAAAAGCCGAAGAGTTGGAATTTGATGCTGTTTTCTATGGAGATTCTTTGGGAAGATATCAACTGGAATGCTGGACAGCGCTTGCAATAATATCCTCGTATACAAAATCAATACGTCTAGGGCCTGCAGTTACCTTTCCATTGATACGACATCCATCCATTCTGGCAAGAACCGCTGCAACTATAGATCAGTTTTCAAACGGTCGTCTAGAATTCAGGGTAGGCTTGGGAGGAAAGACGATGAAAGCGGATAGCGAAAAATACGGATTCGTGTTTCGAAAATACAGTGAGAGAGTGAAAATTTTGGACGAAAGTTTGCAAATCATAAAGGGCTTGTGGACAAATAATGAAATAAATTTTGATGGAGAGTATTTCAAGTTAAATAATGCGCATCAAGAAATTGTGCCCGTACAGAAAAATGGGCCACCGATTACAATCTCTGGAAAGAGTGATGGCATACTTGAATTATTGGGAAAGCATGGCGATGTTTGGGAGTCTGATGGTAAACATGATTCTAACTATCCAGCACTAGTGAAAAAAGTAGATGGTGTTTGTTCTAAATACAATAAAACAAATATTGACAAATCGATTGAATTGTTTGTTTCGATTGATACGAGGAATAACATTTCAGATGGTTCAAGCAATGGTATTAAAAAAGACTGGAATTTTTTGGTGGGAGATACTGGTGTTGTTTGTGGAAAAATTCAGGAATTGATAGATGTTGGATTCAACAGATATACCATTTATTTTTTCAATAAAAAGGATAACAGATTCGAACAAGATGAAGTAATATTGATAAAACAGATGGAAGTGTTCAAGGATAATGTTATTCCTGGTCTAAAATTTTGAATATTTCTTTAAGATTGGTAATCACATAATCTGGATTGGTTGCAATGATGCTTTCCTGATCTTTTCTGCGAAGTATGAGCGCGGTCTTTGTGGATGCGTTTTTTCCAGCTAGAATGTCATGTGATGTGTCTCCAACCATAATCGAATGTTTTGGATCAATGTTGTGATATTTCAGGGCAAGAATCAACATATCAGGTGCGGGTTTGCCTTTTTCGACGTCATCAGGTCCAACCACTTTGCCAATCAGGTGCTTGATTTTAAATTGCTCAAGCAGTTGCTCGGTTACGTGTCTGGGATTGGACGAAGCAATCATGCATTTGATGTTCTTTTCATTTAGTTTTTCAAGTACCTCGCAAGTTTCTGGGAAAAGAGTATACTGGTTGGAACGTTCCTTCATGAGTTTTTTTTCGATTTGAATAATTTTATCAATATCATAATTGGTCAGAGAAGGATTTATGCTGAAAGTAAAATCTTTGTGAGATTTGCCAAAGTTTTTGATGAATTCGTCATTGTCCATGGTAGTTCCTGCAGATTCAAATGCATCTCTCCAAGATCGCAGATGTGTGTCAAATGTGTCGATTAACGTACCGTCAAAATCAAAGATTATTCCTTTAATTTTCATTAGTGGTGTAGTTAGTTTTTAATTATTTAACATGCGCATGGATCACATGTGCAATTGGTACATTTGCAATTTGGCTTAGAGCAGTTTGGGTCCATAATATGAATGTCTTAAAGTATTATAAATTATTTTTTAATTGAAATATAATGCAATTCGGAAACCCCGTTGACATTAATCACGGCGCCATAATTCACACTGTTTTCGTCAGTCCAATAGTATATCCTTGTGACATCAAATGACTTCATCCAAGTGTTGATAAAGTCGTCTACAACAGATTGGACTGTTTCTGGATCAGCGTCTTCTTCAAGTTGGAATTCATTGAACTTGAACAGCGACGGGATTTCTTCAGGTTTAACAACTGAGATTCCATTGTCCAAAAATATATGCAAGATTTGTTCATTTACACCTTCTATGATAATGTCTGGCCTGACAATCTCCGGTCTAATCTCCGGTCCGGGTCCGGGTCCAGGTGGTTCAGGATCAGGAAGTCGTTCAACGCTAATCCCACTTAGTTCGAGTAGAAATTGTTCAAACGCCTCTTCTGGTGTATCTCCAAAACCAACATAATATTCTCCGTCGAACGCGGCTCCAATAGCGGCTACAGTCCCCAAATTTGTTACAACACCACCAGCTCCGGCAGTGTAAACAGGAATAAAGTAGACGTCGTGATCGCCCACCCTGTACAATATATTGTCACCTACACGAGGATTCCTTAGCAGTGTCCTTAAGGTGGCGAAATCAGGGTTGCGTTCCAAGGCTTCAAGAATAGCGGTCGGTCCCAAGAGTTTTGTCGTGGCGTTAAGGGGAACCTCATAGAATACCATTCTGCCCAAATTTTCAAAGTCGTTTTGAATAATCATATATCCTGCCAAGTTTTGTCCTGGAGAACCACGTAATTGTAAGGAGAGGAGTCCTAAAAATTCATTTTTGTCAAAACCGGGCGGTTTTGCAAGGATGAAGTATGTATCCAGATTTGGAGGAACTTCGAAGAACTCCCTTGCCTCAATGAATGTTGCCGGGTCGGTTATGTGATAAAAGTTGTACATCTCTACACGATAATTGAAAAGTTCATATGGATACCTTGTCTGTTCTTTAAGCCATTCAGGAATATCGCCCTCAATGTAATCGGAATATAGTATTTTGAACAAGTCGCTGTAATAGTCGTCTCCCAATATGTACAGAGAAATATCTCCATCGTAGGTATTGATTAATGAATAGCCTATATGCCTAACGAAAAAGTTTTCGGTGCTCCATGGAACATGAGATGTATCTAGCGCCACTATAAGTGGCATGAGCCAATAAGTTTCCTTGCCATCGGTAACTGGATACATGTCAATAGCTTTTCCATCGATATTGTAGACAAAATAAGGGAATAGTAGCTCCATACGTTCATGTACGTCTTTATATCTCAGTGCATGTATTGTTTCAAAAGGTCTAGCAAGAAGGAAATTCGGTTCGAACAGCCAACTTAATGGAGGAGGAATATCAATACCGCCACTGCCTGAATACATGTAATTGTTTAATTCATCGCTGGTTTGTCGGGCTGAAGGATATGCTGACCATGTTTGGGAGAACAAACCACCTTCGCCATAGTAAATTTTACGTTGGTCGAAAAATTCAGCAGTGTTAACTATCTTTCCGTCATGTCCATCTAGGAGAAGAAAGCCATTCGGTACATGTGTGTATACAAGATGTTGATTGTACCAAACATTCCCTGCTTCAACGGTGTCAGGCAATATTGGTTTCATGGAAGAGCTCCAATATAGCGAACCGTTAAATCTTAGAATATCAGTATCCTGAAAGTCAACGTATGGAATCAGTCCAATTTCAGGTTTTAGTTTTGCGTCAGCGCCTGCAAGATCCCACGTGCGTATTTTATCTAAAAGCTCGGCATGTTCCTCGACATATGGACGTATTTCTTCTTTGGAAAGTGGCGCCAAACTAAAATTATATGGAACCTCATTAATGCCACCAAGATTCGCCAAGTATCGGTTTACGGCAATTTCTTGACTTGTATATGGTCCATTCCACTCTACTTTTCTGGCATCAGCTATGCTACCTTGAACTGCTATTGCAGAACCAACCAACAAGCCAATTAGAAGCAACGATCCTATACGTATGGAATTAATGCGCGAGGGTTTGAATAGTCGTTTTGTTTTTGACGAGTCCAAATAGGAAAAAATTGAAAATGCAATGCCAGCTGCAAAAAATCCTCCAATTATAAATTTAGAATTATAATCAATGTATGATGGGAAAAATAAATTAAAACCAGTCCAGAAAAGAAACAGCGCAATTAATGCTTCTATTGTAGATATTGGAAGTTTAAGTTGATTAAGGTCAGGTCCTACTCCAAAGTTCTCATTTCCGCTTCTAATTCCATCACCAATTTCAATAATTGTTGAGGACATTCCTTTTAGAAGTTGGGTAAGCCCTACAAGAATTACTAATCGTGTTCCTAATGAACTTAATAATGGAGTTATTATTAATGTTAAAGCTGGAATCATAGGAATTAGATTTTGTTCTGCATAGGCTGGAGATAATGACGGTGTTACAAATGGGAACATTAACAATTTTGGAACTTGTGATAAACCAGATTGCCAGCCTTGTGAAATTCCCAAAAGGGCCATTCCTACATTGATGTTAAGGAAGAATGTTGAAATGAAAATGAGTTTTGTTAGTTGCCATAATACAAATTTACCTGGAGAAAGTGAAAAAGTACGAAAGTCTTGAATGTTTATTTTTTGGTTATCAACATCGCCGGATTTACGAACGAGTTGCATTATTATATTGAGAATCCACCATGTTATAGATCTTCGATTTTTAAAATCAATTCTGACAAAAGATATGGTTGCTAAAATTGTTCCGCCGATTATTCCAAAATACAAAGGTCGTATGTATATATCACCAAATTCCTTGTAATTGAGCCAAAAATCCAGAATTTGGCCCATAAAAGAGAAAATTATAAGAAGTGATAAAATAATCGGTAAAATCCACAATAATCGACGAGATTCAGGTCTAGGAAGTGAATCAGTATTGAAAGTCATGTAGTTATATGATTATTAGGCTTCATTTAATGGTTGTTATATTATCAAGAATTCATTGTTCAAAATCGATAAGTTTAGTTTGTCCTGTGTTTTTACTAAAATGGAAAACTTTAACGCCAACACGGCGAATTTTTTTTGATTCTTGATTTAGAAAGTTCAAAAATAATTTTTGAGTAGTGTTGATTATAATATCTAAAGAATTATGAGAAATTTCAAAAGTCTTGGTCCTTTGGCAAGTATTCATATCTTCTAATATTGCTGTTATGCCCACCGATTTAAAACTTAGATTTTGTTCTTGGAGTTGTAGATAAACGTCATTGGAGAGGGTTTCTAGGGTTTGTTTAATTATGGTAGAATCTTTTGTATCCTCTTTCAGTGTTAATATTCGTCCTATTTGATCTGCTGGTTTTTCTTTAACGGGTTCATCATCGATTCCAGTGGATGAAAGATGTAAATATATAGCAAATTTATTTCCAAAATGTTTGATTAGGGTATCCAATTCACATTTAGATAGTTGTTCAATAGTTTCTATTTTCAATGTTTTTAGTTTAGAATGAGTTTTTGGACCAACTCCGTATAATGCTTTTACGTTTTGTGGAAAAAGAAATGGTTTAACTTTAGATGGTGGCAAGACTGTCAAGCCATTTGGTTTATTGGAATCAGCTGCCATTTTTGAAATTAATTTATTTGGTCCAATTCCAACAGAGCATATTAGATTTTCTTCTTGTTTGATTTCATTTTTTATTTTAATAGCAATATCCTTTGCGCCTTCGTAATCTCCATTTGTAATGGATGTAACATCAACACATGCTTCGTCTATACTAAGTTGCTCGAATTTAGAACTATATTTACGAATAATATTCATAACTAAATTAGAGATGGATTCGTACAATTCATGATTGGCTGCAATGAATACAGCTTCCTTTCCTGAAAGTAATTGTTTTGCCTGTTTAATTGATATTCCTGATTTTACCCCGTATTTCCTAGCTATGTAATTTGTAGTGGCAACTGCTCCACTGTCTTCAGTTCGGCCTGAATACTGGCAAATTACTATTGATTTGTTTTGAATTGATTGGTCGTGTATTTCCTCAATTTGTGCATAAAAATAATCGAGATCAATGTGAAGCACAATGCGTTCCATTTAATCATATTATGAAATTACAGTTTAAATTAATTCATTAATAATAAAAATTATAATTAATGTCGATGACTCATATCTATAGATGAGCAATGAAGTTTTGAACTGCGATGTGGTTGTTGTGGGTGCAGGTCCTGCAGGAAGTACCGCAGCTTATGAATGTGCAAAAAGTGGATTAAAGGTGTTAATGTTTGAGGAAGACCCCGTTGTAGGTATACCAGTTCAATGTGGTGAGGGTTTAAGTTGTTTTGCATTACAACATCTAAACATAAAACCAGAAGATGAATTCATAGCACAAAATATCAAAACATTGAAAGTAATTTTTGCAAATGGTAATTGGATGGTGGTTCATGATGGAGGTTATGAATTAAATCGTGACAAATTTGATCAGTTTCTTGTAAAAAGGGCTGTAGATGTTGGTTGTGAATTAATGACGTCTGCTAAGGTTGTAGATTTTAATTTGGAAACAAAAATTGTCAAAGTAATTAAAAATAAAAAAATATTTTTTGTAAAAGCTAAAATTGTAATTGGGGCAGATGGTTCTAAATCCAATATAGCCCAGTGGTCAGGACTTGTTACAAAAGAAAAATGGAGGGAGCGTTTAATTCGTGCTTATGAATTGACAATGGAGGGAGTGGATGTCGAGGGATTTGATATGTATTTTGATTTTGATATCGCACCTGAAGGTTATCTTTGGATATTTAAGAAAGGCAAGTCCATTGCAAATGTTGGAATTGCTACGACCGCAACTGATAGTGTAAATCGGCTTGAGCGATTTATCGAACAAAAAAAAATCAATGGAACTGTTTTGTATAAAACGGCTGGAGCAATTCCATATAAAGGGCCTTTAGATAAAACATATGCTGATGGAGTTCTAATTGCAGGAGATGCGGGAGGACATACAAATCCAGTGTTCCTTGGCGGCATTTCAACAGCTATGCAAACAGGCAGGTTAGCAGGAGAAATTGCTTCGGAATCAATCATATCAGGCGATACTTCGTCAAAGTTTTTGTCAAAATATGAAAAATGTTGGAAAAACCTGCCTTTAGCAGATAAATCATTACTAAAAGCCGCGGAAATCATGCATGCGTTTTCTCCAAAAAAATGGGAAAAAATGGGAGAGCTTGTAGGAAAAGTAGATGTAACTAACATTACAACTGCAGGAAAATTAAAAATTATTCTTAAAACTTTATCGCCAAAATATTGGGTGTTGGTACCAGTAATACCTTATATGCCTACAGTGATGAAGGCTTTTGAAATTACAAGAAAATGGGGTTGGTGATTGTGTGGATGAGGGTACTGACCCTCTTCCATAATACAATCTTTGTTGCTGCTAGTAAGTAGAATTTAGATCCAATTCATCTGGTGTAGATGAGGTTGGAGTGGGAGATGGGAATTGCTTCTCATTATCTACTTCAACTACGGCTGCAGCTTCAGCCAATATACTTTCGGTTTCGGGACTTGAAGATTCAATTAATGTTTGTGATCCTCCAAGTTGACCTGCGTCGGAAATTAATCCCGTCATCAATTCACCAATTTTTGACATTTCAGAACTTGCTTCTGGTAGAACTCCTGTCATTGAGGATTTCATTCCTTTAACGACTGAAACAATCGGTGTAATTGAAGCAACTACATCACCAAAGTCTCGAACAGTTCCCATTCTGAGATTGATTTGTTCTAGAACTAATCTCATTTGAGTAACTGACATAATTATTTTTCGAAGTTCTGCTAATTCATTTGCATATGCAGAAGCTCTATCAGTTTCATGTTTTTGTGTTGCGGTTACTATTTTATTGAATAGACCATCGTCTTGACTTTTAAGTCCTAAACATTTTTGATCTAATTTAGATATCATTGCTTGTAGAGAGCGTTGTGTTGATTCTATCTGGTGTTTCATTGGGGGTTGAGAATTAATTTTTCCTTTCATTTTTGAAAGCATTGGTTCTTTTTCTTGTTTATTCCAATTATTGTTGAGTATACCCATTTTTATCACTATAAAATCCAAAACCGGAGATAAACAAAGTAGAATTAATAAGGTTGAACAAAAGTGTCAATCATAGTTAATATTTGCTAACCCAGAGTAACATAATCATTGAATTTTTCAGTATTAATTGGCCGATTTCCTTACATATTATAATAATTGTTAAAAATTGATAATTATGAATAGTAAGATGCGTGTTTTGGTTTTCTTGTTTTGTGTTTTTGTAGTTTTTTCTTTTCTTATTTACTATGAAACAGCAGATAATATAAGAAGACAAGATCAAATACGAGAAAAAAATATTGATGTTTCAAACAATAGTTCAAATGAAAATATTGCGGTAAACAATAAATCAAAAAAGAACTATGTAATAATAAACAATTATATCATTAATGTCGAATTAGCTTTAACTAACGAAGATAGACAAAAAGGGCTGATGGGTAGGGAAATTCTTAATGATAACGATGGAATGTTATTTGTTTTTGAAAATGAAGAAAAGCATGAGTTTTGGATGAAAAATATGATAATAAGTTTAGATATAGTATGGATTAATTCGTATGGTGAAGTTGTTCATATTGAAAAACAAGTTCCACCATGTGAAGATAATTGTATTATATATTCGCCTTCATTGCCTGCTCAGTATGTACTCGAATTAAATTCTGGCAGTATAGAAAGGCTAAGTATAGAAAACGGAATGAAAATTCAATTAGTTATAAAAAATTAGAAAGTGTTTATTGTAATATTATATAAAAATATTTAACATTTATGTAAACAATTATTATAATTTTTAGAAATTGAAAAATGGATAACAAAGTTTAATTCCTTTATGTTCTTACATTTTCGTATGGTTAGTGTGGGAATAAAAAATTTTAAAAGTACAACTGAAGAAGTTGAGTATTTATTAGAAAAATATCCAGATGCAAAGAACAATGATTTTTATCTTCAATGGGTGTGGTTGAAAGAGATAGAGAATTTGAAACTCCCTGAAATGCCATGGAGAAAGTTTGAACAATTAGCTGGAAAAATGGGAAGTATACGACGAGCTAGACAAAAAGTTCAAAGTACGGGAAAATATCTTCCAAGTGATAAAAAGATTTTTGAGAGAAGGAAACGTTGGAGAAATATCAGGCTTCAGGAAAATAAATTAAAAATCGTTAGTTAATAATGTACAATCAAAGTCCTTTTATTTTATTCATCTATAATTACGAATGTGAGTAGAAAGGTTATAATTTTAGGTTCAGGACCTGCTGGATTGACTGCGGCCTTGTATACGGCTAGAGCCAATCTAAATCCATTAGTTATAGGCGGGGTAGAATGGGGAGGACAATTGATGTTAACTACTGGTGTTGAGAACTATCCTGGTTTTGTTGAAGGAATTAACGGTCCTGATCTTATGGAAAATTTTCGGAAACAAGCAGAAAGATTCGGTGCGAAAATAATTAATGAAAATGTTACGTCTGTGAATTTTAAGAAAAATCCGTTTCAAGTTTCAACTGCGGAAAATAGCTATAATGCAAATACAATAATAATTGCAACTGGAGCTGATTCCAAATGGTTGGGATTAAGTTCTGAGCAAAAATTAATTGGGAGAGGGATTTCTTCTTGTGCAACGTGTGACGGTTTCTTTTTTAAAAATAAAAACATTGTAGTTGTTGGTGGTGGTGATTCAGCTATGGAAGAATCCTTGTTCCTTACAAAATTTGCAAATAAAGTTACAGTGATACATAGAAGGAATAAATTACGAGCAAGTAAAATTATGCAGGAGCGTGCATTTAAAAATAAAAAAATTGAATTTATTTGGGATAGTGAGATAGTTGATGTGTTTGGTGAAGATTCTGTCACTGGAATTAAAATAAAAAATAATAAAACAAATCAGATTAGTGATATGGAAATTCAGGGATTGTTTGTTGCAATAGGACATAAACCAAATACAGAATTTCTTAGAGGCCAAATTGATCTTGATGGAAAGGGATATGTTATTCACAATGGAATGCGTACAAATATAGATGGTGTTTTTGTAGCTGGTGATGTTTATGATTTTCGTTATAGACAAGCAGTAACTGCAGCAGGACATGGATGTCAAGCAGCTATGGATGTTGAAAAATTTATTGAAAATAATAATTTATAGTGTTAAGAGATAGTATCATAACCAGGAAAATTATAATCTGTATTAGTGTCTAAATTTATTTGTTCTTTTAGTATTCGTTTATTTTTTTTCATGGATTAATAACACGTTAACAAAAGTTAGTAATAGAAAAACCAGAGATAAATAGTCAGCAAATATTGCTTCTTTAATTGACTTTTTTTGGCTTATTGTGTTTATCTGTAATAAAATCAATCATACATAATGGCTCACGGGCCAAGGCTTGGGTAAACAAGTCTATTTAATTCAGGTGAACTGCATGATCCAGTAAAGGCTCGCAGTTCAGTTCTCCTGATTCGTATTATGTTGATGTTGATAATTTTTCAAATGTGGTTTTTAGTTCTTCGTCGGTTGGTTTTTTGAGTTTACCGTTAGCCATAACAATGTTTATGGGACCTCCGCCATCGGATTCTTCTCTTGGAATTACATGTATGTGTGTATGAGGTATCTCCTGACCGCTTTCCTTACCATTGTGGATTCCAATAGTAGTTGCGGGTACATTTAGTTTATCACGTAGTTTCTTTGAAATTTTTATCGTTGTTTTGAATATTGCAAATGCTGTTTCGTCATCCAATTCTTCAATAAATTGAGCGTGGATTTTTGGAACTATCAAAGAGTGCCCTTCGCTTATTGGAAAAACATCAAGAAATGAAAGCGTTTTATCGTCTTCGTATATTTTATAGCTTGGAATTTCGCCTTCAATTATTTTGCAGAATAAACACGTATCCACAAAATTTTGTATGAAGAGGATGAATTTAAGGGTGGTTTTTGGAACAATATTATTTTATCCAAAAAATAAAAACATTTTAGAATAGTTGTATATATTGATGTAGAATGCTGAGTCAAGATATTGTTAGTTATTTATTGAAATATGATTTTCAGATTACGCCTGACGGTATCAAGTTTTTGATGGGACAGGAAAAGGACATTCATATTATTATAGATAAAATAATTCAAGAAAAAACCAAAAACAAAGAGAATGATTTTTTGATATCGAAATATGATATAGAGAATTTTATCAATCCGAAGAAAGAGGTCAAATTGGCGAAAAATATGGTTTATGACTTTCAAATTGTCTCTGGAAGCGAATCTTTTCCAGATCAGCTTGAAGGCATAGATGGTTATCATCGTCTAATTAACAGTCGGTTTGGTAAATTTAGTAGAATTATGCATGAAAGGCAAGATTCGAAACTTGTGCGAAAAATCAATGTTGCGAGGAAGAACATCGATGGAAAGCCTGGTAAAATAGCTGGGTTGCTTGTAGAGAAAAATAAACGGGAGAAAAGTTATGAAATTAGAATAGAAGACGATACTGGTTTTCTTGATGTAATAGTGATTGGAAAAACCACAATCAGTCAAATAGAGGGATTTTTGATTGATCAAATGATTATTGCCGATATTGTTTACAGTAAAAACATCAATCGTTTTATTCTGAAGGGTTGTTATCCACTCGATATCCCGATCAGGATTTTTGATTCAAAGGAAAATGAACCTGTTTATGGTGTGTTTCTATCAGATATTCATGTTGGAAGTAAAACATTTTTAGAAGATTCGTTCAAGCGTTTTTTGGATTGGCTTAATGGTAAATCAGATGATACGGAAATCGCAGGCAATATTCAGTATTTGATTGTAGCTGGGGATATTGTTGATGGGATTGGTGTGTATCCTGGGCAGGAGGAGGAACTCACAGAATTAAATTTTACCAAGCAATATGATGAATTTGTAAGATTATTGAAGCAAGTCCCTGATCATATACGTGTGTTTATTTCACCAGGAAACCATGATGCCACTCGCCATGCGTTACCACAGCCACCAATATTCAAGAAGTATGCTGCAAGTTTGTATGACATGGACAATGTGGAGATGCTTGGTGATCCTTGTTATATCCGTTTACATGGTGTAAACATACTTGTTTACCACGGACAAAGCTTGCCAGATATAATAGGTTCAATACCAGGGATTAGTTTTGAAAGACCTGCCGATGCAATGAAGGTGTTGTTGAAGGCAAGGCATCTGGCACCAACACATGGATCTGGCACCACTGTGGCGTTGGAAGATAATGACAGGCTGGTCATTGATGACGTTCCGGATATTTTTCATTGTGGCCATGTTCATACGGTGCAGGCCATGAAGTATAGGGGAAGGCTGTTAATCAATTCCGGTACTTGGCAATCGCAGACGCAGTACCAAAAAAGGTTGGGAATAGTCCCTGTTCCAGCTGTTGCAATGGTGGTTGATCTGTCAACCCTTGAAATGGTCATGATGAAGAGTTTTGAATAGACCATGGATATAAAATCCAACCAAATTTATAATGTGGACTGCCTGAAAGGGATGGTATCGATGGAAAAGGACTCGGTTGATTTGATAGTCACTGATCCCCCGTTCGCGATTAATTTCAAGGCCAAAAAGGCCAACTATAACAGGATTGGCTCGAGGGTTCTGGAAGGATATAACGAGATTCCAAAAGAAGAATATTATAAATTCACAAAGGATTGGATGGTAGATTGTTTTAGGGTTCTGAAGGAAAGCGGAAGCATGTATGTCTTCTCTGGATGGAACAACCTGAAGGATATACTGAATTCCCTTGATGATGTGGGTTTCACGACAATAAACCATATTATTTGGAAATATCAATTTGGTGTTGTAACCAACAGGAAATTTGTGACGTCGCATTACCATTGCCTTTTCGTTTGTAAGAACGACAAGAAAAGAAGGTTCTTTCCGTATTCCAGGTTTTCCAAGGATGAAAGGGATATCGATAATAAAAGCTTGCATTACATGGACAAGGAGGATGTGTGGATAATCAAAAGGGAGTATTGGACCGGTGATGAAAAGACGCCTACAAAACTTCCTGCAGAGATAATCAAAAAAATCCTGGAATATTCCAGCGAGGTCGGCGATGTTGTGTTCGATCCGTTCCTTGGATCAGGACAAGTTGCGATGATAAGCAAGATGGAAAAGAGAAAGTATATCGGTTTTGAGATCGTGAAGGAGTATTTTGATTTTGCCTCGAAGCGGTTGAGCACTGACACTTATCGTTTAAGCGTAGCTGACAAAAGTTCCGTTTAATAAAAAAACTTATTAAATCATTTTTCTTTCTTATATTCTTCCACTACACTCTTCCAGATCATATCATCCTTTTCTTCTGCTATAAAATCTTTGAAGAATTGCTCAGGGTCCTTAATCCAGGATAATAATCTCTCAACTCTTTTACTAACTGTGTCAAATGATGATTCTGTAGGTTGTTTTTCATCATACTTTTGACCAATTATACCTGTATTGATTGCACTTCTAAGCCCCACAAATCCTAGTGCTACTTTGATCTTATCAAGAGGAATGTTATCATTTGCTGACAATAGTCTTTTGTATGTTTCAAGTTGTTGCCTGTGTTTGGAAACATATTTTGGTTCTATTTTCCTGTCAGTTTTCCAGTCGACAATCAAATATTTATCCCCTTTTCTGAATACTGCATCAATCTTGGATTGGAATTTAAGTTCAGAATCAAATCCTAAAGATTTAAGCGAGGGTTCCAGTTTTCGTTCTGGTTGTACTTCGTCGTAGTCAATCTTCTCAATAATCTTTTTTACATTCTCAATGAATGGTTTAGCGTCTTTACTGGCTGAATATTCCTTTCCTGATAACATTAGTGCAACTGCTTTGTGCACTTCTGAACCAAGTGACATGGCGTAACTTGTCTTTTTTATTGC
>Ga0207966_1000691_pt1 | contig 19113 bp, 20 predicted proteins | sample Knorr_S23_td_NAD_FD_185611 | JGI IMG/M metagenome (GOLD analysis project Ga0207966, IMG submission 185611) | Marine microbial communities from Southern Atlantic Ocean transect - Knorr_S23_td_NADW_ad_2500m_LV_B (SPAdes) (version 2) | ecosystem: Environmental > Aquatic > Marine > Oceanic | place...
AAGGTCCGCTTTACCCCCGAAAGCGGACATCAATCATCTAGGCCCACAGCTACGGACATCGGCATTTCAATAATTTGTTGCAGAAATTCTTGAGGCGGCTTTCTCTGTGGCGGAAGGCCACCCCCATATAGGGAACCCAACCCGTTATTTTGCATTCTGGGCCGTTTTTTGGCCCGTACAGGCGTATTTCGGTGTTCCTTGCTACACCCAGCCAAAAGGCTCGAAATCGGCCCTGTGTGGTTGCTAGTAGGTTGCTATAAGACGTGAAGGGCGAGCTGATTTACACTAACCATTTAAAATAATGGTCGGAGCGGCGGGATTTGAACCCGCGACCCCTACACCCCCAGTGTAGTGCGCTACCAAGCTGCGCCACGCTCCGTCCATGTCCCGGCCGGGCTCGGGCCCGGGACCGGCGCACTATACTGACGGCGTCCATTTCCGGCAAACATTTAGGCCGGGCATTTAGGCGGTGAAGGAAAGGTTGAAAATTCAGTCCCGTTTAAGCCTTGGCGCCGCGGAGCAGGGAGCGGATGTCTTCCAGTTCGCTGACCACGCCTTCAAGTTCGCCCTTCAGGGCTTGATCGCCGCCGGCGGCGTTTGGCGCGGCCTCCGGCGCCGGGGCGGGCTCAAGCTTGCCCCCACCTTCGCGCAGGAGCTTCTGTACGCCTTTGATGGTGTAGCCATCGGTATAAAGCAGGCCGCCGATGCGCCTGAGGAGGGTGATGTCCTCGGGCCGGTAATAGCGGCGCCCCCCGCCCCGCTTCATGGGCCGGATAACGCTGAACTTGGTTTCCCAAAACCGCAGAACGTGCTGCGGCAGGTCCAGCTCGGCGGCGACTTCGCTGATGGTGCGGAAGGCGGAGGCGGATTTTCGGCCGCGTCCGGTGGTGGCAGGATTGTCGCCCTTTTCGGTCATGTCCCCGGTTATGTCCTAGGATGGCATGCCCGGGGTCTTTCGCTCGTTGATCCGGCTTTTCAGGACCTGCGAGGGACGGAACACCAAGACCTTGCGGGGCAGGATCGGAACCTCTTCGCCGGTCTTCGGGTTACGGCCGATGCGCTGGCCCTTTTGGCGGACCGAGAAACTGCCGAAAGATGAAATCTTCACCGTTTCGCCGCGCGCCAAGGCGGTCGACATTTTGGAGAGGACGGATTCAAGAAGTTCGACGGATTCGTTTCTCGACAGGCCGACTTCCTGGTAGATGGCCTCTCCCAATTGCGCCCGCGTTATCGTTTTCCCAACCATGCCCGACAAGCCCCCTATTGATTTATCAATACGGAGCGTAACGTTATGGGAGAAACCCGTCAATATCAAAGAGTTGGAGCAGAAACGACCCTTTTCAGGGCGGCGACGGCGGGGGTTCCGAAAACGCCCCTCCTGGCGGATCGGATTCCGGCCCCGGTCCCTTTACCAGCGTACCAAACCGGCGGCCCAGGTCAGGCCGCCGCCCATCGCTTCCATAAGCACAAGGTGGCCGCGTTTGATGCGGCCGTCGCGGACCGCTTCGTCAAGCGCCAGCGGGATGGAAGCGGCCGACGTGTTGGCGTGGCGGTCGACGGTGACGACCATTTTTTCTTCCGCCAGGCCGAGCCTCTTGGCGGTGCCGTCGAGAATGCGCTTGTTGGCCTGATGGGGGACCAGCCAATCGATGTCTTCCGGCGCCAGCCCGTTGGCTTCGAGGGCTTCGCCGACGATCGCCGCAAGGTTGATGACGGCGTGGCGGTAGACCTCACGGCCGACCATGCGCACATGACCGACGGTCTGGGTTGAAGACGGCCCGCCGTCCACGTACAGCAGATCATTGGTCGAACCGTCCGAATGCAGATGCGTCGACAAGACGCCGCGGCCCCGGTTATGGCCGGTTTCTCCGACATTGGCGTCGGGGCCCCCTTCCCCGGCCCTCAGCACCACCGCGCCGGCCCCGTCGCCGAACAGCACGCAGGTCGAGCGGTCCTCCCAATCGAGGATGCGCGAGAACGTCTCGGCGCCGATCAGGACGATGGTCTTGCATTGTCTGGTCTTGATGAAATTGTCGGCGATCGCCAAACCATAGACGAAGCCCGAACACACCGCTTGAACGTCGAAGGCGGCGCCGTTGACCATGCCGAGCCGGTTCTGGATCTTGGTCGCCGTCGCCGGAAAAGTGTTGTCCGGCGTCGTCGTCGCCAGGATCAACATATCGACCTCGGCCGCCGGGATGGCGGCGTTCTCGAGGGCGCGTTCCGCCGCCTTGAGGGCCAGGTCCGACGTCAATTCGCCATCCGCCGCCAAATGGCGCTGGCGGATGCCGGTGCGCGAGACGATCCACTCGTCGGTGGTGTCGATCTTGGCCGAAAGTTCGGCGTTGGTGACCACCCGTTCAGGCAGATAAGAGCCGCAGCCGACGATTTCAGAACGGATTCTCATTCGCCGCCGCCGACCCTTTTTAAGTCCGGCGCGTGACCGGAAAGTTGCTCGTAGTCTTCCTTGATGTGCTCGTTGAAGGAGTTTTCGATCAATTCAACGGCGACATGGATGGCGTTGGCGAACCCGATGGCGTCGGTGCTGCCGTGGCTTTTGATGCAGATGCCGTTTAGCCCTAAGAACATGGCGCCGTTGTAGCGCCGGGGGTCGACCCGCATTTTGAATTTCTTCAAGGCCCGCCGGGCCAGGAAGGCCCCAAGCATGGCCATCGGCGATTCCGCCAGCGCCTGCTTCAGGAATTCGCCGAACAGGTTGGCCGTGCCTTCGGCGGTCTTCAACGCGATGTTTCCCGTGAAGCCGTCGGTGACCACCACGTCGACGGTGCCGGCGCCGATGTCGTCGCCTTCGACGAACCCGTAGAACTTAATCGGCAACGAAGATTCCTGAAGGGTGATGGCGGCCTTTTGCACCGCTTCGTTGCCTTTTAGGTTCTCGGCGCCGACGTTGAGAATACCGATGGAGGGCTTTTCCAGTCCTAGCACGTTGCGGGCAAAGACCTCTCCCATGACGGCGAACTGCACCAGGTTGTCGGCGTCGCAGTCGACGTTGGCGCCAAGATCGAGCATCACGCTCTCGCCGCGCTGGGTCGGGTAATAGGTGGCGATGGCCGGGCGGTCGATCCCCGGCAGGGTCTTGAGCACGAACTTCGCCATCGCCATCAAGGCCCCGGTGTTGCCGGCCGAAATCACGCCGTCGGCCTCGCCGCTGCCGACGGTGTTGATGGCCAGGCGCATGGATGAATCCCGGCCCGCCCTGAGCGCGACGCCAGCTTTTTCCTCGTTCGAGATTACGTCCTCGGTGTGGCGGATTTCCGACACTTGGGCCGCCCTGGGATGGCTTTTCAGAAGCGGCGACAAATTCGCTTGGTCGCCGAAAAGCAGGAACTTTATCTGCCGCGGGCTATCCAGCGAAACCTCGATGCCTTCGACGACCATGCGGGGCGCATTGTCGCCACCCATGGCGTCGATGGAAAGCGTCAGGGGCTCTGTCAATGGGGCCATCCTTGGGGCCGGTACGGGGGGATTAGCATTTGGCCCGCACTAAAGACGTCAGGTGGTATCCCTGGCTTCCATGACTTCGCGGCCCTTATATGTACCACAGGACTCGCAGACATGATGGGGACGCTTCAACTCACCACAGTTGGGGCATTCTTCGTAAACGGAAGAACCCAGAGAATCGTGTGCACGGCGCATATCGCGGCGTGACTTCGAAACCTTCTTTTTAGGGACTGCCATCGTTAGATACCTCGTTCGATGCGCTTTCGTAAACGCGCGCCTACTTAAACCGATTACCCCCCCTGGGGCAAGAACCTTACAAGGGTTATTTCGGTTTCTTCCTAAGCTTCGCCAGGGCGGCAAAAGGGCCCCCCCGGGATTCGGTTTTTTCACCGTCGTCGGGGTCCGTCGAATAGTCTGCGAAAGACAATTCGGGGTTACGCGGAAACAGGTTGATTTTAAGCGCCAATTGTTCGGCCACCGCCTCGCCGACGTCGATTTTCCCCTCCGGGGCCGCTTCGGGGGGGTCTTCGGCGTCGATATCGATATTTCCGTCGTCCGATCCTTCCGCCGGTTCCGGGACGATATCGTAAAGCCTCTCGAAGGAGCCCTCCAGCGAGGCTTCCATTGGTTCATGGGAAACCACGCAGGTTTGAACGATTTCGGCCCTAAAGGCTCCTTCCAGCCGGACCAGGGCGCACCCTTCCTGGGGTGTCAGGCGAACCGCTCCTGTCAGGGTTTTAAGGCCGGCGAGTCCAAACCGTTCGGCCAACAATGACCGTTCGCTCTCGTCGGCTTCGATGTCGAGGGATGAGCCTCCTTCGTCCAGGGTCTCGGCCAGGACTATGCGGGAAAATTCGGGCACCGGGGTGCCACGAGGGGTGTCCCCCCGGCTATCAATATGCGGGGGGCGGCCCCGCAACCCCGAGGGGTTCATTGCTGTTTTTCCTTCCCGAGGCCTTTTTTTTCGGGCTCCGGCGGGACTTTTTCGGGCGCCGCCGGGGCGGGGCCAAAATCAAGCTCGCCCCTCAACAGCCTGTCGGTGTCTATATGGTCCAGTCGGGCGGCCTCGCGGCGCATGTAATCGGCGACCGTGGATAGCTGGGAATCGTCTGGTTCGATCTTGCGGTAAAGGTTGCGCCTAAGCGAATCGACAAGCGCCGCCTCGTCGCCCGCCAAGCCGTCCTCATAGGCCTGGATGCGTCCGTAAAAAGCCGCCGCCATGCCCTTGACGCGCTTTCCCACGGCCAGATCGCCGAGGCCCATTTCACGGAGGTTCTGATCCATGTCGGCAAACATCAAATCGAAGAAGGCCTGACCCAGGTAGGCCGTGCGATCATGGTCGCGCTTGGTCCGCCTAAGTAAAAGAAAGGCGTGTAGCAGGATCATGTCAAAACGCCCGTCGGCGGTGTCCGGTACCCCACAGGTTAGATAAAATCCCGGCTGACGCGCCTGTTTGACCACGCAAACGTAGAGCCTGCGGGCGGCGTCCCAGGGTCTGGGCCAGGGATTGAAAAATTCCTTCATTTTCATCGAATTTCCAAAACGGTGGGCGTTGAGAGTGCTACAAAACAATGGGTTATCAAAGGCCATGAGGGGGTAATTGACAATTGGCGTTTTGAGGTGCAGTTTTTCCTCTAATGCCAGACACCCGATCGCCACCGGGCGGAAGCACCTGCCCTTTTAGGTGCGCAGCCAGCCCTTTTCGTTGTGGAGAGAGTGGATGCCGGTGAAAAAGCTCTTGTTTATGAAATCTTGCGGCCGGTCTTGGGCGATTGTTCTCTGTGCCGTGGCTCTGGGGCTTTCGGGCTGTGCGTCGCGCTTGGATACCCGGGGCAACCTTCTCGATCCTGAAAAGGTTTTGGAAATCCAGCCCGGCGAACTGACCCGCGAGGAAGTTGTGGAAATCCTCGGGTCGCCGTCCTCCATTACCGCCTTCGGCAGCGACACCTGGTATTACATCGCTCAGCGCACCAAAACATTTGCGTTTTTTGCCCCCAAAGTAACGGAAAGACAAGTCCTGGTAGTGAAATTTGCCAAGGACGGCAAGGTCACGGCGGTCGAAACGGTGGGCCTGAACCGAGGCCAGGAAATCGACCCGGTGGAACGAAAAACGCCGACCCACGGCAACAAAATGACCGTTCTTGAACAAATCGTCGGCAATCTCGGGAGGTTCAGGAACAAGAATTCTGAAAACGCCGCCAAAGAAAGGGAAGGCGATCAGTACTAGCCTTCGGCGTTTTTTGGCTCCCTCCCCCTGATTACTTGTCGTCCGCCTAAGCCAGGATCGCCAACATCAAAATGGCGACGATGTTGATGATTTTGATCATCGGGTTGATCGCCGGTCCCGCCGTATCCTTGTAGGGATCGCCGACCGTATCGCCGGTGATGGCGGCCTTATGGGCTTCCGAGCCCTTGCCGCCGTGATTGCCGTCCTCGATGAATTTTTTCGCGTTGTCCCAGGCGCCGCCGCCCGAGGTCATCGAAATGGCCACGAACAGCCCGGTGACAATGGTCCCCATCAGCATCGCCCCAAGGGTCGAAAATGCCGCCGATTGGCCGGCGATGAGGTTGATGACCGCATATATGACGACCGGCGCAAACACCGGCAGCATACTGGGCAACATCATTTCCTTGATCGCCGTCTTGGTCAAAAGGTCGACACAGGTGGCGTAATCTGGCTTTCCGGTGCCATCCATGATGCCCGGGATTTCCCTGAACTGGCGGCGCACCTCGATGACCACTTGGCCGCCGGCGCGGCCGACCGCCATCATGCCCAAGGCGCCGAACAGGAACGGCAGCAACCCGCCGATGAACAACCCGATGACCACATAGGGGTTTTGCAGGTTGAAGTCGACCGTCAGTTTCGGGAAGTAATGCGACAGTTCCTCGGTATAGGCGGCGAACAAAACCAGCGCCGCCAATCCGGCGGAGCCGATGGCGTAACCCTTGGTCACCGCCTTGGTGGTGTTGCCGACCGCATCCAGGGCATCGGTGGTCTTGCGGACTTCTTCGGGCAGATCCGCCATTTCGGCGATGCCGCCGGCGTTGTCGGTGACCGGCCCGAAGGCATCCAAGGCGACGACGATGCCGGCCAGCGCCAGCATAGTGGTGGCGGCGACCGCCAGCCCAAAAAGCCCGGCGCTGATATAAGCAATGATAATACCGCCGCATATCACAACCACCGGCATCGCGGTGGCTTCCATGGACACCGCCAGGCCCTGGATGATGTTGGTGCCGTGGCCTGTGTTCGAGGCCTCGGCGATGCTTTGCACCGGGCGGTGTTCGGTGCCGGTGTAGTATTCGGTGATCCAGACGATCAGTCCGGTGACGCCGAGACCGGCGAGTGAAGCGATGTAAATCTGGGTGCCGGTGATCGTGCGCCCGGCCATGTCGAAACCGGTCTTCCAGCCGATCATCATCGACACCACGCCGCCGATCAGGATCGCCGAAATCACGGCGCTGGCGATAAAGCCCTTGTAAAGGGCTCCCATGATGTTCTGGCTCGGGCCCAGCTTGACGAAAAATGTAGCCGCCACCGAGCCGACGATGCACACCCCGCCGACAACCAGCGGAAAGGTCATCATCAGCTCCTGGGCCGGGCCGGTGAACAGGATCGAGCCCAGCAGCATGGTCGCCACCATGGTCACCGCGTAAGTTTCAAAAAGGTCCGCCGCCATGCCGGCGCAATCGCCCACATTGTCGCCGACGTTATCGGCGATGACCGCCGGATTACGGGGATCGTCTTCGGGAATCCCGGCTTCGATCTTACCCACCAGATCGGCGCCGACGTCGGCGCCCTTGGTGAAAATGCCGCCGCCCAAGCGCGCGAAAATGGAAATCAGCGAGGCGCCGAACCCAAGCGCCACTAAGGCTTCGAGGATATGACGGAGCCCTTCAGGCGATCCGGGATCGCCGAGGGCGCGAAGGATGAGGTAATAGCCGGTAACCCCCAAAAGCGCCAGGCCGACCACCAGCATGCCGGTGACGGCGCCGGACTTGAAGGCGATCGCCAGCCCGCCATCGAGGCCCGAGGAGCGGGCCGCTTCGGCGGTCCGCACGTTGGCGCGGACGGAAACGTTCATGCCGATATAGCCGGTCAAACTGGAAAGAACGGCGCCGATGAAATAGCCGATGGCAACCTTAAGGCCCAAGGCAAGGCCCAAAAGAACGCCGATCACCAATCCGGCGACGGCGATGGCCTTGTATTGCCTATTGAGATACGCGTTGGCGCCTTCCTGGACGGCACCGGCGATTTCCTGCATCCGGTCCGTACCGGCGGGCGCCGCCAGCACCGATCGGATGGCGTAAACGCCGTATAACAAGGCCAGAAAACCGCAACCGATTACCAACAAGAACACGTTCGACATACTCGAAAACCCTTTTGTTAAATTAGGAGGTCTTGGGGATGTTTTTTGTATTTTAAGACGGCGCCGACAAAAAAGACTGTCCGCTTTACGGCAGGAGCAGACGACAATCCACCCACGAAATTCGCCGGGAAAATGCCAGTTGCGCCGGTATAAAGCAACCGCCCATAAAGCCGTCCCCAGGGGCGGCGCGTCCTCAACGCGGCTGGTCGATGACCGACTGCACCAGCACGTTTTTAATCAGCTCCTTGCCGGCGACCTTGTTGCTGATGAGTTGCAGGCGCTGCTTGATGATCAGGACGTCGATGCGTTCCTCGGCCTTCAGCAGCCGCGGCATGAAACTGTGCAAATCGCGGACGAAGGCGTTGGTGATGATCGGCATGATTTGCTTGATCCTCTCGACGTTATCTTTGCTGTTTGTTACCAGCTTGACCTCGATTTGCACGGTCGCCGCGACCCTGTTGCCCTGGAAGACGGGAATCGCCAACGGTTCCATATCGACGAACAGAATCGTGGCCTCGACCTGTTCCTCGGGCTTCTCCTCGACAACCTCCTCTCCCTGGAAGGGGCCGAGCTTGAGGAACTTCAGGACGCTGACGGTGCCGCCACAGAGCATCACTAGCAACCCGAAAATCAGGAGGAGTTTTTTCATCGCTTACCCACGGCCCTTTTTGCCGTTTCATGTCGGCCCAGCATGGCGGCATTATCCCGGCTTCGGGGCCTTTGGGAAACGACTGAATTGCGACAAGCCGGGGCGGTCAAAAATGACGATAGCCTCCGTCTTGGCCCCCGTCTTCGATGACCCATTCGCCGCCGTCGCCATCGACGACGGTGACCAGGGCTTTGCCGCCCTCCTCCTGGGCCCCGATTTTTCCGATGGCGCTCAGCGGCAGGTCAAGCTCCCGGGCCAGGGTTTCGACGTCGCTGGCCGCCGATGACGGCGCCGTAAACAGTAGTTCGTAATCGTCGCCGCCGGTGAGTGCTAGTTTCAAAAGCCCGGGCTCCAGGGCGATGGTGGCCCGGCCGGCGTCCGATAGCGGCACCCGGCTGGCGTCAATGGTCGCCAGGCACCCCGACGTACGGGCGACATGGCCCAGGTCGGCGACCAGGCCGTCCGACAGGTCGATGACCCCATGGGCCAGGCCATGCAACCGCCGGCCCAGTTCGAGCCGCGGCCGGGGCCGGCGGTAGCGGTCCACAAGAGCCTCCACATGGTCCGGCGAAAGCCCTTCGATCCCGTCTTGCAGGACCTTCAGGCCCAGGGCCGCGTCGCCGATGGTGCCGGAAACGTAGATGTCGTCGTCCGGCCGGGCGCTGGAACGCCTGAGTTCGGCGTCTTCGGCGACGCTGCCGAACGCCGTCAGGCACAGGGTCAACGGCCCCGGCGTCGAAACCGTGTCGCCGCCGACAAGATGAAGCCCATACCTTTCCTGCTGGCGCCCCAGTTCTTCGGCGAATCCCTCGACCCAGCCGGGGTGCCAGTCCTTCGGCCAAGCCATGGACAGGGTATAGGCCCATGGCATGGCGCCCATGGCGGCCAAATCCGAAAGGTTGACGCCCAAAACCCGGGCGGCGACGTGCCGGGGGTCTTCGTCGGTGGGGAAATGGATGCCGGCAACCAGACTGTCGGTGGTGACGACCAAACGTTGGCCGGGTTCGGGCTCTAGCACCGCGGCGTCGTCCAAAAGCCCCAGCGCGCCGGGTTTGGCCGCTGCTAAGGGGGCGAAGTAGCGGGATATGAGGTCGAACTCGCCGGGTTTTTTTTGCTCCTTCACGCTCCGTCTTCTCCACCTTGTGCCACGACCGCCGATGCGTTTTGGCTGGGTTCGGTCAAAACTCGCCGGCCCGAAGGTTGTAGGCGATCCGGTCCAAGACGCCGTTGACGAGGCCCACTCCCTTGTCGTCGAAAAAGGCATGCGCCACGTCAAGGTATTCGGTTATGACGACCGCCGCCGGCACGTCTGGTTTGCTCGAAAGTTCATAGGCGCCGCCGCGGAGGATCACCCTGAGCAGCGTTTCCAGCCGGTCCACGGTCCGCTCGCCGCTGAGCGCCTGGGCGATCAATCCGTCCAATTCCTGGCGGTGGGTGGAAACGCCATGCACCAGATCGCCGAGGAATTCGTTGTCGGGCTCGGTCATCGTGGCGGCGTCCGGGGTATCCTCCCCGCCGTGTGGCGCCGTTTCATCCGCATCGTCGCCGGCGCCGTAGTGGCGCCAGCGCTTTTGCAGGAATTCCTCCAGCACCTGGTCGGCTTCGGCACCGGCCATGTCCATTTCGTAAAGCGCAAGGACCGCGGCCAGCCGCGCGGCGCTGCGCCGCCGTCCCGTCATCGATTTGGTGGAGGCCGCGCCGGAAGTCCCCGCGGCCCCGGTCATCGCTGCGCCAGACGGAAATCTTTTTTGACCTCCATCATCCTTAGGCACGCGCGGACTGCCTCGGCGCCCTTGTTACCCTGATCGACAGCGGCGCGCGCCTTGGCCTGATCCTGGGTGTCGCAGGTCAGGATCCCGAATCCCAAGGCCACTGACTGTTGGGTGGCGATGTCCATCAGGGCCCGCGTCGCTTCGCGCGAAATGTGTTCATAATGGTCGGTTTCGCCTCGGATCACCGTGCCCAGGGCGACGAGGCCGGCGTAATTGGTGGTCGCGGAATGGGTTTCCATGGCCCGGATGGCGAAGCGGATGGCGCCCGGAACCTCAAAGACGCCGGGCACCGCCAGCCGGTCATGGCCGAGGCCGGCTTCTTCGAGCTCCCTTTGCGCACCTTTCGCCAATTCATCGGCGATGTCTTGGTAAAACCGTGCTTCGACGATCAGGACGCGGCGTTCTTCGGTCATGTCAGCTATCTTTTCCGGGTTTCGGGCCGGTGATGGGGCGTTGCTCGACGACGCTCAACCCATAGCCTTCGAGGCCGATGATGGTGTGTTGGGTGTTGGACAGCAGGATCATCTCCTTGACTCCCAGATCGAGCAGGATCTGCGCCCCGACCCCGTAATCGCGAAGCTGGCCGCTTTTGGCCCCCATCTTGGCTCCCGTCTGGGGCGCCGGCTTTTGCCCGCCGTTGCCCTTTTCGGCCGCCAGCCTACTCTTGATCCGTTCCGACAGCGCCGCCCGGTGGGGCTCGCGGATCAGCACCAGGACGCCGCGGCCCTCGTCGGCGATCATCTCCATGGCCCGGCGAAGCTCCCCGGCCTTGCCTGAGGAGGCGTCGCCGAAAACGTCGTCGAGCACGTTCAAGGCGTGCATCCGCACCAATACCGGCCCGTCTTCCCCTGCCGTGCCGCCGATGTCGCCTTTGACCAGGGCGATGTGTTCGGCATAGGCGATCAGGTTGGTGAAGACGATCATCTTGAAGGCGCCGCCATGGACGCTGTCGAGGGCCGATTCCACCATCCGTTCGATGATGCGGTCGTTTTTCAGCCGGTAGGCGATCAAGTCGGCGATGGTGCCGATCTTGAGGCCATGAAACTGGGCGAATTTAATCAGGTCCGGCATCCGCGCCATGGTGCCGTCCTCGTTCATGATCTCGCAAATAACGCCCGACGGGTTGAGCCCGGCGAGGCGCGATACGTCGACCGCCGCCTCGGTGTGGCCGGCGCGGACCAGCACCCCGCCGTCGCGGGCCTCGAGCGGAAAGACGTGGCCGGGCGAGACGATATCCCGGTGGTCCTTTGTCGGGTCGATGGCGACGGTGATTGTGCGCGCCCGGTCGGAGGCTGAAATGCCGGTGGTTACGCCCTCGCCGGCCTCGATGGAAACCGTGAACGCGGTTTCGTGGCGCGAGCGGTTGTGCCGCGCCATCATCGGCAGGTCGAGTTTCCTAAGCCGATCGGCGGAAAGCGCCAAGCAGATCAGCCCGCGGCCGTGCTTGGCCATGAAGTTGATGGCCTCCGGCGTCGCCATTTGCGCCGGCACCACCAGGTCGCCCTCGTTCTCGCGCTCTTCGTCGTCGACTAGGATGAACATGCGGCCGTTGCGGGCGTCGTCGAGGATTTCATCTATCGGGGACAGGTTTTCAGGATACGACAACGGCTTATTTCCCTTCCAAAAGCCGCGCAACATAGCGTGCGAGCATGTCGATTTCCAGGTTCACGCGATCACCGGGTTTGAGCGCCCCCAGGGTAGTCGTCTGAAGGGTATGGGGAATGACGTTGACTCCGAAGCGGCTGTCCTCGACCTCGTTGACGGTCAACGACACGCCGTCGACGGCCACCGACCCCTTGGCCGCGATCATCCGGTGCAATCCGTCCGGGTCGTCCGGGCTGTCGGGGGCTTCGAAGACGATGCGCCGGGACTTCCCCTCCTCGGTGACACCGACGACCGTAGCGACGCCGTCGATGTGGCCCGACACCATATGGCCGCCCAGTTCGTCGCCGAATTTGAGGGTGCGTTCAAAATTGACCGGGGAGCCCTGGCCCCATTCGCCGACGGTGGTGCGCGCAAGGGTTTCGGCGGAAACGTCGGCGGCGAACCACTTCTCGCCCTTGTCGATGACGGTCAAACAGACGCCCGAGCAGCAGACCGAGGCCCCGGTGCCGATGGCAACCGTATCGAATCCGGTCAAGAACTCGAAACGACTGTCGCCGGAAGCCTCGATCGACCGGACTGTGCCCAAATCGGTGATGATGCCGCTGAACATGATCCCGTTTCCGTCCCTCAGGTGGCGCGGTGGTAGGTTTCGAGCACGTCGGCGCCGGCATCGAAGATGGAATCGCGGGTAAAGGTCGGCGCCTCGGCGATGCCGTCGATGCCGAAGGCGGCGATCGCGCCCCGTCCGTCGCTGCCGATCAGTTTCGGCGAGCGGAACCAGGCCAGGCGGTCGATCAGGTCGGCCTTGACCAGGGCCGCGGCCAACTCGCCGCCGCTTTCGACCAGCACCCGGGTCAGGCCGCGGCGGCCAAACTCGGCCGCCAGCCAGTCGAGATCGGGCCGTCCGTCGGCGCCGGTTTCGGCCTCGATAACCTCGACGCCTTTGTCTTCCAGGGCCTTGCGTTTGGCCCCGGCGGACCCGGCAGTGGTGACCACCCAAGTGGTCACCTGGTTCGCCGTTTTCGCCAGCCGGCTATCGGCCGGCAACCGCAGGCGGCTGTCGGCAACGATGCGCAGCGGGGAGCGGTCTTTCAGTCCCGGCAGTTGGCAGGTTAGCGCCGGTTCGTCGGCCAGCGCCGTGCCGATGCCGATCATGATGGCGTCGTGATCGGCGCGAAGCCCGTGCGCGAAGGCCCGGGCCGGGGCGCCGGTGATCCATTTGCTTTGGCCTTTCGCGGTGGCGACGCGGCCGTCCAGGGTGGTCGCCGTTTTCAGGGTAATCAGCGGCCGCCCCTGGGTGACGCGCATCAGATAGCCGGCGTTGAGGGTGCGGGCCTCGTCTTCGCAAATGCCGACGGAAACTTTGATCCCGGCGTCCTCGAGGCGCTTGATGCCGGCGCCCGAGACCCGGGGGTCGGGGTCTTCGAGGGCGATGACGGCGGCGCCGATGCCGGTCTCGATCAGGGCTTGCGCGCAGGGCCCGGTCTGGCCCTGATGATTGCACGGTTCCAGCGTCACGTAGGCGGTAGCGCCCTTGGCCAGGCCGCCGGCCCGGTGCACGGCCTCGGTTTCGGCGTGCGGGCGGCCGCCGGGTTGGGTCCAGCCGCGGCCGACGACGCGGTGGCCCAAATCCCGGCGCACCAAAACGCAGCCGACCGCCGGGTTCGGCCAGACGATCCCCAGCCCCCGGCGGGCCAGCGACAACGCCGCCAGCATGATCGTGGCGTCTCGGTGGGTCGAAGGGGTATCGTCGGTATGGTTAGTCGTCTTGTTCACTGCCCAGATTGCCTATAAAGGCCTCGAAATCCTTGGCCTCTCGGAAATTGCGGTAAACCGAGGCAAATCGGACAAAAGCGACCTGGTCAAGCTCGGCAAGGTGCTCCATGACCATCTCGCCGATGACTTTGGTCGGAATTTCGCTCTCGCCCAGGGTTTCGAGGCGACGTTGGATGCTGTTGACGATGCGCTCCATGCGGTCTTCTTCGACCGGCCGCTTGCGCAACGCGATCTGTAGCGACCGCAGAAGCTTGTCGCGTTCGAAGAGTACTTTTTCGCCGTCGCTCTTGACCACCGATAGTTCGCGGAGCTGCACACGCTCAAAGGTCGTGAAACGCGACGAACATTCCGGACACAGGCGCCGCCGGCGGATGGTGGCGTTTTCCTCCGTCGGACGGGAATCTTTCACCTGGGTATCGTTATGACCGCAAAAAGGACAACGCATGGGTCCTGCTCCTCCCCTCAAAGGGTCCCCTTTAGGGACGTCAATTTCCATAAACGGCCGCCGGGCCTTGCCGGCGGGGTTTGGGTGTAATGTTTCAGGCCTTTCCGTAAATCGGGAACTTCTTGCATAGCGCCTCGACCTGTTCGCGGGCGTAGGCCTCGGCGGCGCCGTTGTCTTCGGGATTGGCCGCCAACCCATCGAGAACGTCGCTGATCAGGTTGCCGACCTGCTTGAACTCCTCGGTCTTGAAGCCCCGCGTGGTCGCCGCCGGGGTGCCAAGACGGACGCCCGACGTGACCATCGGTTTTTCCGGGTCGAAGGGAATGCCGTTTTTGTTGCAGGTCATGCAGGCGCGCTCGAGGCTGGCTTCGGCGTCGCGCCCGGTGAGCCCCTTCGACCTCAGGTCGACAAGCATCAAGTGGGTGTCGGTGCCCCCCGAAACGATGTCCAAGCCACGTTCGATCAGCACCTCGGCCAACACCTTGGCGTTGTCGACGACGGCCTGGGAATATTCCTTGAAGGCGGGTTGCAGGGCCTCGCCGAAGGCCACCGCCTTGGCGGCGATGACATGCATAAGCGGGCCGCCCTGAAGTCCCGGGAACACGGCCGAATTAATCTTTTTGGCGAAGTCCTCGTTGTCGGTGAGAATCATTCCGCCGCGGGGACCGCGCAGGGTCTTGTGGGTGGTCGTCGTGGTGACGTCGGCAATCGGCACCGGGCTTGGGTGGATGGCGGTGGCGACGAGACCGGCGATGTGCGCCATATCGACCAACAGCAAGGCGCCGACCTTGTCGGCGATGGCGCGGAAGCGTTCGAAATCGATGATCCGGGGATAGGCCGAGCCGCCGGCGATGATTAGTTTCGGTTGGTGCTCCTCGGCCAGGCTTTCGACCTCGTCGAAATCGATCAGCGCGTCTTCCTCGCGCACCCCGTACTGGACGGCGTTGAACCATTTCCCCGATAGGGCCGCCGGCGCGCCGTGGGTTAGGTGCCCACCGGCGGCCAACGACAGCCCCATAATGGTATCGCCGGGCTCCAGCAGGGCCATCATCACGGCGCCATTGGCCTGGGCCCCGGAATGGGGCTGGACGTTGACGAAGGAGCAGCCGAAAAGCGCCTTCCCCCTTTCGATGGCCAGGGTCTCGGCGACATCGACGAATTCACAGCCGCCGTAATAGCGCCGTCCGGAGTAGCCCTCAGCGTACTTGTTGGTCATGACGCCGCCCTGGGCCTCCATGACGGCGCGCGAGACGATGTTTTCCGACGCGATCAGTTCGATCTGATTCTGCTGGCGCCCCAGTTCGTTGTCGATGGACTTCTTTAGGTCCGGGTCGATGTCGGCGAGGGAGGCCTCGAAAAAGCGTTCCAGGTCTGGGCGGGCGTATTTCATGATCGTGTTCGATGCATCGGGAGACATGTCGTTTTAATTTCCTCTCGGCGGATCGGAAAGTTTATCCACGCGGCGCGCATGGCGGCCGCCTTCGAATCCGGTTTCCAAGAATATTTTCAGGCAATCCCGGGCGACGTCGGCGCCGACCATGCGGCCGCCGAAGCAAATGACGTTGGCGTCGTTGTGAAGCCGGGACATCCTGGCGCCGAGGGCGTCATGAACCAGGGCGGCGCGGATTTCCGAATGGCGGTTGGCGGCGATCGAGATGCCGATGCCGCTGCCGCAGACGAGCACGCCGCGCTTCGCCTTGCCTTCCTTCATGGCTCCGGCCAAGGCATAGCCGAAATCCGGGTAATCCACGGATTCCAGGCTGTCGGCGCCGAGGTCGAGGACGGAAAAGCCGAGGTCAATGAGGTCTTTCTTGAGCTCGCTTTTGAGCTCCAAACCGGCATGGTCGCTGGCGATAGCGATGGTTTCCGTGGACTCTTCAGAAGGCATTGGTTTTTAACCGTTTGAGTGGGGGGCGAATCGGGCCGCCGAAATGGCCCCCGGCCGGCGCATTAGTACCATATCTCGAATCCGTCTGCCAACCTGCCACAACCGCTCGGGGCAGGCCCAAGGGGTTGATAGGGGACGGAAAGCGGTTTTTTTCCCGTCTTCACCTATCCTTTTACTTTCTTGTCTCTTTCGGCCGCCGCCTGTTTTTTGGACATGACGTAGACCAGCTTGCGCGCTGCCACCCGCTTCATATCGTTGAGGCTGAGCTTGGCTGGCGCCACCAGGATGACTTCTGTGTGGGTGATCGGATCAATGGCGGCGACCCGGACACTGCGTCCGACCCGGCGCATTTCGAACAGGACTTCCGGAAGGTAAAAGCCTTTGTCGGCCACGTCCCTGCCCCCGCTTTCATTTCAGGCCTTTCGGAAAAGTATAAACCACCCGCCGAAAGGAAACAGCGATTACATATTGCGGCGGTATTGGCCGCCGGCCTCGAACAGTGCCTCGGTGATCTGGCCCAGCGAACAGCACTGGACCGCGTCCATGAGCACGACGAACACGTTGTCGCCGCCGGTGGCGGCTTCCTTGAGGCGCTTGATCATTGCCGGGGCGGCCTTGGCGTGGCGCTTGTGGAAGCGGCGCAAGTTTTTGATCTGGTTTATTTTTTCCGCCTCCGACGAGCGTTGCAGGTGGGGCGTTGCCGGGACCGGCTGGGCGTCGGGGTCGAGGAAGGTGTTGACGCCGACGATGGGCAGCGACCCGTCGTGCTTGCGGGTTTCGTAAAGCAGCGACTCTTGTTGAATTTTGCCGCGTTGATAACCGGTTTCCATGGCCCCCAGCACGCCGCCGCGCTCGGAGATGCGCTCGAACTCGGCCAGCACCGACTCTTCGACCAGGTCGGTCAACTCATCGATGACGAAGGCGCCCTGGTTGGGGTTTTGGTTTTTCGCCAGCCCCCATTCCTTGTTGATGATTATCTGGATGGCCATGGCCCGACGCAGGCTTTCCGGCGTCGGGGTGGTGAAGGCCTCGTCATGGGCGTTGGTGTGGAGGGAGTTGCAGTTGTCGTAAACGGCGATCAGGGCCTGCAGCGTGGTCCGGATATCGTTGAAGTCCATCTCCTGTGCGTGCAAGGATCTACCGGACGTTTGTATATGATATTTAAGGCGTTGCGAGTTTTTATTGGCACCGTACTTGAAGCGCATTGCGATGGCCCAGATGCGCCGGGCGACGCGCCCCATGACCGTATATTCGGGGTCCATGCCGTTGGAGAAGAAAAACGACAGGTTGGGCGCGAAATCGTCGATTTTCATGCCCCGGGCCAGGTACGCCTCGACGAAGGTGAAACCGTTGGCCAGCGTGAACGCCAGTTGCGATATCGGGTTGGCCCCGGCCTCGGCGATGTGATAGCCGGAAATCGACACCGAATAGAAATTGCGGATCTTGTGGTCGATGAAATAGGCCTGGATGTCGGCCATCATCTTCAACGCGAACTCGGTCGAAAAGATGCAGGTGTTCTGTCCCTGGTCTTCCTTCAGGATATCGGCCTGGACGGTGCCGCGGACGTTTTCCAAAACCCAGGCGCGGATCTTTTCCGCCTCTGTGGTTTTAGGAGCCCGTTTGTTTTCGGCCTTGAACACGTCCAGTTGCTGGGCCATGGCGGTATTCAGGAACATCGCCAGGATCGCCGGCGCCGGCCCGTTGATGGTCATCGAAACCGAGGTCGAGGGACTGCACAGGTCGAAGCCCCCGTAGAGCACTTTCATGTCGTCCAGGGTGGCCACGGAAACCCCGGAATTCCCGACTTTTCCGTAGATGTCGGGGCGTTCGTCGGGGTCGAACCCATACAGCGTCACCGAATCGAAGGCCGTCGACAGCCGCTTGGCGTCCGAGTGCCGCGAAAGCAGCTTGAAGCGCCTGTTGGTGGCCTTGGGGTTGCCTTCGCCGGCGAACATCCGGGTCGGGTCTTCCTCTTGGCGCTTGAAGGGGAAGACGCCGGCCGTATAGGGGAAAAACCCGGGCAGGTTTTCCTTCAACAACCATTTCAGGATTTCGCCCTCGTCCTCGTAGGGCGGCAGTGCCACCCGGGGAACGACGGTGCCGGAAAGGGTGGGTTCCGCCGGTTCCCGGTCATCGGCATAGCTCTTTTTAACCTCCGGCCATTTCCGCAACAGCTTCGCCGCCCGCGGGTCCAGGGCTGCATTGCGAGCGGCGATGAGGGAATCCAGGTCGTTTGTTTTCTTGCCCGCCGATTGGAGCATCCGCTTCGCCGCCGTCAATTGCTGGCGTTGGCGGGCGATGGCGGCCTGTTCGGCGATGGTGGCGTGATAATCGCGCACCGTTTCGGCGATTTCGGCCAGGTAACGCCCGCGTTCGGGCGCCACGATGGCGACGCCGGGCACCGACGCCTTCACCCCGACCGGCCCGATGGCGCAGGTCAAGCCCTTGAAGCCCTTGGAATTAAACTGTCCCAACAGCTCCTGATAGAGGGCCGTGACCCCGAGGTCGCTGAAACGCGACGCGATGGTGCCGAATACCGGCATTTCGTCCACCGGCGTGGTGAATTGCCGGCGGTTGCGCTGCACTTGCTTGCGCACGTCGCGGAGCGCGTCCTGGGCCCCCATCCGGTCCATCTTGTTGATCGCCACCACGTCGGCGAAATCCAGCATGTCGATCTTCTCTAACTGGCTGGCGGAGCCGAATTCGGGCGTCATTACGTACAAAGACACGTCGGCGGTGTCGACGATGGCGGCGTCGCCCTGCCCGATCCCGGGGGTCTCGACGATCACCAGGTCGAAATCCGCCGCCTGGCAGCAGAGGACGATATCGCCCAACGCCTTCGGCACTTCGTTGCTGGCTTCGCGGGTGGCCAGGCTGCGCATGTAGATATTGGGCCCCGACAGCGCGTTCATGCGGATGCGGTCGCCGAGCAACGCGCCGCCGGTCTTGCGCCGCGACGGGTCGATGGCGATGACGGCGATCCGGGGTTCGCCGGAATAAAGCCGGAACCGGCGGATCAATTCGTCGGTCAGTGACGATTTGCCGGCGCCGCCGGTGCCGGTGACGCCCAAAACCGGGGCCGGGATGCGTTTCTGGGCCAAGTCGTAAAGGGCGGCGAGACGGTTTTTCGAAAGCTGGTCCAGTTCCAG
>Ga0207966_1000700_pt1 | contig 18936 bp, 18 predicted proteins | sample Knorr_S23_td_NAD_FD_185611 | JGI IMG/M metagenome (GOLD analysis project Ga0207966, IMG submission 185611) | Marine microbial communities from Southern Atlantic Ocean transect - Knorr_S23_td_NADW_ad_2500m_LV_B (SPAdes) (version 2) | ecosystem: Environmental > Aquatic > Marine > Oceanic | place...
CGATTTAGTGGCAACAGCATTGGCATCGTGCATGATTACTATTATGGGTATTAAAGCAGACGAGATGAATATAAACATCGAAGGTACTATAGCCGAAGTAGAGAAAATTATGGGAACTGAACCTCGCAGAATAGCACAGGTAAACATCCTTATTAATGTTCCTATTGCTGCTGATGATAAGACGAAGAAAATCTTAGAAAAATCTGCGATGACATGCCCAGTTGACAAATCGTTGTCGGAAAGTATGATTAAAGATGTGAAGTTTGTGTGGAGTTAAACTCTGTCATTCTGAACTTGTTTCAGAATCCCTAAGTTGTGCCAACTAACAATATTGAGTTCCGAAATAAATTCGGGATGACCTCAACCTACGAACAATACTTCCTTGCTCTCTTAATTTTCAATTGGTGAAAACGGTATCCAATCCCAAAAGAAAATTTTGGCGCATAATCAAAACTGTCCTTAGCGAATTCTAGTAGATAGCCTACATTCAAAAAATAAGCCCAGTTCGATTCGCGAAAAGTAGAGCGATCGTAACCTATAGAACAACTTGTTTCGAGCGTAGCTGAATTCTGATCTATTACTTCTCTTTTGTGAAATAACTTCCTTTTATAAGCCCCAGAAACAATGGGCTCTATATAGAAACCTTTCGTTCCTTTTTTCTGATAAGAAAAGGCTAAAAAAGGGCTGAATGAAGAATAATTATAAGGAGCACTACCGCCTATCACTTGCAAGCCTAATTGAAAATACAAGGCTTCGTAATACTGGCGGTGTTTATTATTCAAAAGCTCATCTCTGGACTCTTCCCAAAGTGCATTTTTTATTCCAATCTGAAGGCCTTGTTCTATACTAGAAGAGCGAAAAGAAAACTCCACAGGCAAGACCTTATATGTAGCAAGTGGCTTGTATGATTGTGCAATGCACGAACCATAACAAACCACTAGAATAACAAATAATATGTTATTTAATGCTGACAAATTAAGCTCTAGGCTTATAGAATCCTCGCCAGATTTTCAATCCAAAGCCAAGGGTAATCAACCAAGCAAAAAGTTCTAGCCAATTTGGGTTGGAATTATATCCAAAAAATCCTTTTAAGAAAAGCCCTACCGATCCTTTATCGTGAAGAACGTGGACATACTTTCCTTTGCCCTCATTATAATTGTAAAACAAGTCTGAAGACCCTTCTGCCAATTCTACTTGTGGAGTTAAAACATCCCAAGGTCTGCTAATCTCAGCTTTCGACTCCAAACCAAAGAACTCTAAATGATCTCCTTTTACTACAAACTCTTCCATTTCGTGAGATCCATAAGCCACCATTCCGGCAGCAAATAACACTAAAAATAGAGAGGTAACACTGAAAAATGGTTTCAAGTTAATTCGTCTTCCCTGAACTACAATTAAGTAGCCAATTAAACAAGCTAAAATAATTCCTGAGAAGAAGCCTATATAGGAGAAGCCTGTTTGTAAGCTAGAGCCAAATAAGAACATCACCGTTTCGAAACCTTCACGCAAAATAGCGAAGAACACTAAGATAAAAACACTCCATTTACTACTGCTATCAGAAGCGTCGGAAGCCAATTTCTCTACGGCATCTTTCGAAGCCATCGACTTGGATAACCAGAATACTACATAAAGTAAAAACCCTGCAGTTACATACATAAACACCGATTCCGCCAATTTGGCAATCGATTCATTTTCGATACTCGTATTTACATACTCCAATGCGAATGCAACACCTATACTTGCAATAATTGCAGCAGCTACTGCCGACCACATGCGTTTTATCTGTGCTGTAAGATTCGACTTCGATAGAAAAGTGTAAATAATACCCACAATTAATGCGGCTTCTAAACACTCGCGAAAGGCAATGATAAACTGATTCATCTCTATAGTTTTACTTGTAAACTTAAATAACAATTTATTTTATCCGAAGGAATGATTCCAGGCCCCGGATACCCCGTTGCTCTACGAGTGTAATAGGACTCATCGAGCAAATTATTTATACCCGCCTCAATCACGAATTTACCTTTTTCGTATTTTGTAGAAAGGTCGATAACTGAATAGGAAGGTATTTTACCATTTAATGCGTCACCATCATATACAGTGGGCTCTACAGAATTTTCAGCATCCGAAAACTGGCTACTCGTATGAGAATACAATACAGAGCCCGTAAAGTTCTTGTATTGGTACTCAACACCACATTTAATATTCAAATCGGGATTTAACTCCACCTTATTCCCAACAATAGCCTTTTCTTCACTGCGCACATAAATTCCTTTTTGAAAAGAGGTATTCATGAAAATATTCAATTTTTGATCTTCAATATCTGAAAAGGTTTTCAAAATATCCCAGCCTATATAAGACTCAACACCAAATGTTCTGGAATCACCAATATTCGTACTCAAACGATACGACGTATACAATAAACCTGGAGATTGAGTTGGCGTTGTCAATGAATCATAATATTCTGACAAATAACCAATTCTATTAGAATAATCTAAATAGAATAAACTCATGTCAAACTCAATAGAACCCAATACTTTCCCTCTTAGACCTAAATCGATATTGAATCCTTTTTCATCTTCCAAATCCGGGTCAATCACAATATTTCCGTTCACCACCTGCATATCGTTAAAATTGATCGCCCTATAATTTTGTGAGAAATTCGCATACAATTCACCACCAACAAAACACTGATAGCTTGCCCCTAATCCCACCAAGAAAACTCCTCTTTCTAGTTTTTTATCATCGTATGTATAATATAAACTATCATTCACTACAGCATGGAAATAGCCGTCAGATTCAGTAACTATATGATCGTATCGAAAACCTGGAGTGATAGAAAAACAATCGTTCACACGGATTAAATTCTCTACAAAAATGGCCTTATTAAAACTCGGGAATTCAAAGTGAGAACCGTAGTTCTCGAGTTTATTTTCAAACGAAAAATTCGCCTCCGAACCAGTATCAGCAGCACCTTGATCTTTTACTGTATAACCCTTGTAAATTCGAGTTCCTAATAGTAAAGCTGACTCACTTTCGCCAATTAAATAACGATGCACCAATCGAGTTTCGTTACCTATATTATTAAACGTAGAAGTCAATAAATCTCTTTGAAGCCCTTGATCTGACCAATCAATTCTATCCAAAACACCCAAGGCTTCTCTGCTTGCCCACAAACCAAAAGTTCTAGAATTTAATACCGTTCTACAGTTAAACTTATAATCAATAGTGAAAGCCGCGATGTTCCAATCTACTTTAAACCAATTTCGCGAACGATTCGACTGACTAGGATCTTGTTCAAACTGCATATCGGTAAGCCCTCCAGGTTGTTGAGCCAAATAATCCATATGCGTATATTCTAAACCAATTTTCAGTTTAGAATTTGCTTGATACTGCGTTGATATGAATGCAGTTTGAGCTTCCGTATTTGAATTCGGACGCCAGCCTTCTCTACTCTTCTTCTGGTAAAAACTGTAATAATTCCACTTTCCTTTACTTCCTCCAAGGCTCACAAAACTATTCTTCAATTTGTAAGAACCCAAAGACTGACGAGCAACAAGCTCCAAAGGTTTAGCAGCACCTTTTTTCAGTACAAAATTCAACAAGCCACCAAACTGCGTTCCGTATTGCAGAGAAGCTGCTCCACGAACAATTTCAATTTTCTCGATAGCCTCCGAAGGTGGAGTATAATACGACTCAGGATATCCCAATGCATCGGCACTAATATCGTAACCGTTTTGACGCGTATTGAAATTTGAAGTACGGTGAGGGCTTAATCCTCTAGCACCGATTTCCAATTGCAAGCCTAAGCCATCGCTTTCCCAAATGTTTAAACCGGGAACTTTAGAATATACCTGACGTGAATTATTCGTGGCTTTATTAGCCATCGAATGATCCATTAAAATCACTTCATTTTTCTTCCCCGCATAGATTGCTGTTCCTTCAATAGAACGCAAACGGGTAATATTCGTTTGACGGGCATGACGCTCTACCAACTCTACTTGAGATAACTCTAAAACATCAGCATCCATGACTATGTCGAGATGAAGAACCTTTCTCTTTAGATTGACTTCTCTCTTAAAGTCTTTATACCCGATAAAAGAAACGGTTACTTGATAAGCACCCTTAGGAAGTTCTGATATTTTAAAGCGCCCATAGGCATCACTTACCACACCATTTACATCATTCAATTTGATATGTGCAAACGGAATTGGTTCAGAACTAGTGGCATCAACAACTAATCCTTTAAGAACGTGCTGAGCTTGTGCTGCAAAAGCACAAAAGAATAACACGATATGTAGAAGCCTCAATCTTGGCATATTAAAAATCTAAAATCCATTTTTTGTGTTTCAAACCCTCTTCTATTTCAGCTAAATTTATAGAAGGATCGATAAAGGGTTTGCTGCGCGAGCCATTCAAAGTCACATACACCTCTGCATTGATAATCGGATCTTTCAATCCTCTCGATTCGACTTCTTGCTTTATGATATGTGCATATTGCAGAATCAAATCTGGCTGTGTAGCCATCATCTTTTCTTGAGTAGTGGTCAAAAACTGACTATTAACTACCTCACCTCTTTTTCCCGTTTTGGGATTGGTAACATAAAAGAAGGCAGTACCTGCTTTCTCCATCAACATTACCCGCCAACTAAAACGATAGCCTTGCTCGGTCCAAAACAAATGCCCTGGATAGAGTAAATAACGAAATGGAAACAATAGTTGAAAGAACGCATAACAAACTAAAAGTCCTGTTAAAATCTTCTTTTTAAAGCCGTGCAAAACTACGTAATTACCGGCTTTTAAAGGCTTGATTCTCCCCTTAAATAGACTACTTAAAAATAACAAGAGCTTTTGATGAAAATCATCGGAGAAAAAGATCAATGTGGACAAAATCATAATCCATGGAAACATACCTATTGGAAACATAATCCCGGTAAGCACATGAAAGATTACTAAAGCCAAATATGCAACCGGTCTAAATCGTCTGTACAGCAAGAAAAAGACTATAGTCAAATCGAAAATACAGCCCACCCAGCTAAAGGAATAGGCTATCCATTTTTCAGCAAACAAGTCTCCAATAATTGGCCAATGCGTTTTTGCTTGTAACCAAATACTCATAGGCATCGCATTAAATAGCCAATCGTAATTCAGTTTAGCGATACCTGCAAAAAAGTACACTAATCCAAGTTGAAACTTTATACTGGCAATGGTCCAATTGGGAACTTTATTTAATCCGATAGAAGGTCTTCGCCACACATCTACAGAAAATGATCGATGTGCAGGCAAAAAGCATATCAACAAAGCCACCAAGCTGATGAAATAATAGTGGTTGAGATAATTGGTGACATCAATCAGCTCGATATAAGTAAAGAGAAGAAAATAGATCAGACATGCCCAACGGTAAAATAATCCGATGGCAATAAAAAGTGAAGAAATGATGAGTAGAACAAACACAGTATACATACCGATTTCGCCCATTGGCTTCACCCATTCAAATCCATAATAATGAAAGAAATTATTGGGTTGAATAAACAGAGAGTCAATCCATCCTTTTGACCAAAAACGCACAGTACTTGCCAACATCATCAAACCAAAGATGATGCGAAAAATGACTAATGGCGCTATCCTAGTTTCAGCGTGTAACCATTGAGGAAATTGTGCGCTATATGACTTGATTTTAGTCACCGTCGGAATCTGTTAAAGTAACCGTTACAGAAAGATACGATCGCATATCATTTTTAATCATCGGAACCATTTTCTGAAACTGACTCGATGTTTCCTGCACTTCAGAGATATTAGTTATAATCTCAAAAGCTAAGTCGTTTGTAAATTGACTAATTACTGCTCTACAAATCACAAACTGCTCTTGTATCGCAATTGCCAAATCGCCGTCAACCACTGTAGATTGGGCATTGTATTCTTTTAATTTTTCAAATATTCCAACACCGTCAAGTCCATCTACACCAACACCTAAATATATATTTTCTAAAGAGGCCAAATTAGCATCCATCAATTGGAAAGACATCTTACTAAAACGACCTTCAATTATAGATGTATCAGCATCCACAGGAACTCCATAATCGCTTGCAAAACCCGCAGGCAAAGCTAATTTCTCTCGCTTGATTCTTTCGTAATCGTATAAAAACTGGTTGAAAAACAAGCTCAAGGAACTGTTCTGACCATTCCCTGCGGAACCTACAAAAACAGCTCTGTACGAATCCCAAGCATTCACCACATCATCTACCTTATCTTGCATATCATCAAGACAATCTTGCATATAAGCAATTCTTGAAGGCTCACTTAGCTCTACAAGTAAGTCGTTATTATTAGTGTGAAAAAGCAGATAATCGAAAGCAGGGAGACCCTTCGCCTCATAGTTAGAAGGGAAGTCTAAATTATAATCTCCCACCTCAATATTTTCTTCTATTATAGAAATATTGGCAGGGAAGCTATTACAGTTTGCACGCAGGAGAGCGGAATATTCAGCCGCAGGCCCAAACTCAAAAACCGAAACAGATTGCCATGAAAGATACGCTGCTTTAAATTGTTCTTGAAGCGAAATCAAACTTGAAACATCTGAGGCATCAAAAGTATTTAAACTTACTTCTAAAGCTGATAAATCTGACTGAAACTGAGCATAGCGAGGAACAATCATATTGTCGGCTACATTCTCAAAAAAGTCGCTGTATTCAACTTTATCCTTCACTTCGTCGGGATCACAAGAAGCGAGTCCCAATAAGCAAAAAGCAACAAAAACTATAGATATCAATCTCTTCATGGCTAAAAAAGCCACCTGCTCTCACAGCTGGCTATCTATTTTTATTCTTAGTAATCAGTTGCGTTTGTAATACCAAATACATCCGCTAAACTTGTGCGAACATGGTTAATCATTTCTGGCGTTACCTCGTATAAGTTTACACCTAGCTCAGCAATAATTGCATCAATTTCTGTAGCAGTAATACTGGTTTCAGCGTTATACTCCAAAGCAGAAATAAATGCAATAGCTTCAGACAATTGGTGATTTCTCAAGGCATCATCAGCAATATCCTCAATCGCACCATTCAAATAGTGAAGCGCAGCAGCAACAGGAATCATTTCCCATTCAGCACGGATAGTACCGATAGCCTTATCACGTGTAGCATAATCTTCATTATTGATAGCAGCTCTACCTAAGATAAAACCATCTTGCATTAAGTTGTCAATAGTAGACAAACCACCATTCGTTGTTTTCTTAGCGTATTTACCCCAGAAAGCTCCACCATCTGCATTAGCTACAGATAATTCAATGGGAGCACCTAAGTAACCGAAAGACTCATCAAAGTGGTGTTGCATATCAGTGTATTCACCCTCAGCAAGTGCATCAACATCGTTATCCACCCCCATTTTCGCATCACTCAAGTATACCGAAGTTCCTTGGTAGTAAAAACAAGCTCCCATAATTCCTTTAGAAATCAATTGAATTGGCTCAAAACCATTTTCATTGAATAGGTATGTTTTCTCACCATTGGCAGAAGTGGTTAGAGTACCGTTAACTGACAAGTCAGCTAATTCGTCCATCAATGCTTCGATAATTTCTTGTTGATCAGCAAAAGTTTTACTTTTCAACTGTACCGTAGGTTGTGCTTCAGCAAAAGCATGAGAAGTCCATGTATAATCATCGTTCGCAAACATTGCTTTAGCTATAGCAGCATCTACTACACCACCTTCATTGGCAACTTTTAGATAAGTTTCCAATTCAGCCAACATATTCAAGCGGTCTACTTGACCACCGTAACTGGCGTTTTCAAAATTGTAACTTTCTGGAACATCATATATGTTTACTGGGGCATCTTCGGTACACGAAGCTAGAACAGCAATAATTGATAAGGCAATAAATTTGGCAGACTGTTTAAAGATTTTCACCTTTTTTTTATTTATGCTTATTTAGACTAAATTTAAACTGCGAGGCAAAACTATATCAATATTTTTGTTCTCACAACGATTTTTATCATTTTATTTAGACTAAATACAAATAAGGTTTGGTGCGAAAAATTATCACTGAAACTGAAGTGCACCACGTACAACGGGCCCTCGAAAAGAAAGAAAAAAATAGCCTTCTTCGAAAATATGCATCGTGCTGAGGAGGGATTCAACTGGAACGAACACAATAAAAATCTTTGTTGGAAAAAATACGAAGAGAAAAAGCAACCAATAACAGAACTACCAATTGAAGGTTTTTGGGAAGAGCGCGGGAGTGCCAATCAAGCAGGAAGAATTGAATCAAGAGTATATCAATCACAAAACCAATGAGCGAATTTTAAAATTCTCAAACAATACAATATAGACACTCTATTCATATTAATAAAAAGAGTATACAAGTCTTGGCTCCCGATGAGGACTAGCTAGCCAAAGAGCTCCATAAACAGTACTAGAACAGCTGACTCTCTGCTTACAGCTTGTGCCACTAAAGACGCAATTACATTATATGCTTATATCAATTACATCAATCGGATGACAATGGATATTCTTGGAACTATATAAGCCAACCGCAAGAGTCACGATTCTCGGGGATATTTTTTTATAGAAGAACTCCATTTTACACAACCAACAAGAACTTTCTTATGTGATTGATATTTAATACCTTAATGGCTCTAAAAATCATATTATGAAAGCATATATTTTATCAGTAGCACTACTATGTTTACCACTAATAGTAGGATGTGGTTCGGACAAGACAAGCACAGAAAAAGAATCACCAAAACAAGAAGTTAAGGTTGTTTGGGAAGAATTTGAAATTCAAGCTTTAGGAAACACCATGGCAAACATGACTTACGATGTAAAGAACATCACCGTTCAAGAAGGCTCAATGGTGCGCATCACTTTGATAAACAAGGGTATCGATCCAGCTATGATTCACAATCTGATTATAGTAAATTACGGAAAGCGTGAAGAGATTGCATTGAAATCGGTAGAGGCGGGATTGGATAAAGAGTTCGTTGCCGAGGACAAAAACATCATCGCGGCATCTCCCCTTGCAAATCCTGGTCAGAGCGTAACTTTTGAATTCAAGGCTCCTGCAAAAGGTAATTACGAGTTCTTTTGTAGCTATCCAGGGCATTATCAAAAAATGAGAGGCTACTTTTTTGTAAAATAAAGAGATAGTCTTTCGAGGCTAATATATGTTTGTACGAGAGGGCTATAAAAAACACCAGGAAGAGCTTTTAGCTACTATTCAAGAGAAGTGTAAAGCACATGGCATTCCTCTGTCGCAAAAAACTACTAATGCCTTTGAGACATTACCTCGACATCTTTTCGTTCATCAGATTCGCAGTTGGAAAGACGGTCATTGGCATGAAGTCCATTCCAAAAATATATCGGAACATTTAGAAGAAATCTATGGAGACATGCCCTTAACAATCTATAATCAAGCGCCTTTTCATGCGACCATTTCGCAACCAACAATCGTATTTGAGATGTTGGAACTTCTGGAAATTGAAGCTGGGATGAATATTTTCGAATTGGGAACCGGCTCTGGCTGGAACGCTGCATTATTAGCTTATCTAGCGGGAACTACTGGGATGGTAACCACTTCAGAACTCATCCCTAAACTCAGCTTTCAAGCCATCGACACCTACAAAAAACTCGGCATTAATAATATTGATGTCATCTTGACTGATGGCACGGAGGCCTACCAGAAAAATGCTCCTTACGACCGAATTATCTTTACCGCTTCCGACAATAATTTATCAAAAGTGTTTTTTGAACAGACAAAAAGCAATGCTATCATCATCTTTGTTTATAAAACTAGTATACACGAAGACCTACTTATTGTATTATATAAAACGGATAACTACTTTTACTCAAAGCATTCCTTCCTCTGTCGTTTCGTGAATAGTTTGCATGTAAATTCAAAGAAAAATACTGAGTTCAAAGAAGTGAAATGGCCTGAAAAAAAGCACATTCATCGAGGTTCACTAAAACTGAGCACTTATGAGAGATTAAACTTTTTATTTTTTCTTTCTATTTCCCAAATGGCTTTCGAGACGCTGATAGCAATTAATAATGATATGAAACACATCTTCAGCTTATGCTGCGAAGATTCTATCACCTTTATAGAAGATGATTATTATAGAACTTACGATAATCTGAAATCGGAAGCATTACTCCTTGACGCATTGAAAATATGGCGTGAAATGGGTAAACCTAAAATCCGAGATTACGCTCTCGAAATCCACCCTAAAGACAGTAAAATAAATATATCTTCCAATCAATGGCTTTGCAAAAAAGTAGAGAGTCAGTTTTTGTGGAAGCTATAAAATAAGTAGGCAGTAGCAGTAGGCAAAAACAAAAATTGGAATACGAAAACTGTCCTGCAGTCATTGAAAGACTAAACTCGAAATAAATGGTCCGTGGTCGAAACTAAAAAAAACGAAGCCCCACTGGGAATTATTCACTGATTACTAATAAATTTCCGGATTATATTTCTCTGGATGTTTAGCCGATTTCTCTTTGTAGAAAGCTTGAAGTTGAGTCATATCTTTTTCGAAATCGCCGCTTAATTCCAATAATGGACCAAAGCCAACTTCTTTTTTCTTATAATCTACAAAACCTATCAGCAAAGGCACGTTTGCCCCCTTTGCGATATGATAAAAGCCTGTTTTCCATTTGGGGACCCGAGAGCGTGTACCCTCAGCAGGAACAGCAACAATCATCTCCTCAGCAGATTTAAGTGTTTGGGTCATCGCCTCAACTACGCCATGACTTTTAGAGCGATCGACTGGCACAGCTCCTGTAGCTTTAAAGAAGATATTCATGGGGAAGAAAAACCAGTTATTCTTAATAAAATAACAAAGTTTTAAGTCAACCAAATTAAAGGCAGACAATGCAAAAGGGAAATCCCAATTAGAGGTATGTGGAGCACAAACTAAAACAGCCTTTTTTATTCCTGCGGGAACCTCTCCAACCATCTTCCACCCCATCAATCTGAGAAATAATCTACTCAACAACTTCTTCATCTGAAAAAAAACTTGGTTTAAACCCAATTAAATATACTTTTTCTACCGCTCTGGTAAAAGCAGTATATAACCAACGCAAATAATCTAAATCGAGCTTCTCCTCGGGAAGGTAGCCTTGCTCGATAAACACATTCTTCCACTGCCCACCTTGCGCTTTATGGCAAGTTATGGCATAGGCAAATTTTACCTGCAAAGCATTAAAATAAGGATCGGCCTTAATAGCCTGAAAGCGTTTATACTTGGTTCTGATATGCGAATAGTCACGCTCGACAGATTTATACAAACGATTACTATCATCGTAACTTATAGAAGGTCTATCCACATAAATACAATCTAAAAGTAAATAGGTCTCAAATTCCGGTTCGTCGGGATAGTCCACCAAATTCACTTCGGCTTTCGCAAAGCGGAAACCATGGCGCTCTTCAATTGTAGATATACGGTGTATATAAACCTGATCTCCATTGGCTATAAAACCAGCCTTAGACTCTTTGGGTAGCCAAAAATAATTATTCTTCACCACCATCATATAGTCGCCAGGGCAAATCTCATCTTCGTACCAACGAATGCGAGTTCGTATCTGCTGGTTGTAAGTATTTGCTCTTTTATTGGAGCGCAAAAGAACTACTGAGTTCTCTACATCGCCACCTGCATAAGCATCGTTAAGAGCATCTTCCAATTCATACTTCTCTTGCAATCGAACCACATCTGGGAAAGGAATAAACTTAAACTCGTATTCCAACTGATCTTGTTCCATCAAATCTCTCAGAGAAGTTGCATTGAATAAAATCCCCGACTCGGCAGCTTGGCGCACCACCTCTTTCAGCTCTACTTCTTGAACTTCTTTAAAATATCGTAATTGTAGCTCTTCAGAAATTAATGCGGGGCTCAAAGACAATCCTACAGGTGGTAATTGAGCAACATCTCCAATCAACAGCACTTTACATCCTACTCCAGAATCCGAATAGCGCATCAAATCATCTAAAAGCGCATTTCCTCCAAAGTTCTTATCCTGTCCATTTCCAATCATCGAAGCCTCATCAACAATATAAATTGTTTGACTTGCCTTATTTTTTTGAAGTTCAAAAGATAGGCTTCCCGCCTTCACTTTCGGATAATAAATATGTTTATGAATGGTAGATGCTTTCTTACCAGTATAAGAACTAATCACTTTAGCAGCACGACCTGTAGGGGCTAAAAGAACCGTTTTCCGATTGAATTTCGGTAAAGATTTTATCATAGCCTTAATCAGGGAAGTTTTTCCCGTACCAGCATAGCCCTTCATCACAAAAATCTGATGAGGGTCATTATCCAACAAAAAGCCTGCTACTTCCTTAATCAATCGTATTTGATCGGCTGTAGCTTGATGTGGAAAATGATGCAATAACTGCCCTTGCAGTTCCGTTATTTTTAATCCAGAAGCCAAGGCTCCAAAGGTAGGCATTGTAGGCTTCCAAAAAAAGCAGGATTAATGTAAAAAAAATGTACATTTGCGCTACATAAACAGATTATAAAAAAGATGAATAAAAGTATTAGTATCGGGCTTTGGGTGCTCGTAATTGTATTGGGCTATGCTCTATACGCTACAATCATGAACCCAATACACTTCAATCAAGAGAAGAAAAAAAGGTATACTGATATTATCGAGAACTTAAAAGACATCCGTAAAGCGCAAATCGCCTATAAAGAACTTAACAAATATTACGCTTCTAGTTTCGATGAATTAATTCCTTTAATCGACACAGGTGTATTTACCATTGTTCAGCGTCGCGACGAAGAGCTGAAGTACTACAACAAAGTATACCGAGAACACCAATTAAAAGACACTACCTATATCGATACATTAGGTTTTGCGAGCATTCGCGATTCACTATTTGGTGCTAACTATACATTAGAAGATATCAGATATATTCCTCACGGAGAAGGTGAAGAGTTCAACTTAAACGCTGGGAAAATCAAACGTGGAACGCTAACAGTACAAGTTTTTGAAGCGAGAGCTCCAAAAGAAAAAATGTTGGTAGGAATGGACAAGGATTTAATCAAAAATGCTTCGAAAGACCTCGTTGTTGGTTCTATGACCTCTGCAAAAATTAACGGTAACTGGGAGTAAGATAAAAGCTACTCTTAGTCATATCGACCCACATTTAGAGCTGAGCCAAACGGCTCTATGTCATTTATCCATCCAGATTCATCTGGGTGGATTTTCTTTTGTTATGCTCAACAAAAAGGTACAGCAATATATTGCTCTTGAGCATTACGACATCCAAGCTTGTCTGAACTACCAAGACTTAGCCGAGAAGCTAGATGCTATTATTGCCTCACAAGAATTGCTGCAAGAAGACTTTGCTTCGGTATCCGTAAGCATGATGAATTCTTTAAATACCTTAATTCCTAAGGCACTCTTTAAAGAAGAAAACGCACGCGACATTCTAGGCTTCAATCAAGCACTTCTAAAGAACGAAGACGAAAGTCACGATTGGCTTGCTTCTATTCAGGCCTATAATAGTTATGTAATTCCTAAAGAATTGCAAAGATGCTTCATCAAACATTTTCCGAATCTTTCGTGGATTCACGACAGCAGCATTTTCATTGAAAGCTTGATGCGTCAGTACAAACTTCAAGAAGGGAAAAAGATTTACTTATCTATTCAAGACAAGCATTTTGACTTGGCAGTTTTAGACGGGAAACAATTGAGTTTTTATAACAGCTTTCATTTTAAAGCTCCCGAAGATTTAATTTACTACCTACTTTTTACCTGCGAACAATTAGGCCTTAATCCCGATAAAATCCCCCTGATTATTGCAGGTGAATTAGAAAAGGAATCAAATATCTACGAACTCATTTATCGCTACATTCGGAATGTGAGCTTTATTGACCGCAACCCTAACTACCAATACAGCTTCGTTTTCGACGAGTTGAAAGCTCACTATTATTACAAACTGTTGAATCAGCACTTATGCGTATCATAAGCGGAACCCATAAAAGTAAAAGAATTACTGCTCCCAGAAACTTGCCTGTTCGTCCTACGACCGACATGGCCAAGGAGAGCCTATTTAACATTCTTAACAACTCGTATTATTTTGATGAAATTCGCGTACTCGATTTGTTTTGTGGTACTGGAAATATCTCTTACGAGTTTGCTTCGAGAGGATCTGAAAAAATTGTCAGTATCGACAATCACTTCAACTGTGTTCGATTTGTACAGCAAACCGCTAAAGAATTAGGATTCGATGCAATTACAGCACTTCAATCTGATGTTTTTGAATTCTTAGCTAAACACAGCCAAGAGTACGATGTGATTTTTGCAGATCCACCTTATCAATTGGAAAATATTGAGCAATTATCGGAATTGATTTTTAAGAATAAGCTATTAAGCGCCGAAGGAACCCTCATCATTGAACATTCTAAAGAAACGGATCTTTCAGAAATGCTATATTTCGTTCAAACTCGTCGCTATGGAAATGTGAATTTTAGCTTTTTCGAGCAGGATGACAATGATGAATCAATCTTTACTGATGAGTGACCATTAAACCTGTAAAGGAAATGGCACATACTAAAACACCATTATACTTTGCACTTAACACCTTGTTCTATATACTTTGTACCTTATACCCGCAATTAACCATATAACTGAATGAAGCGAATCGCACTTTTCCCTGGATCTTTCGACCCAATTACCAAAGGTCACGAAGATATCGTTCGTAGAGCATTACCTTTATACGATGAGATTATTGTGGCATTGGGCGCCAACTCATCCAAAAAGTACATGTACGGCCTTGAGAAACGCATGGAGTGGATTGAGAATACTTTTGCCGACTGCGACAAGATAAAAGTGATTTTTTACGAAGGCTTAACTATTGAATGCTGTAAAGAACAAGGGGCTCAATTTATTTTGAGAGGCCTTCGAAATTCCAATGACTACGAATACGAAAAGAGTATCGCAATGATGAACCAGTCCATGGCGCCAAACATTGAAACGGTTTATTTGAACACGCGTCCAGAATGCTCCGCAATTTCATCAACAATTATTAGAGACATTATCAAAAACCAAGGTGATGCAAAACCTTTTCTCGCTTCAGGAGTTCAGCTATAGAAGTATAAGTATCTAGGGCACATTCAACGTGCTTTTCTTTATCGGCCCAAATCACTTCGATAATCCCTTCTTCAATTTGAGGTTTTAAATTTTGCTCATCGGCGCAAATCATCGCATACCAATAGGTCTTTTTAAGAACCTTTACTCCTTTCATTTTATAGGTGTGATACGTAACACCTAAAAGCTCTCCTCTAGCTACTCCATGAAGAGCACATTCCTCTTCCACTTCACGAACAGCAGTTTCTTCAACAAGCTCACCTTCTTCTACTTTACCCTTTGGTAAATCCCATTTATCATTACGCTTAATCCAAAGTACATCACCTTGCGAGTTTAACACAACACCACCAGCAGCTTCAATGAATTCATAACGCGAAGAAAAATCTTGCCACATCAAATTCAGGTCCTCACCTTGTAAGACAAGCCTTTCACAAAGTCCATTTTCAAGTTTATTTATGGCTCTAGTCATACAAGAACTGCACGAATAAGTCTCAATTTCAACACTTTCGGCAGTGTCAAAAGAGCCTTCAGAAGTCTCTATAATTAATGCTTTATCGTTTATAAAAATTCTATACATTTGCATCATGATTTTAGACAAGAATACAGCGAAGAAAACCGCCGAATTTCTATTGCAAATTAAAGCAATAAAATTACAACCAAGCAATCCTTTTACTTGGGCTTCGGGATGGACATCTCCAATCTACTGCGATAACCGTATTACACTTTCACACCACGCAACGCGTACTTACATTCGCGAGCAACTTGCTAATGCCGTTGTTGAGCGTTTTGGTAAGCCCGATGTAATAGCCGGTGTTGCCACTGGAGCCATTGCTCATGGTATATTAGTAGCTCAAGAATTGGGACTTCCTTTTGTTTACGTTCGTCCTGAGCCTAAAAAACACGGTCGCAAAAACCAAATTGAAGGCTTTGTAGAACGCGGTCAAAACGTAGTGGTTATCGAAGATTTAATTAGCACAGGTGGGAGTTCTTTAAAAGCGGTTCAAGCACTCGAAGAAGTGGGATGTACGGTTAAGGGTATGGCTGCTATCTTTACTTATGGCTTCGACCTTTCTGCCGAAAATTTCAAAAATGCCAAGTGTGATTTGGTGACTTTGAGCGATTACGACAATCTTATTGAACAAGCAATGGACACAGGCTATGTGTCGGATGAAGAAATTGATGCCTTGAAGAAATGGCGGGAAGCACCCGACCAATGGCAAGGTATATTATAATTTAAAACGGTTCGAAAGAGCCGTTTTTTTTTGCTTATATATTTGATGACTGAGCATAGATGTTATTAATGAAGCTCGTGATTTTCAACTTTTTGATTCGTTTTTTCGAATCTACCTGATGTAGGCAGGCAAGGGGGGAAATAAACATAAAAAAATCAGGTGCGAAAGCAGACTAACAGAATAATTAAAAACCATTATCTACAATGACTAAACGCAATGTTACTTTTAGACTTAATAAAATTTAGCACTTTTAAAGGTATCTATCTCTTTCAATCTCCGCAAACGCATAGCCGAACATTTTTCAAAAAAGTTGGATTTGAACTCAATAGAGCAAGCAAAAAAACGTGTTTCTATACGTGTTTTAAGCAAAACCTTCGGCTTTACTCCTATGAACACCTTCCTTAAAGGAAGGGAAATGGATTTAACTTTTTTGTGTTAAGTTTGCTATCCATATTTTTAAATCATCTAAAGTTCCGATTTGAGACTAAGCATCTTCATTTTATCATTTGTTTTTTTGCAAGGGAGTATCTGCGCTCAAAACCTTGACTCGCTGTTAGTTGAGCTTGAATCTAATATGGGTAATCATAAGGTTTATGACTTACAAAAAGAAAAACGCATAGAAAGCTTAGTTGAAAAAAGTAACAAAACAGATGATCTAAAAGAGGTATATAAGCTTTATGATGAGATTTACCAAGAGTATGAGTTTTACAATTTCGATAATGCACTTAAATACATTGAAGAAAATATACAAATAGCAGAAAGACTTAATAATGATCTATTATTAAATCAGGCAAAAATTAAAATGGGACTGCTTTTAGTTGGCTCTGGTCGATTCAAAGAGTCTATTGACGTTTTAAACGAGATAGACCGTAATTCTCTTTCAGAATCATTAATTAACAATTATTTCATTGCTCACAAAGAAGCTTATGCAGGTTTGGGATATAAAACTGCTGTTAAAAGAAGTCAGTTAAATTATTCTCAACTATATACAGCATATCAAGATTCATTATACGCTCGGTTAAAGCCAAACACAGAAGAAGCTTTAAGACTCAAAGAAAAGCAGTACAGGGATAGCCATAATATAGAAATGGCATTAAAGATTAATACGCATAGGCTGGAAAATGCCGATGTGGCTTCAAGAGAGTACGCATTAGTTACGTTTGAGAGAGCTTTATTGTATGAATGGAGTGACGAATTTGCAAAACAAAAACAGTATTTAATTCTTTCAGCGATATCCGATATTCAAGCCTCTGTCAAGGATAATGCCTCGATGGGTATATTAGCAATGATATTGTTTGCAGAGGGAGATGTTGACAGAGCACATCGATATATAACTTTTTCTTACGATGATGCTAAGTTTTATAATTCTCAAATACGTTTTGTTTTTATAGCTAATAGTATGCCTTTAATTACAAAAGCTTATGAGCAGAAAAATGCAAAACAGAAAAGTAAACTTCAGGGTTCACTAATTTTTATAAGTATTCTGGCGAGCTTATTATTATTAGCAATATACTTAATTCGCAAACAAGTTAAGAAAGTTTCTATTGCAAGAAATAAATTGAAAACGGCAAATGAGAAACTCAAAGATTTTAATATTAAACTAAATAAGTCCAATGAAGATCTAAAGGAATTATATATAGAGCTTTCAAAAGTTGATAAAATTAAGGTGCATTATATAGGAACTTTTTTAAATCTCTATTCTGAATATATTTCCAAATTAGATGTGTACAGAAAATTGGTTCGAAAATATGTGAATGCAAACCAAACGAACGCCCTGCTGAAACTGTCTGAATCGAAAAAGTTTGTAGATGAAGAACTACAAATATTCAACAAAAACTTTGACCGTTCATTTTTACATATTTATCCAAATTTTGTATCAGAAGTAAACAAGCTGTTAAAACCGAAAAAACAAATTGAACAATCAGATAAAACCACTCTAAATACTGAATTACGAATCCTCGCACTCATTAAATTAGGTATTACAAACAGCTCAAGAATTGCAAAGATCTTAAGATATTCTGTGAATACAATATACAATTACAGAGCCGCAATTAATAAATCTTCAATTGACAAAGAAAATTTTGAAAAGACGATAAAAAACGTCTAACAGATATATTTTCTGTTAAAATATCTACATATATTATTATCAAAACACCCTTCTTTAGCCCAATAAATTGATTTAAAACCCACTGATTATATTTAAGCTATTTTTTACAAAGTGCTGATAATTAACTTTTTATAGCTGATTAATTATTCGTGAAATCCACTTTTCACAATCTTCCTATTGTTATTGAAGCCATATCGAAGTAATTTGCAATGGGGTATTTATAGTGATAATCCTACTTCGTTAACTGGTAACCTTGTTAATGGAGTAGGATTAAAATCACTTAATAAAAACTCACAAACAGAACCAGTCTACAGTCATTCTAAAAAAGTAAAAAATGATTAAAAATTTAATAGGCCCTTCTGCTTTACTAATGTCTCTAAATTGTAAACAAAGTCTCCATATGTATCAATTAAAAAGAATGAAATTAATCCTCATCACACTATTACTGATCGGGTTTTCCGGCATCGCTCAAAACCCTCTTGAGCAAGTCATCCAGGAGAAAATAGACAACATGTC
>Ga0207966_1000702_pt1 | contig 18917 bp, 22 predicted proteins | sample Knorr_S23_td_NAD_FD_185611 | JGI IMG/M metagenome (GOLD analysis project Ga0207966, IMG submission 185611) | Marine microbial communities from Southern Atlantic Ocean transect - Knorr_S23_td_NADW_ad_2500m_LV_B (SPAdes) (version 2) | ecosystem: Environmental > Aquatic > Marine > Oceanic | place...
AGGGTCACGGCCCCACCGAGGAATCGAAGACCGTGGCGCAGTTAGGACTGTTCCCTTCCACTCAGGCGGAGTCCGCAGCCCCCAACGGCAACGGTCACAGCGCCAGCCCCGTCGCGACCGGCATCCGGTGCCCCAAATGCTCCGGTTCGCTGATCCCGCAGGAGGGATGCCTGAGTTGTCTGGATTGCGGCTACTCCAAGTGCGAGTAATTTCGCAACCGATGTAGCAAACACGGGCCGCCAACACTTGATTTTATGAATCAGATGTTGGCGGTCCGATCTTATTTACGAGTCAGGAGGTCTCATACGATACGAATAGAATCACTGAAATACATGCTTATGGTCCAGGACATGGACCGCGCCGTGGCCTTCTATCGTGACGTTGTTGGACTGAAGGTCAATTCGCAGTCTCCTATGTGGAGCGAACTTACCCACGGGGACGCCGTCGTCGCCCTCCACGGCGGAGGCAACGGCGATTTCAACCCGACCGGATTGAGCGTTCAGGTGTCGGACGTCGAATCCGCCTGCGCCGAAATCGAAACAGAAGGTAATGATTCTCGCATTCATGGATCTAAATGATGAAGAAGGTCGGATTATGGCACATATGCAGATAGAACGCATATCCGCCGCCATCCGTGATCACAATCTCGTCGGGTTGCTCAGGGCGATATGAACTGCCCTTCGCTTTGAATGGATAAACCCTGACAACCTGATTCCTGATACCGATACCTCGCTGCCACCTACCCGTCCCCCTCCCGTCGAGGTATAATGGACTGAGCCTGACGACCTGCCGCCAGCAGCTTGAATCAGCGCCTAATTCCACAACGGAGCGAACACCCCATGTCCGATAAACCACTGGTCGCCATCACTATGGGCGACGCCGCCGGCATCGGCGCCGAAGTCACCGCCAAAGCATTGCAGGACCCGTGGGTCTATGAAAAGTGCCGCCCCTTCGTGGTCGGTAGCGTCGCCGCTATGGATGACGCCCTGCGGCTCATCAACGCAACGGGCGGTACCCGTCTGGCGCACGATGTCGATGAGGTTCGGGGCGAGCATGGCACCATCGACGTGCTGGACCTTGAGAATCTTGATTTCAATGCGCTGGAGTACGGCAAAATATCGCCAGTTGCGGGTCAGGCGTCGGTGGAATGGATACTGAGGGCCGGGGAATTAGCGGCATCAGGCCAAGTCCAGGCCATCGCAACCGCGCCCATCAACAAAGAGGCTTGCGCGCTGGCCGGCCACGAAGATATCGGGCATATGGAGATTTTCCAGAGCCAGACCGGCTCCAAAAACGTCGCGACGATGCTCATGGCTCGACAGCTTCGCACCGTCCATCTGACCACCCACCGATCTCTGAGAATCGCTTGCGACTACGTGACCAAGGAAAACGTGCTAGCAAAGATCGCCCTCACAGACGAGACGTTCAAGCAGTGGGGGTTTGAGACTCCCCGCATAGGCGTCTCTGCCCTCAACCCACATTCCAGTGACGGCGGTCTCCTAGGTGATGAGGAAGCAAAACAGATCACTCCAGCGGTTGAGGAAGCCAGAGCAATGGGCATCGACGCCACCGGACCTGTCCCCGCGGACACGGTGTTTGTTCAGGCCATAGACGGCAAGTACGATGCAGTTATTGCCATGTACCACGACCAGGGCCACATCCCCATCAAGGTCTTTGATTGGGCGAGGAGCGTGAGCGTGAACCTCGGCCTGCCTTTCATTCGGACTTCGGTTGACCACGGCACCGCGTTCGACATCGCAGGCAAAGGGATCGCCGACGCCACAAGCATGCTGGAGTCCATCCGCGTGGCCGTCTCCATCGCCAGCGACAACCGGTTGCCACCGGTCTAATAGAACTTCACTGACACCTGACAGCCTTTTCCAAAGGACAGCAAATGCAAATCGCGTTCATCGGCGGCGGAGTCATGGCCGAGGCCATTATTGGGGGCATAATCGAGTCCAAGATAGCCAACGCTCAGGACGTCCACGTCGGTGAGCCTGTGGAGGCCCGACGCGCCCATCTTGAGAACACATACGGACTCACCGCCCACGCCAACAATCGAGACGCCCTGGAAGACGCAGGCCTGAGCGTGCTGGCCGTCAAGCCTCAGAGCCTGCCTTACGTTCTGCCCGATCTCAAGGGTAAACTCTCCAAAGATAACGCGCTGCTGTCCATCGTCGCCGGCGCAACCATGAAGACGCTGACCGACGGACTTGACCACAAGGCCGTAATCCGAGTCATGCCCAACACTCCAGCGCAGATCGGAGCGGGCATGAGCGTGTGGACCGCCGCCCCTGAAGTGCCTGAGGACAAGCGCGCCACTACCAAACAGATTCTCGGCACTCTGGGCGAAGAGCTCTACGCCGACGATGAAAAGCTCATCGACATGGCGACCGCGCTCTCCGCGAGCGGCCCAGCTTACGTGTTTTTGTTCATCGAGGCGCTGATCGACGCCGGAGTGTATCTCGGCATGGCAAGGGATGTGGCTCGACAGTTGGCTCTCCAGACCGTCCTGGGAAGCGCCCAGTTGGTGAAAGAGACCGGAAGCCATCCGGCAGTGTTAAAGGACATGGTGACCTCTCCGGGAGGCACCACGATAGAGGCGGTTAGAGCCTTTGAGGACGGCGGGTTCCGGGCTACGATATTCAGCGCGGTGAACGCCGCATACGAGAAGTCGAAGGCATTGGGAGGCTGACGGGTGGAAGCATATCTGGTCCAGTTCGTTACTATTCTGAGCACTGTGCTCTACATTGCGCTCTTGATCCGCGTTTTTAGTTCGTGGTTCAACGTCGGGCCAACCAGCCCATTGTTTCCGATTCTCAACATCGTCTATCAGGTTACAGAGCCGATCCTGGCTCCAATCCGCCGTGTGCTGCCTAAGTTGGGGATGCTGGACTTGTCGCCAATGGTCGCCCTGCTCCTGCTGACGTTCATACGATCCGCGTTCGTGAGAATCATTACAGGGTAGCAAGCCAACATCGCTTTAGATGAACAAAGGCCTCGCGACTTCATCAACGAAATTCCCAGCCAAAACTTCGTAGCCTTTGGCGTCTGGATGCAGTTCGTCGGGCAGCATGTCCGCATATTCAGCGCCAAATAGTTTCAAGCCATCGACATAGTGAATGTTGGCATCTCCCTGAGCCTTGAGCAGTCCAACTGCCTCCGTAACCTCCTCGCGCATGTCCGACAGGCTGAACCCCAGCGAATTACGGGTTGTCTCCTTGGGCGGCGAGAATATCGGCGAGATCACGACGAAGGGCGTGTCAGGATGTTTCTCCCTTACAATCGACACGAATCCGATTATCGCGGGCTTGAACGTGCGAATGTTCAGGCTCTGCGAGCCCTGAATGTTGATCCCCACCTTCATCGACAAATAGTCCGCAGGTAGGTCTCTAATCATTCGAGCAAGCATCGGTTCCAGATGGCAATTTCCTCCGTAACCGAGACACGTCAGGTTGAAGCCGCGGTCTCTTGCTACAATCGCAGGCCAGGTCATGCTGGGGCTTGCAGCGGCCCTGCAGTGCGTGATTGAGCTTCCGTAAGTCACCCATTTGGGTCGATCATCCTCGTAGGGAAGCAGGCTGGCGCCGTCCTCAATCTCCAGCGAACTCAACATCGTTTTCCCATGTTGGGGCAACCACATCTCAATCAGGTGTTGGCCGGCTGGCAAACTGGTGACGCTGAGGTTCTTACTGCCATCAGCAGAGAGGGACGCAAATAGCTGGCCGTCGCAATAAAAGTCTACAAATTGCGGGTCGTCGGATTCCACCGTCATCGAAGCAGTGAGCGAAGACGTGTCGGTTAGAAACGACACTCGCACCCCGGCTGGCATGACGGCTCGCTCTTGCAGCGCCTCCGGCGGGTATAGGGCCAATTTCTCGAAAGGCAAACGCCATGGAACAACCCCTTCATCTGTGACGTTCTGCGAAATCGCGCCTTGCCATGTCAGTCGCGGGTCGTCAGGTCGAATCAGGATGGACATCTTAACTCCCTGTCATGACGGCGCCGGGCCGCCAACTAGCAAACTAATCCGAGGAAAGTTTCTCGATAACTTGCTTCGTCGTCGCGCCCTCTACCCTCACTGATTTGTTTCGCGCAGTGTGCCCTCGCACGATCTGAATGTCGCGTTTCGGAACGCCTATCAGCTTCGAGAGCAGCGTTATCACAGCATCGTTGGCTTTTCCACGTTCCGGGGCCGCAGTGACTCGGACCTTGAACAGGCCATCGTCGCCAATCTCAATCGAGTTACGCTTCGCCTTCGGGACGACTCTTATCTGCAAGTCCATAGCAGGCTGAATATCCTAAGCGTGGGCAAGGACGCCGCCGTCAATGAATATCGTCTGACCGGTCACGAAGTCGCAGGCGTCGGACGCGAGGTAGACCAGAAGTGATGCGAGATCGTTGGGGTGGCCTTTGCGCCTGGACGGAATGTAGCGCACAAGGAGTTCCTTCTGGCTCTCTTCGGTCTGTTCTTCCGGCGTTATCCAGCCGGCGCCTATTGAGTTGACGCGTATGCCTTCCCGGCCCCATTCAAGGGCCAGCGAAGAGGTCAACTGGTGGATGGCTCCCTGGGCGGCGCACGCAGCCACGGAGTTCCACAATCCTCGGACCGACAGCGCGGAACCGATATTCACGATTCGACCGCTCTTTTGTTCCAACATCACATTTCCAACCGCCTGACAGCACAGGAACATCGACTTCACATTGAAGTCCATCAATGTGTCCCACTCGCATTCTTCTACCTTCTCGAAACGCTTCCCGAACTCGGCGCGGGCGTTGTTAACAAGAATGTCTAATTTCCCTAGCTCCAAGACAGCCGTGCTGACCATTGAGTTCACGCTCTCGGCATCTCGAACGTTGGTCGTGATAGCTACGGATTTTCGGCCTAGCTTCTTTACTGCTGACACCGCGTCGGTCATGTCGGAGTTCTCGGAGCCTGCCACAGCGACGTCTGCTCCAGCTTCAGCCAAGGCGGAAGCCAGATGCGGAGTCCAGCCGCGTCGGTCAGCGGTTATAATTGCTGTTTTTCCTGTTAGGTCCCATTCCTGGGGGATAGCCATTCGATACCCTCTCTTGTTGATGTCGCTCTCCGTAAGCATGAAGGAGAGAAAATGTTTCGAATTTGGTAGCCCGATCTCTCAGGTCTAAATCTCCAGCGGAATTTCCGGCGCGTAGCCTGTAGGAGCCACTCCGCCGGCCAGACCTCCGCCGTCGATGGCGAACGCCTCGCCGTTCATGTAGTCCGACCCGGGTGATGCTAGGAAAACGGCAACGGCCCCCAGTTCCGAAGGACGGCCCACACGCCCAATGGGGATAAAATCACCCCGAGGCAGGGTGATGTTGGACTCGTCGGTTCCGGTGGTGGGCAGGAACCCAGGGACGATGCATGTGCTGGTAATGCCGTGCCTGCTAAGGCTGGTCGCCAGTGTCCGAGTTAGCTGGACTATGCCGCCCTTGCCCACAGCGTACATATAATTGTCCCGCCCCCCTCTGTATCCGAACCCGGAAGACACGTTGATAATCTTGCCCTGACCACGCTCGACCATGTGCTTGGCGATGGCGCGGGAGCAAAAAAACGCGCTGGACATGTTGGTGTCGATGCCGATTCGCCAGTCCTCATCTGAGATATCCCAGATGGCCTCGGCGCCCTTGCCTCGAACGATGCCCGCGTTGTTCAACAGAACGTCCACCTTGCCGTACTCGTCCAGAGCGCGTTCCATCAGCGCGGCGACTTGCGACGCGTCGGTGACGTCGGTGGACACGGTGATAGCCCGGCGACCCATATCACGCGCAGCCTGTGCCACTTCATCTATGGGCCCGATACGTCGAGACGCGATAACCAGGTCTGCTCCTGCGGAGGCCATAGCCAGAGTCATTTCACGGCCCAGGCCGGTTCCGCCTCCGGTGATGACGATGGTTTTGCCTTCCAGAGAGAGTTTTTCCTCCAGCATCGGTCCTCCTAAAAAAATTTGTAAATTACGGATTGAAGCCGCCGTCAGCCAAAAAATGGTCTTTGCGGCCAATCGTTCTTGAGTTCTTTGAAGCTGGGCGCATTATACCTGGAGGGTTACTTCTCCCGCCACAACCTTGATAGACGAGCCGTCAGGCTTTTTCAAAATCAGGTTGCCCTGGTCGTCCACGGATTGAGCGACACCCTCGATCACCTCATCTTTCCATCGAACCTGGATCAGCCTGCCAAGGGTTTCCATCCTGCCAGCCCAAAGCTTAGTGAGTGACTTTCCAGTCTTGATGTCGCTGTAGTATTCGTCGAGATGTTGCAGTACAGCGCATAGCGCGTCTGCTCTGTCGAAGCGGCGTCCGGTCTCGTCGAAGAAACTGGTCGCGACCTCCTCGATCTCTGGATAGCCCCTGGGGTCGAGGTTAACGTTCAGTCCGATACCTAGCACAGCGTGAACAACCTCTCCGCCTTTCACTTCAGTTTCCATGAGGATTCCGGAGAGTTTTTTGCCGCCGATCCGAACGTCGTTGGGCCATTTTATTTCTGGTGACCGCCCGGTCAGATCACAAAAGGCGTCACACACGGCCAGCGCCGCCGCCATGTTGATGAACGGGAGTTGAGAAATCTCTGGTCGGAACAGCGTCGAGAAAGCAAGGTTTACGCCGACCGGAGAAATCCACTGGCGGTCGAACCTGCCCCTGCCCTTGGTTTGATCTTCGGCGACGACGACAATACCTTCCGATGCGCCCGCTTCGGCCAGCCGCCGTGCTTCATCCATCGTAGATGGAAGGGACTGGTGGTGGTAGAGTTTGTGTCCGATGACCTGTGGTGAAAGCCTCCGTTCTACGTCAAGAACGTCCAATTCGGTCATCGTGCATTCACCATCAAATTCCCCGTGAAATAATCACTCAACAGACAGTTCGACAAGACAGCTGTTCCGCACCCATTCCTCGACATCCATGTTCTGAGATTGCCGGAATGCCGAAGCCGCGTTCAATCGGGTTAGAACATCTCGACGCTCTGACTCGTCGAGTATCGGTCGGACAGTGGCGGCCAGGTCGGCTTTCACCTCGCCCTTCAGGTGCAACGTAATTTTCGGAGTTTCCAGCATGTTAGCGTACCAACTTCGACGACCAGGAGACGCGGTCTGAATCAATCGATCTTCAAGGTTGTGCGCCCAAATTTCGATACGGCGGGGTTGGCCGGTTTTGCGGCCAATGGTGGTTATGTCCACCACCATGTCGATGGTAAGCGCTTCTCTCACTACGGGACCAAGGTTTTGCATGTTTCTGCCTTAAATCTATTAGAATAACCGGTCTTGTCGTCAATCGCCCGTCGAGGCGTCTGCGACCTCTGAGGTCACAGTCGCAGCATATTGAGCCCGTCCTGCGCCTCGCGATCGCCACCACACGAACGCCGCGCCCATCAACATCGCCAGACCAAACAATCGGAACGTTATTGTGTAGTCCAGCCAGTGAATGAGTCCGCCAGCGATGACCGGGCCTGCCACCTTCCCCGCATTTTTCATCGTTCCGACAAGACCTATGCCGGTTGCGATGTTCCCTTCTTTGATCTGAGCGGACACCATCGCGATAGTCGATGGAAACACAAACGCCTGCGCCACGCCCATCGTCACAGCCACGGACATAAGCGAGACGGTGTTGCTGGCTATCGGCAGCAATGGAACTGAGATCGCGATGGTGACCATCCCAATCGATATTGCGAAGAAATACCCGAACCTGTCTCCGAAGCGGCCTCCGACCGGGTTGACAATGATGTGGGCAACTTCTTGCACTGCAAAGAATGTCCCTACGACCGCTACGTTGAATCCTGCCGCCAGCGCGTAAATGGGCAGGAACGCCTTGGTAGCGTAAAGCGCCATGAAGGTCCCAGCCTCCATACCACCGGCCAACAACACCGCTCCGTTGCGGCCTCCCGCCCATAGGGCCTCCACCGCGTCCTTCAGAATAGGCGCTCGCTTCTTCGTCGACCCGGAGTGAGTTTCAGGCAGAAGCAAAACTGGAATGAATGCAACACTGCTCATTAGGCCAACAACAGTAAACACCCACCTTGGATCCATGCTCAATAACATCAACCCCCCAATAACTGGCCCAACGATGTATCCGGCGCTGCGAGCGTTGCTGAACCAAGCCAGACGCTCTGCGCGTCCCTCACTCGACAACTCGGCTACGTAAGCTAACGTCACTGGCCCATAGATCGCGGTTGCGAGGCCATGAATCATTCGAATGGCGAACAATGCTTCAGTCGTGCTCACGAACTGGTACATGAAAGGCATGACGACGAAGAAGGTAGTGCCTACGATCAGCCATACTTTGCGCCCCCAACGGTCCGACAAGAATCCGAAGAAGGGTTTTAGCATCATCCCAGTGAGGGTTGAGACAGAAACGATGAACCCTAGCAGCGCAGGCCCCGCGCCTAGAGACGCGGCGAATATCGGCAACAGAGGGATTTTGCCCATTTGATACGCCGACCGAACTATAAATTCCGCCAACGTTATGTACACAAAAGGCTTAGATCGGAACATATTCCCTTGACTCCTGACCAACAGTCGGATTCTCTCACAGGTCTCTGTCGCCTTCAAGCCAACAAACATAATGGCCGCCAACCAGCACACTTCGGTTGACGGACGGACTCAAGTAGGGCATTGACCTTGATTCCATCGCAAAATACGATAAACGACGTCAGGCTTGCGGGGCCTTGGGTCTTTGCCGTGACCGCCGACTGAGCGTTTCGGCATTCGGCGGTCAACAACAAATATCATTAGATTCGACACACCCGAACACAACAAAAAATAGGACATACCGACAGGAGGAGCCTGGGCGAGTCCGAGACGGACTTGCGATCAATTTTGTCCGGCCAAAGCATCGAGGCTTTTGGGCGAAACGCGCTTCCGGTTCACCGGCGTCCTGAATGCCGACCGGTCAGAAATTCTCCCGAGGAGGCGCCAAATGACTGTCGTCAGATTAGTAAGCACATTCCCCAAGTTGGAAAAGTACGCCGAAGTGCGTTCAAATCTGGAAGAAAGAGCCAGATCGACGCCAAGAAAGAGCCTCTCTTCAGAATATCGTCGGTGAGATACCGGTGTTAGTTACCACAATGGTTTTCAACTCCCTGGAAGATTACGAAAAAGACCGGACAGACCCTGTGATATAGGAACACCGCGAGAACATAACCGGGTTGATGAGTCAAGCGACCACAGTCAGGCTTTTGAGCCCGATAGTGCCCCCCGCCCAGTCGATAGACTCGGGCGCAAGTCATACACAACAGGTGATTCCGTTTCCAACCCCTCTGGGACAGGATGCACTACGTGGCATACTTGAAGAATTTGCGAAGGAGCAGCGGGCACATGTCAGGCCCAGATTTAGACTGGCTCAGACCATATTCGGACATGAGGGCCCTGCATTTATCATGTGGGACAGCTACGAATCAGTGTCCGAACTAGAGGCCGTTTCGCAACAGAGGGTCGAAAGCGCTAGCGCTTTGAGAGCAAAAACTGTCGCTCATCTGGAAAGGCCGTCGATTCAACGCATTCGAGAAATCATCGTTCCGGCAGGCAATTAATCCATAACCAACGTGGAATCTAATCGCCACTCCCTAGCAGAGAGATAGATCACTGGAGTCAGGTGGTGAATGCCTGCCAGCACACGCACTCAGCGGGTTTCATGTTGCCTTCAGTTTACTCAATCTAGACCGAACAGAATCTGGCGAATGAAGCGATCAGACATCGCTGAATAACCCCATTGGCGGGCGGGTCGAAATGATCGATTCATCCGCCGTGGTATCCCGTGCCCATAATGAATAATGAGACTCCCGAAATGAATACGCACAATCCCCGCACTTGCGTGCAACTTTCGAGAATGGGTAGAATGATGAATCACAAATAAGAAATCATCTCTTATGTCAGGACTATCTACGATGGAAGCCTCAGAACTGGTAAAGCTGGAACCCAATCCTAGAATCGACAATTTCACCCCCGGCGACACGGTGCGAGTGGGCATTCGAGTCACTGAGGGCGCTCGCACCCGCACACAGGTCTTCGAAGGCGTGGTGATACGCAATCGCGGCTCTGGCCCTGGCGCGTCCTTCACTGTCCGCCGAGTCAGCTACGAGATCGGGGTCGAGCGAACCTTCCTCACACATTCCCCGGCAGTCGAGTATGTAGAGAGGACGCGGCGCGGCCTCGTCAAGCAGGCCCGACTGTACTATCTGCGCGGCAGGTCCGGTCGAGGCGCCCGCATCAAGGAAGACCGCAGAAACAGGTAGCCTTCCAATCCGGCCACCGACTAGACCGACACAGAGAACGGAGGTCTTCGGCCAGATGAAGTTCGCCGAGGTAGCGGTCGATGCCCCAGCAGGCCATGGCCGCACCTTCAGCTATTCGATACCTGACCATCTCGATATTGTTCAGGGCCAATCTGTCAAAGTTCCCTTCGGCCCTCGGACGCTTCAAGGCATCGTCTTTGCGGTTGTCGATGCGCCTCAGGTTGAAGAAACCCGCGACATCGCTGACACTCTCAGCGCCGGCGCGCTTCTGGAATCTCATCAGCTTTCCCTGGCTCGATGGATCAGCGAATACTACCTCAGTTCGCTGTTTGAATCAGCCGCTCTCATGCTCCCCCCCGGAGGTCGTTTTCGCCCTCGCACGTTCTACTCTTTGAGTCCCGACGTTGACGATGTGGCTGAGGCCGCAAACTCTCCACATCAGCAACGGTTTTTGGAATATATCCAACGTCACGAGGTGGTTGACGCCGGGAGGCTCGACCGCGCTCTCGGCCCCAACTCCCGCAGCATGGCGGCTCGATTGGTCGAACGCGGATTGCTGGAGAGCAAAGTCCGAAGCTCCAGCAGGCAGATGACCCACAAGCTGGTGGAACACATCGCTCTGAACCCCGAAATGCTGGAAGAAATTGGGGTGTGGATGAAAAATGCTCCCCGACGATCCGCAAGGCAGGCCACGCTGGTTGATGCTCTCTTGGAGGCAGACGCTCCACTGCCTGCAACTGAAACTCGAAAAGAGTTCGGCGCTCACAATGTCGCCAGATTAAGAGAGCGGCAGTGGCTGACCATTACCCAGCAGCGAACCGACCGCGACCCGTTGGCTGGCCAGATGTTCGCTCCCGAATCTGCCGTCGGCCTTACGTCCCAACAGCAGTCCGTCACCGATGCCGTTTGCGCCGGCTTGGATCATCCAGATGAAGCGCCGCGAACGTTTCTGGTTCAGGGAGTCACAGGCTCCGGCAAGACTGAAATATACCTGGCGGCTGTCGAGCGATGCCTGGAGCTTGGCCGGCGGGCCATCGTCATGGTGCCGGAAATCGCCCTCACACAGCAAACTATTGAACGTTTCGCCTCCCGCTTCCCAAATCGAGTCGCTGTGTTGCATAGCGGGCTGTCGGCTGGCGAGAGGTTCGACCAGTGGTGGAAGACCCGTGAAGGAGACTACGACATCGTAGTCGGCTCCCGAAGCGCCATCTTCGCGCCGATGCCGAATCTGGGCCTGGTTGTTGTGGACGAAGAACACGAGTGGACGTACAAACAACAAGACTCCAACCCTCGATACCATGCCAGGGACGTTGCCAACAAACTGGCCGAGTTAACAGGAGCGAAAGTTCTATTGGGCAGCGCGTCGCCGGACGTATCGTCCTATCACCGGAGTCTGGCAAAGCAGTACGGCCTGCTCATCCTGCCCGACCGGCTGACCGTATCCAAGAACGGGAAGCCGACGCCCGCTCCGCTGGCGGATGTTGACATCGTCGACATGCGACAGGAACTCAAAGAGGGCAACCGCGATATGTTCAGCCGTCAACTTGACGCCGAGATGGAGGCTTGTCTAGACGCTGGTAATCAGATGATTCTCTTCCTGAACCGTCGAGGCACTGCGTCGCAGTTGCAATGCCGTAGTTGTGGTCACCAGATGCGTTGCGCGAAGTGCGACATCGCCCTCACCTATCACCGACGGGCGGGCCGCCTCATTTGCCACTACTGCGGGACACGACATCGAATCCCTGAGCGATGCCCCCAGTGCCTCGGATACCGGCTCAGCTACTACGGCATCGGCACCCAGAGCGTCGCCGAAGCCCTGGAACAGAGGTTCCCGGACACTACTGTTCTGAGGTGGGACCGAGACGCCACGCGCAACATCGCGGATTACCGGGAGCTTATCGAAAAATTCAGAACGGGCGAGGGTCAGGCGTTGGTCGGCACTCAGATGATCGCCAAGGGCCTGCATTTCCCATCGGTCACCCTGGTAGGCGTCGTCCTCGCGGATGTTGGACTCAGCATCCCGGACTACCGAGCCGGTGAGCGCGCGTTTCAGCTATTGTGCCAGGTGGCAGGCCGAGCGGGTCGAGGCGAACGACCCGGCAGAGTCGTTATTCAGACATACCAGCCTGACAACTACGCCATTCAAGCCTCAGCCGCTCAGGACTACCAAAGCTTCTACAACAAAGAGATGGCATACCGTCGAGAGAGAGGCAATCCGCCGTTCAATAAGCTGATTCGCTTACTTCACACTCACATCAATCAGGCAACCTGCGAGCATGAAGCGCGCGCCGTCGCCAGAACTATGGCTGATGAACGAGATGCGCGAGGCATCGGAAGCATCGAGATTTTGGGACCGGTTCCGGCATATCCGGCTCGTTTGCGGGGCAGATACCGCTGGCACATCGTCCTCAGAGGCCCGGAGCCTCGCGCGCTGTTGGACCACGTGGCCCTTCCACGAGATTGGCAAGTGGACATCGATCCAGTTTCGCTAACCTGAAATGAAACGGGTGCGGCGACGAATCGAGACCCGCATTTAACGAACATCTAACGAGACAACAATTCTGACGGCCGCTTGGTGAGAATCGCTTCGGCCTCCTCGATTATTCGACGGAGGATGGCACCCGCAGGCTCAATCGACGACAGCAGCCCCAAGGCGTTTCCAGCCCGCGCAGGAACGACGCTAATATCCCTTGCCTCAGTGCCAGCCGCAATTTGTTGTTGAATATCAGCGCGGTTGCGGACGACCTCGGCATCTCGTTCATGCCACTGTTGGGTAAATTCGTTGCTCAAAACTCTGTCGCGGACATCCAATGGAAACGCCGAGTCTGCCGTGAATATCCCTGATGATGCTCCCGACATTCGACCGTCAAGAACGTTCCTATTTTTGCCTGAAATCCTTGACATCTGAGAAACGTTCGTTTAACGTACGACTTCTAAGGGGTTTTAGAATGATTCTAATTTGATAGAACTTTCACATTCTCCTTCAACCAGATAACCCAATTCAGGAGCCAACAATTTGGCGACAGGCTCAGATATCCAACAGCGGCTCGAAGAGATGCGCGCAGCGCTCGTCAAACGCGGCGTCGCTATCACGCCCAAGCGGGCCAAGGTGCTGGAAATCCTGGCAACCAGTGACGACCATCCCAACGTCGGAGACCTGCACGCAGAGGTCCAGCGATGGCATCCCTCTACCAGCCTTGCCACCGTCTATAACACCATAGAACTTCTGAAAGAGACAGGGCAGGTCTTGGAATTGGAGTTCTCTGCGGCCGCCAACAGGTACGACGGGCGCAGGCCAGACTCCCACCCTCACCTGGTTTGCCTGGAGTGCCAGCGCATCGACGATCTGGAAGTCCCAGAACCTGAGGGCATTTTTGAGGCTATCGGCGCTGAAACAGGGTACGAAGTGGTTCGGCAGCGACTAGACTACTACGGCATCTGCCCGAACTGCCAGAAAAAACGAGAATCGCGGCTGTCCGGCCAAGCTGGATTCGTCGCGTTGAACGACCGAGCTAATTATTGAAGGCAACAAGTCAGAATCCTCGAAAGGAGGAATGAGATGGCCAGCAGAGAAGATATTGCATTGATGTCACACCTGATGCGTCGGGCAGGATTTGGCGCGTCCAGGGATGAGATTGAGCAGATGTGCGAACAGGGCTACGAGGTGACAGTCGAACAGCTTCTGAACCCTACGGGACCGCCAGTGGATGAGTATGATCTGTACAGGCACCATCCCATAACGGAAGTCCCCGGCGGCGCGGCGGCGCCCGGTCAGGCTGCGTGGCTCTACTTCATGGCCACAACCCAGCGACCGCTAGAAGAGAAGATGACGCTGTTCTGGCACCATGTGTTCGCCACGGGCAACGCCAAAGTGGATAACTGCTTCCATATAATGGACCAAATCGCCATGTTCCGCAGTCAGGGCATGGGCAGCTACCGAGACCTGCTCAAGGGTTTGGCAGCCGACCCGGCGATGATATTCTGGTTGGACAACAACGAGAATCACAAGCACGCGCCCAACGAGAACTGGGGCCGAGAGCTTCTTGAACTGTTCTCCCTGGGCGTCGGAAACTACACCGAAAAGGACGTTTTCGAGTGCTCTCGCGCGTTCACAGGCTGGACTCTTGACGCCAAGATGCCCCGGTATCCTTATGGCCGCTTCCCGTGGAAGTTCGTGTTCCGCCCCGAGGATCACGACTACAGCGAGAAGACGTTCCTCGGCCAAACCGGCAACTTCAACGGCGAGGACATCATCGAAATCGTCCTGCAACAGGAAGCTTGCTCAAAATTCATCGCTCGACACCTGTACAATTTCTTTGTGGCCGACGAGCCGCAGGTTCCGGCATGGAACATTGAGGAACCTCGGAACCCCGAGGCTGTCGAAATGATGGCTAAGATTCTGGTCGAAAACGACTACGAGATCAAACCTGTCCTACGAGCGATGTTCAACTCAGACTTCTTCAAAGAGGCCCTGAACCAGAAGGTCAAAAGCCCTGTCGAGGTCGTGATTGGAACTTTGCGTGGCACAGGCGACCTGACCGGCTCCGATCCCAAGTTGGAAGCCCTGGGCAAAGAGCCTGGATACCTGGGACAGGACATCCTGGACCCGCCTAGTGTCGAAGGTTGGCACACCGGGCGCGAATGGATCAACAGCGGCTCACTGGTGAAACGAGTAAACTTCGTTTCGGACCGAGTCAGCGACACCAGCCTCCCTGGAGTCCAGAGGATGGTCGAACACGTCGGCAACAACGGCGCGACGATGTCCGCCGAAGAGTTGGTCGACCGATGCCTGGACATCATGGGACCTGTGGAGGTCTCCGACCTCACCAAGCACGAGCTGGTTTCCAACGTTGAGAGCGGCGGAAAGATCGAGTTGGGCGGGGAGTCCTTCTCGCAGCGCACATCGGAAACCTTCGCGCTGATCGCGGCGACCCGCGAGTTCCAGTTCGGTTAAGCCGGCAACCACATAGTCAAAACGAATCGCAATCTAGAGCAAACTAGCAACAGATAGGAGAAAAGAGACATGGCCGGAAATGGCAAGCCTCCTGTCCTGGTCATCCTTCAGTTGACCGGCGGAAACGACTACTTCAACACCCTGATTCCCTACAACGATGGAAACTACTATGACATGCGTCCCAGCTTGCAGGTCCCCCAGGACCGGGTTCTCAAGCTGGATGACACTTTGGGCATGCACCCCGCTATGGGCCCTATGAAGGAAATCTACGACTCGGGCGATATGGCGATAATTCATGGCATCGGATATGCCAACTCACCGAGGTCTCACTTCCGATCAATGGACATCTGGCACACCTGTGAGCCAGACACCGTGGGCACCGAAGGCTGGCTGGGCCGCGCTCTTCGAGAGATCGACCCCAATGGCGAGAACCCTGTGACTGGCGTCAACGTCGACCAGGCGCTTCCCAGGGCGCTGGTGGCCCCCGGAGTGTCCGTAGCCTCTGTCGCGGACCTGTCCACCTATGGCCTGCTGACCAGCATTGAGCAGGAAGACCAGCGAAACCAAATGCTCCAACGCTTTGCCAACATGTACGGCCCCGCGGTCGGCACAGGCCAGGTAATGGAGTATCTCGGCCAGACAGGTTTGGACGCACTCAAGGGCGCGGACATCCTGAAAGTGGCTCCTGACCAGTACAGTTCAAGCGTTGAGTACGGGTCCAGTCCCATCGCCAAGAAGTTGAAAGACATCGCTCAGATTCACACCGCCGATGTTGGAACCCGCGTCTTTTACACCAGCCACGGCTCCTTCGACACCCACGCTGCCCAGGCCGCGCTCCACGCAGGCCTGTGGACCGAGGTGTCCGAGGCGGTTGCCGATTTCTGGGACGACCTCCGCGAGCATGATGCCGACCAAAACGTGATAATGTTCATGTTCTCCGAATTTGGCAGGCGTGTCCGAGACAATGGCTCCGGAACAGACCACGGCGCCGCGGGCGCCGCCTTTGCCATAGGCCCAAGCATAAAGGGCGGCATGTACAGTGAATACCCGCAGACCCGGCCCGAGGCGCTGGAGCAAGGCGACCTGGTTCCCAATCAAGACTACCGGGGCGTTTACTCCACGATCCTTGAGGACTGGCTACACTTGGAAGCCGCTCCCATCGTAAACGGCCAGTTTGAAGCGCCAGCGTTCATCGGCGCTTAATAAAACCGCAATCAGAAACCAGCTAAATCGAGAACGATTCGGATGCCTAGGTCATGCCCACGCACGGCCTGGGCATACGATACATCTCGTGTTGAATTGGACTGACAACTCAGTCAAGGCGTCGCATTCGCAGAAGCGGAGCATGCCTTTTTGGGACCGAGATTCGAATAACCAGCAATGTGGGGTACTGACATGCTGACAACTACAGTGGCAGGAAGAACCTGGAATTTTAAGAAAGCAGTCGGCCGCAATGCGGCGGCCGGCAACGGATTCACCCAGCCTTACGACGTGGCCCTGGGGCCGGAGGGCGTGATATACGTCCTGAGTCGTGGCGCTGAAGGCGCGGGCGGCGTCGTCGCTCCCAACAAGCGCATCGGCAAGGTGACGATGGACGATCAATTTCTCGGAGACTTCGGCCATTCCGAATTCACATGGCCGGTGGCGTTGGCTGTGGACTCGGAAGGCAACCTTTTCTGCTCCGACGAGCATCTTAACACCATCGCCAGCTATAACGAGGATGGGGAGCGAATCGGCGAGTGGGGCGAGGCAGGCTCCGACGAGGGGCAACTGAACGGCCCAAACGGAATCGCGTTCGACGCCGACGACAATCTCTACGTGGTGGACTCTGGGAATGGCCGAGTGCAAAAGTTCACGAAAGATGGCAGTTTCCTGGCGACCTTCGGTTCCGCAGGCTCCGACGAAGGGCAGTTTGACAAGCCCTGGGGAATCACCGTTGACTCCAGTGGAGATCTGTTCGTTGCAGACTGGGGCAATGACCGAGTGCAGAAGTTCTCAGCCGGAGGCACGCACCTGATGACCTTTGGATCCGCCGCCGGAGGCGAGTTGAACCATCCGTCATCCGTGGCTGTCGACTCTGAGGGCGACGTGTACGTTGCGGATTGGGGCAACAAGCGAATTCAGATCTACGAGCCGGACGGAAACGTCATCACGTCATTGCACGGCGACGCCGTGGAGTTCTCCGCCTGGGCCGCAGAGGTCATAAACGCCAACCCCGACGCTCAAAAGGCCTACCGACGGGTCCAAGACCGCACCCAGATCGGCCTGCTAGACCGACCGGTTGGCATCGCCATTGATGCGGACGACAACCTGATCATCACCGACAGCACCCGTGGCCGTCTCCAGGTTTACACCAAGGAGAAAGACTACATGGACCCGCAATTTAACCTCTAGATTGTAGGTCGATTGGCTCTCAGAAAGCATCAGGGGCAGACGAATTCTCGCCTGCCCCTGTTTTTTGTCATCTTTGGCTCCACCTGTCCACAGCGCGACGGTATCTCTGGCGTCCGAAATGCACGACCCTGGGTTCGACGTCACGCCGGGGAGACCCACCCTGCAATGTGAATCCAGAGGCAATCCAAGTCAAGCCATCAGAAGAGTGTCGACGGCATGATAGGTAATCTCCCCACTTGTCGTCCCTCGGCCCGTTGGTTCCAACCTTCGTGAATTGGAGGTCCCACTGCCCGTTTGAGTAGTCATCCCGAACGCCGATTACGTGGTTCTGCAGGGGGTTCGAAGCACTGTAGAACGGCGTGATTCCCATAGGCCGCCCTCTGCTATTGGGGCAAGCTTCTGGATAGGCAAAGGTCGCGTTCTGGCTCCATATGCCAGGCTCGTAGATCTGAGTCATAGAATCTTCGGTGATCCGAGCAACTTTGACGTACAGATGGGGCCGTTGGCCTCCAGCGTTTGAAGTCCACATGAATCCAAATTCGCCATCGGCCACCCATGCGCCTGTAAATCGGTCGTCTGTCCAAGACAACCAGTTCGTGCCGTCCAGCCCCGCCAGCTGATAGTCGCCAGAGTTCCACTGACTCATATCAACATCACTCGCGGACTGATTCCTGGAATCTTCCGGCCAAGCTCATACTCTGATCCTGTCCGTTTTGCGGCTGTTGCTGGCCGTTGTTGGATACGCTCGGTCCATCAACGACGCCGGTTTGGCCTGCGGTGTCGGCATCTGTGAGGGAGATGTTTCTGATTAGGTCAAGGTCCTCGGGAGAGATGGACTTCACTTCTAATAGTTGCTTGCGCGATTGCTAGTGGGACTCGGAGGTCGACGCTGCGCCTCATCCTTTGGCGGCTCAGCCACTTGGGACTCGGGCGCTTCGTTGGCGACTCTAGACTCGGGTTCGTCGGGGTAAAACACATCCTCGGCCGGGCCAGCCTGTCGCCTTTTTCCGCCGACGTCGCCCTGCCGGGCCTCAAACTCATCCTGAGCCAGCATATCGGAACTTTCTGCGCGAGCGCGAACCCTGTCTGAGTCCGGGTGAATCGCATTTCCGGCGGAGTTATTCTTGACAGTCAAATCGCCCATATCCTGGACGGGCTCGGGTTGCGCGGGCGGCCCAACTAAGTCGTGCTCAGGTTCAGGCTTACCGCGTTCGCTGCCAGGAGAGTGCCAAATATTTGCCTCAGAATTGATCCGATGCTCATATCATTCTCTCAATGTTCACGCCTGTATTTTATGAAACCCTTAAAACCGCCAGACAATCAGTC
>Ga0207966_1000703_pt1 | contig 18903 bp, 16 predicted proteins | sample Knorr_S23_td_NAD_FD_185611 | JGI IMG/M metagenome (GOLD analysis project Ga0207966, IMG submission 185611) | Marine microbial communities from Southern Atlantic Ocean transect - Knorr_S23_td_NADW_ad_2500m_LV_B (SPAdes) (version 2) | ecosystem: Environmental > Aquatic > Marine > Oceanic | place...
CAATCATTATGCGCAATTCTCAGCACTGTCTGAAGGTTTTATTCAAGAAAATCAAAATGATGGGAAGGGAAATAGAATATTGGCTTGGCTGAGTGATTATTATGAGCAGGAGGGGAAATTGAGCCAAGCAATTCCTCATTGGAAGCAGCTAGCAGTGAACTATCAAGCTACGGCTGGTCAAGTGTCGCTCCCGATGGAAAAGCGATTGGAACTCATTATTCGGATAGGTGGGTTGTACAACAAATTAGCTGACTACAAAGAAGCCGAACGTTGGGTGGACCAAGGATTCATGCTGAATGAAAAGGTGGGAGGCGAAGGTCAACGAGGACGAACTCTAAAGCTACTCAAGGAGAAAGGGATTGCTGCTTATGGATTGGGCCAACACAAGCGTGCTCTGGCGGCCAGCTTGAAAGTTTCTTACTTAAACCGTGCTATGCCTGAATCGGAAGCTTATCAGCTTCATCTTCGTATTGCGAATAGTTATCAACAGCTTGGGCGCGTACGCGAGGCTAAGGCCATTTATCGAAAATTGCTTCAGCGGTTACAAAATACTCAGCGGCGTGGTGTAGTTCAGCAGCGGCTCAAAACATTAGAAAATGGATAGAGTGTTTCACGTGAAACAACGCCAACCGGGCCTTCGGTGGACCCGGCTTTCGAAGGACCAGACCTGCGGAGGATTTGACTTGGTTCGGTGCCGACCCTAAATTCCGGCTCATGTTCTTGTCGACAAAAACATACGACGTCATCGTCATCGGCGGCGGCCACGCCGGCAGCGAAGCGGCCGCCGCCGCGGCGCGGCTCGGCGCCCGCACCCTTCTATTGTCCCACCGTATCGAGACCATCGGCGAGATGTCCTGCAACCCGGCCATCGGCGGCCTGGCCAAGGGGCAGCTGGTGCGCGAGGTCGACGCCCTGGATGGCATCATGGGCCGGGCCATCGACAAGGCTGGGATTCAGTTCCGCATCCTCAACCGCTCCAAGGGACCGGCGGTCCAGGGCCCCCGCGCCCAGGCCGACCGCAAGCTTTACAAACGGGCGATCCAGGGCCTGCTCAACGATCAGCCGGGCCTCGACATCCTGGCCGATGCGGTCGAGGACCTGATCCTCGGCGGCGACGGCGCCATCGCCGGGGTCAGGACCGCCGGCGGCGAGGACATCCGCGCCCGCGCCGTCGTCGTCACCACCGGGACCTTCCTGCGCGGCTTGATCCATATCGGCACCGACCAGATTCCGGCCGGCCGCATCGGCGACAAGCCGGCGGTGGAATTGGCCTATACCTTCGAGCGGCTGGGGTTCTCCCTCGGGCGGTTGAAGACCGGCACCCCGCCCCGGCTCGACGGCCGGACCATCGACTGGGGGTCTTTGCAAGAACAACCCAGTGACGATCCACCGGTGCCGTTTTCCTATTTGACCGACCGCATCGAGACGCCGCAGATCTGTTGCCACATCACCGGCACGACCCCGGCCAGCCACGCCCTGATCAAAGAAAACATCCACTTGTCGGCGATATATTCGGGGCAGATCGCCGGCACCGGGCCGCGCTATTGCCCATCTATCGAGGACAAGGTGGTCCGGTTCGGCGGCCGCGAGCGCCACCAGATTTTCCTCGAGCCCGAAGGCCTTGACGACCACACCGTTTATCCCAACGGCATTTCCACGTCGCTGCCGGAGGACGTGCAGAGGAAACTCCTAAAGACCATCCCCGGGCTCGAGAGGGCCCTGATGCTGCGCCCCGGCTATGCCATCGAATATGATTTCGTCGACCCCCGCGAACTGAAGCCCAGCCTTGAGACCCACCGCGCTCGCGGGCTTTATCTGGCTGGGCAGATCAATGGCACCACCGGCTACGAGGAAGCCGCCGCCCAGGGCCTGATGGCGGGGATCAACGCCGCCCTGGCCGCGGCCGCCGAGGAACCGCTGATCCTCGACCGGGCCGACGCCTATATCGGCGTTATGATCGACGACTTGGTGACTTTGGGAACGTCCGAACCCTACCGCATGTTCACGTCCAGGGCCGAATACCGGCTCAAGCTCCGGGCCGACAATGCAGACCAGCGGCTGACGGCGAAGGGCATCGAAATCGGCTGCGTCGGCCGGGAACGGACACGGCGGTTCGGCGAAAAAATGCAGGCCCTGCGAGACGCCGGCGCTGTTCTCGATCGTCTCGTCGCCTCGCCCAGCCGGCTCAAGGCGAAAGGCATCGACATCAACCTCGACGGGATCAAGAGAAGCGCCAAGGCCCTTCTGGCCTACCCGGGAATCGAACTCGACCGCCTGGCCGCCATCTGGCCAGAATTGAGTTGTATACCGCCGGCCATCGCCGAACAGCTGAAGATCGAATCCGGCTATGCCGGATATATCGAGCGCCAGGAAGCGGACATCCGCGCCTTCCGCCGCGACGAGCAGCTTAAGCTTCCTGACGACTTGGACTTCGACGCCATAGGCGGCCTGTCGACGGAAGTGCGGACCAAGCTGGCCGAGGCCCGGCCCGCGACCCTGGGCGCGGCGGCGCGGATCTCCGGCGTCACCCCGGCGGCGCTGACGGTGCTGCTCGGGCACGTGAGGCGCTGCGACGACCGCCTGACGGCCTGACCCGGCGGAAATGTTTCACGTGAAACAGACCAGATTCCTACCCACTTCCGCCGCCGGCCGAGGGTGATGAACGGTTTGAGCCGGCCCCTGACGCCCCGGGGCTTCCAGGAGCTTATGGAAGTTTCCGACGGCGTCCTCGAACGCCTGGAAGCCTATGTGGCGCTGTTGAGGAAATGGCAACCAAAGGTCAACCTGGTCGCCAGCCGCAGCCTCAAGGACGTCTGGCGGCGGCATATTCTTGATTCAGCGCAATTGGGACCGCTGCTTCCGGCGGCCGGCGGAATCGTGGCCGATATCGGCAGCGGGGCCGGTTTCCCCGGAATGGTGCTGGCGATCACCGAAGACCATAACAAAGCGGAAATTCATCTCATCGAAAGCAACGAGCGAAAATGCGCCTTTCTCATGGAGGTCAACAGAATGACCCAAGCCGGGGCGATAATTCACCATTGCCGGGTGGAAAACTTACCCGAGCTGAAAGCCGATGTGGTCACGGTTCGCGGCGTCGCGTCGATGGGGAAACTTTTGTTATACGCGAATCCTATGTTAAAAAAGGGAGGGCAATGTTTATTCCTTAAAGGAAAAAAATGGCGAAAGGAATTGACGGAAACTAAAAAAAATTGGATTATTAAAGAATCACTGATCCCGAGTTTATCCGAACCCTCAGGGATGGTGGTGAAATTGGAAGAAATTGGCCAACGAAATGACTCCTGAAGGACTATCGCCGCCAAAACGCCCAACCCGGACCCTCGCCATCGCCAATCAGAAAGGCGGGGTCGGAAAAACGACGACGACCATCAATCTGGCAACCGCGCTCGCCGCGATCCGGCAAAAGGTCCTGATTATCGACCTCGATCCCCAGGGAAACGCCAGCACCGGCCTCGGCATCCCGCGCCAGGACCGGGAATGCAATTCCTACCACGTCCTGATCCGCGAGGCCAAGGTGATGGAAGCGATCCGCAAAACCGAAATTCCCGGTCTCGATATCGTTCCCTCGGGTATTGACCTGTCGGGGGCGGAAATCGAACTGGTCGGCCTGGAGCGCCGGGAATACTGCCTCAAAGCGACCCTCGAGGACGGAGCCTATGATTATGATTACGTCCTCATCGACTGCCCGCCGGCGCTCGGCCTGCTGACGGTCAATGCCCTGGTCGCGGCCCACGCGGTGCTGGTGCCTTTGCAGTGCGAGTTCTTCGCCCTCGAAGGGATGAGTCAATTGGTCAAAACCATCGAACGGGTCAAGTCCGCCTTTAATCCCGAACTCGATATTCAGGGCATCGTCCTGACCATGCACGACTGCCGCAACAATCTGTCGCAAATGGTTGCCAACGACGTCCGCGACTTCTTCGGCGCCAAGGTTTACAAGACCGTCATCCCCCGCAACGTGCGGGTGTCCGAAGCCCCCTCCCACGGACTCCCGGTGATGGTGTATGATTTGAACTGCGCCGGTTCGCAGGCCTATCTCAGCCTGGCCGGCGAGATCATCCACAGGGAGCGGCGAATCTCAGCCTGATGGCGGAAAACAAGCGTCAAAACCTCGGCCGCGGCCTCAACGCCCTGCTCGGCGAAGAACTCGAAGCCAAAAGCGATTCCGGGCACCTCAAGGATTCCCGGCTGGTGCCCGTAGAGCGCCTCTATCCCGGGCGCTATCAGCCCCGTCACTCCATCGATGAGGAACTGATCGAGGAACTGGCGCAGTCGGTCAGGGAAAACGGGATCATTCAGCCGCTCCTGGTCCGCCGCCATCCGGAACAGAAGGACGCCTTCGAGATCATCGCCGGCGAGAGGCGTTGGCGCGCCGCACAGATGGCCAAGGTGCACGAGGTTCCGGTCATCATCAGGGACCTCAACGACCAGAAATCGCTGGAAATAGGGCTGGTCGAAAACCTTCAGCGCCAGGACCTTTCGCCGCTCGAGGAGGCCGACGGATACCAACGCCTGATGGATGAATTCTCCCACACCCAGGAAGTGCTGGCCAAAACCGTCGGCAAGAGCCGAAGCCATGTCGCCAACATGATCCGCCTGTTGGGCCTGCCCGAGCCGGTCAAGAAGATGCTGGATTCAGAAAACCTTTCCGCTGGCCACGCGCGGGCGCTGCTGAACGCGCCGAACCCCTTGGAAGTCGCCCGCCAGGTGGTGAAAAAAGGCCTCAACGTCCGGCAAACAGAAAGGCTGGTCAAAAAGGAACAGCGCCAAAAGGAGGCGCCGCCCAAACCGGACCACAAAGACGTCGATACCCTGTCCCTGGAACGCGACCTGGCCAATCTACTCGGCCTCAAGGTGGGGATAAAATTCAAGGGCGGCGGCGGGTCGCTGACGGTCCATTACGATTCATTGGAGCAGCTCGACGACATCCTCCTTCGCCTCGGTAAGGGCGGCATTCCGGCAACGGCCCCGGAGAAAGTTACCGACAAGCCCCCTGGAAAACCGAGGCCAAAACTCAAGCTGTCCATTGCCTTAAGCGCCAAGGGGCGGGGAAAGAAAAAGGCCGCCGGTTAAGCCTGGGCCGTCCTAAAGAACAAAAAAAGAAAGCCTGGGGTTTAACGGGTCCGGGCGGCCTGGGCGATCCGGATCAGTGCGCGATGACAACCGGCCTGGGCGGGAAAGCCCGTGGTTTTGCAGTCGATTTCCGCCTCGGTAATCAACTCAAGGGCGTCGGCAAGCCGGTTTTTTTGCCAGTATTTCATCTGCGTTTGGAACTCTGATTTGAACTTGAAAATGACCTGGGGCCTGAGTCCGGCTATGGCCTTGTCGGAAGTCGCGCCGCCGTCAACTAGCCCGAGGGCCATTTGAATCCGTTGCAAATGCCGACCTACGGCGCGAAGAATTCCGATCGGGCTGGTGCCTTCCATTAGCGCCCTTTCAAAGGCCCGGTCGAGGGCCCGGGAGTCGCCGCTGGCTGTGGCATAGGCGATGGAATCAAGGGACATGGCGGAACTGTCACCAATGCACGCTATGACGTCCTCGAGGCCGACGGGATTCGCCCGGCCGTTGCCGCCGTTGCCTCCTCCAATGCCCCTGGCGCTCCCGGCGCCGTCTCTATTCGCCGTGCCGGAAAGGGCGTAAAGGGCAAGTTTTTCCAGTTCGCTGCGGGTCACCCTCCGGTCGCTACCAAGATTTTCGACAAGATAGTCCCGGGCCTCGGCGGTGGGGCTAAGCCCATGGCGGCCTAATGTTTCACGGACAACAGCCTCAAGCCCCATGGCATCGTCTTCGTAACACCCGATGGATACCCCATGGCTGGATTTTTCGAAGAGTTTTCGCAGGGACGACTGGGGACTAAGTGTGCCGGCCTCGACGATGACAAGATTGTCATGCCCGGCGTTGTCAAAAAAAGATTCGAAGATCCGGGAAAGTCCGTCGGTGGCTTCATGAACCCAAATGACACGGCGGCCCCCGGTCATTGAAAGCTGCGCCGCCTCGTCGACAAGGCAAGGGGGGTCGGCCTTGATGTCGGCGCCGGTAAATACCGAGACCCGAAAAGGGTCTGCCGGATCGTCGACGACGTTCAATACCAGTTCTTCGGCCCTTTCGCGTACCAAACCCTGATCGGGGCCGAACAAAAGAACGGCGGCGACCTTGGGGTCGGGTTGGCGAAGAAATTGGTTAATTCGTGAGCCGGAAATCTTCACCGTCGGGATTATTCCTTTTTTTTCGAGTTCTTCTTTGGTGTGCGGACAGTGAGGTGGGCCGCCAAATGGGTGCGGATGGCCAGAGCCAATTCACGAACGGCCCGGGCCCGGGCGTCTTTTTCGGCTATCAGGGTGGCAAAATCGGAATCGAGAATATTGTAACTGACGATGATTGTTTCATTGCCCGATAGAACAGTCTCTCCGCCGGAAATCGGCGAAAGCTGGTAATTGACCCTGAGGGTAAGATTGGCCCGGGTGGCAAAGGCGTTTTTTTGCACACCCAGCGAAGAAATGTTCTCCAAAACCGTTGCCGCCAAGACATAGCGTAGTTTTTTGGGTCTGCCGCCGGGGTTGAGCAGGGACAACAGGTGGTTATGAAGCTGCTGGCCTATCCGGTTACGAATAGGTTTAACCTTAATTGCGGCGAACTCTACCGGCGCATAGGCATCGAAGCTCTTGCCGTAAAGGGGCTGGAAACCACACCCTCCCAGGAAGCCAAAGGCGGCCAAAAGGAAAATTGTTCTAAACGACCACATTGATGATCCGATTGGGCACGATAATAACCTTGCGAATCGGTTTCCCGGCAATCGCCGCCGATACGTTTTCCAAGGCCAGAGCCGCCGTTTCAGCCGTTTGGTCGTCGCTGTCCTTGGGCAAATCCAGTGTTCCCCGCAATTTTCCGTTCACCTGAACGGCGACGGTGACGTTTTTCTCGACAAGCTGATCCGCTTCGGCTTCGGGCCACGGCGTATCTGCCAGTAGCGTTTGGTGGCCAAGACTATGCCATAATTCTTCCGCCAGGTGGGGCATCATGGGCCCGATTAAATAAACGGCGGTCTCCAGGCCTTGACGCATCACCCAATCGGCGCCCTCTTCTTCGGGGCTTAAATCCTCGAGTTCATTCGTCAGTTCGCGGATTCGCGCCACCGCCCTGTTGAAGTGAAATTTATCCAAATCGTCGGAAACCGCAACGATCGTCCTGTGGATGATCTTGAGAACCGCCTGCGAATGCTCTCCAAGGGCGTCCGGTCTTGTAACCTCGATAGCCGCCAAGAAAGTTCCGGGGGGGGCCGGGGCCTGATTAACCATGCGCCATAACCGGTTCACGTACCGCCAGGCGCCTTCGATGCCGGCCTCCGTCCAATCCAAGTCGCGGTCGGGCGGGCTGTCCGACAGCATGAAAAGGCGCGCCGTATCGGCCCCATAGGTTTCGATGATGGATTCCGGATCGACGACGTTTTTGCGCGACTTGCTCATTTTTTCCGATCGCCCGACCGTAACGGCGGAGCCGCCTTGGGCGCCTTCAAGAGCGCGGGCGGATTTGTCGCCGGTTATTTCGACCTCGTCGGGATAAAGCCATTTGCCGTTTTCGTCCCGATAGGTTTCGTGGCAGACCATTCCCTGCGTCAAAAGCCCCTCGAAAGGTTCTTTGATGCCTAAGTATCCGCACTGTTTCAGGGCCCGGGTAAAAAACCGGGAATAGAGGAGATGCAGAACCGCGTGTTCGATGCCGCCGATATATTGATCGACGGGCAACCAGTAATCGGCGGCCTCGCGGGTAAAGGCGGTATCGGCGTGGGGGGAGCAGAACCTGGCGAAATACCAGGATGATTCAAAAAAAGTATCGAAGGTATCGGTTTCCCTGCGGGCCGGTTTGCCGCAGGCCGGACAGCCGGCGTCTTTCCAGGTCGGGTGGTTGTCCAGCGGGTTGCCCGACGCGTCCAAGTCCGCGTCTTCGGGCAAAACGACCGGCAGGTCGCCCTCGGGCACCGGGACAATGCCGCAATCGACGCAATGGATCACCGGAATCGGGCAACCCCAATAACGTTGCCGCGATATGCCCCAGTCGCGAAGCCGGTAATTGACCCCCCGACGACCGGCGTCGGCGGCATCCAACCTCTCGATGATGGCTGACTTCGCTTCCTCGACGCCAAGCCCGTCGAGAAACGCCGAATTGATCAACACCCCGTCGTCGGTGAAGGCTTCGTCCCCGATGACGAAACTTTCGGCGTCGGTTTCCTGGGGCGCGACGACGGGAATGACGTCAAGGCCGTATTTACGGGCGAACTCCAGATCACGCTGATCGTGGGCCGGGCAGCCGAAAATGGCGCCGGTTCCGTATTCCATGAGGACGAAATTGGCCACGTACAGGGGAAGCGTCCTTTTGTCATCGAAGGGATGACGAACCTGGATACCGGTGTCGTAACCGACTTTTTCCGCCGTTTCGATGGCCGCCTCGCTGGTTCCGGCGCTGCCGCATTCGGTAATGAACGCCCGAAGATTGGCGTCATCCTCCGACAGGTCCTGGGAAAGCGGGTGGTTTGCGGCGATAGCGCAAAACGAGGCGCCGAAAATGGTATCTGGACGGGTGGTGAAGACTTCCAACCGACCACCCTGGCCTCCGTTCCGTCCGTCGAAATCGAAAAACATATAGGCGCCATCGGACCGGCCGATCCATTTTTCCTGCATCAGGCGAACCCGGCCGGGCCAACGATCCAGCGTTTCGAGGTCTTGAAGGAGCTCTTCGGAGAACGCCGTGATATTCATAAACCATTGTGATAAAAAACGATTTTCCACATTGGCGCCGGACCTCCAACCCTTGCCATCGATGACCTGCTCATTGGCGAGCACGGTGTTTTCCACCGGATCCCAGTTGACCCAGGATTCCTTGCGGTAAACCAGTCCCTGTTCAAGGAAATCCAGAAACATCTTCTGTTCTTGGCGGTAGTAGTCCGGATCGCAAGTGGCGATTTCGCGCGACCAGTCATAGGAAAGACCCATGGCCTTGAGCTGCTTTCGCATGGTGGCGATGTTCTGTTCCGTCCACGGGGCGGGATGGACCTTGTTTTCCCTGGCCGCGTTTTCCGCCGGCAGCCCAAAAGCGTCCCAGCCCATGGGGTGCAGCACATTGAAACCCCGGGCGCGCTTGTAGCGGGCGAGCACATCGCCCAAGGTGTAATTGCGCACGTGCCCCATATGAATGCGCCCCGAGGGATAGGGAAACATCTCAAGCACGTAGTATTTCGGTTTGTCTGCGTCTTCGCTGACGGCGAAGCATCCCCGGTCTTCCCAGACCGACTGCCATTTCGCTTCCGCTTGCTTGAAATTGTACCTGGACATTTTGATTGGCTGGCCCGGCTGGTTGAAAGCGCCCTAGTGGATAGAATCTATCATAGGGACCCCATACGACGGCTCTCCATATTCTTCGGAGTGGCCGTCCGGTTCCGTATCACCTCATATTATGACTTGGAAAATAGACGTTAAGTTATTTTTGTAAGGTTTGATTCCGCAATTGCCGTGCCCGGAACAAAATGGCGTCTTCGATCTTGATTCTGGTTTCCTCAGGGACCCCGGCATCCTTCCAGGCCCCGCGGCGGTCCTGTACCTGCCGGAAAACGGCCACCCGGACGCCGTCGGCCCTAAGCGCGCGGCCAAGGATATAGACATTGAGCTTGAAGCGTTCGCTCGGGGCCTCCGTCGAGGAGTGCCAATCGGTGATAATCACGCCGCCGAAGGGATCCGCGGAATTAACGGGCATGAACGAAATAGTATCCAACGACGCCCGCCACAGGTAACTGTTGACCCCCAACGCCCCCCCGGTGTTTTTGGGTTCGCTGTCGCCGAATAAATTAAGACCGCCCTCCCCAAAAATGGTTTTTCTTTTGGAGTAATCGATATCCTCGGTTTCCAACTCCTCGAGACCACCGGCGGAGCCCTCGAAATCCTCTTTGGTGATTTCTTCGGAAGCGCAGGCCGACAGCAACAGGCCGCCGATACACAATGAACCGGCCAGGCTCAGTCGAGAAAGGGTTTCGGCAATTCGTTTCATCTTCAAACCATTGTCCTTTTCGGACGGCGTTCCTCTTTCGGATGTCATTAATTATAATATATTCGGTCCCGCATCCATACCTGGTTCATATAATTAGATAAATCTGCTGCTAAGCGATATCGAGAAATCCGCTGATTCCGGCGAAACCCCGGGTACCCGAGTCCTTAAAACGGCGTAGGTTTACGGGGCTTACGCCGCCCAGGGCATAGACCGGGATCGGGCTTTGCCGGCACCAGACGGAAAACCGCAAAGTCCCGAGCGGGCGTGTTTGCGGATGCGATTCGGTCGGAAACACCGGCGCCAGCAAGACCGCATCGGCCCCCGCCCGCTCGGCCCGGTAGAGCGCCCCCGGTGAATGGGCCGCCGCCGTCACCAGCCAATCCGGCCGCCGCCATAATCGCCATACCCCTGGCCCCCGGGTGGCCAGGGCCTCCGGCAGGTGCAGGCCGTCGGCCCCGACCTTGAGGGCAAGCCGGGCGTCGGCGGCGATCAGGACCTTAACGCCGTGCTTTCTGGCCGCCGCCGTAAGCCGAATCGCCAATTTCTCCCGGTCCGGCGCTCCGTAATGGCGGAAGATGACGGCGCTGTTGGCGGGCAGGCCGCCGATGAGCGGAACCGGGTCCGCCAATCGCTTCTCATCGGTCATCAATATGGTGTCGGGTAGACCGTCTGGAGGCAAATTGAGCCTGCCCATCGAGTCTGTTACCCTCATTGACCGCCGCCTCGATGGCGCCGGCGCAATCTTTCAACCACGCGGCCGCTTAAATGACTCAGGAAACCGATATCCGGAAAAACCTTTCGGCCATCGGAGCCCGCATGGCCGGGGCCGCCGAGGCCGCCGGACGCGCCCCGGATTCTATTATCCTGGTGGCGATTTCCAAGGCCCATCCGGCATCGGCGGCCCACCAAGCGCTGATCGCCGGCCACCGGGTGTTTGGTGAAAACAGGGTCCAGGAGGCCGAAGAAAAATGGCCGGCCCTGAAAGACGAATTTCCCAATGCCGTGTTGCATCTTGTCGGCGCCTTGCAGCGAAATAAGGTGCACCGTGCCGTTGCCCTCTGCGATGTCATTCAAACCATCGACCGCCCGAAGCTTGCCCGCGCGCTCGCCGATGAAATAAGCAAAAGCGGCCGCCGGCCTCAATGCTTCATTCAGGTCAACACCGGCGAGGAACCCCAAAAAGGCGGCATCCTGCCCGAAACCGCCGATTCCTTCATCGCCGAATGCCAGGACATTCTCGGCCCGGCGCTCCGGGGCCTGATGTGCATCCCGCCCCTTGACCAGGAACCCTCGCTTCATTTCGCGTTGTTGGGGGAAATCGCCGCCCGCAACGGCTTGCAGGAATTGAGCATGGGCATGAGCGGAGACTTCGAGACAGCAATCCGCCTCGGCGCAACCCATGTCCGGGTCGGTACCGGCGTTTTCGGGGGAAAGGCCTTCTAACGTGGCGAAGGCGGCCGAAGGGTAACGGTGAGCTTTGCCGTTTCGTCGCATGGCTCCAGCAGCACCAACAGATCCTCAAGTCCGAGAGCGACGCACCCTTCCGTCGGCCGATAATCGGGTTGGGCGACATGCAGGAATATGGCGCTGCCGAGGCCGGACCTGACCGGATCGTCGTTGTAACCGAGCTCGACGATGACGTCGTAAACGTGGTCCTGACGCCAAAGGGTTTCGTAGCTGCCCGAAAAAGGAAGCGAGATCAGGCGATTATATGAATCCTCTCGAGGATCGTCGCACCAGCCGTCGTCGGGGCCCAACGCCCGGACTTCGAGCCCCGTCTTCGGGGCCTGCATCCGGTCCGCCCGGTACATGACCCGGCGCAGCGGAAAACAACCCAGGGGTGTCACCCCGTCACCTTCTTTTTTATCGCCGCCGATGCCGCCGCGGCCAAGGGCGCAGCGCATCGCGTTTGCGTTCCAGGACAAGTGTCCGGGGGGCCAGACCAAGATCTCCATGGCGGCGATTATAACGGTTTTGGAGGCTGGATAACTGAAAGCTATCGCATCATATCAATGGCGACGGGACGCTCTTGGCCGGTAAGGTTGGCGCTGTTCTGGTATTTCCCGTAGGCCGTCAACATGGTCCCGGAAAACCAACCGCCTAACGGCGCCACGGCCCCCGGGGGCGTTTCGAGGGGCGCATCGGGGGGCCTAACGGGCGCCGCCCCGGTTTTTCTGGTTTCGTTGGCCGGCAGTCGCGGGCCATAGGCGGAAGCCGCGAACAAGGCGGCTCTTTGCCGGGATTCGCGGATGGTGATGGTGGCTTCGGTGGTCTTCTTGACGCCGCCCGCCTTCAGGTCCTGCCTTAGGGCCGCCAGGGCATTGATACCGACCACTGGGCCGTCGAGGGCGATGGGCCGGGCGAACGATGAAGTGGCCGGGGCGTCCGGGGCTGACTGGACGGGCGCATAGGGGGAAACCCCCTGCCAACCGGACGCCGGCGCTTCCGGCGCCAGGGCGCCGGTGGTCACCGGCTTGGGTGCGGCGGCCTTTTCACGGGCGGGGAGGGCGCCTTCGATACTTTCAGTTTCGCCTGCAGGCATAAACCGGCCCCCGCCAACGGCGGAATGGCGAAAAGCGACTTCTGACCTTGCCCAGGCGGTCACCGGGTCTATGGCTCCGGGGGCTCCGGGGGGCTGGAATGCCGGTGACGTTTCAGGCTGGACAAAACCGGCCCGGGCGCCGATGTCGGCGACGACCTTTTCCTTGGCCGGTTCGGCGCCGGGTGCGTCCGGTTCCTCGTTTTCGAAAAAGGACATCACGTGTTCGCCCATATCTCTGCCGGTGGCGTCGTCGACCAGCACATTGGCGAGCGAAACGACCGTCCCAACGGGCCCAAGGAAAAGCGTGCCGCCGAGGACGCGCGATCCCGGATCGAAGGTGTCACCGGTCAATTCCCGGTACAGGGTTCCGATGACCGGAAAGTGTTGAAGGGGATTGATGATGTCCAGGAAGTCGAGGAACGTAAACCCGTCGTTGCCGAAAAGTTTAAAACCTTCATCGTCATCGACGTCGCCGGCGTTGGGGGCTTCCTTTTCGGGGGCGGCGGTAGACGCCACCGCCAATTCCGTTGTGGTGCGCCACGGGGTGGCGCTTTCAATGATCGAATCCATGATTTTTTCCCGTTCTTGTGTTTCTCTAGGCAACGCAATTGCCGTGCCAGAACGGTAATATTTTTAAATCAATAGGTTAGAGGCGAATTTTAAGTCCCAAAACGGGCGTTCCCGGCAATAAATACCGTGGAATTCGGGCCCCGGATGAGACGAATGAAAGGGGCCGAGGGAAGCCGGGGGAGGCCGAGGGGGTTAGAGCGCTAGAACACGTGGCCGCCACGGGCGGCCTTGGTGCGGAGATAGGTTTCGTTGTGCTTGTTGGAGGGAAAAGCGTGTGCCACCCGTTCCTCGACGACGATGCCGCAATTGGCGAGCGCGGAGACCTTGCCCGGGTTGTTGGTCATCAAACGCACCCGGTCGAAGCCTAGCAAATGCAGGATTCGGGCAGCCGGCAGATAAACCCGCTCGTCGGCATCGAATCCCAGTTGCTCGTTGGCGTCCATGGTGTCGAACCCGCGGTCCTGAAGCTCGTATGCCCGGAGTTTGTTGACCAGGCCGATGCCACGGCCTTCCTGCGCCAGGTACAAAAGGACTCCGGTACCGTCGGCGGTAATTTCCTTGACCGCGCCTTGAAGCTGATCACCGCAGTCGCACCGGAGACTCCCCAACAGGTCGCCGGTGAAACATTCCGAATGCAACCGGGTCAAGACCGGCGCCTCCTTGTCGGGCTCGCCGATAACGATCGCCAGATGCTCCAAACCGCCGTCCAGGGGCCTGAACGCAATGATCCTGGTCTGTTGCGCGCCAGGCAGGGGCACACGGGCGGAACTGACGGCACGAAGGGTCCTGGCCGCGGTGCCGTCGTATTGAAAGATGTCGCCGGCGTCGACCAACAGAAAATCATGACGCGCGGTCCAGGCCGCCAAATCATCCGCCGTGGGGTCGGCGATTTCCGCCGTCACCGCCGACGGCAACAGCCGGGCCAATTTCATCAAAGCTACGGCGGCGCTTTCGCAGTCATAGGTCGGCGTTTCCTTGACGGTGACGGTCAGGGCCTTCTTGACCTCTTCAGGCAGGGGATTTTCGGATAGCGGATCGGCGATATTTTGGATCAGGTCCGCCGACAAACGGTCGCCGGCGGCCAGGGTAACCACCTTTCCCACCGTTTCGGCGAGCCCCAAAACCGCGGCGCGACGGGCGGTGATAGCCAGGATGGGCTGCTGGTGGCTGACCAGACGAAGGTCGAGCAAGGTTTCGGGAGTGATACCCTCGGCGGCCTGAACCAAGACCGCGACGCCGCCGCCGACGACAACGAAACGCCCGCGCCTCAGTTCCGAAACGGCGCGGTCGACGGCGAGCAGGGAAGCCGGCTCCCTAGAGGCGGGCATCGAAATCAGCTCGAAGGGATTTTCGTTCATGACCTTATAATATCGACATTTTTTCCGTTCACAGGAGGTTTACCAACCGTGAATACCCGGCGTTCATATACTATCTTATGCTAATAAGATGTATCTTTCTCATACGAGCGGAAAAAATAAAACAGTTGATGGGAAAACCATGACCGCCGGCAAACGAATCCTCATTGTTGATGACGACACGACCCTCCTCGAAATGCTGGGCCAGCAGTTGCAATTGCATGAGGAGTTTTCGACCACCGGTGCCAAGTCCGCTACCGAGGCCCTGGAACTGGCGAAAGAGGATTATTTCGACGTCATCATCCTTGATGTCGGGCTGCCCGACATGGATGGCCGCGAAGTTTGCCGCCTGATACGCCACAACGGCGTGACGTCGCCGATTATCATGCTCACGGGCGCCGATACGGATGCCGATACCATCCTCGGCCTCGATGCCGGGGCCAACGACTACATCACCAAGCCGTTTCGTCTGGGGGTCCTGCTGGCCCGGTTGCGGGCCCACATCCGCCAGCACGAACGCAGCGATGACGCGGTCTTCTCCATCGGCCCCTATACCTTCCAGCCGGCGAACAAGCTGCTCGTCGACAGCGATGACGACAACAAGAAGGTGCGCCTGACGGACAAGGAAACGGCGATCCTCAAATACCTTTACCGGGCCGGTGACAAGGTCGTCAGCCGTGACACGCTTCTCGATGAGGTTTGGGGCTACAATGCCGGCGTCACCACCCATACCCTGGAAACGCACGTCTACCGCTTGCGCCAGAAGATCGAGGCCGAACCGTCCGAGGCCAAAATCCTGATCACCGAACCCGGCGGATACCGGCTGGTTCCCTAAAATTCCCCAATAAGAAAAGCGCCCGGTAAGGGGGGCAACCGGGCGCTTTAGGCCCCATCTCGGGGCCGCGGTATAGCGGGGAACCATCCCTGGGGGGCTGGCCTCGGTTCGGGTGCGGCCGGCTCGTTAAATAATATATAAGGTTGGCGCGGCGCCGAATCCAGCCCCCCTGTAGACCCCCGGGGAAAAACGAGGTCCGCTAGGGGTTATTGGACCTTCAAAGCCTCATTGGGGGGTTCGACGTGAAAGAGTTTCGGGCTCAAAGGCAGGCCGAACCGGGGGCCGAGCAGGGAAACGTTGGTGACGATGCCCTGGGCGTCGGTGACCCTCCATTTCTTCAAACCCAACGGTTTGTCGCTGAAAATAAGGGTCAAATTACCCTCCAGCGGATCGCTTTCCTTGATCACCGTCAGCCTCATGACTCCCGGTCCCTTTTCGAACTGGGTGACGATTAGCCCGCCGGTGGTAAAAGAGATGGTTTCGCGAAGAAGGATGGAGGCCTGGGTCGATTCCAGGTCGAAATAGCTGACCTGTTCCAGCTCCTTGTCGAAATAGGCGAGGTTGACGCCATCGGAAACGATCACCACGGGTTTCGGGTCGTCGTATTCGAGGCGCATTTTTCCAGGCTTGGAAAAATACAGGTCGCCCTCGGAATACTCACCGTCGGATGAAACCTGAAGAAACCGGGCTTCCAAGGTCCGGATCCGGTTCAGGTACGCCTCGATGCGCGCAATATTGGCCCTGTCGGCCTGGCTCAGGCTGGCCAGGCCCTGGGCCTGAGAGGGGAACGGGACCAGGACCAGGGCAATAAGCAAAATCCCGAATACCACCCCGAATACGACAAGGCTCCGGGGGTCACCGGGGGCGCCCCCCGACAATATTAACGGGGACACCCGGTGGCCCCGGCGACGCCTTGCGTTCGGCAAAACCGGGTTCCGGTGCGGGAGTTTAGTCATCACAGGGCCGTTGTACCCAAGAGGGGCCAAGGCGTAAAGCGGAGAAAAAGCCCCAGCGCAAAGCGCGGAAGAAGAAAGGATTCGAAGGGCAGGCCGGTCTTTTAGGCGCCGTGATGGCCGATCAGGACCTCGCGCCGGCCGACCCGGTTGGCGGAACTGACGACGCCCTCGGATTCCATCTGCTCGATGATGCGCGCCGCCCGGTTGTAACCGATCTGGAGATGGCGCTGAATAAAGCTGGTCGACGCCCGGCCCTCGCGGGCGATCAGGGCCACGGCCTCGTCGTAAAGGTCGTCGTTTGGCTTGGCTCCGCTTCCGGGAAGGCCGCTTTCGACCGCGTCTTCCTGGGTCACCTCGTCGATGTAGTCGGGTTGTCCCTGTGATTTCAGGAAGGTGACCACCCGTTTGACCTCTTCGTCGGAAACGAAGGGACCATGGACGCGGTTGATGCGCCCGCCACCGGCCATGTACAGCATGTCCCCCTGGCCCAGGAGCTTCTCGGCGCCCTGTTCGCCGAGGATGGTGCGGCTGTCGATCTTGGACGTGACCTGGAAGCTGATCCGGGTCGGGAAATTGGCCTTGATGGTGCCGGTGATGACGTCCACCGAGGGGCGCTGTGTGGCCATGATCAGGTGGATGCCGGCGGCGCGGGCCATTTGCGCCAGGCGCTGAATGGTGGCCTCCACGTCCTTGCCGGCGACCAGCATCAGATCCGCCATTTCATCGACGACGACGACGATAAACGCCAACGGGTCCATATCGAGCGGCTGGTCCTCCATGATCGGTTGGCCTTGGTCGTCGAAACCGGTCTGCACCCGGCGGGTCAGCGTTTCGCCCTTCTTGCGGGCTTCTTCCAATCGGGTGTTGTAGCCGGAGATATTGCGCACCCCAAATTGCGACATCGACCGGTAGCGTTCCTCCATTTCCCGGACCGTCCACTTCAACGCCACGATCGCCTTCGACGGTTCGGTGACGACGGGGGTGAGCAAATGCGGGATTCCCTCGTAGACGGAAAGCTCCAGCATCTTCGGATCGATCATGATGAACTTGCACTCGTCGGGCGACAGCCGGTAGAGCAGAGACAGGATCATGGTATTCATGGCCACCGACTTGCCCGAGCCGGTGGTGCCGGCGATCAACAGATGCGGCATGCGGGCCAGATCGACAATCATCGACGCGCCGCTGATGTCCTTGCCGAGCGCCAGCGGCAGCTTTCCGGAGACCTTTTCGAAAGGCTCGGAGGCCAAAAGCTCGCTTAAATTGACTATTTCCCGGGTCACGTTGGGCAGCTCGATGCCGATGACGTTGCGCCCCGGGACGACGGCGATACGCACCGAGACGGCGCTCATGGAGCGCGCGATGTCGTCGCTCAGCCCAATCACCCGGGACGTTTTGGTGCCGGGTGCGGGCTCCAGCTCATAAAGGGTGACTACCGGGCCCGGCCGCACCTTGACGATCTCGCCGCGGACACCGAAATCCTCGAGGATGCTGCCAAGGAACCGGGCGTTCTGTTGCAGGGAATCCTTATTCAGTGTCTCCCCGCGCCCGTCCGTGGGCCCCTTGTCCAACAGGTCCAGGGACGGCGAGCGGTATTCCTTGCCGCCGCCAAGATTCAGGCGCCCCTGGCGCTCGGCCTGGGCCCGGCGCCCGACCTTGGGGCGCGGCTTCTTGGAGGCGACAAGGCCGGTACGGCGGAGACTCTTGGCGGCAGTCGTCGGCCCGGGGTCGCCGACGGTGACCGGTTCGATCACGTCCGTCGCGCCCTCGATCGGTTCATAATCATCGGATTCCGGTCCGATCTGCCAGGCGGGGACGACGCCGAAGGCTTGGCGCCCCTTTTTGGCGCCGCGGCCAATTAACGCCAGTCCCCAGGCCAGGGCTTGACCGGAAGCCCGCCATTCAAGCGATGATAAACCAAGGGCGGGAATGAAAACTCCGAAGGCGATCACCAAAAGAGCGGCGGCGACGATCCGGGGTTCCAGACCGAACACGGTTCCGAATGCGGCCAGGAGGTCGAAGACAATCACCCCCGTCACCCCGCCCAACCGGGTCATCAGGGGCCAGTTTTCGGGGATCGGCAGGGCGCTGAGGCCGGCGGCAAGCAGCGCCATGGAGGAAATGAACAACACGCCACGCAGCCACCAGACGGAAACGCCGCGCTTGGTCACCATCCGCCAGCCCCAGGCGGCAAGGGCGAGGACCGGCAGCAGGCCCGCGATGCCGAAGAATTGCAAGGTCAGGTCGGCGACCAAGGCGCCTGGGGTGCCCAGAATATTTCCGACGGCGCCGTTGCCGACGCTGTTGAACGAAGGATCGCTGGGAGAATAGCTGATGATGGCGAACAACAGCCAGGTGGCGGAAAGGAAAAGCAGGGCGCCAAAAATCTCCGCCAACCGGCGTTTAAAAAAATCAACGGCGCCGGCGGGTAGCACCCCGCCCGAGCCTGCGGCATTGCTAAACACGCGGCCCCCGCGGCTGCCAAAAAATCGCTTGGTCTGAGCCATGCACAGCTTCTACATGATTAATGTTTACAATACCTTAACGATTTTTTCTAAGGCACTGGTTGTGCACTCTTGGTCATCCACCAGAGTCAGG
>Ga0207966_1000708_pt1 | contig 18854 bp, 17 predicted proteins | sample Knorr_S23_td_NAD_FD_185611 | JGI IMG/M metagenome (GOLD analysis project Ga0207966, IMG submission 185611) | Marine microbial communities from Southern Atlantic Ocean transect - Knorr_S23_td_NADW_ad_2500m_LV_B (SPAdes) (version 2) | ecosystem: Environmental > Aquatic > Marine > Oceanic | place...
TTTTGCAGCTTTAAGTATTTCATGCACACGTTCAATTGATCCAATATTTCCAGGATTTATTCTTAAACAATTTGCTCCAGAATTTGCAGCTTCAATTGCTCTTTTATAGTGAAAATGAATATCTGCCACTATAGGAACATCAACATGTTTCAAAATTTTTTTTAATGCTAATGAAGAATTTTGATCTGGACAAGACACTCTAACAATATCAGCACCTGCTTCGGTTAATTCATTGATTTGTTTAATTGTGCCATCCACATCAGTTGTTAAAGTATTCGTCATAGATTGAACTGATATCTGAGCATCACCACCCACTTCAACTTTGCCGACTTTAATCTTTCTAGTTTTTTTTCTTTTAATCTCTCGATATGGTCTTATGCTCATTTGCCTATCAATCCAGTTCAAATTTTTTATGTAGAGCTTTTACTGCTTTTTGAGTCATATTCTCGTGAACTAAAACAGAAATCTTTATCTCTGATGTTGAGATTGCTAAAATATTTATTTGTTCGCGTCCTAAAGCCGAAAACATTTTATGTACTACCCCGGGATTTGCAACCATACCTGCACCAATAATAGACACTTTAGAAACTTTGTCATCACGTATTATTTTCTCATAATTTAAATGCTGGTTATTTTTTTCAATTAACTTCAGTGTTTTAAGTAAATCCTCTCTTTTGATTGTAAAAGTTACATCTGTTTTCTTTCCATCAGAAGCTGCAGTTTGAATTACCATATCAATGTTGATGTTGTTTTTGCCAAGTGGTTCAAAAATCTCAGCCGCAACACCAGGTTTGTCCGCAACACCAACAAGAGTAACTTTTGCATCATTTTTCGAATAGGCTATGCCTGTAACTACCTTTTTATAATCGATTTTGCTTTGAGATGTTATTGTTGTTCCAACTTTTTCTGAAAAAACAGACCTCACATGAATAGGGATATCATCAATCATGGAGGTTTGAACCGAAATTGGTTGCATAACTTTTGCGCCTAACGAAGCCATTTCTAACATTTCTTCATATGAAATTTTATCAATTTTTTTTGCTTTTTTGTGAATCGAAGGATCTGTTGTAAGCACTCCTTCAACATCAGTGTAAATTTCACAAGAGTCTGTTTTAAAAAATTTAGCGACTGCAACTGCTGATAAATCCGAACCCCCGCGACCTAAAGTGGTAATTCTGTTATCCTTCGAAATTCCTTGAAAACCTGCAATTACAGCTATGCCTCCATCAGAAATAAAACTTAAGATTCCATCAGTTTTAATTTTCATTATCTGTGAGGATGTATAGTTATCATCTGTAAAAATTGGAATTTGCCAACCTAGCCATGATCGTGCTTTAAGTCCTGAATCTATAATTGCGCCTGATAAAAGTGAGCTTGAAACCTGTTCACCTGACGAAAGTAATACATCCAGTTCTTTATCATCAAAATTTTTACTAATTACACTGGATTGTTTTTTCAGATCATTAGTTACATTTGACATTGCAGAAACAATAACGATAATTTCGTTACCTTCGTTATGTCTTTTTTTAATAATATTGGCAACATTCTTAATCTTTTCTATAGTTCCAACAGATGTACCCCCAAACTTAAGAACTAATCTTTTCATGGTAAAATATCTTATTTACTTTATATATTTTTTAATAATAAATACCCTTAATTATAAAAATGCACAAGCATATCTAAATTATTATTATTTTGACTACAGTAGATAAAATAGAAATAGAAAAATTTTCGAAATTAGCGAAAGATTGGTGGTATCCAAGTGGAAAATTTAAGTCTTTACATCTTTTTAATCCAGCGCGAATTGAGTTTATTAAAGAAAAATTAATTTTTCATCTTAAACTTGATCCAAATAGTGAAAAGCCACTGGAAAAATTAAAAATTTTAGACATTGGTTGTGGTGGTGGACTATTATGTGAACCGTTAAATAGATTGGGAGCCACAATAACTGGTATTGATGCATCAAACGACAATATCGAGGTTGCGAAACTACACTCGAAAGAAATGAATTTAAATATTAAATATATTCATTGTTCACCTGAAAATTTAAATTTTAAAAATGAATTTGACGTAATTTTAAATATGGAAGTTGTTGAACATGTTTCAAATGTGAGCTTATTTATGCAAAATTGCTCAAAACTAATTAAGAAAAATGGCATCATGTTCGTTGCTACAATAAATAAAAATTTAAAATCATATATATTTGCCATATTGGGTGCCGAATACATTTTGAGATGGTTACCGATCGGCACTCATGATTGGGATAAATTTTTAACTCCACAAGATTTAGATATCATTGCAAGAAAAAATAACTTCCTTGCTGATGAAATAGTTGGTATGAAATTTAATTTATTTTCTGAAAAATGGTCGAAAAGTAATGATACGTCAGTCAATTATATTTCAACTTTTTTTAAAAATTAGTTTTCTAACTTATCAACCCAAGGTATGGTAGCAACTTCTATTCCTTCTTCCAATAATTCGGACGTTTCTTCTGGTGTAGCTTTACCGTATATCCCTTGTGAAGTTTTTTTATCGTAATGAATACTTCTTGCTTCTCGAGTAAAGTTTTCACCTACATTCTTGCAATTTTTTTCTATATATTTTCTAACATCAAGAAGTTGTTTCTTTATATTTTTTTCTAATTTAGTTTTTTTAAATACTTTGTTTGATTTGCTAGGTAAGTTGGGAGCCATGACTGACTTCTTTACGGACAAAGATCCGCAATAAATACATTTTATGAGTTTCTTTTTGCACAAAGAATCAAATCCAGATGAACTTAAAAACCAGCTTTCAAACGATTCGCCGCATTTACATATTAAATTATATTTAATCATCAGCTATTTTATTATTTAACTTTCAATTAAAAAAAACAAGTATTAATTTCTATAGTCAGCATTTATATCAATATAATCACGAGTAAAGTCGCATGTATAAACAGTAAAAAATGCGTTTCCAATATTTAAATTGACCTCAATGTTAATGGAATCCCATTTCATATATTGTTTTACATCGCTTTCTTTATAATCTTTTGCTGTTTTGCTTTGCTCTACGACTAAATAATCTCCAATTTTTAATTGTATTTTATTTGCAATAATGTTCTCTCGGGACTTACCACATGCCATTATTATTCTTCCCCAGTTTGGATCCTCTCCTGCAATTGCAGTTTTGACTAAAGGAGAGTTGGCAATTGAAAAAGCAACATTTTTTGCCATAGCTATTGATCTTGCTCCTATTACATTTACTGTTACAAATTTTTTTGCACCCTCTCCATCTACAACAATTTGTTTTGCCAAATTTAAACACAATCTATGTAAAGCCTTCTCAAAATCTTGCAATTTAGGATCTAATGCGTTGTAGATTTTTCCGTGCTTCACTTTTCCTGTTGCAAATAGAAAAACTGAATCGTTAGTCGATTGATCGGAATCGACAGTAATTGCATTAAATGTTGTCGCAATAACTTTTTTTAAAATATATTTTAAAAAGACAGAGGGTATGTTTCCATCAGTAAAGATCATGGCGAGCATTGTGGCCATGTTAGGTGCAATCATTCCGCTTCCCTTGGCGATGCCAGATATTTTGATTAATTTGTTTCCAATTTTAGTTTCCTCATAAGCTACCTTGGGGCGCGTATCTGTAGTCATCAGGGCACTAGCAGCCTTAAACCATACAAATTTGTTTTGTTCAGTTCTCAATTTTTTTACTAATTCAGGAATTCTATTTTTTATTTTTAAATATGGAAAATCTTCACCGATGACTCCGGTAGATGCAAAAAGTAAGTCGGTCATTTTTACAACTTCACTAGTTCCCTCGGGTGATTGAGAAGATTTTAATGTAAGGGCTTTTGCTAAAGTTTGAGCAATTTCTTTTAATCCCTGCGCACCTTTTGTGCCGGTAAATACGTTCGCACTTTTTGTATTTATCATAAGGGCCTTTACAAAATGCCTTTTTACTTTCAAGTTCCAATTGATGGCAGCAGAAGTAACTCTGGAAGTTGTGTATACCCCAGCGAAATTAGCACCATCTTTAAAATAAAATAACGTTAAATCATCTCTTCCATCACCATAAAGATCTGCGGATACAGCAGATATTTCTAATCCCTCAATGGGCTGCAATTCTTGAAATTCGCCCATTTTTGACATTTTAATTTTGGGATTGAGTAAATTTTTTAAGTTCAAGGTCATTGCTATTTAAAATTTGTTATTATTGATTATATAAGTCTTATTAAAAACAATAGTATTACTTATGCTAAATATTAGCAAGATTATCAGCAAATTTATAAGAAATTCAAGTCAAAGAGAAATTGTTAAGTTAAAATTAATTGTAGAAAAAATTAATAGCTGGGAACCAATAATCAAAAAAATGCCCGATAAAAGTTTTCCAGCAAAAACTCTGGAATTTAGATCAAAAATTCAAAAGGGAACTATATTGGAAAATTTAATTCCAGAAGCGTTTGCTTGTGTAAGGGAGGCTTCTAGAAGAACCCTGTCAGAACGTCATTTTGATGTACAGCTAATGGGTGGAATTATTCTTCACCAAGGAAAAATTGCCGAAATGAAAACTGGGGAAGGAAAAACTTTAGTTTCAACTCTTCCTGTTTATTTAAACTCATTAACTGGTGATGGTGTTCATGTTGTAACTGTAAATGATTATTTGGCAAAAAGAGATTCTGCTTGGATGGGTCAAATATACAATTTTTTGGGACTGTCTGTAGGGTGCATTACAAATGAAATGGATGATGTGATTAGAGAAAAAAATTATAAATGTGATGTAACTTACGGAACAAACAATGAATTTGGTTTTGATTATTTAAGAGATAATATGAAATACAATATGAAAGAAATGGTTCAAAGAGATCATGCTTTTTGTATTGTGGACGAAGTAGACAGCATTCTTATTGATGAGGCAAGAACTCCATTAGTAATTTCTGGTTCAACAGAAGATAAATCTGATCAATATTATGTATGTAATAAATTTGTAAAAGAGCTGGGTAAAAATGATTATGAATTAGATGAAAAAAATAAGAATGTTATGCTTTCTGAAAAAGGTATAGACAATATCGAAAAAATATCAAAAACATATGGTATTCTTAAAAATAATAATTTCTATGATCCACAAAATATTAACTTGGTACACCATATCAATCAGGCTCTAAGAGCAAATTTATTATTTTCAAAAGATACAGACTATATTGTTATTGATAATAAAGTAGAAATAATTGATGAGTTCACAGGAAGAGTGCTTGAGGGAAGAAGGTTTTCTGATGGGCTGCATCAGGCCTTGGAAGCGAAAGAAAAGGTTGAAATTCAAAGTGAAAATCAAACATTAGCTTCTATTACCTATCAAAATTATTTCAGACTTTATAAAAAATTATCTGGAATGACGGGAACTGCCGCTACAGAAGCGGAAGAATTCTACGATATTTATAAATTAAAAACAGTTTCCATACCAACAAACGTGCCTATGATCAGAACTGATCTAAATGATCAAATTTACAGAACTGAAAAAGAAAAAAACAAGGCAATAATTGAGAAAATCGAAAATTGTAGAAAAAATAATCAACCAGTTTTAGTTGGAACAACAAGTATAGAAAAATCAGAAAAAATTTCACTTTTGTTAAATGAAAAAAAAATCCAACACAATGTTTTAAACGCTAAACATCATGAAAAAGAAGCGAAGATAATTGCAGAAGCTGGCAAGTTGGGATCGGTAACAATAGCAACCAATATGGCTGGTCGCGGAACTGACATTCAGCTAGGTGGAAATCTAAATGACTTAAAAAAAGAATTAGAAAAAGAAAAAGATTTAATCCTAAAAGAAAAAAGTGAAGTAAAAAAAAATGGTGGATTATTCGTTCTAGGAACAGAAAGACATGAAAGTAGAAGAATAGACAACCAATTGAGAGGAAGATCAGGAAGACAAGGCGATCCTGGTAAGTCTATTTTTTACATAAGCTTAGAAGACGATCTTATGAGGATCTTTGGTAGCGAAAGTATTGATACAATAATGAAAAAATTTGGTTTGAAAGAAAATGAAAGTATCGATCATCCCTGGATAAATAAAGCGCTCGAAAGAGCTCAACAACGTGTCGAAGCAAGAAACTTCGACATAAGAAAAACCTTGTTAAAATTTGACGATGTTATGAATGATCAAAGAAAAGTTATTTTTGAGCAAAGAAAGAATATCCTAAAATCAAACAATATCACTAAAATAATAAATTCTTTTCTAGAAGATTTAATAAAAAATTTCTCAAGTGAGAAAACAATTTATATGAGAGAAAATCAACTTGATTATTTTAAAACAAAAATCAAACCCGTACTGGGAAAATCATTTAAAGATGAAGAGTTTGCAAATATTGTGAAACTGAAAAATCAAGAATTCGAAGATATAATCAAAAAACGATTTGATGAATTTAGAAATAAAAGAAGTAAAGCAATTCAAGAGGCTACAAATTTAGAACTTGAAAAAAGAATATTCTTGCAAACTGTTGATTTTTTATGGAGATCACATTTACAACATTTAGAACATTTAAGGCAAGTTGTTGGACTGCGGGGTTATGCCCAAAAAGATCCTTTAGAAGAATTTAGAAGAGAAGCATTTAAACTTTTTGAGGGCTTGCTCAATAAAATTAAAATTGATTTTATTACTTTCCTTAATAATCTTGAAATAATTAACCAAGAAGATGTGCCAATTAAAAATTTAAATACGTTAAAAAAAGGATTAGAAAATAATCCAAAATGTTTACTAGTAATGAAAAAAAATGAGAAAATATCTAGAAATGAGAGATGTCCTGCAACAGGGAAAAAATATAAACATTGTTGTGGTGCTTTATAAAATATTAAAATAAAAATAAAAATGCCACAAGCATTAACAAAGCAACTATTATAAGCTCTTTTCTAAACTTAAATAAAATTTCTTTAATAGGCGCAAAAAAATTGTCATTTTCAATCCAACTGGTTCCCTTAGAAAATGCTGTGAAAGTTTTTTCCTTTCCAATGCTTAAAAATTTTTTCTTTCTTTGTTCAAATATTTCTTCTCGTGAATATTTTTTAAATTCTTCTAAATACTTTATTAATACTTTCTTAGTGGATAAAATAGCTTGCTCCTTATTTCGGTGGGCTCCACCTACCGGTTCTTTTATTATTTCATCAATAATTTGCATTTTGAAAAGTTCGTTTGCGGTTAACTTCATTGCCTTAGCAGCTTCTAAAGATTTACTTGGATCTCTCCACAATATAGAAGCACAACCTTCAGGCGATATAACAGAATAAATTGCATTTTCTAACATTATTACTTTATTCGCCGAGGCTAAAGCAATTGCTCCACCTGATCCACCTTCTCCAATGATAACAGAAATTATTGGAACTTCTAATGACATACAGCACTCTATTGAACTTGCTATTGCTTCAGCCTGACCTCTTTGCTCAGCTCCAATCCCTGGATAAGCTCCAGGAGTATCAATAAATGATATAACTGGAATATTAAATTTATTTGCAAGTTTCATTAACCTAACACATTTTCTATAGCCTTCGGGTCTCATCATTCCAAAATTTCTTTTTAGTCTACTATCAAGATCTTCGCCTTTTTCTTGGCCTAAAACTAAAACTGATCCACCTTCAAATTCAGCAAACCCTGCAAGTACTGCTTCGTCTTCTGAAAAAAGTCTGTCTCCAGATAGGTTAATAAAATTTGTAAATAAATTTTCTATAAAAAATTTAGCTTTGGGCCTTTCCTCATGTCTTGCAACCTGAGTTTTTTGCCATTCATTTAAATTTGCGTATGAGGTTTTTAATTTATCGTCGATCTCTGACTGTATTTGGGTTATTTTATCGGTTTCAACTTCGGTCAATCCTTCTTTTTTGAAAGGGTCTTTTAATTTTTCTATCTCTTCTTCTAAGCCTTTTATATCACGTTCAAATTCTAAATAACTTTTCATCTTTCCTATATATATATAATATACAGAAAAATGGCAAAAAAATATATTTTACTAGGCCAGCTATCAATTGCTTTTAAATTATTAGACTTTGTTAATAACGAGCTTTTGCCGGACACTGGTGTTACTAAAGAAAATTTTTGGAATGGTTTAGATAAATGTGCACACGAACTTGCTCCAAAAAATAGAAAACTTCTTGAATTTAGAGAAAATTTACAAAAAAAAATTGATGTTTGGCACAGAGATAAAAAGGGAGAAAAAATTGATATTAAAGAATATAAAAATTTTTTGGTAAACATTGGTTATTTAAAAAAAGAAGGAAAAAAATTTCAAATTGAAACCAAAAATGTGGATAGTGAAATTTCTACAATTGCTGGACCACAACTAGTAGTTCCAGTAATGAATGCAAGATATGCTTTAAATGCAGCAAATGCGAGGTGGGGAAGTTTGTATAATGCTTTGTATGGAACGGATGTAATTCCAGAATCAGAAGGGACAAGACGTGGAAACAAGTATAACCCAAAACGAGGAAAAAAAGTAATTGAGTACGCTAGAAACTTTTTAGATGAAAATGTACCTCTTTTCAAAGGTAGCTGGAAAGATATTTCGGAAATTCCAAAAGTATACAACGGAAAATTAAGTTTAAAACTTAAAGATGAAAAACAATTTGTTGGATATTCTGGTACAGGTAATGAATTATCTTCACTTCTATTAAAAAAAAATAATCTCCATATAGATATTATATTTGATCCAGATAATAAGCTTGAAGTTTTTAATCCCGAGGGCAATCAAGACAAGGCAAAAGTGCATGATATAATTTTAGAATCTGCCATTACCACAATTATGGATCATGAGGATTCTGTTGCAGCTGTAGATGCGGAAGATAAAGTTCTTGGATATAAAAACTGGCTAGGCCTTATGAAAGGTGATCTTCAAACTGAACTGAAAAAAGGTGGAAAAAAAATCATAAGAAAATTAAATTCTGATCGTGTTTACACTAAAAGTGAAAAAAAAGGTGAACCAGATTTTAATGAGATAAAATTACATGGAAGAGCATTAATGTTGAATCGAAACGTTGGTCATTTAATGACAAACTCTTCTATTTTGTTAAAAGATGGATTTGAAATTCCGGAAGGTATATTGGATGCATTTATAACAGTAACAGCAGCAATTCATGATTTTAAAAGCAAAGGAAATTCAAGAACAAATTCAGTTTATATTGTGAAACCCAAAATGCATGGGCCTGATGAAGCTGCATTTACTGATTTAATTTTTGAAAAAGTTGAAAATGTTTTGGGATTAAAAAAATATACTATTAAAATTGGAATAATGGATGAAGAAAGAAGAACTACAGTTAACTTAAAAGAGTGTATTAGGGCTGTAAAAAATAGAGTTGTCTTTATTAATACTGGATTTTTAGATCGTACTGGTGATGAAATGCACACCTCAATGGAGGCTGGGCCAATGATAAAAAAAGGAGATATGAAATCCTCTAAATGGATTTCTGCATACGAGAATAATAATGTTGATGTAGGTTTAGCATGTGGATTTTCTGGTATAGCTCAAATTGGAAAAGGAATGTGGGCAGCCCCGGATAAAATGGCAGATATGATTGTTCAAAAAATTAATCATGTAAAATCTGGAGCTAACTGTGCCTGGGTACCATCACCAACTGCCGCAACACTTCATGCTTTACATTACCACCAGGTTGATATTTTTTCTAAGCAGAAAGAATTAAAAAAAAGAGGAGCAGCAAAGATTAATGATATTCTTTCAATTCCAATTGCAGATAGACCAAATTGGTCAATGGAAGAAATTACTAAGGAATTAGAAAATAATGCACAAGGTATTTTAGGTTATGTCGTAAGATGGGTTGACCAAGGCGTGGGATGCTCAAAAGTGCCTGATATTAATAATGTAGGCTTGATGGAAGATAGAGCAACTTTACGAATTTCATCACAACATATTGCCAATTGGCTGCATCATGGAATTTGCAGCAAAGAACAAGTATTAAAAACTATGAAAAAAATGGCCAAAATTGTTGATAATCAAAATATTAAAGATCCCGCTTTAAAAGGATACCCAGCTTATCAAACTATGTCTTATAACTATGATAAATCTGTTGCATTTAAAGCTGCATGTGAATTAGTTTTTCATGGAAGAAACCAACCTTCTGGTTATACGGAACCTATTCTTCACTTAAATAGACTTCTAAAAAAAATCTAGTCACTAATTATTGGAGCTCTATTTTTAAAAGCTGAAAATAAAGTACCATCATCTAAAAATTCTATTTCCCCACCTACAGGCACGCCCTTAGCTAGTCTTGTTATTTTTGCTTTTGTATCTTTTAAACTATCTGCTATATAGTGAGAGGTAGTCTCTCCTTCAACGCTAGCACTTGTCGCAAGAATTACTTCTTTGACTGAATTTTTTTTTACCCGATTAATTAATGAATCAATTAATAATCCATTTTTATTATTTTTACCTTCAAATAAGGGCAATGTGCCACCTAAGATGTGATAATGCCCTTTGTAAATACCCGAACTCTCAATTACCCACATGTCAGCAATATTTTCTACTACACAAATTTGATCGTAGTTTTTACTCAAGCAGATGCAGTGTACATTTATAGACTTAAGATTTCCGCAATTTTTACAACGAACCACATTTTTATAAACTTGAGCTAGAGTATTTGTTAGTGGTTTAATCAATTCTTCTCTATTGTTTATAAGTTTTAACACAATTCTTTTTGCAGATTTAGGTCCTAATCCAGGTAATTTCGAAATTATCTTAATTAAATTTTCTATCTCTTTAATATTGCTGTCAGTCATTTTTCTTCTTAAAAAGGAAGTTTAAATCCAGGAGGCAAACTAATGCCACCTGTAACTTTAGAAATTTCTTCGGAAGTTTTTTTCTTTAGTTTAAATTTTGCATCGTTGTGTGCTGCAATTAAAAGATCTTCCAGAATTTCTTTTGATTCTTTTAACAAGGCATCATCAAAGGTAATTTTTTTTAGATCACCTTCCCCATTCATAATTACTTTAACTGAATCCCCCCCTGATATTCCCTCAACTTCTATTTTTTTAAGAGTTTCCTGAGTTTCTTTCATTTTCTCTGACATCTTTTTTGAAGCAGCTATTAAATCATTAAAATCTGGCATAATTTAATCTTCTTTTTTAACTTCTAATAATTCTCCATCTGAAAAAATATTTTTAAATTTCTTGTAAATTTCTCCCTTTTTTTCTTGATCAAGTAATTCTTTCTTTTTAATAGATTGAAGCTCAGAAAAAGTTTTTTTACCTATTTTTTTTGTCAAAGTAATTACCCACCTTGTACCTGTCCACTCAAGTAATTTTTTAGATAGATTGCGAACAAAATTTTTATCAAGATTTTCATTAAAACTTATATCAATTTTCCCTTCAGAAAATTTAATTAAATTTACATTATTTTCTAAATCATATTTTAGCTGAATTTCTTTTTTTCTTGCAGATAATAAAATAAGCTCTTCAAAAGATGAAATTTTTCCCACAATAATATCTTTTGGTAAATTTTTTGGATTTAAAGATGATAAAATTGGTTTTGTTTGCGTTGTATTTTTAATTTGATCTTTAGAAATATTAGCAATTTCATCTGTTTCGTTTGAAAAAATTTTTTTATCATTTTCTCGATCAATTGTTACATTGCTATTTACTTCTGCTTGGCTTGAATTATTTTTTTTTAATGATTCTAATACATCTTCGTAAGAAGGCATCCCTTCTAAATGAACTAATCTGACCACTAGCATTTCTAATGATAAAATTGGACTAGAAACAATTGATAGCTCCTCCAAAACTTTTAGAATAAGTTGCCAAAAAACTATTAGAGTAGACGTACTAACATTGTTTGACATTAAATTAACAGCTTCTTGCTCTGACTCTGATATAGATAAATCTGAATCTAAATTTCCAATATTTTTTTTTTGTTGTATAAAATATATTATCTCTAAAAGATCATTTAAAAAGTTAGATGGTTCTACGCCCTCGTTTATCAATTCTCTTAAACTTTCTAAGGATTCTTTTTGATTTCCTTGAAAAATAAAATTCAATAGACGTAAAAGCTTTGACTTATCCGCTAAACCAAGCATTTTTCTTATATAAGTTTCGTCAATCTCTTTTTCTTCAATATCTTGACTAACAAGCGCTCTATCTAAAAGAGACAGTGAATCTCTAACTGAACCCTCGGCAGCTTTTGCAATTAATATCAATGCCTCCTCAGATATTTTGCCATTTTCGATCTTTGAGATTTTGTTAAGATTTTCCAATAAATCTTTTATGGACACTCTATGCAAATCAAATCTTTGACATCTTGAAATAATGGTGATTGGTATTTTTTTCACCTCAGTAGTACAAAACACAAATTTTAAATGAGGCGGCGGTTCTTCTAATGTTTTTAATAAAGCTGCGAAACTAGATTTAGACAGCATTTGAAATTCATCAGCGATGATTACTTTATATTTTACGGTAGTAGGAGCATACATACAGGAAGCTATAAGTTCTTTTGTAGAATCAACCCCGGTATGTTGGGCTCCATCAATTTCTATAACGTCCAAATTTTTAAACTCATTAATTTCTTTACAGCTGCAATATTCTCCAGGGTTACATTTTTCTCCTTGAATAAAATTTTTTTTGCAATTTATCGCTTTAGCTATTAAACGAGCTGTGGTCGTCTTCCCCACACCTCTAATTCCACTTAGCAGGTATGCATTTGGCAAATTTTTCGATAGTATTGAATTTTTTATCGTCTCGACTGCAATATCTTGACCGATTAGCTCATTAAAATTTTTTGGTCTGTATTTTAATGCTAAAACTTTATGTACAACTTTCTCCATAACTAGTTTAGGGGTTGAGCGACCTGAAACTTGCAGTTAAGTCTGCTCTATTTCTAGCCTGAACTGGTTGTTCTACAAACTCCACCCGACAACCCCGCTTCATTATATCAGTATCAAAATAAGAACTACAACATACGCATAGGTTGTTTATTTATTTTCAAGTCTAAATTGATGAGCTTCGTAAACCCCTAAAATATCTAATTTTTGTGTATGAAATCCTAATTCCTCAAGTGCTTTTTGCAAAGATGGGTCCTCTATATGGCCCTCAATATCTATATAAAAGTTAACTTGATCAAATGTGTTTTTAACTGAAAAACTTTCTAGCTTACATAAATTTACTCCATTAGTGGCAAAACCACCTAGAGCCTTATAAAGGGCCGCGGGTATACTTTTTAATTTAAATATACAACTTGTAATATACTTTTCATCTTTATGTTCTGGATGCTTCGAATCTTTTCCCATAATAAAAAACCTAGTGACATTTCCAGACTCATCCTCAACGTTAGATTTTAGTATTTCTAAACTATAAATCTTTGCAGCTAACTCTGAAGCAATTGCTGAATCAGTTTTATCTTTTTTTTCAGAGATAAATTTTGCTGATCCAGCAGTATCAGCAGAAATTATAGGTTTTAATTTATTTTCAGAAATCATCTTGTTACATTGCCCGATTGCTTGTGAATGGCTTCTAACAGTTTTAATATCTTTTATTTTTGATCCTTTAATTCCAAGCAAATTATGAGTAACTTTTTGAAAATGTTCTGCATGAATTTGAAGTTTATATTTAGGAATTAAATAGTGTATATCCGCTACTCTTCCAGCTAAAGAATTTTCTATTGGAATTACAATTTTATATTCAGAATTGTCTTTTGCCAATTGAAAAGTTTCTTCAAAAGTGGAACAAGCTATTGCATCTGCATTAGGAAAAACCTCTAAACACGCTAAATGAGAATATGCTCCCTTTTCACCTTGAAAAGCTACTTTTATTTTGTTCTTCATAACAATTTCATTTCTTTACTTACTTTTGCTAAATCTTCTTCTGTATCAACACCCAGAGGTAAAGAGTCACTTAATCCAACCTTAATAATTAAATTATTTTCTAAAGCTCTCATCTGTTCTAAATTTCTCTGTATTTCCAACTTAGATCTAGCAAACTTTACATACTTTGTTAAAGCAATATTTGTAAAAGCATAAATTCCTATGTGATGATAGATTTTTTCATGATTTAAATCCTGTTTTATACGAAAAAAATCTTTTGCCTTAAGAAAATCGTCATCTTTCAACATTGCATCCATTTGAACTTTTACAACATTCGTATCAGTCATGTCGTTTTTGTCTGCAATATAGGAAGCTAAAGTTCCAATGTCACAATCATTGTTTCTCATAAGTTTTTCTAGTTTTGAAATAGAATTGGGTTTTATGTTAGGCATATCACCTTGTAGATTAATAATTAAATCCACATTATTTTCCAGTTCTTTTATATATGCTTCATAAATACGATCGCTACCTGATGGATGATCTGGTTTAGTCAAAATCGCTTTCTCACCATTTTCTTTAACAACTTGAAAAATTTCATCATCAGGAGTTGCAACAAACACTTCTCCTATTTTTGATTCTTTTGCTCTATTAAGTACATGAATGATCATTGGCACATTATTAATTTTTGCCAAAGGTTTATTTGGAAATCTTTTTGCTTCCAAACGACTGGGTATTATTATTGCGGTATTTTTCATAAATAACAAATTATGCGTCTAACCGTCGCAAAACAAATGCATTTAAGTTCATTTTTTTTACATAAGTCGTGATATATCTTAGATTAAAGTTGTACTAAATTTGCATGTTTTTTTAAAATGAATAAAATTATTGTTTCAATCGTATTTGCTGTAATCCTAGTTTTAGGAATCAATAAAATTGCTGATTCAATATTTTACGTTGAAAAACCAGAAAAATCTGCATATCAAGTTTCAAGCGTTACTAACGTTGCTGATACAACAACTTCAGAAACAAGTTCAGAAAATTCTGAATCTGGAAATATTATGGAACTTTTTGCTTCTACAAACGCAGCTGACGGAGCAAAAATTTTCAAAAAATGTGCAGCTTGCCATAGCATCATCCAGGGAGGTGGCAACAAAATAGGTCCAGCTCTATGGGGTGTGCTTGGAAGACAAGCTGGTTCTATTTCAGATTATAAATATTCAAAAGCAATGGCAGCACATGGAAAAGTTTGGTCATTTGAAGAAATGGACGGCTTTTTAATAAAACCAAAAGATTGGATAAAGGGTACTAAAATGTCCTTTACCGGACTGAAGAACGCAAAAGATAGAGCTGCAGTAATTCTCTACATGAACGAAAATACTGATAACCCAATTCCATTACAATAAATAATTATTTAAGACACCACTGAATAATACTTTTTTGTACATGAATTCTATTTAATGCCTCTAACCAAACGACTGATTGCTTTCCGTCTATTACATCATTTGTCACTTCTTCCCCCCTGCTAGCTGGCAGGCAATGCATAAAAATTGCATCCTTTTTAGCCAATTTCATAATTTTTTTATTTACTTGATATGGTTTTAGCAATTTTTTCTTTTTCTTTTTGTTTATTTCGTTTCCCATTGAAATCCACTTATCAGTCATTACGCAATCAACCAAATTTATTGCTTCCTTAGGATCTTTTGTAATCAAAATTTTTGCATTTTTTCTTTTTGCCCATTCAACAATTTTTTTGCCTGGTCTAAATTGTTTTGGACTGGCAATTGATAATTCAAAATTAAACTTTGCTGCTGCTTCAATTAAAGAATATACAATATTATTACCATCTCCAAGCCAAGCAATTTTTTTGTTAGCGATAGGCCCTTTTAATTCTTCAAAAGTCATAATATCAGACATAATCTGGCACGGATGACTTAAGTTTGTTAGACCATTAATTATAGGAATATCCAAATGTTTCGAAAATTCTAAAAAATGTTCATGCTTATGAGTTCTCATCATCACTATATCAGCATATTGGGACAAGACTTTTGCTGTATCATTTATGCTTTCGTCTCCACTTCCATAATGACTTTCTTTTGGATTTAGCACTAATATTTTTCCACCTAACTGTTTCATTGCAAGTTCAAAAGAAAGTCTTGTTCTTGTAGAAGGTTTTTCAAAAATCATAATTAATGTCTTATCTGCTAAAGAACTATCTGGATCGGTGGCTGATTTATTTAAACTAGATCTTTTTGATTTTTGTGATTTTGCATTATCTATAATCTCTCTTAAATCTTTTTTATCTATATCAGCTATATTTATAAAATTTTTCATTCTTAACTCATTTCTTTACAAACTTTTTCGATCTTTTCAATTGCTTCATCTAATTCATTGTTATTTACTATAAGTGGAGGGAAAAGCCTTATGACATTTTCTTCAGCTTTTATAGTAAGCATTTTGTGATCCATAAGTTTTTTAATAAATTCAACATTATCTACTAACATTCTTAATCCTTTTATTAGACCAATCCCCCTAATTTCACCAATAATTTTCGGGTACTTATCTTTAATTTTATTTAAACCCTGATCAAAATATTTACCTTTTTCTTTTACATTCTCTAAAAAACCTTTTTTAAAAATAACATCAAGCACTGCATTACCCACCGCCATAGCTAGTGGATTGCCTCCAAAAGTACTTCCGTGTGTGCCTGGAGTCATGCCTACTGATACCTTTTTGTTAACCAAACAAGCTCCTAGTGGAAAACCTCCGCCAATTCCCTTAGCAATTGGGACGATGTCTGGATTAATTCCTGATTTTTCAAATGCAAAAAAATTACCTGTTCTATAAGCACATTGAACTTCATCCAAGATTAAAAGTATGTCACGCTCGTCGCATAACTCTCTTAAACCCTTAATGCAAAAATCTGGTACAACTTTAATACCTCCTTCTCCCATAATAGTTTCTACCATAATTGCAGCTGTGTTTTTATTAATAGCTTTTTTTAAAGCTTTTTCGTCGGCAAATGGAACTTGATCGAAACCATCTACTTTTGGGCCAAAGCCCTCGGTATGTTTAGGATTATTTGCTGCAAATAAGGCGGCTAAAGTTCTTCCATGGAAAGCCCCTTGAAAAGTTAGGATTCTGTTTTTTTCAGGTTTTCCAATTTTATGAAAATATTTTCGTGCAATCTTTATACTTGCTTCCGTTGCTTCTGTTCCTGAATTTTGAAAGCAAACAAAATCTGCAAATGTATTGTCTGTTAGTCTTTTGGCTAATCTTTCTTGCTCGGGAATAACAAAAGCGTTTGAAACATGCCACAACTTTTCTGATTGTTCCTGAATGGTTTTTACTAAATGTTCATGACAATGTCCCAAAACATTAGTTGCAATTCCCTGAACAAAATCAAGGTATTTGTCTCCATTTGTAGCAAAGAGATAACTGCCCTTTCCTTCCGTAAAAGAAATAGCTTTCCTCGCATATGTGCCAAGAACAGAACTCATAAATAAATTAAGATTTTATTTTATAACCATTTTTGAACAAAATATATGCAGCAAACCAAGTAATAAAACTTAATAAAATTAGATATAAAAGTCCGAATTGTATCGACCCATCAGCGATCCCTAAAAAACCATACCTGAAACCATCAATGATGTAGAAAAATGGGTTCATTTCGCTTACACTTTTCAAAACATCCGGTAATCTATCAATCGAATAAAAGGTGCCTGATAAAAAAGAGAGAGGCACTATAATAAAGTTCGTGGCAGATGCCATATGATCAAATTTTTCAGCCCATAAACCAATAATAATGCCGATCGAACTTAAAATAAAAGCACCCAAAAATGTGAAAATAAAAATATAGAAAAAATTATAATATTCTAAGTCAATTATAAAACTAAACACGATAATAGAAAACAAAGCAATAATAAGACTTCTAGTACATGCAGCTAAATTTATAGCTAGAGTAATTTCACCCGCGGTCAAAGGAGCATATAAAATATCTACGATATTTCCTTGAATTTTACCTATCATAATTGAAGATGAGGAATGAGAAAAAGCTTGTTGTATAACTTGCATAGCAATAAGACCAGGAGCTAGAAAGTTTATAAAAGGAAACCCTAATACCTCGCCTTTTTCATTGCCAATAGCCAAAGAAAGTACAAATAAAAATAGAAGCGAAGTCACAAGTGGAGAAATAATGGTTTGAATAACAACTTTTAAAAATCTCAGCACCTCTTTTTTATATAGTGTCCAAAATCCTATCCAATTAACGTAACCAAACCTTTTCTCGTAAATTATGTATTTTTTTTCAATTTCAATCATGGTGATGCTTATATATTAAAAAAGCTTTAAAAAAATGATGGCCATTTAAATAGATGTTGTTAATAACATATCCACATGAGGTAAGTTTTTTATTGCAAACGCAAGATATAGTAGATCTAATTAAACTGAAAAAAAATGAGTTGGACTCCTGAAAGAGAAGAAAAGTTAAAACAGCTTTGGAAAAAAGGTCATTCCGGTAGTCAAATAGCTCGTTTGCTCGGCGATGGGGCCACGCGTAATTCAGTTTTAGGCAAGTCTTTCCGTCTAAAATTACAATCAAGGGTAGTAACAAAAAAAACAACGCCAAGAACGAATACAGAAAAAGATAATTCTCCAGAAATCAAAGCTCAAAAACTTGGAAGAAAAGAAAAATTTAAAGCTTTATTAATAAGCAAAAATTTTCCTCCTGAGCAGCCCACCATACTAGAAGACTTAAACCAAGATACCTGTCGCTATCCGCTTGGCGAAAAACTTGAACCAGCAAAGTTTTTTTGTGGAAGAAAACCTGTAGATAAGTATCCTTACTGCGAGCTCCATATGCTCTATTCATTTTCTAAAAAAGATGAGAAGGAAGAAGATCAAATTGCAGAGGAAGATATTCCTAAATTTATTGAAAAGAAAATTAAATCAGCATAATTGTGTTTTTTCTGAATTTTAATTTTCGTCAATAATTTTATCCAAATTGCCCTCCTGTTCTGAATCTGTAAATGTATTTGGGTAATATACTTTGTATAGTTTCTCCACTAATACCAAGATCTTCTAAGG
>Ga0207966_1000713_pt1 | contig 18739 bp, 15 predicted proteins | sample Knorr_S23_td_NAD_FD_185611 | JGI IMG/M metagenome (GOLD analysis project Ga0207966, IMG submission 185611) | Marine microbial communities from Southern Atlantic Ocean transect - Knorr_S23_td_NADW_ad_2500m_LV_B (SPAdes) (version 2) | ecosystem: Environmental > Aquatic > Marine > Oceanic | place...
GGTAGGCCACGTAAAACAGGGAGGCAACACCTTTATGGACGCACTGGAAATCTGTTACATGAGCGCCGGGGACCTTTCCAAGCTGGTGGGAAAGAAAGAGGTTTCTCCAGTCGAGATAATCGACGCTCATCTCGCCAGGATCGAAGCCACCGAGCCTGTTTTGAATTCGTTCATCACCTTGTTGGCGGAAGAGTCCCGCACCGCCGCCCGCCAGGCTGAGAAGGACATCCAGGCCGGTCGGTACAAGGGTCCGCTCCACGGCATCCCCGTTGGCCTGAAAGACCTGTATAACACCGCCGGGGTGCGCACCACGTCCGGCTCCAAGATATTCGATAACTTCATTCCGGAAGAAGACTGCACGGTAGCCGCCAAGTTCCACCAGGCCGGCGCCATCCTGTTGGGCAAGCTGAACATGCACCAATTCGCCTACGGCCCAACGGGCGAGAACCCGGACTACGGGCATATGCATAACCCCTGGGACCCAGACCGGGTCACCGGCGGCTCCAGCGGTGGTTCCGGCTCCGCCGCCGCCGCAGGCCAATGCACCATCACCACCGGCAGCGACACCGGGGGTTCGATCAGGATTCCGGCCGCCCTCTGTGGAATTGTCGGCCTCAAGCCAACCTACGGGCTGGTCAGCCGTTGGGGCCTAACTGCCCTGTCTTGGTCCCTGGACCACCCCGGCCCAATGGTGCGCACAGTGGAAGACGCCGCCATCACCATGAACGTCATCGCCGGTCACGACCCCAAAGACGTGGCCTCGGCCAAAGTTGAGATCCCTGATTACACTACTGCGCTTACCGGCGACGTTAAGGGTCTGCGCATCGGCATGCCCAAGGAGTACTTTGATGCGCCGCTGGACCCCCAGGTGAGGAAGGCCGTTTTGGACGCCATCAGCCTGTTGGAGAGCATGGGAGCGGAGGTGAAAGAGGTCTCTTTCCCCATGTTCGAACAATCCCAGGCCATCTCCAGCACCGTGCTCATGGCCGAAGCTACCGCCTACCACCGGGACCTTCTGGAAAAGGACGGTCACCAGCTTTATGAGCCGGTCCGCCAGCGCCTGCAAGCGGGGTTATTCATCAGCGCCGCCGACTACCTTCGAGCGCAGCAGGCCCGCACCCTTCTTGACCAAGAGGGGCGACGGCTGCTTGACGATGTTGACCTGTTGGCCGGGCCGACCGAGCCGGTAACCGCCCCGGAGATTTTGGCTGCCAAGGTGCTGGCGGGCGAACAGGAAATTGGAGTAGTGGGCGCTCTTACCCAGTACACCAGGCCTTATAACATCAACGGGTTCCCGGCCATATCGGTGCCCTGCGGCTTCTCGGACACCGGACTTCCCATCGGTCTGCAATTGGCGGGAAAGCCCTTCGATGAGCTAACGGTGTTGCGTACCGCCCACGCCTATGAACAAGCGACAGACTGGCACACCCGCCGTCCACCTCTGTAGTCGGCGCGGGCCGCGGCGGATAGCTTTGCTCTTCTCTGTGCATCCGCACGCCTAGCGGGCAAAGTATTTCGTGTAGAATCGACCTACGGCCCAAATACTCAAATCGATCTTCTTGGCCGGGTGGATAGGGAGAGCCGGGAGCTTTGGCGGATATCACCACCGTTACATTCGATCTGTGGCAGACCCTCTTGGTGGATGAACGGGATCTTGGACAGGCCCGGGCTGAGGTCCGGCTTGAAGGCGCTAAATCCGCCTTGGCCAAATTCGGCAAAAAATTCGGCCTCGAGCACATCCGAGAAGCCTATATGTCCTGCTTCCAACAGTGCCGAGATGTTCGCGACGGCGGTCTGGACGTCGACTTTCGCGAGCAGGTCTCGATCTTCGTCAATCACATCGAACCCGGCCTGGGCGAACAACTTACCCCGAGAGTGATGGATGAGGTCGCCGAATTCTACTCGGACTCATTCTTGACCCACCCTCCTCCGGCACATTCCGATGCAGTACAGGTGCTTCAGGGGATCAAGGATATGGGTCTCAAGATGGGGTTGATCTCCAACACCGGTATGACCCCGGGGTTCACCTTCCGCAGCTATATGGCGGAGCGAGGAATGCTGGACTATTTCCACACCCTGACTTTTTCTGACGAGGTAAAGCTTGCCAAACCCGGCAGGGAGATATTCATGATGACCCTCCGGGCAATGGATGCGACACCGCAACAGACCATCCACGTAGGCGACCATGTTTTAAACGACGTGGTCGGCGCCAAACGGTGTGGACTGAAGACTATCTGGATCACCGGGTTCTATGAAAGGGAAGACCCAGACGACGCAGAAACGGAGCCGGATATCACTGTGTCCGGGTTGGGAGAAGTGGTCGAGGCGGTTGCCAAGCTGGCTGGGCGCGTAGCACCTAACTGAGGGTGTAGGCCATGGCCAACCTACTCTCCTTGACATTGGGTTTCTGCAAGATATAGTGTCGACTAGCTGACATTATTCGGTAATAAAATCATCGATTTACCGCCATATAGCCAAATTTTGGTGGATTAATTAACAAAATCAATAATTTCGGAACAAAACAGTCACAACTGAATTTGTCTCTGACATGAGTTACGGGATGCTAAAAAGGGTCCTGACAAGAAAGCAGCATGGCTGATGTAAACGAACTGACCGAGCTTTGCGAAGCCGTCTTTTCACAGCGGCCACTTATCTTGGTGAGCAACCGCGGCCCGGTTGAGCACCAGATGTCCGACGATGGCCGGCCTGAAGCCCGGCGCGGCAGCGGCAGCGTCGTCACCGCCTTCAATTCCCTGGCCCAAAAATTCGAATTCACCTGGGTGGCCAGCGCCATGGGCGAAGGCGACCGGGTCGTTTCAGAGAACGGCCAGGGTCCCCACATCAAATCACCGCTACCGGGCCACCAGATCAATCTGCGCTACGTGGTGACTCCCCGCCGGGTTTACCACAAGTACTACAACATCCTTTGCAATCCTCTCCTCTGGTTCCTGCAGCACTATATGTGGAACCCGCCGTACAACCCCAATGTAGATGCCGCGGTCCATGATGCCTGGGAAAGCGGCTACATCCCGGTGAACCAGGCTTTTGCAAATGCCGTTATCGCCGAAGCCCAGGCCTTGGAGCAGGCGCCCATAGTCATCGGCCACGATTATCATTTGTATCTGATGCCAGAATTCGTGCGCCAAGGGGTGCCGGAAGCTGTGATTCAGCACTTCGTCCACATTCCCTGGCCCACTCCTCAATATTGGCATATGATTCCGGATTACATCATCCGGCGCATCTGCGAGTCTTTGTGCGCCACCGACCTGTTGGGCTTCCAAACCATCGGTGACGTCCGCTGCTTCCTGGACACGGTCGAAGAATTTGTCCCCGATGTAACCGTTGACCGGACAAGTCATACCGTCGCTCGGAACGGCCGCACCACTTCCGTCAAGGTCTACCCCATCTCCATCAATGTGGAGGAGGTCCAGCGCATCGCCAACACCCCTCGGGCCCTGGACTATGAAAACCGGCTTTCCGCCGACACCGGAGACGTCACCATCGTCCGTATCGACCGCGCCGAGCCGAACAAAAATATCGTTCGCGGCTTCCGGGCCTATGAATTGATGCTGACCCGTTATCCAGAACTGAAGAACAAGGTCAAATTCCTAGCGTTCCTGGTGCCTTCCCGCACCCATATACGCCAGTACCAACGGTACATGAACGAAATTCAGCAAGTCATTCAACAGATCAACAACAACCACGGCACGGACGACTGGCAGCCCATAGTGCCGTTCATTGAGAACAACTACACGCAGGCGATCGCCGGCATGAAGTTATATGACGTGCTCCTGGTGAACACCATAATCGAGGGCATGAACTTGGTTGCCAAGGAAGGCCCCGTGGTCAACAACCGCGACGGGGTATTGGTCTTGTCGCACAGCAGCGGCGTTTACCAACAGCTTGCCGATGGCGCTATCAGCGTTTCTCCCACAGACATCGAGGGTACTATGGAGGCCCTGCACCAAGCGATCACGATGTCGGCTGAAGACCGTAAAGACCGAGCGGCCCGGATGCTAAATTCAGTCTGCCGTGAGGACATCAACCACTGGCTCTACCAACAGATGCACGACATCTCAGGCATCCTATAAACAGTTACTGTCATGTGCGGCGGTTGGAGTCACTTGGCTAGGTGTTTCTGGCTGGATAATTGCTGTGGGTAGGGTTAAAGTACTAAGGTAGCGGAAGTCCATTTCACCAGGAGATTCTTCACCTCTCTAACCGTTTTGAATGTGGAGAAAACGAACCACATGGAACAGTTATTCAACCCACAAATGCCCGGCGGCGGGCGTGCCGAGATTCAACTCTGTATCTTCCCGCACCTACCGGAATTCCTGGTAATCGACTTCCGGGAAGACGACCCCCAAGTGTTGTTGCTAAAAACCGACGACGTTTTTGACGAGGAGTTCTACCGGACCGTAGAGGCAGAATTCTCCGAGACGCTGCGCGCGTCCAGCGATTTCCTCTTTTCCCACTTCATGAATTTGCCGGTTACCATCGAGGAAACCGTGCGGGACATCGCCATGACCTTCATCCTAGAGCGGCTCGGCGTGCAGATAGACGACGAAGATGAGATACCGTCAGTGGTCGTCTATGTGGTCAGCGGTGGCGCCCTTACCTCCCACGCCGGCGAGATACTCGATGGCTTGAATGAACTGATACACAGTGGATTCAACGGCCCTGAATCAGACCATTGGGGAGCCACCATCACCGACCTAGTGGAACGGGAATCCGCAATAACGCAAAAGTTGAACGAGCAGCAGATGGCGGAAGCCCTGAAAGGCGATTCTCCCGATTATTTCACCCTCTGGGAAAGCCGCAACTGACCTCCTCTATCCTGGCGCGCCTGTCCACCTCTCCCCTATAATCCCGGAGCAATAAGGTCTAACATCGCCTCGGGACCTAAGGGAGCCATCTATGGAACAGATAGGATTTTTTCTCAACGCCAGCCGGGAAACCTCCGACGAGGACTTAATCTCCATAGCCAAACAGGCGGACGACCTGGGCTATCACTCGTATTGGACCGGCGAGTCCTGGGGGCGGGACGTTTTCACTGTGCTGACCATGGTGGCCTGCCATACCGAAAACCTGCGCATGGGCACCGGTATCGCCACCGTATACAGCCGGACTCCGGCGCTCCTCGCTCAGACAATAGCGTCCCTGGATATCATATCCAAGGGACGGGCGATGCTGGGACTGGGCAGCAGCGGGAAAGTGGTGGTGGAAGGCTGGCACGGCGTACCTTTCGATTCCCCTCTGGCGCGTACCCGTGAATATATAGAGATCATCCGCATGGCCCTGGCCGGCGAAGCGGTCAACCATGAGGGCAAGTTCTACCAGATGGAGCGGTTCCGCATGATATCTCCCCCGGTCCAGGAGCGCGTTCCCATCTACCTGGCCAGTTTGGGGCCCAAAAACCTGGAACTGACCGGCGAGCTCGCCGATGGTTGGCTTCCCGTCTGGGCCAGCCGCGACCGGCTGCCAGACCTGAAGGAGCAGATAAGCATCGGCGCAGCCAAGTCGGGCCGTAACATCTCTGATGTGACTGTCTCTCCCTACATCTTCTGCTACGCGGCAGACGGCGCAGAAGACTTGGCCCATGGGGAACAACTGCTGCGGGCCCACATGGCTTATTACGTCGGCGGAATGGGAACCTTTTATTTCGATAGCATGAGCCGGGCCGGTTTCGCCACGGAATCCCAGGCCATCCAGGACGCCTGGAGTTCCGGTAACCGGGAACAGGCCGCCGCCGCGGTGTCGGACAAGATGCTGGAGAGCGTGGTGGTCCTGGGGAATGCCCAGCAGTGCCGTGACCAACTAGCCCGGTTCCGGCAGGCAGGGGCAGACATGCCAATCGTCAACTTCGCCCACGGGACTGACCTTGAAGCCATCCACCGCACCATGGCGGCGCTTGCTCCGCAGGCCGACGCCTAATGCCCACCAAGATCGGCGTGATCTCAGACACCCACTCCGCAGGCAGTGGCCGGGACCTGCCGGTGAAGATCCTCGACGCCTTACATGGGGTCGACATGATCCTCCACTGCGGCGACCTTGAATGCCTGGGAGTACTGGATTACCTGGAAGAGATGGCTCCTCTGCTGGCAGTACGAGGCTACGAAGACCCACTGGAAGAAGGCGACCGTCTCGCTATGACGACCAGGGTGGTCAAAGTCGAAGGCGTATCCATCGGCATGATCCATGATATCCAATGGCCCGGCCCCAAGATTCCCACTAGCCCCGACGGTTCCGAGTTAGTCCTTCCCGAAGGCGATGGGCGGGAGTTCATGGCCCGCAAGTTCAAAGAGCCGGTAGACGTCGTGTTGTTCGGCGATACCCACGAGGAGTTGGTCATGCACTGGGACGGTGTGTTGATCATGAACCCCGGCAGCCCCACCTACCCAGGCCGCCGCCACAAACGGGGCGTCTTAGGCACTCTAGGCCTGCTGGAAGTGGACGGGGAAGACGCCACTGGGCGAATAATCAACCTGGAACCAGTTGTTTAGTTCATAGTGCCCGGTTTCCTTCCACTCCCTCCCTCGCGACAATACGCCCACAGCCGCTCGTCGTAGGCGCGGGTTTTTAACCCGCCTTCCCTCCATGCATCTTCGCTTACACGAGGCTGCGGATATAAAAAAGGGCCGGTCTTTCGACCGGCCCTTTTTGTTCGAACGTACTTTTCCTTAGGTGATCTTTTCGATCAGCGGAGTGACCTCCAAGAAAACCGGGGCAAACACCAAGGAGACAATAGCCATCAACTTCAACAGGATGTTGAGTGACGGGCCTGAAGTGTCCTTGAACGGGTCGCCAACAACGTCGCCTTCGACCGCGGCCTTGTGGGCATCGGAGCCCTTGCCGCCGTAATGGCCCAATTCCACGTATTTCTTGGCGTTGTCCCAAGCGCCGCCGGCGGTGGCCATCATGATGGCCAGCATGAAGCCGGAACCCACGGCTCCGATGAGCATGCCACCCAAGGCCTCCACGCCCAGGATAAAACCGGTGGCCAAAGGAGCGGCAACGGCCATCAAGCCGGGTATGATCATCTCCTTAAGCGCGCCCTTGGTGGCTATGTCCACACATTCCTTGTAATCGGGCTCAGCAGTCCCTTCCATCAGACCGGGAATCTCCCGGAACTGGCGACGGACCTCATTAACGATAGACATCGCCGCCCGCCCCACGGCCTTCATGGTAAAAGCGGAGAAGAGGAACGGCAGCATAGCGCCGAAGAGTACGCCCACAATGGTCTTGTGGTCCATCAGGTCGATCACCTTTATCTCGGCCGCGATCGCGAAGGCCGCCAGCAGAGCCAGAGAAGTCAACGCGGCGGAACCGATGGCGAATCCCTTTCCTGTGGCCGCCGTGGTGTTCCCCAAGGCGTCCAAAGCGTCGGTCCGCTCCCTTACTTCAGGATCAAGCTGGGCCTGCTCCGCGATTCCGCCGGCGTTATCGGCTACCGGACCGTAAGCATCGGTCGCCAGCGTGATTCCAAGTGTGGATAACAGGCCTACCCCGGCCAATGCGACCCCGTAGAAGTCGGCCAATTCAAAGGCGATGATGATGGTGAATCCCACCGCTACCAGGGGAACGACAGTGCTGATCATGCCGGTGGCAATACCGCTGATCATCACGGTGGCAGCGCCGGTCTGCGAGGACTCGGCGATCATCTGCGTTGGTTTGTAGTCGTAGGAGGTGTAGTACTCAGTCGACAGGCCGATTATTATGCCTGCCGCTAGACCCGTTATTATCGCCCAGAACCATTTGATCTCCATGTCCAAGGAGAGCACAACCACCAGTGCGAAAACCGCCAGCAGGATCGCCGAGGCGAAGATGCCCCGCCGAAGCGCCCACAAGAGCTGGCCAAAATCGGCCTGTTCGTTGGCACGTACCACAAAGGTGCCTAAGATCGCAGCGACGATCCCGGCGCCCGCCAACATCAGTGGCAAGACTGCCTTGTCAGCGTCCCAGGCAACGGCCGCTCCAGCGGTGCCCGCGGTTGCCAAGGCGATGGCAGCGATGATCGAACTTACATAGGACTCGAATAGGTCAGCGCCCATACCCGCAACGTCGCCCACGTTGTCACCGACGTTGTCGGCGATCACTCCGGGGTTCCGGGGGTCGTCTTCGGGGATACCCGCCTCGACCTTTCCAACCAGGTCGCTGCCCACGTCGGCAGCCTTGGTGAAGATTCCTCCGCCAACCCTGGCGAAGAGGGCTATCGAACTGGCGCCGAATCCGAAGCCGGCGACCACCGTGATGTCTTGGAAGATCATGTAAAGGATGGTCACGCCGAGCAGGCCGATGCCAACCACCGTGATGCCCATGACAGAACCGCTGGAGAAGGCGATCCGCAATGCTGGATTGAGGCCGTGCATAGCAGCGGCTGCGGTTCGGACGTTGGCTCTAACCGCGACGCTCATGCCGATGAATCCGGCGGTAGCTGAGCAGACCGTGCCCACCAGGTAGGCGATGGCCGTTTCCGGCACGGTGTTATCCAGTGTCCACCAGTCGATCAACGCCCACAGTCCTGCTGCGACGACGATGACGAATGGCGCTAAAACCATGTACTCCCGGCGTAGGAAGGTGCCGGAACCTTCGCGTATCGCATCGCCAATGGCCCGCATGCGCTGGTTGCCGGGGTCAGCACGCAGTACACGGATGGCGGTAAAGGCGGCGAAAAGAAGGGCTGCGCCCCCAGCGGCGAGGGCAACGATCAAGGATTCCATGAAGAGACTCTCTTAAAGGGACAGGTGTGAGCTTTGTATCTGATAAAAATCTGCCTGTTTTTAGGCGTGCGCAACTTATCATATGGGGTTGGAGGTGTCAAGCGTATTTCGACGCCGGATACGCTTAATTTGCACGGGTATCGCCGCTAACAATCAAGTTCTATCGGTGGGATTAAGGTGAAAATCAACCACACGAATCTGACTAGAACCGGAGGTTAGAAGCTGTGAATCTCTACGTCTGGGAAGGAGATGGCCGCCGCGAACCAGAACGAACGTCGAGTGCTCACCCGTTCCAAAAGTCCCCCGCCAGAGGTCCTTTTACGGCCCGGCCGGCAAAATCCTAGGCGCTTCCAGTCTCACGGTCAGTGACTAACCCGTCGCCTTGGTAGTCGAAGTTTAAGGTCTAATCTTCCACGGTCCTAAAGAACGCCCCTACCGATCGGCCTCCCGAGGTGGTGAAGACGACTATTGCCTCTCCGCCAACTTCAGCATTGACCGCACCATCGCCGATCTCGCCGGCGGCCAACCGTCCGTCCAGTTTGTCTTCGTCCACCGGGAAGGCGAATTGACCATTGTTGATGCGGTCTTGGTACCCGCTGCCAAAGCCGTTGCTGTAGGCCGCACCGGCTAAAAGCGTCTCAAGCCCTCCCTCGGCGCCGGTGATCAGCAGCGTGTCAAGATAGGGCGCTCTCCATTCTCCCCAGGGCATCGTCGCCGAAGGCAGCGGTTCGAGCCTCGCTCCGGTCAGAGTCCCGACGACCGCCTCGCCGCCCACCTGGAACCAATAAGACCTCGTTTGGTGGTCGTACATGACCAAGTCCGACTGGTAAAGGGCATTGGTGTTTCCGAAGGTAGGTGTCTGGCCATCGACCTCCCGGCTAAATACGACACCACTGAAGCATAGAGGGCAGTATGTGACCAACAGCGAAACGCCGCCGATGGTGTCGTTAACCATCTCGTGGAAATTAAGGATGTTGATGGGATAGGCGAATGCCTCACCGCCGGCCTCATATCCGAGCACCGGATCGTCATCATCCAACCAGGGCAACGCGTCCGCGCCCCTAAAGGCCGGTAGGTTTACCGGGACGATGGCGTCCCCGAGGTCCGTCTAAAGTTCGTCCGATATCTCGCTGAGGGGAATAAAGCAGGTCCTGGTCGTTCCAAATGTGTCGAACAATATGTCCTCAAGGGGCACACTGTGGATGCTCCGGTCAACGTCCGGAACGATCTTCGGCACGACCGAGGAGCCTTCCGGGACTATCGATGTCGCCGTTGGTTTTTCAGCTGGCGGTTGGAACTTGGCATCCGAGGCTTCCGGTACCGGCGTTGGACTGGACCCACCACAGGCAACGGCCAAGACCAAAAGACCGGCCGCGAAGGCAGCCCATCGATTGTTCATCATCAGCTTCAACAATAACCTCTGGCTGGATATCTGGTTTCAATCAATCGATTCGATGCCGCCAGTTGGCATTCGGGTACATGTTGCCGCTACCCCGGAAACAGAATCGCACCCGTTGTTCAATCCACGGAAGCCGATGCTAAAACGCGGCACAGGCTGGCATAGGCGTGTTTACACTAATCAGACCAGCATAGCACTCAACGCAGAAGGAATCGCTACATGTTTATCGGCTACTTCACTGAACGGCCATACAAAGATTCCCAGTCACGGTTCTGTGGCGCCACGGGAACGCCATCAAAGACCTGACCCTCAGCAACGGCGTTTATGACGCAGAATTGGGCGCCAGTTTGTACAACCGCTACTTAGACGAAAAGATCTACGCCGAGGAGATGGGGTTCGACGGACTCATGCTGAACGAGCACCACAGCACACCGTTCTGCATGGGCGGCGCGATGAACGTCGAGGCCTCCATCCTAGCCCGACTAACCAAGAAGATGTCTTGGGCCGGCCCTACGAACAGCAGATCGAGGACTACACCATCATCACCGGAACCCCCAGACGGTGATTCCCAAGATTTGCCATGTCCTTGAGTACATCCGGCCTGGCAGCGTGTTCTTCTGGGACGGCGACGGCGCCATGGACCACGACGACGCTATGCGCAGCTTGAGACTGATGGGCGAAGAGGTTATCCCCGCCGTGCATGAGATTGCCAAGGAGCTGGAGCTACCTGGTTCCTTCGAGGTGGACACCGCAACCGGAAAGCCCATCGAGCAGGACCCGGCCGCCACCGCCGGCGCTGCAGGCGACGACTAGACCCAACCTGGCTTAAATTCCTAAGCAAACGAATCCCCTTAGGCCTGATTCTTTCCGGCCTCGGGGGTTTTAATTCCGTTCCACCGGTCCCATGCACTACCCACACCACTCCATACCGGCGCATAATATGTCGCAATGAACACCGATGCAGACCAGGACTCAAATATTGACCTAACCGCTGACGTGGTAGTGATCGGCGGAGGTCCCGCCGGTAGCGCGGCGGCCACCATGCTGGCCCGCAAGGGATGGCAGGTCACGGTCTTGGAACGGGAAACATTTCCCAGAGACCACGTTGGCGAATCCCTGCTACCCGCCTCCATACCGATCCTGGAAGAATTGGGCGCGCTGACCGCCGTGGAGAACGCCGGTTTTTTAAAGAAGTACGGAGCAACCATGGTTTGGGGCAGTGGCGACGCTCCCTGGAGTTGGTACTTCAAAGAGACCAGCCACCGGTACCCCCATTCCTACCAGGTCTGGCGTCCCCAGTTCGACCAGATACTGCTCGAAAACGCCAAGTCCCAGGGTGTAAACGTGCTCGAAGGCCATCAGGTAACTGAAGTGATATTCGACGGCGATGAAGCCATCGGCGTCGAGTTCACCAACGCGGAGGGAGTTGCCGGTGAGGCACAATGCAGGTTCGTAGTCGACGCCAGCGGACAGTCGACGCTGCTGGGACGCCACCTCGAATTGAAACAATGGGACCCGTTCTTCCAGAACCTAGCTGTCTACGCCTACTTCACCGGGGCCCAACCGCTGCCAGACCCAGACCAGAACAACATATTCATCGAGTCCTACCGTCACGGCTGGCTCTGGAGCATTCCGCTCAATACCGGGCGCACCAGCGTCGGCGCGGTGGTCGATTCCAAGACCGGGCAGGAAGGAATCCAGCAGAACGGGGCCAATGCGTTCCTGGAAGCCCAATTGGCCCAGAGCAGCCACACCAGAGCGATGTTAGAAAACGCAGAGATGGACTCCGAGGCCACGGTTGTCATGGACTGGTCGTACGCCGCCGATAAGCTATTCGGGCCGGGCTACATCCTTGCCGGAGACGCCGCCTGTTTCGTAGACCCGCTGTTCTCGTCGGGCGTGCATCTGGCCCTCATGTCTGGGGTGCTGGCCGCCGCCTACGTGACCACTGCCCTCAACGAACCGGCGATGGCCGGTGACGCGGGTGAGGTCTACCAGGAGCTATACCTAAAAGAGTACAACCAGTTCCGCGAGATGGCCCGGCTGTTCTACTCCAGCAACCTCAGCGCCGAGTCCTATTTCTGGGAGGCCCGCCGCATCACCGACAGCGCCGAGTATTCCCCGCGCCACAGCTTCATTCAAGCGGTGGCCGGTCAGCCGCCGCGGGGCTACGAACGGGTGGTGTTAGACCGGGGCCAAGCCCCTGAGGAGTTCGTAGAGAGCATCCGAGCCGTGGAAAATGAACGACAGTCACGGACCCAGTGGTTAGCCGCCCTGGCCTCGGACCCTCAGCGTAACCAGATATTGCACGCCGTACCACGGCTGGCCGAGGGGGTCCAAGTTGAGCGCAAACCGGTGCTCGGAGAGGGGGAATTCGTGCAGGGCCACGTCCTGAACACGGTCTCCCAACCGGAGGGCACGCCCTGCAGTCCTCTGGTGGCCGCTGTCATCGTGGAGATTGACGGCCAGAAGTCCGTGTCCGACATCGTAGACGGCATGGGGCAACACCTGGACCAAGCGGGACACGCCCAACTAGAAGAAGCCGTTTCCCGCACCATCGAGATCCTCTACGTAGACGGAACAGTGGCAGGGCTAGTCACCGAGTGAAAAACCAAATCCCTTCTCCCTCGAAGGAGAAGGTTAGGATGAGGGTGAAATACTTTTCCAAAACCCACGTTTTCCTCGGAAACCAGTGCCCTCACCCTAACCCTCTCCCGTGAGCTGGCGAGGGGACAAATGTTTATAGACCCAAAATCCACTTAGATTAGGAGAAACACATGGCCACCAGAAACATACCCTCGGAAGACGAAGTTATTGGATGGATGGACTCCCTCAGCAACTGGGGACGCTGGGGGAAAGACGACCAGATGGGCACCCTGAACCTGATCACCGACGCCAAGCGGGCCCAGGCTGCGGCGCTGGTCAAAGAAGGCATCAGCGTTAGCTGCTCACGGCTGATCGTCCCGGAGATCGCCTCCGATGTCACCTCCATCCCGCCCCTGCATTACATGATTCGAGCCGGCGACACGGTCCCCAAACAGGGTGGCGGCGGCACTTCAGATTTTCTCGGTTTCTCCTACCACGGCCTAACCATCTCCCATCTGGACGCCCTGTGCCACCAGGCTTGGAATGGCAAACTCTATAACGGCTTCGACCCCGCTGACGTGGGCAGCGAGACCAAAGCAACCGTGCTGAACATCGATACGGCCAAAGACGGCATCATCACCCGGGGAGTCATGCTCGACATCGCCAAGGTGCGCGGCGTCGACTGGCTCGAAGCCGGTGAGGGCGTGTTCACCGAGGACCTGGAAGCCGCTGAGAAAGCCCAGGGCGTCCGCTTGGAAGAGGGCGATGCTCTGATGCTGCGGCTGGGCTGGTACAAGCGCCGGCTGGAGAAAGGCGCACCTGAATCGGGCCGTCCCGGACTGCACGCCGAGACCTTGCCTTGGCTGAGAGAGCGGGGCATCTCCATCGTCGCCGGAGACGCTTCCCAGGACGCCGACCCCAGCGGCTATCCCGGCATCGGCCTTCCCATACACCGGGTGGGCATCGTAGGCATGGGCCTATGGTTGATCGACGCCGGCAACTGCGAGGAATTGGCCGAGGTTTGCCAGCGCTTGAACCGCTACGACTTCATGTTCATTGTGGCCCCTCTACGGTTCAAGAACGCCACCGGCTCCCCCACTAACCCTCTAGCAGTGTTTTAGACCGCCGGTTAGCCGTTTAAAAAGGGCGCTATGGGTTAACCCCGCAGCCCCCTTTCTTTTCGTAGAGCATTCTTCAGTCAGCCCTTTATCCCTTCCCCCGTGCGCGGGAGAAGGGATTATTTGATTGCCGGGTGATTACTTCCCTTGCCTGATCCAGTCTGCTACCCGCTCTCCGATCATCATGGTGGTTACGTTGGTATTGGCGCGGATGCAGTCGGGCATGATCGAGGCGTCAACCACCCGCAGACCCTCCATCCCGTGGACCTTGCCGTACTGATCGACCACGGCCATCGGGTCTGAGGCCGGACCCATCTTGCAGGTGCAAGATATGTGCTGGGAGGTGCTGACCTCCCGGTACAAGAACTCGTCCAGCGCCTCGTCCGACGCCAGTTCTGCATCGGTGGGCTCGATACGTTCTGCGATGATGTCCTTGAAGGCCGGATCTTCGCCTAGGGCCACGCAGATGCGGACCGTTTCCCGCAAACGCTCCCGGTCAAACTCTTCCTCCAAGTACCGGTAGTCCAAATATGGCTGGACCGACGGGTCGCCCGACTGCAGCCGCAGTTCTCCGGCCCCGGCGGCCAGCTGAATGCCGCTGGACATACGAATGCCCAAGGGAACCATCCGGTCGCCTCCCTGGTTGACCCGCCCGGTGGCAAAGGACTGCATGGAAACCTTCATGTCGTTACGCAAGTCGGACCCTCCGGCGGTGTAGCGCAGGGTCGCCTGCATGCGGGGAGCATTGCCGTCCAACTCAACCTCGCGCTTGGTCCGCCAGGTGACGAAGACCAATGGATGGTCGCGCATGTTCTGGCCAACACCGGGAGCGTTGTGTACCACGGGAATGCCAAATTGTTGAAGCTGTGCGGCCGGCCCGACGCCGGAGAGCATCAAGGTATGAGGAGAGCCAATGGCCCCGGAACTTAGGATGATCTCAGAGCCCTCGACGGTAAATTTCTCGCCGCCGCTCTCGACTTCGACACCAACAGCCCTTTTCCCGTCAAAAAGGATTCGTTGGACGTGACAGTTGGCCCGGATGGTCACGTTGAGACGGTGTCTGATCTGGTCCAAGTAACCTAAAGCCGTGCTCATGCGGATGCCGTTGGGGTTATTCAGCGGGGTTGGCCCCACGCCCGTGGAGTCAGGGTTGTTATGGTCAGGAGAATCGGGGTACCCAGCCGATCGGCAGGCCTGGTAGAACGCCTCGGTGGCCGGGTGCCAGGTGTCCCGCGCGAAGCGGTGCATCACGATGGGCCCTTCCGTGCCGTGGAAATCATCGCTGAAATCGGTGTCGGTCTCTATCTTCCGGAAATAGGGCAGACAGTCCTGGAATTTCCATTCGGTATTGCCCATCTCGGCCCACGAGTCGTAGTCCTCGGGAACTCCACGGAGAAAGACCTGACCGTTGATGGCGCTGGAGCCTCCGGTGACCTTGCCTCGAGGGACCAACATCTCCGGTGACTTCTCCGTGGCTTTGCCGGTGAACTGCCAGTTATGGTCGCTAACCATGATGTCGATCTCGGTGGCGTAGCCGAACTTCACCTCCTCGGGCAGCTGCTCAAAATCCGGATAGTCCGGTCCCGCTTCCAGCAGCAGGATGTTCTTCTCCGTGTCTTCGGAAAGCCTTGTAGCGACGATGGACCCGGCCGAACCGGCGCCCAAGACGATATAGTCGTATTTCATGTCCCCTCCAGCGAGAATTGAATCCTAAAAAATACGGTCCTTCCGCATCGCGCTATCCCGAGACGGAAGGACTACGGTTCTTGACACTCCGGAAACGTTAGAACAACGCCTCTGGAGTTTGGATGCCTTCGAAATCGGCCTCGGAAGCCGGCTCCACCGGGGTGATACCAAGGTCTGCTTGCATATAGTGGTAAAGCTGCTTCATATGATGGGTGCTGTGGCTCAATATAATGTTCAGCAGCTCCAACACGGTGACTTCGCCGCCGTAGTGCGCGGGGACCTCTCGGTCATAGGCATCGTTGTCGCCGCTATTTAGGAACGCAACTATGTCAGTGCGTACTTTGTTCCCGTAATCGATCATTTCAGCGGCGGTGTAGATATCCTTCAACCTCTCGTCGGATGCCCGCATTTCCTCTTGGCTCATGCTGCCAACTTTGTGACTGAGATAGGCCACTTCTGGGAAAGACATGATGTGCATGACGGTTTTTCGAACCGTCCACGGGCGCCAAGGCACGTCGGTGTCCAGTTGTTCCTGGGTGAACTGGGGAGCGGCCCTGACAGCGGCGCTCAGTATTCGTTCGTATTTATCGGCCAGCCACTCGGTCTTCCCCGAGAGGTCAACTTTTACATCTAGCTTGAACGCTGGAATCAGTTTCTTTGGGAAATAGCCGATTATGACTTCTTTGTCATCGATGATCGTAACCGGCAAGGCCTTTATACCCCGGCCTCGCAGCTCTTCCATCGCTTGTTTGTCTTCCAATACGTTGTGGTGCTCGTACTGAACACCGTTGGATTTGAGGAACTCTTCCAGAGTCCGGCAGCTGAATCAACCAGGTTGCGTGTAAACGTGGACGTTCATACATCCTCCAGTAGTTAAAGGCCTTTGATTTTGGCCAATTATTATCGGATAAATCGGGCCTTGCGGAGCCTCGAAAACCTAAGGCATCCTAACACATGTTTGAGCTTAAAGTTTAGGCCCGGACATCAAGATAGACGGTGGGAAGAGAGGCCCACTTGCTCTTAATATTCCGTCTATGACAGACTAATTTGATGTCGTTTATGCCAATGCCGCCTAGCGTCGGCCCGGCGGTATCTCTTTGAAGTTCCAAGGTAAATCGACCGCAACACTGATCGTTGCGGCTGCTTTTCTGTTGGCCGCAGCCGCCTGCACCCAAGGCGAAGGGGATGCCACGCCGGCCAACACATCTATACCCGCTGGCACGGCTAGCCCGGCTGCCGCTCCAGAACCGGCGGCTACCCAAACCCCGTCACCCGCCGTAGCCAATCCCCTTTCCACGCCTACACTCCCTCTCACTCCGTCTCCACAGCCGACCGTCTTGCCCCCAGCTGCCACAACCGCTCCAACCCCGTCATCCATACCACCCACGGCAACGCCACAGCCAACAGCTACTCCAATCCCTCCGCCCACGGCAACGCCACAGCCAACAGCTATTCCAATCCCAAAGCCGAAACCGCCCGCAGTCGGGTCTGTGCAGCACGACCTGGGCGCAGGGATCACGTTGAGCGTCACTCCCGAAGTACCGATTGCCGGCCGCGACGTTTCGTTCTCTCTGGCAGGATTGCCGCCGTGGGAGTTGGTGACGTTCACCTTTGTCGACCCTCAAAATATACCGGTGCCTTGGGTCACGGCCGAAGATGTGAACGTCGTTGGCTTCGACGGTAACGAGGCCACGACGATAAAGATGTTCCCCACAACCTCAGGAGAATTGGAGTGGAGCCGGTACGGCGCCTTGGACGTGGCCGGAGACTGGTCCGTGGACATCAGGATCTCCGATCAGGTGGACTCGGCTGCCTACACCTTGAAGAACCTTGAACTTAACGATGTGATAACGGTGTCTCAAGGGACGATTCTGACCGAACACCCGGCCCCGGATTTTACCATCTATTACTCAGACTTGGTCCCCTCATCTCTGGTAGTCGATCTCCAAGAGCACCTGATCGATACCCGCCTGCTCTTAGAGGAGTTGCTCCAAACTGAGATCGCCAAGGTCCCGGATATCTACCTGGCGGGCGACCGAGATTTGATGGCCCTGATGAGCGTAGTCACGGGGATAAACCTCGGGTTCGAAGATGGGTATTACACGAACTTCGGGCAGCGTTCCGGCATCTACATGCGGACCGATCTTTTCGATACCGAGGTCCGCCGGCTCCTGACCCACGAGTTTATTCACCATGTCTTCAACGGCCTGGCTGAAGGTCAAGAGCAGCCAGCCTGGCTAGCTGAAGGGCTGTCCAAATATTATGAATTCAACACAGCGTTATTGGGACCACGGCCTGATGCCACCAAACTGCGGCTCCTGGTCGCTACCGACCGTGCCCGGGCGGCAGCCCAACAGGGCGCACTATTCAGCTTCGCTGACCTGGATAGCCAGGCCAACTGGAACTCCCGCACCGATGAGAATGAGATAAGCCTTCAGTACGCTCAGGCCTACATGGCTGTCCGGTTCCTGAATGAGACCTACGGGCCGCTGACCGGCAAAGCCCTCGTTGAGATGATTGGCCGAGGGTTCGATCTATCAAAATCGCTCAGCACGGTAACGGGCCTGGACCTCGGCCTGTTCGAGACCCTGTTCAGCCGCTGGCTGGAGGATTGGGAAGACCAGGAACGTGAACCCGTCGCCGAATATCTGGTCCAGTTGGACTCAGTCTTGGCTGGCGAATCGGCGAATTCGGTGCAGCGGGCAGAGAATATAGCCAATCCCATGAACACTAGCGAGTCGATCAACAGCCGAGCCCTCTTGGTCAGTTCAACTGAAGATCTGTTATCAACTTGGGAAGCTTTATCTCCACCCCAACGGGCCGAAACGCTGCACCAAGAAGCCGGCGAACACTTGTCCCGCGTCCTAGAGTGGCTAACCCTGGAGCTTCGGGCCGCCCAAGCCCAGGACGGCGCCTTTCAAAACGCCGCTAACGACATGATTCAAGAGCTCATCGCCAGAGATTTCACTCTGAAAAGCAACATGGATAACCTCCGGTTCATCCTCAACATCCCAACATAACCTTCGTGTGTCCCAGCGGTAGGTGTCGCGACTGGCTTGATATGCGATAATGCCGTCTGCCACGAATCACGCTCACGTTTATAGCGTTCCAGCTTTAACGAGCGGGAGCGGACCCCAAAACCCAGCCATAAACCCCAAAGAGGAGTAGGCCACCATGAAATACGACTACATAATTGTTGGAGCAGGTTCCGCTGGATGCGTCATCGCCAG
>Ga0207966_1000714_pt1 | contig 18733 bp, 24 predicted proteins | sample Knorr_S23_td_NAD_FD_185611 | JGI IMG/M metagenome (GOLD analysis project Ga0207966, IMG submission 185611) | Marine microbial communities from Southern Atlantic Ocean transect - Knorr_S23_td_NADW_ad_2500m_LV_B (SPAdes) (version 2) | ecosystem: Environmental > Aquatic > Marine > Oceanic | place...
TGTCCATGTGGCCTTATTATTGTCATCCCGGTCCTTCCTTGGAAGGAGAGGAATCTCGTTGCTGAGTTACGAACACTGACTGAGAAAAATAAGACCCTTTGCCTTGCGCGGAATCAGATGGGCGACAGGCGAGGCATACGCCGCCAATGGCAACTTCTACCCCGAAATCCCGAAAGCAGATCCCCCGCCCAACCGGCAGCTACGCCTTGGTGCTGCGTCTTCCTTCCCGCCGCAAGATACAGGTGGGCAAGCTGGGCTTGGTTGAGTTTCCCCGGGGCAACTACATCTACTTCGGCAGCCCCCTGGGCGGACTGGATGCGCGGGTGGCCCGGCATCTTGGAAACGACAAGAAACTCCACTGGCACGCCGATTACCTGAGTGCGGAAGTGCCTTGGGAGTACGCTTGGCAGTTGGCGGACGGCCGGCGGTGGGAATGCGTCTGGGCCGCTGCCGCCATGGCCACCCCAGGCGTGGACCTACCCGCGCCTGGCTTTGGGTCGTCGGACTGCCGGTGCCGCTCCCACCTGGCGCGGGTCAACAACGCCAAAGAGGTCAGGGAACTGCTTGGCAGCCTTACTCCGGCCCCGCGCCGTTCGAGGCCAGATTCAATGCATTCTTCTTGACGGCTACCCACGGGTCTGTACTATCATGACGCCGTCGTTCCACTCGGAATGCAGGTTCACGATATGATGGAAGTCGATGGGCGCAGGCTCCGGCAAACGTACCGCGCCCCAGTTGGGAGGCCGCCATGGAACTTGGAATCTTCCTCGAATTCCCAGTCAGCGAAGGTGGTACGGAGATAGAAGCCTTCAACGACTCCTTCGTACTGGTTAATGAGGCGGAACAGCTCGGAGTGGACTCTCTGTGGTTGGCGGAATACCACTTCAGTCCGGGCCGGGTGATGGCCTCGCCCATCGCCATCTTGAGCAACATCGCCGCCCGAACCGAACGGATCCGGCTGGGCACCGCGGTTATGCTTCTACCCTTGGCCAACCCGGTGCGGGTTGCCGAAGAGGTCGCCACGCTGGACCTGGTCAGCGGAGGCCGGGTGGAGTTCGGCATCGGCCGCGGGACCTTCCCCAACGTCCATGAGGGCTTCAACTCCCCCTTCGCCGAAAGCCGGGGCCGGTTTGAAGAGAGTCTGGAGATCATCCTCAAGGCCTGGACCAACCAGACGTTCTCGTTTGAAGGCGAGTATTACAATCTGAAGGACTTGGAGGTCACGCCCAAGCCCTACCAGAAACCCCATCCACCCGTCCGTATCGGGGTAACCTCCGCCGAGAGTTTCCCCACCACCGGCCGTATGGGCCACGACATGTTGATCAACCCCTCCCGAGTCTTCACTTTGGCTGGACTCAAACCCCAGATTGAGGAATACCACAAGGCCTGGAAGGACGCCGGGCACGAGGGCAAGGGCAAGGTTGGGCTCCGGGTGCCCATCTATCTCTCCGACGACCCACAGAAGGCCCACGACGAGCCTATGGAAAGCGCGTTGTTCTCCATGGGACGCCTGTCAGACCGGGTGGCCAGCTATGCTAAGTACGGCGGGACCACCGGCAACTGGGGTCAGGAAGCCGAGACGGTTGCGGGCATGTCCTACGACGACTGGTTCCGGGACAAGGTTGCCTTCGGCACCCCCGAGGCTGTTACCGAGAAGTTGCAGGGCTTGACCGAAGAATTGGGCCTGGACCAGATCATGTTCGAAGTCAACTATGGCAATAAGTTGCCCTTGGAGAACCAGGTGAACAGCCTGCGCTTGATGATGGAAAAAGTCGCCCCGAACCTGGGATGAGCACCGATTATTTAAATGTGGTTTTGGGGCCATGTCTAACAGGAGGACTAACCAGATATGAGTTGGGACTTAGTAGAAGCCGGGTCACGGGTTGAAGCGGTGGCGTCCATCCCGGTCAAAAGTGATATGGGCGGAGCCCCCATAGGCGGCCCCTCATTCACGATAGAGGCCGGGGATCTTGGCGAAGTGACTCTGAAACGCAAGGCCGGGAAACTTCAGTGGATGGTTATAAAATGGGACCGGCTTGAAGGGCGTACCTTCAATCTGACCGCCGATCAGTTCGACTTGATAAAGCTTGCTGGGAATTGACGGCTCGACCGGTCGGCCAGCTAAACGAGCCGCGCGCAAGGTGACATATCAAGGCACGAACTTTATTCGGTTTTGTGCTAATATTCGAATAAGTTGGTTTGTACCGGCGCCATATAGCCCTGAGCTAAATCTTAAAGAGGTGTTCTAGGAAATGGTTCAAGCAGAGATCAAAACTACATTTGAGGCCGGCCCTGTAACGTTCACAGCCAGGCATGAACTCTGGGACGGCAACATCCAAGACCACGCCGACCAAGGCGTGTCCATCGTGGTCCAAGCCGAAGTCGACGGCAAGAAGACGACTCTCATACGGTTCAATTGCTTCGACATTGAACGAAGCTACATCTACGGTCCGGAGAACCCCGATCTGAAACCCGACGGCCCCATGATGCTGGCCGGCCGGACAGAAAACAGCACCGGCATGGGAAAGCTCTTCCGCATGGACCCGACGGCTGACGGCAACCCCATCGGTTGGACCATGAAGACCATCAAGAAACAGCTCCCTGAGATGCTGGACCGGGCCGGGTATCCCGAGATTGCGAAGGAGATCGACCTCGAAGTGCTGGCTGATGTCGTTCCTGAACTGGAAGCGTCCGCCAGAGAGCTCTTCGTAGCCAAGCGGAACACCGTCAAGCACAACCGCGGCACCGACCTCTTCGAAGCCGGGAACATCCGCTTCGGGTTGGAGATGCGGCGCCTGCCCGTCGGCGACGGCGGCTTGGCGATCCACGTGTTGACCGACGTAGGCGGCTCCACCGAGAAGTCGTTCGTGGAAGAGACCGAGATCATGGCATTCGACCTTTTCTGGGACGGCCCCCACTACCACTACGGCCCCCGGAACAAGAACCACCGGATCTATTGGGACCGCACTTTGGTCACCGATTACCTCGGCTGGGTTTTGGACAAGATCGACGGCAAGAAGCTTGGCGCGATGATCGAGCGGGCTGGTTACCCCGGTATCGCAGCCGATCTCGACCAAGACATGATTGATGCCGTTCTGCCCGCGATGACCGCGAAAGCGCGTGAGATGCTGGCTGAAGGAGAGGCATTGACGGGTCACCCCGGCTTGCCTGTAGACGTCACTCCTAACCTGGTCTCCAACTAGGCCAAATCCTTAGTCACCAAAAAGAGCCCCGATTCATCGGGGCTCTTTTGATTTTCGGGTACAGCTAGTTGTTAGTCGTCGGATTCTTCGAGTTCAGTCTTTATCATCTTCAAGACTTGGGACTGATTGAAAAACTTGATTGGCTGGACCACTGGCCATACCAGGTAAGCAGGCAATGCCCACCATTGGCCGGCTGGCTCGCTGCTGCGGGTTAGCCGTGTGCCAAGGCCGCTGGGTTCCAGGTCGTAGGAGATGCGGTAGGCGGATTCCGATGCCATTTGTACCGGGCGGACGCCTTTGGACCGAGGCCGGTCCCGGCGCGCTGGGGCCAAATATACCTCCGACTGTCGAAAACTCAAGTGCGAGTAAGGTTCTAACCTGGTGATTTCCAGCCGGAAAGACACCTGCCGTTCCCGGTAATTTCCCTCCATTGGGCCCACGTAACCCACCCTGGGCTCTCCCTCAGATGTCTCCGAGACTCGCATGTTGAGCGACCGGTACCAAGCGACATGCCGGCGAAAGTCCGCCAGCCAAGCAAAGACCTGCTCGGGAGGGGCATCTATGAACGCCGATTTACTTATCCTGAACATCTTGCATACTGGTATACGCCGTCATGCCGGGAGGCGGTCAAGTCAGGTAGATTATCAGCACCACGATTCCCACCGGGATGCCGATGACCACCAAGAGGCAGCCCAGCTTGGTGATGCAGCTCATGATCGTGAACGGCAGCTTCATCAGCTTGATAGCCAAGCGAAGCGGCAGTGTTGCCAGTCCAAGCAGTTGGAACATCGTCTAGGCCGTGGCCCACTCGACGCCGTTCAAGACGATCTTCTGGAACTCGGGTGACTCGAAACTCTTTCCGTCGTGTCCCAACAGGAATGTGAATACCTTGCCCTGACCGTAGGTGCGGGTCCAGCCCAGCGGGAAGGTCCCGGCTGGCATATGGGTCGGGGCGCGGTCCGGCCCCCAGGGCCAGGTGCCTTCTTCCGAGTTCCCGGTCAGGAACACGTCGCTTCCGCCCTTGTATTCGATGCCCATGTAGAGTTCGTCATCGGTGCTGAAGTCTGAGACCCCGGCGACGCCCGCGTGGCCGGGTTCGGTGACCTTCACCGCGACATTCCCGTACGGCGGATGGAAGCTGGTCCCGGAAACCCAGCCGCCTCCGGTGATCTCTGCGAACTCGGACCAATAATCGGCGCCGCAGCCGGAGATGTGCAGGCAGACGAACCCCTTGCCCGACTTAACATAATCGATGATTCCCTTCTGTTCGCCTTCAGACAGTTTCATCTCCGCGAAATCGGCGGCGTTCTCGCGCCGGGTGTTGAAAACCAGAGCGTCATAGGCAGCCATGCCGGCCGCGTCGGCCAAGACCGATGCGTCTTCGCTGACAGTGACGTCATGGCCCGCCGACTTCAGGAACCTTTCAAGTACCGGGGTGGACTCTTCATAGGGGTGCCTCCCTCCGGTGATAACAAGCAGCTTCACGTTTAGTGCCTCCAGATTTTTGTTTGTATTATCAGGTCGTCCGAGGCGGTATTATACGTCAAGACGAAGCGTTATCGACAGCATATACAGGTCCAGATAGCCGGTACGACTCTGTCACGGCGGCTTGTTTTCTGTGCCGTCTTGGCTTTGTTCCTGGCGCCAATCGTCTTTAGGCCGCTGGGGATACTGGCCTGGTCGGTGGCGGTCTGGAATGGAGACCGTTGGTGGATGTGGGGGAACTCTTAATCATCGAATTCGAGAGCGAGTGAGACATGTTTAATAGTGGAATTCTCTTGGCAATTGGGGTTCTGGCCGTGGTGGCGGTTGCGTGTGGCGGGGATTCTACGGTCCCTGCTGCAGAGCAATCTACCATTCCAACACCTGTACCCGAGCTACTGCCCGCTCGGGCTATGTATGACGGCTATCGTATGGTCTCGTCGTACCAAGAAACGGTAAAAGTCGGGGCAGCCCGGTTCGAAGGCATGCCTTTATTCAACGTCATTGGCTCTGACGGAAATATCTACTTGCACGTTGCTGCGACCTCCGGGGCAGACATAGTGTGTGTGTTTGCGGCAAGCCAGAAGACTGCCTTGGATAGACTCGTTACGGCTCAAGCTTTGGCAAGCATGGAGGGCATCGTCAACGGATGGGACGGGGACGACCTGATAATTGATAGCTGTACCATCTCCCTTAGCAGTGTCCGCATGGTGGGGCGCGTCTCGGGGAGCGCTGTGGCGGCGGTGGACGACTCGTGGGGTGTTACTTTGATTCCTGGGGGAAATTTGGATACGTTTTTTAATATAGAGTCCGGTCGGTCGCTGGTAACCACGTTCCTAGGAGCTAGTTGGCAATTGGAGCGGCATTCATTCTGAGGGAAATTGCCCGGAATGACACGCGCAGAGATGTGGCGGTTCGTCGCGAGCAGTTAGCCGATATCCTGGGCTGAAAATCAAGTCGAACGTACAGAGTGCCGAAGAATTTACCGAAATGGAGGACACCCATATTCCCAGCGGAGCGAATATCGATCTTACGCTAGTCGATTCTACCCGCTCACTGACGTATGAACTCTTGAACGATGATTAACTTTGTTCGGACATAGACGAGTTGGCTTACAATCTGGCGATGTTGAATGGAGCAATTGCGAATGCAGTTGCCATTTCGCTATCTGGCTCTTTCCGCGCTTTATCTGACAGTGAGGAAACTAGGGGCGGAGTCTTCAGACACATGCAAACCGTAGCAACTGAATCGATTGAGTATGAAAGCGGTAAAGAAATCGTGGCACGCCTCAATAAGCTATCGGGGTAAGAGCCTGAACCGTCTATTCCTCTTGGCCCCACCGCACGATGACCACTTCCTCAGTGTCCAGTACAACCTGAAACCCGTTCGAGAGCTCCCCCGGGTAGTCCACGGTCTTCTGGAACATGTTTGATTCCACAGCCCCGGTTCGGCCCCAGTATTTGCCGGTGGTGGTCCGTACCCGGTCGCCGCGGCGCCTCATCCATTGCATACATGCGACGGACGTTATCGGGTTATCATGTGGTGGGGGAAGTGGGACGTGTCATAATGACGGTGAGTCTGGACCGGAGGTCTAATTCGTATGATAATGGCGATCTTCACAGGCAAAGGGTTTACTAAAGACATGTATGAAAGGCTGCGGCAGGAAGTTGGATGGGAGACTGAGCCCATAGATGGTTGGCTGACGCACGCTGTCTGCTTCGACGAATCAGGCGACATTCGTATGACGAATATCTGGGAGTCAACTGAGAAGATGGATGAGACTTCGTCAGCCGACTAATGCCTGTAATGCGAAAGATTGGCATTCCACCACCGCTAGCTGAGATTTTTACCGTCCACAACTTGAACGTCTTTACCGCGACCGATCGATAGACGTCAATTTCCTAAAGGTCGTGGAATAATGAGTCTGCCAGGGAGCGGAAACCAGGCCGGCGTCGATATTAAGGAGAGAGTCAAAATGCCGAAGGAAACGACCCACCGGGACCCAGAAAAGCGGGCGGCACGAATCGAGAGAAGGGCGAGGAAGCGGGCTGAGGCGGTGATAAGGAAGCGGGTCCGCACGGTGGCGAAAATCAATGCACAGGATCATAAGTAGCCAAATTCCTCCTGTCCCGTGAGAGCCTGGAGATTGCGGGGTTCTCCCTGGCATATAAAAAATTGCCAACTTATGGCAACACCTTGGTGCCTAGTTGCCGGTGGTGATGCCTGGGCCGTCAATCCAACAGAACTGCCGCATTCGATCCGTTCTTGAGACTCGTCCGATGCACCACAGTCAGGGTTTGTGATGTGATGTGCTGTGAGTATCGCTGCGATAACGGGTGGGGTTTGCTATAGGTCTTGAGGGCTTGGGGAAGCAGTTTGACACCTCGACGCCTTGCCGGTGGTGATCTTCACCCGATCGTCGCGACGCCGCACCCATCAAATGCCGTAGTCGTAAGTCTCCGCCGTCCAACCGGAGAGCCGCGGGATGTCGTGTGCAATAATTACCCTGCGGCAACCTGGCCACCCTGAATCCTGACAAGCGGAGGAGCCCCCAATGCCTTGGATAGATGTAATCAGAGAGCAGGACGCTCAGGGCGAGCTCAAAGAAGTCTACAAAAAGCTTCGTGAACAGAGGGCGGGCGAGCGCATCAATCAAGACCGCAACAACGCGGCCAGTGGACCTCCGATAACACCACCTACACTGCACAGCCTAAATCCCAAAGCCATGTGGAGTACCGCCGAGTTGATGTGGGAGATTATGCGCGGCGAGTCCGGGTTGACCACCGCGCAGCGGGAGATGATTGCCACCGTAACGTCAGCTACTCTCAACTGCCGGTTTTGAACCGTCGCCCACGCAGAGTATCTGCGTCAAGAAGGCGGGGATGATCTGGAAGTGGAACGCATCAAGTCGGACTGGCGGCAGATGGACCTCACCGAGGCGGAGCGGGTGATGCTTGAATGGGTTGAAAAGCTGACGGTTGCCCCGTCAACGTGTGTCGAAGAGGACATTGAAGGGATGCGAGCAGTGGGATGGACCGATAGAGATGTCCTGGACATCGCCCAGGTGTGTGCGTATTTCAACATGCGGGTTAGGATCGTCGACGGCCTAGGTCTGAAACTTGATGAATGGCAGACCGTTCGGGCCAAAGCCGGAGCGGAGAATGCGGCAAGGTTGGCCACCGAGCGGGGCGTTGAAATGCCTTCAGACCCGTGGGGTGTTCGCTAGAAGCGGTATTCAGGCCGGCGGAGGAACATCGTCCGTGCCGCGATGACCCACCTCGGAAGATTTGGCGAAAATTTGACGGCCCGGATTACAAGCGTCGTTGATCTATTGCGATTTACGGTGTACGGCGCTCCAAATGATGAACTGAAAGTAATGATTGGAGGTTTCGGGGCCGTGTTGATGCGTTAGTTAAACGGCTTCGCTCGATAAGGTTATACAGCGGACAGATGCATCTGGGCGGGGTCGCCATCGAACCTCTGCCGCATGCTAGCCTTCTGACCGATGAGATTTGCTCTGATCACAATCCTCACCTTAATCGTCGCTTGTTCTAGCACGGTCGAAGCAACGTTGCTCCTATGCGACGACTGCGAAGAAGTGCGTGTGAGCCGGGTGATAGACGGCGACACCCTGGACATCCCTTCGGGCCGCGTTAGGTTGTTCGGAGTTGATACGCCCGAGCGTGGTCAGCGTTGCGCATCCGAGGCCACCAATCGGTTCAGCGAACTCGCCGGAAATTCCGTCCGCTTGGAGGACGGGCCGAGGTTGACCGACCAGTTTGGCCGCCGCCTGGGTTACGTTTACACTAAGGACGGATCAAGCATCGACGAGATACTGGTCCGAGAAGGCCTGGCAATCGCCTGGACCGAAGACGGCCAGCACAGGGACTACCTGGTGGGCCTGGAACGGTCAACCAGAGATGCTGAATCCGGATGCCTTTGGTCAGAGTGAATGAACTTGGGAGGACCTATGACGGATAACAACGCAACAAACCCTGCGATTGCGGTGACCAAGCTGGAAGGCCGGGGGCCGCTGAACCTGTTGGGCAAGGAAACTTTCTTGGCGTTGAAGGCTGAGTTGGACCGGCTTCATGAAGACCGGAGCGCCAGAGCATTGGTCCTCACCGGGTCGGGGGAGCGGGCCTTCTCCGCCGGGGTGGACCTGCACCAGATGAAAGACCTGGACCCGGAGGACGCCGAGGCATTTATCACCGCGCTCCACGGCCCGGCCAGAAAGCTGCTGACCATGTCCATTCCTGCCATCGCCGCCATCCGTGGCCCGTGTCTGGGCGGGGCGTTGGAGTTGATCCTGGCCTGCGACATTCGCATCGCCACCGAAGACGCGATATTAGGCCTGCCGGAGGTCCAAGTGGGGATACCATCGGTGATCGAAGCCTCGTTGCTGCCGCCGACCATCGGCCTGGGCCGGGCCCGCCGCATGCTGCTCACCGGCGAGACTGTCGATGCTTCCGAGGCACTGGCCATTGGGCTGGTCGACCGGGTGGTGCCCGCTGACAAGCTGATGGACGTGGCCTACGAAACCGCCAACACCTTCGTGGGCATGAGCCGGGACGTATTGGCCTCTCAGAAAGACATCGTCGCCAAGTGGCTGGAGTTGGGCGAAGAGGAGTCCGCGTCGTTCACCATCAAGGAGTTCGCCCGCATATTCACCACCGGAGCGCCTCGCGAGGGGATGACCGCGTTCCTCGAGAAGCGGGCGCCTGATTTCGGTGACGGGTAGCCTCTACCAGCTAAGCCCCGGCTCCCGCTCCTGCAGCACCTCGCCGAAGAGGGTCAGGACTTGGTCGACCTGCAAAACTACGGCGGCGGTCTTCGATTCGGGGTCGGTTATCAGGCCAGCCTGGAAAAGCCGGGTTATGGAGTCATCGTAGACCGGGCCATCGCGGTGGACAGCGGCGGTGCAGCGGAACTTCCAGCCGGACTGATTCTCGGCGTGGCGGAACAGCAACACCACCTTTGGATTCTCTTCGATGTGGTCCAGGGGCGTGCGGCCGGTGCGGTCGCGGTAGACGAAGGAACTTTCGTCCAGGGCTAAAACAGTGCCGATGTAGCCGCAGTTGGGCGTACCGTTGGTCGACGCGGAGGCGACGATGCACGGGTTGCCGCTCTCCCGGGCGTTATTAACCAATTCGACCATCTCGTCAGTCAGCTTTATCAAAGGTCCCCTCCATTAATCCGGACTATGCCGGGTACTGCTCTTTCCACCAGCGGGCGATCTCGTTGCGCCGGGCGAACCAGACCCCCTCTTTCTCCGAGGCGTACTTCAAGAACTGGTCCAAGGCGTAGGCCCGCGACGGCTTGCCGATGATCCGGCAGTGCAGGCCCACCGACATCATCTTTGGGTGGGTGGCCCCTTCCTCGTAGAGGACGTCGAAAGCGTTCTTGGCCGTTTCAAAGAAAACGTTGGGCGCGATCAACCCTCCACTCCAAAACTTGTAGTCGTTTACCTCCAGGGAATATGGAACGACCAGCCAGGGTTTGCCATGCACCTGGGTGTAGTAGGGCAGGTCGTCGTTGTAGGCGTTGCAGTCGTATTCGAACCCGCCTTCCTCAACGACCAACTCCCTAGTATTCACGCTGGGTCCGTAGCGGGTGTACCAGCCGATGGGGCGTACACCGGTGGTCTTGGTCATAGATTCGACGGCCTCGCGAATCGCCTCCCGCTCCGAATCGATGTCCATCGTGTAGTACTCTTCCCACCGGTTGCCGTGACCCATGACCTCGTGGCCCCGGCGAACGATCTCCGGGCCCACCTCCGGATTGCGCTCCAGGGCCAGGGCGCAGGCGAAGAAGGTGCAATGGATGTCGTGCTTTTCCAGGATATTCATCAAGCGCCAGACGCCAACCCGACTGCCGTATTCGTAGAACGACTCGTTGGCCAGGTCACGCTCACCAGGGCCGGCTGGCGAGGGCGATTCGCCGCCGGACTCGCCTTTGGGGTCCCCGTCCAGTATCGAGTATTCGGAGCCCTCCTCGTAGTTGATCACCACCGAGACGGCGATCCTGGCCCCGTTGGGCCATTTGACCACCGGGGGATTGGCGCCGTAGCCGATCAGGTCTCTAGTGCTCATAGTTGGTTCCTTTTGATTTCTAAAATATCAGGCGGGGTCACCGGGCCAACTTCCAGTGGTACAGCACCACCGCCACGGAGGTAGCCAGGTTCAGACTGGAAACGCCGTTCTCCATGGGGATGGACACCCGGTGGTCCGCTCGGTCCAGCAACTCCTGGCTCAGTCCCTGCCGCTCGGTGCCGAAGGCCAATAATGCCCGGTCCGGGAGTTGGAAGTCGGACAGCGAGTCACCCCCCAGGTCCACGGCCACCAGAGGGCGGCCGCACTTGGGCAAGTCTGGCGAGTTCGCCACCGGCAGGGCGAATTGGAGCCCCACGCCGGTGGTCAGAGCAGCCGGTTTCCAGGGGTCCAGGTTGCCTGTGTTGATCACGCCGGCGGCCCCAGCGGCGGCGGCGGCCCGCACCGCGGCGCCGATGTTGAACAGGTTCCGTGGATTCTCCAGCAGGACCACTGGTGTTTTGGCCGGGTCATTCAATAGCTCAGCGAGGTTGACGGTAGGTCTTCGGGCGATGGCCATCACGCCTGTCGGCGGCGTCGTGGGCCCCAGTCTCTCGAAGACGTCGTTGGGTACTTCAGCGACCAGTCCTTGGAATGATTTGGTGATGTCCGGCGCGTATTCTACCTGCAATGCCACCAGTTCTGTTAAGTCGGGGCTGACTACCTCCAGCAACTCCGCGCCGAAGCGCATGGCGTGCTTCAAAGGGTGGAACCCCTCGATCACCACCAGCGACGGGTCGTGGCGCGCGTTGTAAAAGCGGTCTTCTATGGGTTTCTGTTTCATGGTCCTTGCGGCTGGTATCAAGCTGCGGCCATTATGGCAGATTGAGGGTAGCCGTTCCAAAGGGTGGAATTGGTAGAATCAAAGCTGGCGCATCACTCCAACCAGACAAGAGAGACTTCATGGACTTGAAAGTCGGCCAGAAAGCCACCCGTAGCAATACTCTGACGTTCGATAATGTGAAGACATACGCCGAGATAACCGGCGACTACAATCCCCTCCATTTCGACGAGGGATTCGCCGCCAAGACCAAGTTCAAGGAGCTGGTGGTCCAGGGCGGGCTGACCTCGGGGATACTGAACGCGCTGGTGGCGATGGACATGCCCGGTCCGGGCACGGTGTTCATGAGCCAGAACTTCAACTATACGGCGCCGGTGTTCATTGGAGACACGATGACCTCCGAGGCTGAGGTGCTAAAGGTCCACGCCACCAAGCCGGTCACCAAACTCAAGATGACCATCACCCGCCAGACCGGCGAGACGGTGCTGGAGGGCGAGGCGTGGTGTTATACGTTTACGCCGGAACATACCCCGCAAGCCTGACCGGCAAGATAGCACGATCAGACGCAAGTTGATCTCCGGCCGATCTTTCGCCAATCGGGAAAATGAGCCATCGGCAAAACTGGGCTAAACGGGTTGACATCTTGGTAAGTGATAACTTACTGTAAGTCATGGCTTACGCAGAAGTTCTGACAGCGTTGGCAGACCCGACCCGCCGGCACATATTCGAGGCGCTGCTCGAGCAGCGTAAAACCGTTGGCGAATTGGCTGCAGGTCTGCCAGTGAGCAGGCCTGCGGTGTCGCAACACCTTAGGGTGCTTGAGACCGCGAGGCTGGTTAGCATAGAGCCGCAGGGTAATAGTCGCCTGTATTCAATCAAGAGCGATGGGTTGGATGACCTGCGGCATTATCTCGAGGGTTTCTGGTCAGATGCCTTGTCTGCATATGCCGCTGAGATTGCGCGCCTTACTAATCGCAAATAGGAGAAACGATGCTCGATCCAATCACTTATACAATCGAAGTTCCATGCAACCAGGAAACGGCGTTCACAGTGTTTGTGGATATGGGTAGTTGGTGGCCTTTGGACAAGCGCTCAATGTCGTTGATGGGTGGCGGCCAGCCTGCCAAGTCGTTACAGGTAGAGCCGAAAAGTGGTGGCAAGATTTTGGAGACCGGCCAAGATGGCACTGAGCATTTGTGGGGTACGATAAAGTCATTCGATCCGCATGATTTTATCAGCATGGACTTTCACATGGGACTTCCGCCAGAAACAGCAAGCCTCGTTGAGGTGCGCTTTACCATTCTTGGAGACGACTAAACGCGAGTCGAGCTGACCCAGAGTAATTGGGAAGCTTTTGGCGATATGGCCGAGATGATGCGTGATGGCTACGGCAGCAGTTGGGGGATGATCTTCGAGGAAGCATACAAAATGGCTTGCAGCGTTTGAGCCGGGAGAACAGGCAACCATTGGACCGATCACAGAAGCAGGATAATTGCAGGCCAAGTGGTCATTCCGATTACGTGAGACACCAAGGAATTTAACCATCTGGCGCGCACTCGTCTCGTGGTTAGACGGTACGCACAGATGTCGGTACCACGAACACGTCCATTACCCGCCAGTCCGGTGAGGCGGTGCTGAAGGGAGAGGGTTAGGGTGAGGGTCCAAGTTTTTCCGGGAAACTTGGTTTGCTGTTGAGCAGTGGTTCGACGGGCTCACCACGAACTGGTGGCTAGCAGCCAAACGTTCTGCATCCCGGTCTACACGTGAAGGCGCTGCTCGCTAGAACGCACAATCGGTGGGCAGCGCGACTTGTGTTTCCAAGTCCGAGGCAAAATCAGGTGGAACCTCGGCGGCTGTGAAACCGTCTGACACCGTCCCCCGCATGACCGTACCGCCATAGCCGCCTACGCTCATGTGGGCGCGGATGATCACCGTGTCATTGGGCTGCACATGGAGCCCGCCCACGGAACGGGTGAACGGCTGCTCCTCCACATGGCTATGGAGCAGGACCCGTCGGGTGAGCAACTCCCCATCCTTCGAGACCGCCTCTAACCAATCGGCATAAGATTCGCATCCGATGTCAGGGCTGGCCACCGTTACCGACAGAGAATAGTCCCCTGAGTTTCCGGTAAACGACACGTCGATCACATCGGCCAGTCCCGAAGAAGCCGGGGCGGATGTTTGTGTTGGGTGATCGAATAGGTCGGGTGTGGGCGGTATTGTCCCAGCAACCGGGGTGCTCGACGCTCCACTGCACGCAGTCAGCGCCACCACCACGATCCCGGCGATGAGTATCAAATTCCTTGATCTTCCCTGGTTCATAGCCCAATCTTAACCCGGCAATGTGCAGGGTTGGGCGTTCGCGGTAGAATGTTCCGCATAACACCTTAGGAGAAACGACATGCGCGGAGTGACTTTTCCGGGAAACAAGCGGGCGGAGATTCGGGAGTTCCCAGACCCTCACGCCGGGCCGGGAGAGGCGGTGCTCAAGGTGCGGGCGTCGGGACTCTGCGGCACCGACCTTCACCGGTACCGGAGTTCTGAACCGACAGACATGATCACCGGCCACGAGCCCTGCGGTGTAATCGAGGAATTATCGCCCGGAGCGCCTCCCGGCATCAAAGTGGGCGACCGGGTCATCTGCCATCACTACGCCGGCTGCGGCGTCTGCGAGAACTGCTCCATGGGTTATGAGCAGCTCTGCGTCCACGGGCGTATCACATTCGGCGGCGGCACGGGCCATGGCGCCAACGCCGACTACATCGTGGTGCCGTCGCGTAGCCTGGTGATCCTCGACGACGAACTGTCCTTCGAGGAAGGCGCGGCCATCTCCTGCGGCACCGGCACGGCCTGGAACGGGCTGAAGAAGATGGAGATCTCGGGTCGGGACACCGTGGCGGTGTTCGGCCAGGGCCCGGTGGGCGCCAGCGGGACGTTGTCGGCCAAGGCCATGGGCGCGAGAGTCATCGCAGTGGACGTGGTTCCGGAGCGGCTGGTCCTGGCAACTGAGTTGGGCGCGGACCACGTAGTAAACCCTTCGGAAGTCGATGCTGTAGAGGCTATCCGGGAACTGACCGGCGACTTGGGCGCCACCGCCACTTTGGAGACTTCGGGCAACCCCCAGGCCAGACAGCAAGTGCTGGAGTGTCTGCGTCCCTTTGGACGGTGCTGCTACGTGGGCATCGGTGGCCCGGCGGAGATCGACTTCAACCGCGACGTCATCTTTAAGGTAGCCACCATCTTCGGGTCATGGACCTTCAGCAAAGCGGAATTGATCGAGATCGAGCGGTTCTTCGTCGACACAAAAGCTCCGTTGAATAAGCTGATCACCCACCGGTACCGTTTGGACCAGGCGGTCGAGGCCTTCAAGGAATTCGAAGGCTCCAAGACCGGCAAGTGCGTGTTTGTGATGGACTAGCGGGACGCCTGCCAAGGATCTTCCGGCCGTGACATGGCATCGAAATAAATAGCTATCGGCTGGAAGATAACCCGGTTAACGGGGGATGATTTAGACATGAGCAATACCGCGCGAATGGGTATCCTCGTTGGCGGCGGACCGGCCCCTGGTATCAACAGCGCCATCGGCGCCGCGGTGATTGAGGCCGTGAACTCGGGCTTGTCCGTGGTTGGGATACTCGACGGTTATAAACATCTGGCTGAAGGCCGGACCGATATGGTCCGGCCTTTGGGTATATCGGATGTGTCACGCATCCACTCTCAAGGCGGTTCTATCCTCCGGACCTCCCGCACAAATCCCGCCCGCAACCCCGAAGGCCTGCGGCGGACTGTGGAGAGCCTGGGTACCCTGGGCATAGAGTACCTGGTCACCATTGGGGGTGACGATACGGCGTTCGGGGCATCGGAGATCGCCAAAGCGGCCGGGACCTCCGGAAATAGATTGAAGGTGGCCCATGTACCCAAGACCATCGACAATGACCTGCCGCTGCCGGGAGGCCAACCCACCTTCGGGTTCGAAACGGTGCGCCAGGTAGGCACCGAGGCGGTGCTCAACCTGATGGAAGAGGCCCGCACCACCAACCGTTGGTACTTCATCGTTGTGATGGGGCGGGAGGCCGGGCATCTGGCATTGGGGATCGCCAAGGCCGCTGGGGCCACCTTGGCCTTGATACCCGAGGAATTCCCCGAGGGAGGGCCAACCCTGGACCAAGTCTCCAAGATATTGGAAGGCGCGATACTCAAGCGGCGGGTGATGGGGCATGAGCACGGCGTTGCCGTCATCGCGGAAGGCATCGCCGAGAAGCTGTCGGTTGACGAGTTGAAGAACCTTCCGGGCGTGACCGTGGAGTACGATTCCTACGGCCACATCAGCCTGAACGATATACCGTTGGCGATCATCCTGCGGCGGCAGGTCCAACAGGCGTTCTCCCAAAGGGGGGAGGAGATCGCCATCGTGGACGTGACGCTGGGCTACCAGCTACGCGGCGCGCCGCCCATACCCTTCGACATCGATTACACCCGGACTCTGGGTTACGGTGCAGTCCGGTTCTTGCTGTCGGACACAGAAGACGAGCGGCTGCGTTACGGGGGTCTGATCTGCCAGTTGGACGGCCACCGGAAAGTCCTGGCCTTCGACGATCTGCGAGACCCGGATACGGGACGCATCCGTGTTAGAAGAGTGGACATTGAGTCCGAGTACTATGCCGTCGCCCGGGAATACATGATCCGGCTGGACGCCGAGGACTGGGCCGACCGCCAATTCATGACCCAGGTCGCTAAGGCCGCTAATCTGAGCCTGGATGACTTTGAGCGCAAGTTTAGCGGTGTGGGCGGGAAGTAACGACCCGGTTCGACGGGCTCACTAATGGCGGATGCCTTGAGGGCTGGAATGCATGGAAGTACGGGGTGACCGGGCGGGTTGGAAACCTGCCCAGTCACGCGTGAATCACGCTTCGATAACCTGAGACGCTCGTAGGCTGGCATCCTTTCACCAGCAGTCCGTTCAGATCGACAACCGTCTTGGTAAGCAAAAAAGGCAGGTTGGAGACCTGCCCCTACATTCATGTTTGGCGCTAGACCGTGGATTCCGTCCTTCCAGCGAAGGCTAGGTCCGTTCGGTCATCCTGCGGCGCATCCTGTCTTTCCAGCGAAGGCTGGAATCCAGGAACGTTGCTAAAGATGACGTTTGGCTTTGGCCGCCGATCTGGAATCTGGCCTTCACCAGAATGACGGGGGCGTAGGCGCGGGTTTTTAACCCGCAGTTTGTCGTCAATAAGGCTAGGTCTGTTCGGTCATCCTGCGGCGCATCCCGTCTTTCCAGCGAAGGCTGAAATCCAGGAACGTTGCTAAAGATGGCGGAGGGCGGCGGTGTATCGACTCGCACGATGTAGCTTGTGCTGAGCTCCGGCGAATGTCGAAAGTCTCCCCTATGCATCGGGGGACCTGTCGATGGACCCAACGGTGTGTCGCAGAGTCCGGAAATAACCTCCCATCGGAAAACTGAGCCCGGCTCCGTCTCCCATTTCGTTTGAAAACGGATTAATGCTACCCTCCTCCCGCTAGATGTTCGTAGAGGACTCTATTCCAGAATCAGAAAAAAATAGCGAAGGTCAGACGATGCCAGGAACAAAAATAGAGACCACCGTTGTTGCCTATCTTGATGTTGAAGACAACCCTGATATAACCAACCCGATACACTCCACGGAAGTTGCGAAGGCATATGGGTTCGCGGGCCCCCTCGTGGGCGGAGTAACGGTTTGGGGATGGGCCACGGATACGATACTGGAGGCGCTGGGCGAGGACTGGCTGGAGGAAGGTTGGGCAGAGTATTCATTCCGGCAACCGACATTTCCGGGAGACACTCTGACCATCAGAGCTGCGCTGAATACAGGCTCACTGTCCGGTTCTTGGGATGTGGAAATGATCAACCAGTCTGACGAGGTATGTGTCGCCAGTAAGGTCGGCCTCGGAAAAGCTGAATGGTCTCAAGAACTCAATAGGCCGCGATCCATGGACCCGATAGAAGAATCCCCGGAGAAGGGGCCGCTGACTCTAGAGAATGCGGAGACCGGAAAAGATTGGCTGGCGATGAAGCTGGAATTCTCGGAGGAGGAGTCCAGAGAATTCACGACTGAAAAGCAACATACCGACAATCCGCTGTTTCTTGGCGCCGATGCGATCGCTCATCCTTCATGGACCGCGGGGTGGGCGGAGAAGCTGCTACGGCACAATTTTGACATCCCAAGCTCCATGCATACAAGAAGCCGGGTACAGCACCACAGCAAGATTGCCACCGGGACCATGGTCATCGGAGGGGCGCATCTCATCGACGCCTATGAGCGAAAGGCCCACCATTTCGCGAATTTCGATGTCCTGATGATCGACCAGAACGGCTCCGAGATCGCCCAACTAAGACATTGGACCATCTTCAAGATCGCAACCCTGGAAGAAAGGGCGGCTCTGGGCATCTAGCATTGCAGTAGTCTCCGAGACTAAGTATCCATCAGGTGGTCTTCGAACCAGTCCAGGGCTTCCATCCATGCGCTTTCGGCGGCCTGGGGGTTGTAGCGGCTGCCGGTGTCGTTGAAGAAGGCGTGGTTGGCGCCGGGATAGGTTATGAACTTGTGCTCTTTGTTCTGGGCGATCAACTCGGCTTCCAGGGCAGGCACTCCCGCGTTGATGCGTGAGTCCTCTCCGGCGTAGATTCCCAGCACCGGCACCTGCATGCCGGCCACATCGTCCAGGGACGGGGCGCTGCCGTAGAAGGGGACAGCCGCGCGTAGCTCTGGATTGCCGACGGCCATCTGCCACACGATGCTGCCGCCGAAACAGAATCCGGTCGCGCCGACCCGGTCATTGCGAACATATGGCAAGGATTGCAGGAACTTCACGGCGGCGTTTCCGTCGTAGACGACCTGGTCCTGGGGTATGCGGCTCAGAGCGGCACGCATGTCGTTGCCATCGGCGAAGGCATCCGCGCCTCCTTGGCGGGAGAGCATATCTATAGCCAAAGCGACGTATCCCTCACGCGCGTACCGGCGCTTGATTTCGTGGAAGTGGGGCAGCAGACCCCGGTTCTAGTGCACCACGACGATGGCGGGATGGGGTCCGGGGAGTGTGCGTCTGAACAGGTACCCCAGCAGGGTCTCGTCGTCGGCGTCGAACTCGATCGAACCGGCTTCGATGGATTCGGGCGAGGCGGTGTCGCCAGGCGTGGGCGC